>Ga0209521_10004197_pt1 | contig 11531 bp, 15 predicted proteins | sample Rifsed19ft4_FD_184016 | JGI IMG/M metagenome (GOLD analysis project Ga0209521, IMG submission 184016) | Soil microbial communities from Rifle, Colorado, USA - sediment 19ft 4 (version 2) | ecosystem: Environmental > Terrestrial > Deep subsurface > Rock core/Sediment | place: Rifle, Colorado... | reverse complement strand
TAGGGCCTCCCGATATAACGCTTCAACAAAGTTTTCAAATTCAAAAAGAAGTTGTTGAAGAACTTGAAACCAGAATAAGATTATTGGATGGTGCAATGGAAAAAGCAAATGAAACAGGAAAGCAAACAGAACAATCTTTGACAAATGATACAATAAAAAGAGAAGAATTATCTAAGGCATTAGAAGAAGAAAAGAAAAGATTAGATGAATTATCTAAATCAGTTGATAATAATAAAAAGCAAAATGAAGAACAAATTCCTGTAATGGAACAAATTAAAAATGCTGCGGGGGATTTGAATGTTACTTTAGAAGAAACAGATAAGAAAGCAAAAAAATTAACAGAAACATTTACCGACCTTTCTTTTTTAACAGAAAAACTTGGGGAGAAAAAATTTAATGCAGCCGAGATGCTTTTATTCAGATTTGATCTTACAAAATTGGATGCACCTATTTTGGGATTCGTAAATGAATTAAAAAAAAGATTTACTAAAATTCCTCCTGTTATTTTACCTGCACCTGATATTTCTTTATTTAAACCGGCTATGTCAAATATGGAATTGACATTTGCCATGAGTTCAACAAAAACAAAGTCAATAGGAGAAATGAATTTTGGAGAATTATTTAAAAATTTAGGCAAAATTATAAAAGAGAGTACTACCGGGATGACAACTGATTTAGAAAATCAATGGAGTGAAACAGTGGCAAGAATTAAAGCAAAGGTTCAGGCATTTGCAGAAAAAGTTGGTCCGATATTCGGACAGATAACATCCATATTTTCTGAAAGTATGCTGAATCAGGAAATTGCATTGGATAATAGATATAATAAAGAAAAATTATTAATAGAAAATTCAAGAATGACAGAAGAACAAAAAAGCGAAGCGTTGAAAAAGTTAGGGGAAAAAGAAGCGAAAGAACGAAAGGAATTGATGATAAAAAAAGCGAAAATGGATAAAGCATCGGCATTGGTCAGCGCAGCCATAGCAGGCGCATTAGCCGTTGTTGTTGCATTAGGAACATTACCTCCCGGAGCAGGAATAGCAATGGCTGCGATAGTAGGATCATTAGCTGCCGCACAAATAGCGCTAATAGCTTCACGTCCGATTCCGGCTTTTGCGGAAGGCAGTTTAGTGTTCGGCGAAACATTAGCTCTCGTAGGCGAAGGTGCAGGTACATCTCCGAGCAATCCCGAAGTAATTGCCCCACTCGACAAATTGATGGGATTCATGCAGCCCCAGGAAGCGGATACCGATAATAGATTGGTAACAGAAATTTCAGGAGAAAATTTACGACTTGTTCTGGAACGAACGAACAAAGCAAGACGATTTACAGGAAGATAAATGGCAAACGCAAAATATAATCTTACTTTTAGAGACCGGCTTGACTATGTTTATCTGATTGAAATATGGTCGAAAGCGGTCAATAATGACCCTACGATTGCTATAAAAGGAAGCGGTAAGCCAATCACCATAACATATAGGAGTTCGTCTGATTTATTTGAACCGGTCATAGTAAGCGAAGCCGCCTTAGAAATTATCTCTGAATCGGATTTATTTTTCAAGACATTTTTCACAGCAAAACAGGGGGATTGGACATTGAAACTTTACGAAAATGGCGTGCTCCATTGGGTTGGGCAGAATATGACCGAAACATATAATGAACCATATACTTTGTTTCCGTACAAATCAACTATTATGTTTTCGGATTTGGGCGACCTTGAATTTATTAATTACAAGGATGGTGCGGGGTTTTACAGCGGACATAAAACACTTGCTCAGATATTTTTTGATTGCACTAATAAACTTGAAAATGATTTGGACTTGACGGAACTTGTAAATGTTGTTACGACACAGGCGTTCAATGACGCTGTGATTCCTGCTAATAAAAAAAGTTTTCTTAATACTACCCTTATAAATGTAGCCGCTTTCAGGGATTATAAAAACAATGAAGAACTTCCCTTTACCTGCATGGAAGTTCTCAAAAGGATTATGCGGGCTTCCGGTTGCCGTCTTTTTCAGGACAATGCGAAATATTATGTTTTAAGGATAGAAGAGACTTTAAGCGCATCGGGAGATATTACAGCCGCATACAATTTCAGCAGTTCAACAAAAACAATTTCTGCGACAAAATATACGTTGAACATTCTTAAAATTATAGATAATCTGCCTTCCGGTATTATTCCCGAAAGTCAAAATCAATCCCTTGTGATGTCCGAACGTTACAATAAGTTAATTCATAAATATATTACGCAGGAAACCGTAAGGAAAAAATCAGAATTTGTTTTTAACAGTGAATTTCAAAAGGGAGTTAAGACATATAATAACAGTAATTTTTTTCCGAAATTCTTTACTGTATCAAATAATATTTTAAATACCAAAGTTGCAGAAGTCGGTGTGTTAAGTTCCAATACTATTATTCATCCTGTATTGGAAGAGACGGATAAAGAAGCATTGCTGTTTGATATATTATTTCATCCAGCTTATGTGGATGCACAGGACGAAGTTATAACTCTTACTTCAAACATTTCCAAATGGTATTTATCCGTTGAGGGCGGGGAGCCGGGAGACGCGGATACAATTTCTGCTGATGCGTTAAACAATGTTGTATGTGCTACTGCTGATAATTTGAAGATACAGATAAAAGGAGAAATACATAAATTGATAGATTATGCTGCTATTCCCGCAGGGGTTCCAGCAAATGCGGCGGGCGCATTATTTTTATTTGCGGTGATGGTAAAAGTAACATTTTCGGGAAGCGGGAGAGTTTATTATTTATTTCGTCCCCCGAATGGAACTAAATTCTTATGGCAAAAGGATTTTGAAGGATTGTTTTTTGATAAAATAACTACTCCATCCTATAATAAAGAAGGAACATCTTATGAAGTTCATACAGATGATTTCAATATTGAATATGATACTCCTGTTTTTCCTGAAAATGGATTAGCGAATTTTACAATAAGATTATATGTTCCCCGAACAAGCATTTTGAATGCGAATACACATTGGTACAGATTACGGAGATGCATTATTGAGAAATTCTCGGTAAAATATGTTACGGATGAAGATTTCTCGGATGAACTTGTAACGACAATCACTGCTTTTACGATTACACAGGCGAAAGAAAATATCTATGAATTAATAACCTATCTCGGAGACGGTCCAGCTGATTATGTTTTAAATTCATTCCGTATTCATACGGCAGCAATTGGATTTTCAAATAAAGTTACTTCTACATGGAGAAAATTAGATGACGCTTCAATTCTTGCAGCAAAAAATATTTTCCACATTAATCCCATTAACAAATTATTGACGGAATATCAGCAAAAAATAACAGGAAACTATCTGGGGAACTTCGGATTTCTGAATATGTTACAAATCACGCAGGGAGCATCCACATTACGTTATATTCAGATGGGGTTGAAATGGGATGTAAAAGCCGCCATAAGGAATGTTGATATTCAGGAGATAAGAGAAGATGCTAAAGTTACACTGGTAGTTACCACTGGGGGACCGGTGAAAAGGGAAGTAAAAGCAGGATTGCCGAGTAGAGCACTTCCTCTTCAGCCGGTGTTTTCCCAAAATAGAATTGCTTTAAAGAATCCTGTCAATTTAGTTTCCTCAACAAATTGTCGTTCTCAAAATGAAAATGAATCATACCCGGGATAATGGCACAGAATATATTGGCATATTATTGTTTTAATGACAACAGCGCAGCGACTGCAAAGGACTTTTCAGTAAATGAAAGGCATGGGGTGGGTACGGCTATGACCATTACAACCGACCCCGGAGCAGTGGGCAAGGTAGGGCAATTCAATGGATTATCTTCTAAAATAACTGTAATTGATTTTTCTGAATTTGATGCGCTGACTTCTTTTACAGTGGTCGCAAAATTTAAAGTCATTTCATTTGACCCGGATGGCGATGCTTCTACAAATATTGAAGTAATAACATTCAGGGATTCAAATTTCCATTTATTAATAAAAACAGATGGCAAATTACAATTCGTTATACAGACAACTGTAACATCTTATGAATTGAACGATACAAATATTTTAAGCATTAATACATGGTACACAGTGATTGCAAAGTGGGATGGGGTGAATATGAAACTATATCTTAATTCTTTAGATAATCCCGCCACACTTTCCGCAACAGGCACGCTTACTTCTAATGCCAATGATTTGCTCATCGGAAATGATATAGGGACAAATTGGTTTAACGGACAAATTGAAATGATTAGTTATTATAACCGGGCAATTACAGATACGGAAATTGTTACTATATTAGAGCAACCTACTGGACTGAAATATATAGCAACGGATAATAAATTACAGACCGGCGATTTACTTTTGAATAATTTCGGTGGTAAAGAAATAGTAACGTGGTATGAAGAATTTGATGAAAGAAATTTTTCAGATGCTGAAGAACATTTATTTAAAGATGAAGAACAAATGATGTTTCACCTTTGAGATGCATTTTTAGCGCCTCAAACAAAATAAAAAAAAATGGCACAAACATGGCTCGGAAAATATTCCACCTGCGAGGAGGAAATAACAGGCAGCGCAACAGGCATCACTGCCTTTGCAGGAGGCGGGCAAGGCAGCGCAACAGAATTAACATCAAAATTTAATTCAGTAGATACATGCGCAACCGATAAAGATTCGGTGAAACTTGTCGCGGCATTAATTGGTAAAAAACAATATCTATTCAACAATACTGCCAAATTACTTTCTGTTTTTCCGCAAACGGGGGAGTATATTAATGGAGTGATTAATTTTCAATATTATATTTTGCCCGGGCATTTGAAAATATTTGAATCTGATTTAGCGGGCAGGTGGAAAATATATGGGCAGATTGAATATAAAAAATACGTTGCTTTATTAACTCAATCAGGAACCAGTGCGCCGGTAGCAACTGTTCTTGAGAATACTATTGGAACCATTACTCCTACTTACGATGCTATTGGAAATTATTTATTTGTCTCATCTTCACTATTTACTATAGGTAAAACATTTGTTATGATAAATGCAGAAGGAAATTCACAAACAACATGGGCTGGAGTTGAATGGAATGGTTCAACAGATGATGATAACGTATATATTCAGACAAGCAATGTTACAGGTTCTGGTTTTGTTGATGGAGCAATGATAAGAACTGCAATAGAAATAAGAGTTTATCCCCATAATTGGCAGGAAACATAATAGTTCGAAAGCGTTTAACTAATGATACGATTTATATATATTATACCGATAGGGGGTTCACAAGATCCTTCTGAATTTATTTCCGATAGAGTTCGTGTTGGAAATATTTTTAATGCAAGCAGGCAAAAATGTATCCTTGCCAGAAGCACATCAGCTGGGGAGAATTTTTTTGAGGGATATAAAAATATTGACACATATACTGATTTAGATGTCGGCGCAAATAAATTATTTGAACTGCAAACTGATTTAACAGCTCCTTTAAAAGTTCTGGGACAACCTGTAAGAGGAGGAAGCGGGGGGGCGGCTCCGCACGACATCCTATCCGCCACTCACACCGATACCCTTGCGGCGGCAGTTATAAGAGGTGATTTGCTTGTAGGCAATTCCACTCCCAGGTGGGCAAGATTGCCTATTGGAACAGCAGGAACAATATTAAGAAGTGATGGTACTGATCCTTCATGGACTTCTTTAAACTCACTTTCTTGGTCGTTACTTGGTAATTCCGGCACGGTGGACGGGACGAACTTCATCGGTACTACCGATAATATTCCTTTTAATATCAGGGTGAATAATCAGAAAGCGGGGAGAATTGATAATACTAATGCCAACACATTCTTTGGTTTTCAATCGGGCAATGCTAACACCACAGGAGTAGAAAATACAGCCAATGGATTTCAGGCACTTTATTCCAACACCGCAGGATTTGACAACACCGCCAACGGAAAGGGTGCGCTCTATTCCAACACCACAGGCAATAATAACACTTCCAATGGCGTGCTTGCGCTTACCAGTAACACCACAGGCAATAATAACACTGCTAATGGCGTGCTTGCGCTTTCTCAGAACACCACAGGAAATAATAATACCGCTAATGGATATTTTGCACTTCAATCCAACACCGCAGGATTTGATAACACTGCCAACGGAAAGGATACACTTTACACCAACACCATAGGAAGCAACAATACTGCCAATGGCGTAAAAGCACTTTTTTCTACCACAGGAAGCAACAATACTGCCGTTGGTTATCAATCGCTTATTTCCAACACCACAGGAAGTAATAATACCGCAATAGGTTATAATGCAGATGTCGGTTCAGGTGATTTAACAAATGCCATAGCGATTGGAGCGAATGCAATTGTAAGCGCAAGTAATAGTTTAGTACTTGGTAGTGGAGCGAATGTGGGGATAGGTACATCTTCACCGACTGCAAAACTTAATTTAGGAGCAGGAACAGCAACAGCTTCAACTGCGCCTTTGAAATTCACATCAGGAATAAATTTAACTGCAGTAGAAGCAGGCGCTTTAGAATATGACGGCACGCAATTATATTTTACAAATTCAGACGCGGTAAGACAACAATTAGCAAGAGTTATAACTGCATCAGCAGTTTTGGATTTTGCAAGCACACCAGGTCGGACATCTTCGGATTTAACAATTGCTTTAACAGGCGCAGCAGTTGGCGATCCTGTTTGCTTGGGGCTTCCGGCTACTCCTAATGCGGATTCTTGTTTTACCACTTGGGTTAGCGCAGCAAATGTAATAACTGTAAGATTTAATAATTATTCTGTAAACGCAATAGACCCGGCAAGCGCAACATATAAAATAACGGTAATTAAAAATTAAATCTATATGAAAATACAAAAAACCTATTTCGAACTGATAAACTTCAATCAGGTTGCCGAAGTGTATCTCGACAGATGCATCAAAAAAGAAGCAGAAAACAAGCTTTGTTCTGCCATAAAACAATTCAGTAAACAACTGAAAAACATCTTTGAGAACTACAATGATGAACGGGATAACCTTCAACTGAATAACTGTTCGGTAGAGGAGAAAACAAAAGTGATTTTGAAGGACGACAAAGGCAACAGGCAGTTCACGATAGAAGCCGAAAAGAAATTAAAAAAAGAGTTGAAAGAACTTTTGCTGACAAAAATAGAATGTCATGCGCGTGTTCCCGAAGGTATTGATGAACTTATAGCCGAACTTACGGAAATGGAGCGCGCGGTATTCAGCGGAATAATTATTCCGGAACAACAAACGCAAATTTATGATGACGATGTTTGATAAAATATTAATAAACATCAGCAGTATTGTGGCAATATGGGGTCTCTCGCTTTCACAGTTGGATTTATTGGTAAAGATTATCTGCACTATATCCATAACGTCTGTCAGTATTTACGTTACGCTTAGAAAAAAAAAGAAGTAAATGTCTAAAATCGGCACATACTTTGATTTAAGGGAATTTATTCCGCCTGTTATTTGGAATAAGTTCGGGGAGAAATCCGTATGTTTTATGGACAAGCGTATTTTCCTACTCGCTGATTTTATTCGTTCCCGTTTTGGTAAGCCAATGATAATAAATAATTGGAACACCGGAGGTACATTTTCTTTGCGTGGATTCCGTCCGCCAGATGCCACTACCGGAGGCGCGTTAAGTCAGCATAAATTCGGCAGAGCGATTGATTTTAATATTAAAGATAATACGCCGCAGGAAATTTATAAGGATATTATTGATAATTTTGACATGTATTCAAAGGCGGGACTTACAACGGTGGAAGATATTACATTTACAACCGGTTGGAATCACGTAGATATTAGAATAACCAATTCGGACAAACCTTTTGTTGTTAAACCGTAAAATAAACATTAACCAAAACCAAACACCATGAAAAAAATATTATTATCTATTATAGGCGGAATCGGCAAAGGAATTTTAAAACCTTTACCTCTTTCCGGTATTGTTACTTCAATCAAAGAAGTGAAACAATCAAAATTTGAAATGGAAAAAGTGCTGAAACTTGCCGTATATATATTGGTTGGTATCGGGCTCTGGGGTCTGATACTCGGTAAACTTACGCTTGCTGATTTATTGCAGATTATCAAAGCATTGGGAATATAAATAATTTTCATTAAAGCAAAACAAATCATTTGTCAGCGGTTAGAATAGTAATATTCGTTATTCCGAGAAAAGTTTTGCTTTTTAAATATTCCATTTGAACAGAAGTTAGAGAACTCATAAGAACTCGTAAACCTTCTGAATATGGGGTCGCAAGGTTTTGACAGCGGGAAGTAAGGAATACTTAGACATGAATAACCATAACCGACAAGGTTATATCAATCGTTCCCCAGCCGCTTAGAGCGGCTGCGTAACAAGCGCAAAGACGCTTAGTATCTTCCGCCCCGGCAACCCGTCGGGGCGGTTGCGTATAGGCGTATATGTCTATGCCTGAAAATAATTTTCTGAAAAAGGTTTGCTATTCAAATAATATTTGTATCTTTGTAAAATCAATATTTTATCAAGATGGAAATAGATTTTACTAAACTTAAAGAACGGAACTATACATTAATTGAAAAATAGTATCTTTGAGAAAATTAAAACTCAAAGGTATGAAAAACACTAAATTAACATTAAGCGATTGTCTAACAATAATCGCAATAGTTATAGGAATACCAAAATGAAAAAAAATTACGGAGGAAAAAGAAAAGGCGCTGGTCGGAAAAAAATAGCCGACAAAAAAATTCAAGTTCAAATATATCCGCGGCAATCTGCAATCACAGCGACAGGCGGATTGAAATTATTTATTCAAAAAATAAAAGAAAAATTAGAATTAGCTGAGATTTGACAAATCGCTTAAATTCGTTCAATTTCTGATTTTATCTTTACAAATTCAAGTTATTTTAATGATTATTTTCGAGTATGCAAAATTCACCTGAAAATAACGCACAGGGAACGCACAGGAACGATTCTAACCAGAAAGATGATACATTATATCAAACATGGGTATCATCGCTTATATCGCTTCTATAGGTTATTACAGGAAAGACCGCAAAATTCGCTTATTTTAAATAAGATATTAACATTTTTTGTTGATAACTTCCTGAAATTATCTTGATAAAATACTTGACATATCAAAAAAAGGGTTTATCTTTGTATTGTAATTAAAAACAAACTCACAAACGCCGGCGGGCATAAACGTAAACTCACAATGAACTCTGAAATCACAATCGAAAAAACAAGCGCGAAAGGCGCAATGTTAATTACAGACGGAGAAAGATCTTGCTGGATTATGCCAAAACAAAAAAGGGCAGACGGGACCTTTACTCCCGGCGCATATTCCGCACTTGAAAAAGCCGAAACAAAAAAAGATTTCACCGACAGAAAAGCTGCGGAAAGAAAAGAGGCAGAAATGAAGAGAACAATCAATGGCAACCGGTTCAATGTATGGACACCCTCCGATGACTACGCGCGTCTTTACTTCGCTGATCAATCTTTCATTTCTCTTTCAACGAAAGAAAGGGCGCCACAGGGCTATTACGAGTCTCATCGCTATTGTAAGGGCGAAGATGTTACAATCACCTTCGTAAAAGCAGAAGGTAATTTAGCAACTGAATTAATATCTCAACTTTTATATAGCAACATCTCTGACCTGTTGCCTTCGGGGCAAAATAAAATTATGCTGAATATAAATAATGAATGGAAAGAAATTAATTAATCAACACTCACCAACACTCACAATTAACCCCCGCAGGATCCGAGCGGAAAAACAAACGGAAAACAAAATGAAAATTTTTAAAGACGAAAAAGCAGCAACACTTTTTTTAACAAAAAAAGGATTTACGAAATTTGAATCCGAATTTGCTTCTGGGAAAAAAGGGAAGAGAATTTGTACTCTAACAAAAAGCAAGCTTTATAAATCCGCGTTAGAAAAAGAAAAAGAAACAGTGCAGTATTTTTTTAATTCACAAAAGTAAAGTAAACACAACACTCACTAACCCCTGGAAGAGCCGACCGGAAAACAAACGGCAAACACAATGAAAAACGCAGAAATTATCTCCGTGAAAAAATTTCCCTCGAACTTCCAATTTTACGTTCGGGATGAGAATGGTCAACAATTGGCAGGTACTGATGTTAATGTTGATGGTTGGCCTAAAAAAAACATCACGGAAATTAATGCAATAGAAGTTCTTCGATCCAGAATAGAAGAATACGGCTACATTCTCATTGATTAGTTGAAAATTCAAAACAACACTCACAATTAACCCCCGCAGGATCCGAGCGGAAAAACAAACGGTAAATCACAATACGATTGGTTTATAAAAAATTCTGATGGAGAACTTTTCCAATTATACAATGTCAATTAACAAATCAGCCCCCGCCAGTAATTCCCACGCACCCGTTCGTGAGTGTTCGGGTGAATCTGGCGGGGCAACTGATAAATAATTTAAGAATATGAAAAATGAAAAGTACGAAATCGAAACGATTGAAGATATTGCAAATTGCGTAAACATAACCAATATTGAAAACTTCTTAGAAGGATTCGGCCAAGGACTAAGAGCTTACATAACTGCTGTTGCCATTGGAAGGCAGGCATCACGCGAGCAGGGAAAAGATGATGCTAAATTGAAAAACTCTCAAATAATTGTATATGAAAAATTGACTTACATTGACGATGGAAAACAGGAAAATAAAATCAACATATTAAAAAAGAAATAATGACCGACAAAAAATTCTCCGAAATGTCAGCAAACGAATTTTCATCTGCAAAAAGATTGGCATTGAAAGAATTGACAACTCCCCCAGATAAATCATTCACGGATAAACCATTCACAGATTATTCTTTAGACAAAACATATTTTCTGGATTCAATTACTCCGAAACGAAAACAGGCAGATGGGATAGCATGGCTCCGAGATAGATATTTAGCGAATGAAGAATTGATGAAAAAAATCAGAGAACAATTATCCTATGAAAAAATGATAAGACAATTACAGCAATGCGATGCAGTTATTTCATGGGAAAAACTTTTAGAAACAAAATTATTCCAAAATCCAAAAATATGAGAAACAAAGTGTTGCAGGAATTATCGGATGAAATAAATAAACACAATGTAAAATGTTTTTTAGAATTTCTTTTTTATAAAAAAGGAGTAGATGTTATTGATGAAATAAAAAACATTGACGAACTTTACAAAGAATATTTAAAATTTATCAAATGAAACCCAAATCGGCAAAAGAGTATTGGAAAGAAAAGTTTGGAGAATATCCGCAAAATGATGCGGAGAAACTCGCAGTAGTAATGATGCAGGAATATGCTAAAATGTCTAACGAAGAGCGAAAACCTTGTTTGTGCCAACCTGCTGTTAACGGAGAGTTGCCGGGCGATTATGACCGCTGATGAGTTTGTGAAGAAGCCCAACTAAAAAGAAATTTTTAACCAACAAGAAAATAATATGAAAAAATTTATCCAAATTATTAAGGGCTTTTTTGCCAAACCCAATGTTATGAGAAGTAAAATTAACCACTTTTACCCTGTTTACTTGCAAAGTGATAA
>Ga0209521_10004186_pt1 | contig 11553 bp, 10 predicted proteins | sample Rifsed19ft4_FD_184016 | JGI IMG/M metagenome (GOLD analysis project Ga0209521, IMG submission 184016) | Soil microbial communities from Rifle, Colorado, USA - sediment 19ft 4 (version 2) | ecosystem: Environmental > Terrestrial > Deep subsurface > Rock core/Sediment | place: Rifle, Colorado... | reverse complement strand
CGCCGCCGGCTTGTCCGATCGGATCGATGTCCGGGTCGGCGATGCCCACCGATTGTTGGCCGAGCTGCACCGCGAAGGACCCTTCGACTTTGTCTTCATCGACGCCGAGAAAGCTGGCTACCAGGCTTACTTCGATTGGGCATTGGAAAACACCCGCCTGGGAGGCGTGATCGCCGCCCACAACGCCTTCCGCGGCGGCAGCGTGGCTGGGACACGCCAGGACGACGCCCATAGCGAGACCATGCGAGCGTTCAACCGCCGCGTAGCGGGAGAGGCGCGCCTGATCAGCACGGTTTACCCGGCCGGAGATGGGACGGTTGTTTCGGTTAAAATCGCCTGAGTACGCAACTTTACCTCACCAAGTGCGTAGATACATATAAGAAGTGTGATACGTGAAACGTGATGAATTGGAGATGAAATATGGTTAATTCAGCGAGGCAACCCTTGCGCCGCTCACGCAGCAACCGGGTCATCGCCGGCGTGTGCGGAGGCCTGGGCGAATTCTTTGGCATCAGTGCGACCTGGTTCCGGATAGCCTTTCTCATCGCCTTGATCCCAGGCGGCATACCAGGAATTTTGCTTTATTTACTGTTGTGGTTGATTATCCCCAAAGGTTGATACCAGTTTAATCCCGCTTTCTAATCCCCCTATCAGTACTCAAACGACCGGGCAGCTTGCTGGACCAAATCATGGACGCGCGCCATGAGTCTATCAGTCAAATCGCGCAGCGCCCGGTAACTACGATCCGTTGTGGTCGTCAGGAACGGCTGCCAGGGTTCGCCAATCCGCACGATGCAGCGACCGCCAAACTGCCACCACCCGATCGTCTCACGGTTATGGAAGTGCCCTTTGATGACTTTCACGAATTGGGGGGGTACGTAAAACCCCACCGGCACCAGTGGCACGCCGCTTTCCAGGGCTAATAATGTAGCTCCGGCGCCGGCGCGTCGCACCTCTCTGGAGCCGCTCAACCGCCCCTCGGGGAAGATAGCGACAGTGTTCCCCAGGAGCAATCGCTTGCGTGCCGCTTCTATTGCCTCCTGGCCGCGCCCGAAGATCACCGGGATCTGGTCTGCCAGCGCCAGGATGCGCCCGATGATCGGCAAGGAAAATGTCTCAGCCTGGATTAAAAAATGTACCTTTTCTGGGACAATGAAGGGCAGCACAAACGCGTCGGTAACGTGGGGGTGGTTCGCCACGATGATCTTCGGCCCTGAAGGCAGGTTCTCTTTCCCATCCACATGAATCCCATCGAGAAACAGGGCCAGGTAGGTTCGTACAATGCCTTTCGCCACGTTATACCAGATGTCCATCTCCAATCCCCTTAACAACTGTTGAGAAGTGCCACTGGCGTCCCAGGTTATGCGACCCTGTTATTTTAGATTGTCATCTCGATTTGTGTCAAGAGGCACAAAGAAATAAGAAACCCAAGGAGAGGCAAAGGTTCATTCAAGAGGATATAATTGGTAAATCTTCATCACAGATCAGGTGACTCACTATGACAATCATCCTCGACGGCTCCCAATTGACAATCGACAAAATGGTGCGCATCGCCCGCCACGGCGAGAAAGTAGCACTGCACCCTGACGCACTGGAACGCATTCGCCTGTGCCGCGCCATGCTGGAGGAGAAAATCCAGGCTCACGAGATCATGTATGGCGTCAACACCGGCATCGGTGAATTTTCCGAGGTGGTACTGACCGACGAACAGGTCGCGCAGTTCCAGCGTTATTTGATCTACAACCACGCGGCCGGCATCGGCGACCCGCTGCCGGTCGAATACGTGCGCGGCGCGATCGCCAGCCGGATCAACGTGCACGCTCACGGCAACTCCGGCTGCCGGCCTGAGATCACCCAAACGATGGTGGACATGCTGAACAAGGGGGTCACCCCGGTAGTCTGCACGAAAGGGTCAGTGGGAGCCTGCGGCGACCTGGCGCCCATGTCACAGATCGCTTTGCTGCTGATGGGCGAGGGAGAAGCATTCTATCAAGGGGAGCGCCTGCCCGGCAAGCAAGCCCTGGAGCGAGCAAACATCCCCATCCCCGGTTTGCAAGCGCGGGATGGGCTGGCGGCGATCAATGGATCGAACCTGATCACGGCCATCAGCGCCGTCCAACTATACGATATGAACCGCTGGCTCAAGCAAGCCGAGATCGCCTGCGCCATGAGCCTGGAGGCGCTGCTTGCCAACCTGAAACCCTACGATGTGCGCCTGCACCAAGCGCGCGGCTTCCCCGGGGCGGTACGCAGCGCCAAAGCGATCATGCAATGCATGCAGGGCAGCGACCTGGTCACCGGTAAGATCAAAACCAAGGTGCAGGACGCCTACTCAATGCGCTCCTCCCCGCAGGTGATCGGCGCCGCCCACGACGCCATTGCCTACGCCCGCAGCCAGGTCGAGATCGAGCTGAACGGGGTTGGCGATAACCCGATCTTCTTGCCGGAATACAGATTGACCCTGACCGGTGCAAACTTCCAGGGTTCGCCAGTTTCCCTGCCGATGGACATGATCGGCGCGGCGATCACCATGGTCTCGGTGCTATCCGAACGGCGTCTCAACCGCCTGACTAACCCCGCCCTGAGTGTGGGGCTGCCCGCCTTCCTGACGAAAGGCGCAGGCATGTTCTCGGGCATGATGCTCAGCCAGTACACCGCCGACACGCTGATTGTGGAACAGCGCATCCTCTCCATGCCCGCCAGCATCCAATCCATCCCCGCCGCCGCCGACCAGGAAGACTTCGTCTCGATGGGTATGAACACGGCCCTCAAGAACGACCAGATCCTGGACAACGCTTATGGCGTGCTGGGCATCGAGTTCATGGCCGCTGCCCAGGCGCTGGACTTCCGCGATTTCACCCCTGGGAAAGGAGTGCAGGCTGCCCGCCAGGCGATCCGCAAATACGTGGAGCATCTGGACGTAGACCGCCCGCTGTATCCCGATCACAACACGATGAAGGCGTTAGTCAAGTCGGGGGAGATTTTGGAGGAAGTGGAGAAAGTGGTGGGATCGCTAGACGTTCCACATTGAAGAAGACCCATCTACGGGAGAACGCATTTGCGTACACCGGGTGATCGGTGCACACGAAGAAGTATGCCGAATCACGGTCGAATCTGCTCGAAAGTTGCTGTTGCAGTAATGAGATAAATGTTGTATTATTCTGTTATCTGGGCTTGGGCGTTCAGATGTTTCAAAACCAAAGGATATTGACAATAAGGAAGGAGTTCAACCATGGCTTTTAGCTTCAAAAACTCTAAGGGACAGACTTATTATCTGCATGCCACAACCCGTACTACCAAGACTGGCAAGAAACAAACCCTCTACTTTTTTGCGAAGACCACACAAGCGGGGGCGCTAGACGCAGTCCCCATGGGCTACATGGTGTCGGAGAGCAAGACGGGGCTTCCCGTTCTCAAGCGCAAGTAACCCGAGTCGCGACATTCAATCCCCGGAGGTTTCATCGAAGATATTTCGATCTTCAAGGGTGGAAACCTGCCTTGATCGCCAGCCTAACTATGCAGACTAATAACCTCCGGGGTCGATGTAATCCAAAATTGAAAATTCTTTTCAGGTAACAAGAAAAAAAGAGCTCCAGGGTTTTAACCGACCTAAAAGGTCTTCAGATTCCATAGAGCATCTCGCCGCAGGTTGATGAATGAACACCGTCTGCATGCGATAGTTTGCATTTAAAACTTGATGAACTATCGTCGACTAATTTAGAAAGCTGAAAACTATCTGCATAGCCTGACTGATTTACCTCAGCCAGTATGGAGGATTAAATGCCCACCGGGGGTCTGTTCGACGCGTAAAACGCGCATTGGTTCGCGCGCCGGTCCGTTCAACACCTGACCCCGGGCGTTGAAGCGCGAGCCATGACAGGGACAAGCATATCCCTGTTCCACAAAATTTACAACGCAACCCAGGTGCGGACAGACCAGGCTAAGCGCTTCAAAGCCTGCTGGCGTGTGGAACAGGACCGCCTGTGCTTTCGGAATCGGCGTGCGCGAGCCGGGGGGATAGTCGCTGGCCGGTCCAAGGTTAAACTCGGTGGGCGGTGCCGGGTCGGGTTGGTAACCAAGAAAACGTACCAGTCCAATTAACCCAAGCGTACCGCTCAATCCCAGCGTGCCTTTCAACGCAACCAGAATGAAATCCCGCCGATGGAGTTTAGAAACAGGTCCTTGTCCTTTGTTCATGTGACCATCATCTTTCCACGGCATGGCATGCATGGCAGTAGCGGGATTCTTGTTGATCTGGTTTTTGCTGGCAGGCGGTGCCCATAACCGACCGGAAGGTGAAACGCTGTCCGGTAGCTTTACCGAATAACTCGTAAGTTCCGTCCACCAGCTGGCGTGTGTTCCACAGCGGCTCGCCTTGCTCGGTAACCAGGACGTTATCGCCCACTTTAAGATCGATCACTGGATTGAGGAACGCCATGCGCAGCGCCAGGTCGTCCTGGCCAGCGATCGTCCGGGTAAGCGGCAGCTCGTCCAGTGTGCCGTGGCATGTCCGGCATTGGATGTATTGAATTTCCTTCTTATTGCTGTGGATATCTCCGTCCCCCATCGCCTCTGAACGAGTATGGCAATCCACGCAATCCAGTGTCCACTCGCAACGCACGAACTGGGCGATGGGTTGGTAATAATCGTGCAGGCGGTCAACCGGCTGGTCAGTACGCGGGTGGAACTGCATCTGGCGCAGGTCATAGTTTCCACGATTGTGGCAGGTGTTGCACTGCGTGTATGGGATGGCGGTGGTCAGGCGGTGGATGGGTTGGTCCATATCCGTATTCGCAGTCGGTGTATGGCAGGCGGCGCAGCCCGTCAGGCGGGCATATTGCGCGCCAGGCAATGGCTCTGCAGAGAGATGGCAGTCCAGACAGTAATCCGCGAAGGCCTTGACGCTCGGCGATGACTCCTGCGAAGGATCAAAAGTCCCCAAAGAAGCCAGGCCAGTCGCGGTGGTGATATGATCATCCTGGACTGCGTAGATTCCCAGGCGGGCGATTTGATCGGACTGGGCTCCGTAGGTAAAACGAATGCTGCCGATCGCCCCGGCGTAGGTGCCCTGCACGCTGGTAACGGCGCGCTGGATATGATCGCGCTGATCTTGAGCTGCGCCGTTATGGCAATCGCCGCCCCCGCAAGAGGCTTCCACCACGCTAAACTCAGAGGGGTTTCGCCCACCGTGCATTGTGCTGTGCGCCAGGTCTGCGTCCAATGCAAGCCGCTCACCACCGTGACACAATACGCAACCGAAGGTCTCCACTGGATGAGAGGGGCTGATCTCAGGCAGGTCGGCATGGCAGGTCAGGCAGTATTCAACCTGACCGGTCAGGGTGGGTAACAACGAGACCGGCCTGGTTTGGCGGCTTTGCAACCAGGCTACGCCCAATAACGAAAGGCAAAGCAGAAGTGAGGCGAGGAACAGGCGGTTGGGCTGCACTAGAAAACCAAAGGGTTAAGCGGAAGTGGATAAGGGGAAAAGGGCGAGGATGGTCAGCAGCAGCAAGATAATGACCAGGATAGCCAGGAGAAGCTGGGCCGTTCGATTGCCCGAAGGAAACCAGCGTCCCAATTCCTCCGGGCGGGGATTGGGCAACCAATAGGGGATGCCAGCCAGCAGGACGATCACCATCACCGGAATCAAAACTCCGAAGATGAAGGGATCTCCCCACTTGAGCAATTGCTGCACCCACAGGAAGAACCAGGGCGCGCGCGCCTCTACCGCCAGGGCAGTCCCCTCTCGGATGGGGGGGGCGATCGGGGCGGGCAGGACACAAGAGACCACGATCAGCGCAGCAGTTGCCAGGATGGCAGCCAATGCTTCCCGGCGCACCAATTCGAAGCGTGAGATGCGGCTTGGATCCCTGCGCGCCGCCGCCGGAGGCACGGCGATGCCTCCATCGCGGCGCACTCGGAACAGGTGCCAGGCGCCCACCCCCAGCAGGCCCAGTGTCAATCCAAAGATATGCCAGGCGTAAAATCGGATGAGCGCCGCGGGGCCAGGCTGGGTGCCACCTACCACCAGACGGTACAGGCCTGCCCCCAAGCCGGGGATCGACTTCAACAAATTCGTTCCCGCTACCAGCGCCCACTGCACGCCCTCATCCCAGCGCAACACGTAACCGGTGAAATCCAGCATCACACTGAGCACGAGCAAGGCCAACCCCAACAGGTAGTTGAAGCGCCGCGGGGGAGCGTAGGCACCGGTGAAGGCCACCCGCAGCAGATGGATTATGACGACCACCACCAACAATTGGGCCGCCCAATAATGCAGGTTGCGCACCAACCACCCATAAGGAACGAGAAAAGCCAGCGTCTGCACCGACTCGGCCGCCTCGTCTGGGGAAGGAATGTAAAAGAACATTTCCAGGATGCCGGTGACGATCAACACCAGGATCAGATACACCGACAAACCACCTGACCCCAAGGTGTAGCGGAAGCGCGCTTGCGGGGCTGGGATAGTGGGTGGGTGCAGGTGATGGAAGAAGGATGGCCGGTGGGTCATGGGCGAATCTTACCATACGAGCCTGGTAAACGATTATTATCCCATCGGTCGGGCTTTGTTTCCCCGTAAAAAAGCAAGTGACAAAAACGCCAAATAATGTGATAATGAAGGCGTGAACTCGAGGCATAAAAACGGTAATCGAGATGTCCAGATTGCACTCGTTTATAACCTAGAAGACAAGATCACTGTTGGTGAACCTCACGACCTGATCGCTCTGCAAGATACTATTAACGTAGCCCAACACCTGTATGGCGCGATCACATCGCTTGGATATCCAGCAATTAAAATTCCTGTTCACTATTCCCTGGATGAGCTGAGGCAACAGCTGTCCCCACTCTCCACAGAGACCACATTTATTTTCAATATCTGTGACGGCTTCCAGGGAAAGAGCAATGGCGCGGTCCAGGTGATCAATGCCATCGAAGAACTCGGTTTTAAATACACGGGGTCGAGCGCCGAAGTCTACGCGCTGTGTACGAATAAAGCCAATGCCAAACAAAGGCTGATAGAATGTGGTCTCCCGACTCCTGCATTTCAGGTATTCGAGCAGCCCGCCGGAGAGATTCAGATCAGCTTTCCTGCCATCGTTAAGCCGGTGGCCGAGAGTGCCAGCCTGGGGATCGACTTGCAGTCGGTAGTCAACACCCCCGAGGAACTCCTGGCCAGAGTGGTGTATGTCATCGAGCGCTACCAGCAACCCGCCCTGGCAGAGGTGTTCATACCAGGGCGGGAGTTTGCCGTTGCCATGTGGGGAAATGGACAGGTCGAGGTCCTGCCGATTGCTGAAGAGGATTACGATCGCATCCCGGACCAGCTTGAGAGGCTTTTGACCTATGAGGCTAAATGGATTTCTGAATCTCCGTTTTTTCAGAATATTACTGTCCGCTGCCCAGCAGAGATACCTCCTCAAGTTGAGAGTTGCGTGATCGAAATCTGCAGCGCGGCCTACCAGGCGATCGGTCTGCGCGATTTCGGGCGGATCGATCTGCGTTATAACGACGAAACTCCTAAGATTATCGATATCAACGATAATCCGGATCTCTCTCCTATCTCGGGATTCCCAAATTCTGCCGAGGTGGGCGGTTACTCTTACGCTGAGATGGCGGAGCGGATATTAGACTTTGCCTTAAAACGCGAGGGTTGGCGGGATTGACATTCCCATCCAAATCACTCATAAACCACACATGCCACGCACTTCCGATGTGTGTGGCACTTGTGGTCTAGATTTCAAAACTAGAGTGCTTCACCTATGCATCAATCGACTGCTGTGGGTTTGACCGTCAACTTTCTTTCGGCTACAGTCTTTCGACCTTCGACTATCTTCGTCTGGCCCGCTTCTTCCACTTCCTGCGCTACCTGCTCCTCCCATTGCAGCTCTTCTTTCACCTTTAACCAGTACCATTTCTCATGATGCGCCCTGGCGTACCAGGCAGATACTTTGCCCGAGAACATTGAGAAGAAAGCTTCTTTCTCTTCCGGGAAGACCGCTCCCATGTAGACGTGGATGATCAAACCAGCTACGATGGCGAATACCGAGACCCAATGCAGTGGTTGTGCCCACTGTTTCATCCACGGCGGGAAGACTGCGTTGTAGGTCATTACGATCCCGCTGACCATGATGCCAACCGTGCCCAGGATCACCACGTACATGTAGAGCTTTTGACCAGCGTTATAGGCATCCTGGGGGGGTAATGGCTTATCTTTCATGAAACCCAACATCTGCAACGGTTTGATGCGCAGCCAATTGAGATCGTCCTTATCGAGCAACATGCGCGTCGCGGCGAAGGGGACAAAATATTTACGGAAGCCGAGCAAGATGTTGAAAGTCAGCACGAAAGTCCAGATCAGTCCCAGTGTGTAGTGAAAGTGGATCAGGTTGGCCGTGTTGCCGAACAGGTTGCGGAACATTTCCTGCCACCAGACGGGGCTGAGGCCCAGGCGTGGCGAAGAGATAATGGCTATGCCGGTCGGCAAGAGCAGCAACCACATCCCAACATTGAACCAGTGGGTGAGGATATTCGCCAGGTTGTGTTTTTTATACTTCTTTTCTCGCAGCCGACGGCGTTCTTCTAAGGGAATAGTTTTATAACTCATGTAGCACTCCCGATGACGGAAGACGGAGGACGAACGACGGAGGTTCTCACCCGTCTATCGTCTCCCGTCGTTCGTCCATCCTCTATTCTTCAAACTCGTTTTCGCCTTCGATCAATTGCTTGGTAAAGTAGACCGCCTGCACCAGGAAGGAAGCCCCAATCCCGGCAAAGAGCAGGGGAGTCAAGACCTTCTTCCAGCCTTGTTCGGCCAGGCTATACTGTGGGTCGCGGGGCAGGAAACCACTCTGAGTGACCAGCGGTTGCCGGGAATCGCCAGGCAGCTCAAGACCTGCCATCGATGGCGCGTTAATGTAATAGATGTTAGGGTCGGTGTCGTGACCATTGGCTTCGTAATCCAGGCGCGCCACCGAGCGGGCATTCTTCAGGGTTATAGATGCGTCCGATTGCGTGTCATTCAAATCACCAAACATGCGCGAGCCGCCCACGCAGGTGGCGACGCATGCTGGCTGCTGCCCTCGCTCCACGCGCGGCAGACAGGCGTTGCACTTATCGACAACGCCACGCCTCTTATCCAGGTAGCGGGCGTTATATGGACAGGCGTCCACGCAGAATCCACAACCAATGCAGGCTTGTTGATCGACCAGCACCAGGCCGGTATTCTGGTCTTTATAGGTAGCCCCGCTCACACACACTTCTATGCAGGGAGGATGCTCGCAGTGCATGCAGTTGTAGGGCACAAAAGTCCTTTCCAAGTTGGGGAATTCGCCTTTCACCCCCAGATCCTGCACCCAGATGCGAGTCTGGTCCATGGGCACACTGTTTTCGACGCTGCATGCCACCTGGCAGGCCCGGCAGTCGATACAGCGCGAGACATCGATCACAAAGCCATAACGTTTCTTAGAATCCATACTCTCTCCAAATCGACGAAGGACGACGGAGGAATGACGAAGGCGTTCGTCTCTCATCATTCTTCATACCTTCTCCACCGTTACGAAAGTCTGGCTCAGTGCCTGACCGCCGCTGATTGGATCCGTATAGGTAATGTGCAGGTCCGAATCACTGGCGCCATTGGCGTAAGCGATCCGCAATCCTTTCGATTGGTGACCGTAGCCAGGGGTCATGGATACACAATCCGGGCGGATGGCCTCGGTCACCAGCGCCCTGACCATCACCTTTCCGACTGGGCTGGTCACGACCACCAGGTCATCGGTGCGGATGCCACGTTTCTGCGCCGCCGAGGAATGCAGCCAGATACGCGGCGCATCTTCATACTTGTGCAAGAGCTGGTTATTCTGGGTACCGAACTGCGTATGTTGGGCGACCTTGCCGGTCAGCAGATAGAATTCTTCCGGTTTGGGGTAGAGCGGCTCCTCCCAGGTGGGCCAGGGTGAAAATCCAGCCTTGGCTAAAGTCTCAGAGTAGACCTCGATCTTTCCAGAGGGCGTTTTGAAAGTTATTTCCTCACTCGCCTTCTCTTCTATTGGAGGCGTCACATACCCCTTCAATTTCAGCTCGTCCAGACTCAAGCCTAATGGAGCCAGCTGCTGGTGCAGGTAGTCTTCTTCATCTGTGTATTGGAAATAATCCCCTAACCCCAGCCGCTCGCCGAGCTGTTTATAAATCCACAAGGCAGACTTCGCTTCTCCCTGGGGTTCGATCACCGGCTGGCGGAGGAAGATTTTTCCACCGACCACATGTAACGGATCGTAGCGTTCAAGGTACGAGGCTTCAGGCAACACCACATCAGCGTACCAGGACGAATCGTTCATGATGATGTCTACCACAGCGATGAAGTCCATTTTGCCGAAAGCCTCAAGCGTCCTCTGGCGGTCAGGCAGCGAGAGAGCTGGATTCTGGCGAGCGATAAACCAGCCATGCGCCTGGTAAGGTTGTCCGCTCAGGATAGCTTCGCGCAGTTCCTGAAAGACGCCCAGCTTGAGCGGGACAAGCGAGTACTTCCACGGTACGCCGTCAAGGCGCATTGCGGAGACACGCGGGTAAGCTGGTTGGGGTGGCTTGCCCAGGGTAACACCGCTGGCCTCTGGGCTGTCTGCAGCCAGACAGCCGTCCGGGGTGAGCACATTGCCGCTCAGGGCGTTCAGCGTGGCGATGGCGCGCTCCGTCTGGAAGGAATTGACGAAGTTGGACGTCCGCCACCCCGGATGCGCCAGCGCGCGGCGCTTGGCGGCGGCGAACTCGCGGGCGATGCGCCGGATGGTATCAGCCGGGACGCCCGTCTTCGTCTCGGCCCACTCGGGCGTGTACTCCGCCATCGCCGTGGGCAGGTCTGTGCAGCCGACGACGTACTGTTTGACGAAGTCACAGTCGCCGATCCGCTCCGTGACGATCACGTGGATCATGGCTAACAGGAACGCGGCGTCGGCGCCGGGCCGGATCGGGATCCATTCGGTGGCCTTGGCGGCCGTCTTGGTAAAGCGGGGATCGAGGTAGACCAGCTTCGCGCCGCGCGCCACGGCGTCCATCAGCGCCGTGGTTTCGGAGGTCGAGATGGCCTCCGTCAGGTTGCGCCCGACGAGCAGGATGTATTTCACGTTGTCGTAGTTGCGGGCCGGTTCTTCAATGCCATAGGTCAGCAGGAAAGCGGTGACCATGGCGTTGAAGCACAGGCTGCGCTGGGTGCCGTAGTTGGGCGATCCGTAGCCGTTGAGCAGGTTCTCAAATTGCACCTGCGAGAGATTATGCGTGGACGAAAACACCATCGCCTGCGGCCCGTACTTCTCTTGGATCTCCCGCATGTTCTTTGCGACGAGGTCGAGGGCTTCGTCCCAACTTGCCTGCCGGAATTTCCCCTCACCGCGCTTCCCCACCCGGATGAGCGGGTGCAGCACGCGGTCGGGGTCGTAGGTCGTCATCAGTCCCGACTGGCCGCGGGCACACAGCCGGCCCTTGGAGTGCGGATGATTGGGGTTACCTTCGAGCTTGACCACGCGACCGTCCATGACTTTGGCCAGCACGCCGCAGCGCCAG
>Ga0209521_10004185_pt1 | contig 11555 bp, 14 predicted proteins | sample Rifsed19ft4_FD_184016 | JGI IMG/M metagenome (GOLD analysis project Ga0209521, IMG submission 184016) | Soil microbial communities from Rifle, Colorado, USA - sediment 19ft 4 (version 2) | ecosystem: Environmental > Terrestrial > Deep subsurface > Rock core/Sediment | place: Rifle, Colorado... | reverse complement strand
CCGTAAGGAATCACCCGGTACAAGAGGCCGGAAAAGTTCACGGGACTGCCCATGGAGAGATGGCCGCCGTGGGCGAGGTTCATGCCGAGATAGGAGTCCCCTGGTTTCAGCACGGAAAGATACACGGTCATATTCGCCTGGGTGCCGGAATGGGGTTGCACGTTGGCGTGATCCGCGCCGAACAGTTCCTTGGCGCGAGCGATCGCCAAGGACTCTACCACGTCGACGAACTCGCAACCGCCGTAATAGCGCTTCCCAGGGTAGCCTTCGGCGTACTTGTTGGTCATCACGCAGCCCTGGGCTTCCAGCACCGCCTCGCTCACGACATTTTCCGAGGCGATGAGCTCGAGGTTACGCTCGAGCCGCTGAGTTTCCTTTTCAATCGCCGCAAAGACCTCCGCATCCGTTTGTTGCAAAAAAGACATGGGTTTCCTTCGCGTGTTTATTTCTTCACCTGACCATTGATTCGAATCCCCAAGTCGCGCTCGATTTGGCAAATCTTATCGACGCGCCGCTGGTGGCGTCCGCCGGCGAATTGCGTCGCCAACCAGGTCTCTAAGATTTGTTTCGCCAACAACCGCTCGGTTTTCGCCCCGCTGAGAACGAGAATGTTGGCATCGTTATGTTCGCGGCTCGAACAGGCGGCGTCCAGATCCTGAACCAGCGCGGCGCGGACGGCAGGAAATTTATTTGCCAGAATCGACATGCCGATGCCGCTGGTGCAAACCAGCACACCCCGCTCGGCTTCCCCCGACGAAACCCGCAACGAAACCTCGCGGCCGAAATCCGGGTAGTCCACCGACGCCTTGCCCTGAGTGCCGAAATCTCGAACTTCGACTCCCTTGGCGCGCAGCACCCCGACCAGATAATCTTTAAGCTCCACGCCGCCGTGGTCGCTGCCGATAGCGATCATACAGTCCTCGCGCCGGTCAATCTCTCATCGTCGAAGCGCTCGCCCGCGGGCGATAAAGAAAATCGCAGAAGGTCGGTGTTCAACCCACAACTCCTGCGATTTCCGATTGAAGTTTCCGTGATCCTTGCGGGCGATCACCGAGCCCTACGCTGGGTTCATCGCATCTGCCGCGATTTCAGCGGTGACTCTCGATATAGGTGATGACATCCTGAACGGACTTAATTTTTTCCGCATCCTCGTCGGAAATCTCCATTTCGTATTCTTCCTCTAAAGCCATCACCAATTCCACGATGTCGAGAGAATCTGCCCCCAAATCTTCGATGAAGGATGCCTCGGGAGTAACTTCTTCGTCGCTCACCCCTAGTTGTTCGCACACGATCTCTTTTACCCTGGCCTGCACGGATGATGCCATCTTATCTCACCTCCTAAGTTCGATTTCCCTACATGTATTGTCCGCCGTTAACACTCACAACTTGTCCGGTAATATACCCGGCCCCCGCCCCGGCGAGAAACGCCACCAGCTCAGCGACTTCGTCGCAGGCGCCGAAACGACCGAGCGGAATCAATCGGCGATATTCCTCCTGAACCTTCGCCGGCAACCTGGCCGTCATGTCGGTTTCAATGAAACCGGGAGCTACAGCATTCACGGTGATCGTCCGGGTGGCCAGCTCTTTGGCCATGGCCTTGGTAAAGCCGATGATGCCCGCTTTGGCCGCGGCATACAACGATTGACCAGCATTCCCCGCCTGTCCCACCACCGATGTCATATTGATGATCCGCCCGTAGCGCTGGCGGACCATAAGCCGGGACACAGCCTTGGTGCACAGTATCGTGCCCTTAAGATTGGTTCCAACGACATGGTCCCAATCTTCCGGCTTCATGCGCAGCAAGAGATTATCCGCGGTGATCCCGGCATTGTTGATTAGAATATCAATTCTATTGTGCCGGTCAACGATTTTTTTCACCGCTTCTTCGACCTGCTGCTCATCGGCAACGTCGAACGGGCTCAATTCGCCGCTTCCCCCCAGAGCTACGAGTTCCTTCAACGATACTTCGGCCGCCTCTTGGTTACCGCGATAATTGATGACGGCGAACGCGCCAAGGCGCCCGAGTTTATGGACGATTGCCCTGCCGATCCCCCGGCTGCCCCCGGTCACCAACGCGACTTGTCCGTCGAGGCTCAATCCCTTAGCCCGCCTTCACTCTGGTCAGGTCATCGGGGGTTTCAAAGTTATCGACCGCCAACTGTGGGACAATGCGCTTGATCAGTCCCTTTAATACCTTACCAGGACCGATTTCCAGCGCGCGACGGCAGCCCAAAGCATCAAGCTTACGCATCGACTCCTCCCAGCGCACCGGGAGCACGGCTTGCTCGATCAAAAGCGTTTTGACACGATCAGGCTTCAAGTTCACTTCCGCATCGACATTCGCAATCACGCCTACTGAAAACGGATGCACCTCCACCTCGCTCAAGACCTTTTTCAACCCTTCGGCAGCTGATCGCATCAACTCACAATGAAAGGGGGCGCTCACCGGCAAATCCATCACTCTTTTGGCGCCGCGTTTCTCGGCCAGCGCCCTGGCGCGGGCGACGGCCTCTTTGGCGCCGGAGATGGCGATCTGCCCGCCCCCGTTGTAGTTTGCCGGAGTCACGACTTCCCCTCCGCTCGCCTCTTCACAAAGCGCGGCCACCGCATCCGCTTCTAATCCCAGCACGACGGCCATGGCCCCCTTGCCTGCCGGAACCGCCGCTTGCATCAAGCGCCCGCGCTTCCGGACAACCCTCACCGCGTCGTGAAAAGTCAGGGCGCCCGCGCAAACCAGGGCGCTGTACTCGCCGAGGCTATGCCCCGCCACGAAATTCGGCCGCAGCGCGGTCTCCGACTCCAGAACACGCAATGCGGCGATGGATGCGGTCAGGATGGCGGGCTGTGTATGCTCGGTGAGCTTGAGGTCCGCTTCCGGACCGGCGAAGCAAAGATCGCTCAGGGAAAACTCGAGGGCCTCGTCGGCCTGCGAAAAAACCTGCTGCGCAACTGCAAACCGGGCGCACAGTTCTTTCCCCATGCCCACGTACTGGGAGCCCTGACCGGGAAAAACAAACGCAACTGCGCCGCCCACCGACACCTTACTCGGTCCTTTCTCTGAGATCCCGCGCGTTATTTCTCGCCTAAGTTTTCGATTTTCGACTTGATCCGCCGCCATATTTTGCGCGGCAAGCCGTCCGCGGTTTCGCCGCCTATTTCACCGAGAACATCGACGATATGACGGTTGACGTCTTGCTCTACCGCGTCTCTGGCGGCGCGAATCGCGTTCTTGATCGCGCGCGGGTTGGAGCCGCCATGGGCGATGATGCCGACACCGTCCAAGCCGATCAAAGGCGCGCCGCCGTATTCAGCATAGTCCAGGCGGCGATAAGCCTCGCGCAAAGCATTGCGCGCCAGGAGATAACCAAGACGGCTGGCAAGGTTTTTTTCAAAAGCGCTCTTCAACACTTCGCCGGCGAAGCTTGCCGCCCCTTCCATGGTTTTGAGCGCCACGTTGCCGGTAAAACCGTCGCAAACGACCACGTCGACTCGACCGTTGAAGATGTCCCGGCCTTCGACGTAACCAATGTAGTTGAGCGCAGTGGCCGACAACTGCTCGCTTACCGCCCGGGTCAGCTCATTGCCTTTACCGTCTTCCTCGCCGTTGCTGAGCACGCCGACGCGCGGCTCCTTGATTCCCAATATCCGCTCGGCGTAGATCGATCCCATCAGACCGAACTGCACCAGTTGGCCCGGCTTGCAGTCAACGTTGGCTCCCGCATCGACAACCACCGTGGCTCCGGTAATGCTGGGCACGACGATGAGAATAGCCGGGCGCACCACCTCGGAGAGCGTTCCCATGACAAACATTCCGGTCGCCATCATGGCACCGGAATTTCCCGCGCTGACCACCGCCTCGACCTCGCCGCGCTTCATCATTTCGAAGGCGACTTTCATCGAAGAGCCCTTTTTCCGCAACGCACTGCTCGGCGATTCGTGCATTGTTACGACCTGGGAAGCTGGAACCACCTCGACGGCACTCGTACGGGGATGCCGCGCCAGCTCCTGCTGCACCGCTTCCTTTTCACCGACTAGAACGATCTCGACGCCCAGTTCATGGGCCGCCAGCAGCGCCCCATCCACCACGACTCCCGGGGCATGGTCCCCGCCCATCGCGTCAACGGCGATCTTAGGCATACACGAAAGAAAAACGCTTCAGCTCTCGGCGACTTTGAGCACGGCGCGGCCGCGGTAATAACCGCACTTGGAACAGGCGCGGTGCGGTAATACGGTTTCGCCGCAATTGGCGCAGCTGCTCCACTGCGGTGGAGTAAGCGCGTCATGGGCGCGCCGTTGGTTTTTGACTCTCTTGGAAGTTCGTCTCTTCGGTACCGGCATTGTAATGTCCTATCCTTCCCCGCCTAGCGGCGGCAGATGCAAATCGTCTTTAAATCGGCAAATCAGCGATCGACTTTGAGCGTGCGAAAAACCGCCATCCGTGGATCGCCTATGGTAGCGGAGCAAGCGCACGCCTCACGGTTGAGGTCGGCGCCGCAGCCCCCGCAGATCCCGCGGCAGTCTTCCGAACAGAGCGGCCGCGTCGGCAGCGCGAGCATGACCTGTTCCGTAATCAACGGCGAGAGATCGATCTCTTCGGTCGAATAAAAGCTCAAGCCCAAATCCGCGCGGCTCAATTCCTCGGCGCCGCGCGCGAACGGCGCCGGATCAGGCGTCAGGACAAACTCGAATTGGCGATCCATCTTGAACGAAAAATCATTCAGACAACGGCTGCAGCTCGCCGCGATGCTGCCCTCAAACCGTCCGTGAAAGAAAAGTTCCTTTCCCGAGCGGTAATATACCAGAACGACATGCAAAGCCGGCGGAAAGCGAAAATCCCGCGCGCTCCCCTTGGCGTAAATCTCGTTCAACTCCTCAATGCGTTCGGAGAAACTGATCTCTTTAGGTGACTGAGGAATATCGTCGACAGGGATTTTCATCGGCACGGGAGCCGGCTGTTCAGTGCCTATGAATATAGATGAATCGTCCCTATTGTCAAGCCGGGGAATAAATTCCCGCGTGTGAAAAGCGCGTGTTTTATTCATCACTTCCACGTTGTGTGACCGAGGCACGCAAGATCGGACCGAAACCGGCTGCGCGGTTGCCGACGACGATTGGAAAATTCGCCGCAACGCGCGTCTCGCTTGTGTATTCACCGGCTTTTTGTTAACCATTTTTTTGGTCTCACGCATGAACTTTCCCGTTTCGTTGCAGAAAAGCTGGCACGGCAAACGCTTTAACTCTTACAATCGCGTCTTGAAAGACATCTTTGGCGCGCGGGTTTATAAGATCGGTTTGCGCAAGGACTTTACCTGCCCCAACCGGGACGGCAAGGTCGCAGTGGGCGGCTGCAGCTACTGCAACAATGCCAGCCACACGCCCGAGGATTATCGCCCCCGCACCACGGTGACCGAGCAATTGGAACAGGGCGCGGCGGCGCTCAAAAAACGGCATCGCGCCGATCGCTACATCGCCTATTTCCAGAGCTACACGAACACCTACGACTCGGTGGCTAAGCTTGAAAACCTCTATCGCGAGGCGCTCGCCTTCCCCGGAGTCGTCGGCCTCGCCATCGCGACGCGCCCCGACTGCGTCGGCGAAGACGTACTCGATCTCGTCCAAGACCTTTCCCGCCGTACCTATTTTTGGTTGGAGCTTGGATTGGAATCGATGCACGACCGAACGCTGCAATGGGTCAATCGCGGCCATGGGCTGAGGGAATTCATCGACGCCGTCGAGCGCGCGAAACGCCGGCAGTTACGGACCTGCGCCCATGTGATCCTCGGCTTCCCAGGCGAAAGCCGTGACGACATGCTTGAGACCACGGATCTGCTCAATGGTCTCGGTATCGACGGCGTCAAGCTGCACAACCTGCACGTCATCAAGAACACTGTCCTGGAAAAATATTACCTTGCGGGCGGTTTCGCGCTTTTGAGCCGGCAGGAATACGTTTCCCTTGTCGCCGATTTTCTGGAAAGATTGAATCCGGAAATGATCGTGCACCGGCTCACCGGCGAGACCTACCGCGCGATTACGGTCGCGCCGGATTGGTCGGTTGACAAGATCGGCGTGCACAACGCGATTTTCAAGGAGCTCGATCAACGCGACAGTTGGCAAGGCCGTGTGTATCGAGTAGATGATAAAATAGAACGCAGCGGTGCGGCGATCTCTGATTGCGTCCAAGGAGCACTGTAGTGAACGGTCATATCGGCTTGATTCATTCGATTCTTCCCGCGACGGCGGATCTCCACATCACGGTTCCAGAGAGCCATCCCTCGGCGCGCAACTTGGGCTCGGAGCGAGTGGGCTCGGGCACCATCGTCGATCCGGACGGCTATATCCTGACGGTTCATTACGTCGCGGTGGGCGCCTCGTCCATCACCGTGACTCTGGCCGACGGCGAACAATATCCGGCCCAGGTCGCAGCGCTGGATCAGGAAACCGGTCTCGCCTTGATCAAGATTCCCGGCCGCGAATTGCCGTTTCTCAAACTCGCCGCCCCGGATTCCGTCGCGCTGGGCCAGCCGGTCGTGATGGTCGCCAGCAGCGGGGAGGCCGGCCGGCGCGTCAGCGGCGGTTATGTGACCTCCACCGACGGATACGACGGCCAATGGGAGTACATGATCGACAACACCATTCGCGTCACCGCCTTTAACCCGGGCTACGGCGGCGGCACGCTGGCGAACTTTCGCGGTGAATTGGCCGGCGTGGTATCGCTGAACTTGAACGAAGTGGGAAAGTTCTCGCTGGCGATTCCGGTGGAATACTACCGTAAATACGAACAGGAGTTAAAACAGTTCGGTCAGGTGCGCAGCCGTCCCCGCCGTCCCTGGCTGGGATTTTACCCGCAGCCCATGGCCGGCCATATCGTCATCGGCGGCGTGACGCCCGGGGGACCAGCCGAACGACATGGCCTTAAAGAAGGCGACATCATCCTCAGCGTTGAAAAAAATCCGATCCGCTCGCGCCCGGAGCTTTACCAGGAGATGTGGAAAAAGCGTCCCGGCGAGCGGATCTCGTTTAGAATCCTGCGCGACGATCAGTCGCTGGATTTGGAAGTGATCGGCGGTGACCGGGCCGAGCGTTACCGCTCTTAGTCGTCGCCGCCCGTTTTTTTGAGCTTGCCCTTGCCGGTGACTTTGATCGCAATGGCCGGCGTATAAGCCTCGGGTTCGTAATTGATCAGGGCCTTATCGGTTTGCTGCAAATCCCTCAGCTTGACGTTGCTGCCGCCCTTCTCGATCTTGGTTTTTTCGTCGACGCCGACGACTTCCTCCCGAATCTTGCCCTTGCGTTCGAGTTGAAAGGTGATCGTTCGCTGCCCAACGCTGCTGATCACCCCTTCGACTTCGACCGCCTTTATTTTTCTCGCCTTCACGGCTTCGGTCTTGGCCGGTTGAGCCACTGGCGGCGCTGCGGGGGCCGGCTTGGGTGGTGCGGCGGGCGTCGGCTGCTCTTGAACCGAAGTGCAAGCGACAACCACGACCGCCAATAGAAACGCGCTGATGGACCCCATCAAAAAATAGCTGGCTGATCCCTTCATCCTCTATCCTCCTTCTGCTGCGGGAAAAATGCTAGCGTTGGCCTATTTCCGCTAAGAATTCGCCATGCCTATAAGAAAAGTTTAAACCACAGATCAGTTCGCTTTGTCAAGGCGGCCGGTGCAATGGAATATGCGTTGAGTAAGTCTAAGAAAAAGCTTACAAGTAGGACCTCATGAAAACACCGCCCACGCGCTTCAAAAACGTCACTTCCTACCGCGTCATCTACGGCGACACCGACCAGATGGGCGTCGTCTACTACGCCAACTATCTCCGCTGGTTCGAAAGGGGCAGGGCCGAATGGCTTCGGCAAATTGGCCTGCCCTACGGCGAGATCGAGCAACAGGGGTTTCACTTTCCCGTGGCCGAAGTCACTTGCCGTTACCTTCATCCGTCGCGCTACGATGAGGTTGTAACGATCGAAACCGAACTCGCGGAGTTAGGCCGCGCCACACTGACATTCAGTTACCGAATCACGCGGGAAACAGACGATGTCCTTTTGGCGACGGGCTTCACCAAGCACGCCTGCATCGACCACGCCGGCCGCATAGCGCGAATCCCGAAGATCTTCGACGACGCCCTCGCGGCGGTTGGGAGGTGATCCCAAGCTTCAGCGTGCTGTTACCGGAAAAGACCAGCGGGGTCAAAGCGAGCGCATAGAGGCCCGCGCGCGGCGCGCAAGCGGGTTCCGAACTTGGTCGGATTTTCACATTATAAGGACAGACCTGCCGGCAGATATCACAGCCCAAGACATGATTGCCCACCAGCGGACGGAGGAGGTAGGTGTTTAATGAAATTGAAATTCTTGGCGAGGACAATTTCATCCTGCGGGAGCGAGTCACTTTCCTTGACACGACCAGGGCTTTCCTTTAGGAGATAAGCAGTGAAAGCGTCCTGGAAAAACATCGCCGAGCCGGTGGTTTTTTTCATAGCGCTCCTGGTGCTGTGGGAAATCCTCGTCGAGATCATCAAGGTTCCGGCCTTTATCTTGCCGCCGCCGCGGGATCTATGGGTCGCTTTCTTCAAGAAGCTGCCGATTCTCGGCAACCACGCCTTAATCACATTCATTGAAGCGTTCGGTGGTTTTGTCTTGTCACTGGTCCTGGGAGTCGGCTTCGCCATCGCCGTCGTCTACTCGCGCCATCTGCAGAATACGGTCTATCCGCTCATCGTGATTCTCTACGCGATGCCGAAAAGCGCGTTCGCGCCGCTGATGGTCATCTGGGTCGGCTACGGGTTGTTCTCCAAGATCGCCATCGCCTTTCTCGTCGCCTTTTTCCCGATCGTCGTGAATACGGTGGTGGGGCTTAAAGAAGTCGAGCCGGAACTCTTAGAACTGGCGCGCATCAATCGCGGCTCGGACCTCGACGTGTTCAAGAAGATCCGCCTGCCCAATTCCTTGCCCTATATGTTCGCGGGCATCAAAGTCGCCATCGTGCTTTCGGTCACCGGTGCCATCGTCGCCGAGTTCGTCGCCGCCAACGAAGGGCTCGGTTATCTGGTGCTGCAAGCCAATTACAGCTTGGATACGGCGTTTGCGTTGGTGATTCTTCTAACCCTAGCCGTGTTATCGCTGGGGCTTTTTTGGTTGGCGGAAATTCTACAGCGAAAGCTGGCGCCATGGAGCGCGGCGGTTCGTGAAGTTGAGGGATCGTTCTGAATTTTTTGTCTGGAGGATGCTATGATGCTCGGTAAAAGGCTGCGGCTTGGACTCGTCGGTGCGCTCGTTGTTCCGCTGATCGTGCTCACCTGGAGCGGTGGCACACGCGCAGCCGAAATGAAGCCGGCAATCATCCGCCTCGACTTCATCATCGGCGGCAAGCACGCGCCGTGGTTCGTGGCGTTGGAAAAAGGTTTCTACGCTAAACGCGGGTTAAATGCGACCATCCTGGCAAGCGGGGGCTCGGCCGATACCGTGCGGACAATCGGGGCGGGCGGCGCTGATTTCGGTTTCGCTGATATCGGGACGATGATCGTGGCTAAATCCCGCGGCACGCCGGTGCAAGCCGCGGCCCAGTTCGGTTACGTCGGGGCGACGATTCTCTGGCGCGACGAGGGGTTGATCAAAGGTATCAAAGACCTGCCAGGAAAGTCCTGGGCGATCAGCCCCGGACAGGCACAATGGTATTTGATGCCGGCCTATTGCCGCATCAACAAAATCGACTTCAAATCGATCAAGATTCAAGAGACCGCGGCGCCGATCCAGCCGGCGGCATTGGCGACCAAGAAAACGGATTTTATCATCATGTTCCGCGCTTCCAACGACGAAGTCGCGGAGTTGGCGGCCTCGAAAGTCGGCGTCAAACTTAACCGGGTGTTCATGAAGGATACCGGCCTCGATATTTATGGGACCAGCTTGATCGCCAAGGACGAGGATATCAAAAAGCGGCCTGAATTTGTCCGCGCCTATGTCGAAGGGACCTTGGAGGGCTTGCGTTATGCCCGCGATAATCAGGAAGAGTCGCTCAAGATTCTCCTTAAACATAAGCCCGAGCTCGAGCCGGTGCTGACCACGCTGCAGCTCAAAAATGCGCTGACGGAGGTGTTTTTGCCGGTGGAGTCGGCGCAGATCGGGTTGGGTTACATGAAGCCGGAAATCATCGAGAAGACGGTTCGGGTGACCAATGAATACTTCGACGTGGGCCGGAAAGTCGCGGCGAAGGAAGTGTATACCAACCAATTCATCAAGCGATAATTTATCAAAGGCCACAAGATCTCGCCGTGCCGCCGCTGATCAGCGTCGAAGAAGTTTCGCGGGTCTTTACCAGTGGCGCTAGAGTCGTGACGGCGCTGGAAAGAGTCTCGCTCAAGATCCAAGCGGGGAATTTTGTGTCGCTAGTCGGGCCGAGCGGCTGCGGCAAGAGTACGTTATTGAAGATTATCTCCGGCCTCTTGCCGGCGTCGTCTGGAAAGATCTCAGTCAGCGGCAAGCAGGTCGATCAACCCTTAGAGAACGTCGGTATGGTGTTTCAAGCGCCGGTCTTGCTCAAGTGGCGCTCGGTGCTGGGCAACGTTCTATTGCCAGTGGAGTTCGCCAAGTTGGACGTCGCCGGTTACCTGGACAAGGCGCGCACCCTGATCCAGCTAGTCGGATTGGAAGGGTTCGAAGAGATGTATCCCCACGAACTGTCCGGCGGCATGCAGCAGCGGGCTTCGCTCTGCCGCGCCTTGGTCACCGATCCGCAATTGCTGCTCATGGACGAGCCCTTCGGCGCGCTCGACGCGATGACGCGGGACGAGTTGGACATTGAACTCTTGCGCATCTGGGAAGAGCGCAAGAAAACCGTCCTGTTCGTGACCCATAGCATTCAAGAAGCGGTGTTTCTTTCCGATGTGGTGTTCGTGATGTCGACGCGGCCGGGCCGGTTGTTGGAGACCATCGTCATCGACCTCCCACGCCCCCGAACGGTGGAGATGATGAGTGCGGTAAAATTCGGCGAATACACCCTAAAGATTCGAAGTCTACTTTCTACGGCCGGTGGCGGGCACGCGACAGCGGCCGGCTCGACCATGTGAAATCGCCTCGACTCTGGGCTATGATGCTTTCAGTAGGGGCCTATGGCCATACGCCCCTACGACGATAGATTATCCTGAAAAATTATCTCAAATGACGATCAACCGAGGACTCACTTACGCCCAAGCCGGCGTCAGCATCGAAGCGGGCGACGAACTGGTGCGCCGCATCGGCCCGATCGCGAAAGCCACCAAAGTTCCCGGTGTATTGGCCGGTGTGGGCGGATTCAGCGCGCTTTTCGATCTCAAAAGCCGCGGCTACCGCCAACCGGTTCTGGTTTCGTCCACCGATGGCGTCGGCACCAAGCTCAAAATAGCTTTCATGACCGGCATTCATGACACCGTGGGCATCGATCTGGTGGCGATGGGCGTGAACGATATTATCACGCAGGGGGCGGAGCCGCTATTTTTTCTCGACTACTTCGTCTGCGGTAAATTAAACGTCGCCATCGCCGAAGCCGTCGTGCGCGGCATCGCGGCGGGCTGCCGCCAAGCCGGCTGCGC
>Ga0209521_10004182_pt1 | contig 11557 bp, 12 predicted proteins | sample Rifsed19ft4_FD_184016 | JGI IMG/M metagenome (GOLD analysis project Ga0209521, IMG submission 184016) | Soil microbial communities from Rifle, Colorado, USA - sediment 19ft 4 (version 2) | ecosystem: Environmental > Terrestrial > Deep subsurface > Rock core/Sediment | place: Rifle, Colorado... | reverse complement strand
CTGCGCCCAGCAGGATCGCGCCGCGCTGTCGGCCCTGTCCCAGGCGATACAGGAACCCGACCGGCAGGAACAGCAGAACATTTGCCAGCGCGTCGCGTGGTCCGATGTGAAACGAGAGCTGGAGGCGTCCAGGCAGGGCAAGGGAAAAAGGATTCCACGTCAGCAGAAGAATTACCAGGACAATGTAGCCCAGCAAAGCAGCCGCCAGCCTCCTGCCGGTTGGGTTGGGGATGAGAACCGTCTTTTCGAAGGAAGATATTTTGGCTCCAATGGGTAGTAAAACAACTTCGTGAGTTGCATGACAGCCCTGTTTAAACAAACGTCGCGATCTCCTCCAGCGATTTCTTCTGGATTACAGGCACCTGCGCATCTTCGGCAGGGTAACCCACCACTAACAACAAAAACGGTTTTTCATCGGGAGGTAGGTGAAGGATATCGTTCAAGAATCCCATCGGGCTGGGCGTGTGAGTCAGTGAGACCAGTCCCGCGTTGTGAATGGCAGTGATCAACATTCCTGCGGCAATCCCAACGGACTCATTCACATAATAATTCTTAACTCTGCGGCCGTCCGGTAATTCGCTGTGATTTTTTCCAAAGATGGCAATCAAATATGGAGCGGTGTCAAGGAACGGCTTGCGCTCGTCCGTGCCGATCACTGCCAGGGCGTCCAGCCATTCCTGTGGCGCGCGGCGGTGATAGAACTCTGCTTCCTCCTGTTCCGCCGCGATGCGGATCTCGCGTTTGACTCTCGGATCGCTCACGACGACGAAATGCCAGGGCTGCAGGTTGGCCCCGTTGGGTGCGGTGCCGGCGGTGAGCAGGCACTCTTCGATGATCTCACGCGGGATAGGTCTATCCGAGAAGTTCCGTACGGTGCGGCGTCTCTGCATCTCCTTGCGGAAGGCTGTTGCGCGTTGTTTCATTTCTTCGATGGGATATTCAATGTAGGAAGAGAGGGGTTGGAAATTTGCTTTTAACATGGTCGATCCTCATACTCATAGAAGAAGCAAGGTTTTGCCAGTATAGCATAATCATCCTCGTGTTTGTTTCTTTTTGTAATCTTGTCATATTCTTCACATGATCTTTACAATCGCAGGGTATCCTTTGGGCACAGTAAAACAGCAAGCCGGGAACCAATCCCGGCCTGTAAAAGGAGAAAACAAAATGAAAAAGACAGTTTTGATCGTTGCGCTGGTGGTACTGGCTCTCGGCGTGCTGGGTGTGGGGGCGGCTTTTGCGCAGAGCGGGCAGCCACCCTATGGTTCGATGATGATCGGCGGACGCGGCTATGGCCCGATGCACGATTACGTCGAACAGGCGCTGGCCGCGAAACTTGGCCTTACCGAAAATCAGGTGGAGGATCAACTGGCGGCGGGCAAGCCGATGTACCAGATCGCGCTCGATGGCGGCATCAAGCAGGAAGACCTGGCGAACTTCATGAACGAGGTCCACAAGGATGCGTTTGCCAAAGCCGTCAAAGATGGCGTGATGACGCAGGAACAAGCTGACTGGATGCTCCAGCGCATGCAGAACACGTACCAGAATGGCTATGGGGCGGGCAACTGTCCGATGCACAATGGGCAGGGCGGCGGTGGGTTTGGTACTGGCACGAGGCGCGGCGGTGGCGGCTACGGACCTGGAATGATGCGTCAGGGAACACAGAACCCGTAATAATTGAAAACGTCCCGCAGGTTTCCTGAGAACAAGGATGTTTCCAGGAAAAAGCCTGCGGGACGGTAGTTTCCCAAGTGACAGTCACTTTTGCAAAGCGAGTGACGGTCACTTTTTGTTTCTTATACCCAACCCATTAATCGCGCAAGACTTGCAGTTAGGAATGTCACCAGGAATGCCGTGCCCAATGTGATGAGCACACTCACAGCCACCCATTTATAACTCTTTGTTTCCTTATAGATCGTAATGATCGTTGTCGCGCATGGATTGTGAAGAAGCGCAAACAGCATCAGGTTTATGGCGGTCAGCATGGTCCAGCCGTTGCCGTTGACGAGCAGATCGTAAATGCCTGTGCTTGTGCCAGGTCCATTGATCATCATGCCTGTGCCCATGTACACCATCATCATGGTTGGGACAACGATCTCATTTGCAGGGATGGCGACGATGTATGCAAGCAAAATCACGCCGTCCAGACCTAATAACATCCCAAATGGATTTAACCAATCTGAGATCGCGCGAGCAAGGTTTGTGTCACCCGTATGAATATTTGCAAGGATCCAAATGATCGCGCCCGCGGGAACAGCGGTCTGCATTGCGCGCCACAATACAAAGATGGTACGGTCAATGATGGATGTATATAAAATGCGGCTGACATTGGGTCTGCGATAGGGAGGCAGTTCCAATGTGAATGCGGATGCTTCGCCTTTCAAGACCGTTCTGGATAATATCCATGAGGCGAGGAAAGTGAACGCGACGCCGATCAGGACCACGCCGACAACTGTCCCGGCGGCGATGAAGGAGGTCAAGGCTGGGGAGAAGGATGCGGCCACGAAAACAGTAGCCAGCATAATTAAAGTCGGGAAGCGCCCGTTGCATGGGACAAAGTTATTCGTGAGGATGGCGATCAAGCGTTCACGAGGAGAGTCGATCACGCGAGTCGCGATCACGCCTGCTGCGTTGCATCCGAATCCCATGGCCATGGTCAGGGATTGTTTTCCGTGGGCGCCTGTTTTCTTGAACATCCAATCCAGGTTGAATGCCACGCGCGGAAGATAACCAAGGTCTTCCAAAAATGTGAAGGCGGGGAAGAAGATCATCATCGGCGGCAGCATCACGCTGACCACCCATGCGAGAGCGAGATACACACCGTCCCAAATGAAGCCCGTGATCCACCATGGTATTCCAACTTGATTGAAGAGCGCGCGCCCATAATCACCGATGCCAAATAACACAACAGCGAGCCAACTTGACACAACGTTCGCGCCTGAAACAGTAAGCCAGATGACAAAGCCAAGCAGGAGCAGCATAATTGGCAAGCCTGTATAAGGAGATGTGACGAGACGATCTATCTTTTGGTCGAAATCGTATTTTTTATTCGATGTAGTTTTTACAGCACGCTTCGCGATATTTTCTGCTTCTGTGTAAAGTGATTTCACGATCTCATCGCGAAAACCTGTGGAAAGACCGTTTCGTAATGATTCTGCTTTTGCTAAAATTTCATTCGCTTCCATATTATTTTCCTTTGTATACTTACTTCTTGAGCGGAGTGACGAGTGCTCTTCGAGGAACGAAGTCGAAGGACAATTTGATGTAAAACTTGACTGTCCTGAAATTCCTATCCTTCGACTTCGCCGCACACACCTGCCCTGGCGGGCGGTGCCAGGGAGAACAAGCACATGCGGCTCCGCTCAGGACGAGGGGTATTTATTGCCTACCCTCAACCGACATCTTCGCGCTGAATTGCACATCTGCGCGTTGTTGACGTGAGACAATGTCACCCAGCTCGCCAGTGGAGAGAGCTTTCTGCACGCGCGCATCACCATCCAGCAAACGGATCGCGAGCCAGCGCGCATTTGGAATCCCAGGCGCCATTTGTTCGATCATCGGCACAAGTTCACTGACGGCTTTTTGGAATTCAGGTGTACCGCCCACACGCAAAGGTTTGGTTTCTATCTTGCCTTCTATCACATCCGCAACCGCGCCCAATAAAGTATGAACACCTTCACCGCTTCGCGCAGTAATCGCAATGGCAGGGATGCCGAGATCGCGGCTCAAGGAACGCGCATCCACTTCGAGGCCTTTTCGTTTTGCTTCATCCATTAGATTGATCGCAACCACAACATGCTCGGTAATTTCCATAACCTGTAAAACAAGATTTAGATTTCTTTCCAATGATGTTGCATCGGTCACAACAATTGTGCAGTTTGGCTGTCCAAACAAAATAAAATCGCGTGCCACTTCCTCATCCTGTGATGCTGAAAGCAGCGAATAAGTCCCAGGTAGATCAACCAGTTTGTAACGCATCTTGTTGAATTCAAATCCGCCTTCGGCGCGAGTTACGGTCTTGCCAGGCCAGTTACCTGTGTGCTGCTTCAACCCAGTCAGCGCATTGAATAGCGTGGACTTGCCCGTGTTCGGATTGCCAGCCAATGCAACCACGCGGTCGAAGTCACCGACCTTGATTCCCATCTGTTCCAGTTGCGTAAAGGCGGGACAGGTCTCGCAGTGCTCGCTTGGTAAAGATATTTTTGTGTTTGTCATATTTCCTCATCTAAAGCATGATGAACACGAAGGTCGCAAGGCTACTCCCTTGAGTCCCTTGTGTTTAGTTAAATCTCGGCAGGAACCTTCCTGTACGTTCCTCGTATTTGCAGTATTCGTCGCCAAATTGTTCGATCATTGCCTGCTCTTCGGTATCCACTCGTAATGCGACCAAAACCCCGAACAAAATTGTTGGAATGAAAGTCAGAATGATGTTACCGGCCAGCAGACCGCCGCCCAAATAATTCAAGAGATAAGCGGTGTAAATGGGATGCCTGATCCATTGGTATGGACCGCTTTTCACCATTTTTTGCCCTTCCATAGTTACCACGAGTGAATTGAAACTCTTGTCAAGGTGGTAATGCGCAGCGCCCAGCAGCGTAATGCCGACGAAAAGCAGGAGAGCGCCTGCCCATCTAACCGCCACGGGGTATTTCAAGGCGTATGCAAAGTTAAAGACACCTGGAAAGAATATGTACTCCGCCCCAAATACCAAAGCAACCAGTGCGGCGATACCGCCCGCGATCAGGCTGGGGCTTTTCTCCCGGATGGTCACTTTGCCTCTTCCCTGTTTTGCGCGCAACTGGGAGATAACCCTGATGCTGAACATGGCAATAAACGATAATACGAAAAGCCATCTAAATACACTCTCTGCGTTCACCTGAAACTCCTTGCGGAACTTTATGTTTAACTAACAGGCTTGACCCATATTTGCGCTGCCTGGTCTTTTCGCAATGCGATCAATGTTCCGCGAATTCGATACGCGCGCGGGTCGCCAAAAAAGTTTTGCAGTTCAGGGTAGATCATCGTGCCCGGCGTCAGCCCCAGATCCAAAAATCGTCTGCGTGTAAAACCTTGCACGGCTTCATCCAAAACCACGATTTCGGCACGCTGGTCATACGATAACTCAGCCAGCGGGACCGCGCTCGCTTTCGATATTTCACTTTCGGGCAATGCGGCAACACTTACATTTGCGGCCACCGCAGGTGCAAGCCGATATTCAGTTTCTCCATCCGTTAATAAAATCCGTTTTGGGCTTCGATCCAAAATGCGGATGGTTTGTCCCAAACGGAGTCCTGCCGCCAGAATCTGTTCAAACGCGATCGCAGGTTCATCTTCAAGGTGCACGATTCTTACAGGACCCTCAGCCTGCCACGCCGTCAACGGCATTCCCTCCGCCTTGAGCAGAGTCCCCTCACGGGTAGGGATGGGATCGCCATGTGGATCACGCGTCGGATGTCCCAGAGCCGCATCCAGATCATTGAGTTGTGTTTCAGTCAGAGAGTGTTCTCGGCGCTCGGATTCGCTATGGATTTTTTCCAAAGGCATGCGTGCTTCATCTGTGAGATAGCGTTCCCACAAACGATGCGCGCGGACAACGTGCATCGCCCAGCGTTCACCCTGCGTGGTGAGTTGCACATCCGAGCCGCGTGATTCGAGCAGACCTTGAGTTTCCATATCCTCGATAAGACGGGTGACACGGCCGCGTGGGATATCCAGGGCCCCCGCCAGAGATTCTGGGGAAGCTTGTCTTCCATGTTGCTCGCGGTCGAGCAGGTGCTTAAGTGCATCTTCCACCTGCTCACGTTCTTGTGCGATGCGATAGGTTTTATAGATCGCAACTAATCCAACGCGCGGAAGAAATATTGCCGCAAGTAAAACAATCGCTATGCCGATCCAGAGTGTTGTATTCATATTTATCTACTTCCTAATTTGGGTAAAAAACGACCTGTGCGTTTCATATACTCGCGGTAGTCATCGCCGAATTTTTCGATGAGATTGGCTTCCTCCTGCGGCGTGCGGATTGCCATGGCAATGAACGCAAGCACACCCAGGGCGGCGATGAACCAGTTATCTGCCATCATCCCAAAGGAAATGAACATGGATGAGCCAACTGTATAAAGCGGATGGCGCACCCAGCGATACGGTCCGCTGGTAACGAGCGTGTGTTGTTTGCGTGTGGCGCTGGTGGGAGAAATGCCGCTGCCAATACTGCTGAACAGCCAGTAAATTAAGCCCGTGCACACGATCCCAAGCGCAACGCCAAGCCAGCGTACCCATTCTGGAAGCCCAATTTTGGACCATGCCATCCAGAGAGGGTTGAGCAGGTACACGAGCGGACTAAGCCAGAGAACCAGCCCGCCGACCTTTATGACTGTCATCATTGCTGTGCCGTCAACTTTGCGGGAAATTTTTTCGCCTGTGTCTTTGTCCGCTTTGCGCCGGAAGTAGGATGAAATGCCCACGCCTGTGAAAAGGATGACGGCGGCTAAGATGCGGAAGATGTTTTCGTTCATAGTTGTTTCCTTTGTTGTTGATGTCATTGCGAGGGCGGTGTTCTCGAGAGTAGCGAGATGCCCGAAGCAATCTCCCTATTTGTGGAGGATTGCTTCGTCGTCTCGGTCTCGATAAGGCTTTGCGATGAACGCTCATCCCTACTCGACCAGCGGCTCCTCGCAATGACGTTAGACGCGCGGCAGTAATCGCCCCGTTCTTTTCATATACTCGCGATATTGATCGCCAAAGTATTCGAGCATGAGCGATTCTTCGAAGCCGATGCGTGAGGTGATTTCAAGGATGGTCATGCCTGTCCACGTAAGACCGACCAGCCAGTTGGCCGAGATAAAAAGAGTCGACCCCATGATGAGGAGAAACGCGGTGTAAATGGGATGCCTGATGGACTGATAAGGTCCGCTTGTGATCAGTGACTGACCTTTCATCATTCGCGGCGTGTCGCTCCAGTTCCTGCCAAGGGTATTTTGTGCCCATTGGAGCATTGCAAACCCGAGCAGGGCAATGCCAACACCTGTCCAGCGCAGCCAATGGGGAAGCGACCAGGAAGCCCATGAGAGCCAATCTGGTTGGATGACATAAGCGATGACGGCAATGAATCCCACAAGGCCCAGAATGCCGGCAATTTTCGATGGCAATCCTTCCTCGCGCTTTTTGAGCGTGTTCTCTTCCCTGCCGTGCTTACGAACGTAATAGCCGCGATGGGCGGCAAAAACGATAATTAATGCAGGTAATATGATCCTAAAAACGGTTTCGGTTTCCATTGTTCCCAACTTCCTCGCGGTATGTCATGCTGAGAGAGTGTTTCTAAGTCAAAATTCACCACAGACACTTGCACCAGCACGCAAGTGCAGGTGTAAACACGGATGAACACCGGTGTTTTGATGAAAGCCCTGCTCAAACCGCAAAAAATCCTTTTTATCTGTGTTCATCTGTGGTTAAAAAAGATTTTCAAAACACTCTCTGAGTCCTTTGCTTGTGCTCAGGGTGACAACACATAGTGTTGTCAACTTTCTTCCACATAAATTCTGCTTGTAATATTTAATCCAAGTACAGACGACTTGTGTCGGATCTTAATCGTCAGGTTGTGGTCGAAGGGTGAGTAATTCGTAACTTCGATCCGCACGCCGGGGATAAGCCCAAGGCCATTGAGATAGCGAAGCAGGTCGGTGTCCGCGGCCTTGACAGATTGAATGGTTGCGGTTTGATTCGGTCGAAGCCCGGAAAGCGGGGTCGAATCGTCGAGCGGCATTGTCAGATCCTCGGTTGGGATGAGTTCGCCGTGCGGGTCGCGGAGGGGATATCCCATAGCCGCAGCCATACGTTTCTCGAAATCCTCCGAGATGACGTGCTCGAGTCGCTCTGCCTCTGCATGGACTTCATCCCATGAATATCCCAGCGTTTGTACGAGCCATGCTTCCAGCAAACGGTGATGGCGGATGACTTCCAGCGCGGCTTTTTTTCCTTCCTTCGTCAGAGTGAAGCCCTGGTGCTTTTGGTATTCCACGAGCGCAGGTTTTGCAGCGGCAAGTTTTTGCACCATGCCTGTGACCGATGCAGGTTTGATATTGAGTTTCTGCGCGAGCGCATTGGTGCTTGCGTTCCGGCCATTCTCAGTCAGTTCATAGATATTTTTCAGGTAGTCCTGAATCGAGATGGTGAGGGTTTGTTCCATAGTTTATCCATTCCATAGCGCAATCGTCGTGCAGGTAAAGAAAACCAGATACGCGATGTTGAATCCCGCGCCTTCGGTCCAGTCACGTACGAATTGCGGAAGGATGCGCTTGACGATGAGCCATGCGATGGTCATCGTGACGGGGTTGATCCATGCCATCCAACCGGGGAAAGCCGTTTGGCCTGAGGCAACCAATATGGAGAAAAGCGCCGACGCGATCACAATAAGGATTATGACCGGCGCGTACGTGACGATCAACACTTTGCGGTGACGGGCGATCATGTCTGCAATCACGGGCTGGGAGCCATCTTCGACCTTGTTCAACGCCTGAATGTATTCGCCCATGAAATAAAACGTGCCGTGAACAAACGCGCCGATGACCGACGCGGTTGCAAACAAGAGTCCAGTTGCCAGAGTGAGTGAGCTATTTGCACCATTCAAGCCTCGGTAGACCTGCCAAAAGCCAGCCAGCACAAGTGGCGTGGCAAAGACGCCGAGCAACGCGCCCCAGATCATGCGACTGGGTGGGAGCACAACCATTCTCTCGGAATCTGAAAGAAGTTTGGCAAATGGTTTGAGCCTGGGATAATGTTCAAGATTGACTTTGCCCGCCAGCAAAAGGACATCGCCAACAGCATATAGAAATGCGCCAGCCAGCGCGAGCAGTCCGGTAATACGGAGGGAAGTAATGAGTTGTTCCATTGATCTAACTTTCTGTCATTGCGAGGCGTTCTTTGCCCGAAGCGGCCCAGCATCCGCGTCGAGTTGGGGATTGCTTCGTCGGGATTTCGACGCTTTGCGTCTCAACCCTCCTCGCAATGACATCGCATTTATTTAATAAGCAAACCTGTTACCCAGAGCATCAACATTCCGGTCAGCACTCCGCTGAACACAGTGATTGGCATGGATTCGCGTGCGGTGTCTTTTTGGATGAGTTTTGCGATTTCATAGACCACTTCGAAGATCGCGCCTGTGCCAATTGCCAAAAACAATACCGCAAGAATTGGCGATGGAGTGAAGCCGCCAATCCACGCGCCGAGGATGGCGGGTCCGCCACCGATCAGACCCATCAACGCGAGCCTGCCAATGGTCGGTCTATCGCGTAGAACAGGGGCTATGATGCCGAGTCCTTCGGTGATGTTTTGGATGATGAAACCGACGACCAGGAAGGTGCCAAGCGCGATCTCACCAACGTTATAGGCTGCTCCGATGGCAAGTCCTTCGCCTAGATTGTGGAAGCCGATGCCGATCGCGATCATGAGGGCGATGGCGAGCCTGCGCTCCGATTCGCTGCCTGTAATCTCAGTTTGTCGCCTGGAGATCGCATCGAGCAACAGGAAGGTTGCCACCGCGCCGATCCCGATCAAGCCAATCCCCTGGAATGCGGATGGGACTTCCGCGGCAACTTCCAGCGCTTCAGCCAGCGTATCCAAACCGAGGAAGATCAGCAGACCAGCTGTGGCGGCCATGAGGAAGGTCATCATGCGGCGTCCGAGTTGCCGCAGGGCAGGGAACCAGAAGATACCCAGAAAGACAGGAATTACGCCGACATAGAGGCCGATCAGGGTGAAACTCCAAAATGTGCCCCTGGAGGGCTGCGGCGTTTCAAACGCAACAGGGATATCCACCGCGAAGGGAATCGCGTTGCTGGTGAAGATCGTAATGCCGTATGCTTCGCCCTGCGACCACGCATAATTCACGCGGATCTCCGCGCGGCCCAGGCGCGGGATGGTTGCACCGGGTGTCACGCTGAAGGGCATGACGGCTTCGTTGATGATGACAGAAGCAATCGTAAGTTCCTCCGGGCCCGTGTTGCGGACGTGGAGATGGATCTCGTTCCGTTCGAGGATGTATTTCTCCACGTCAAGGTTTTCGACCGGCGCGGGGGATTCGAGACGGAGCCCGCCGCCAGTGTAGAGGAAGAGCGCGATCACTCCAGCCAGGAGAAGGATCGGGATAAGAAGCAGGATGAGGGTTCGAAAGGTGAAGCGGTTCGTCGTCGGTTGTGAAGTTGGTTGGGTCATGAGTTACCTCTAAGGTATAACTTCGAACATGCCATTCCATCCGAGTTCGGCAAACTCCGTTACGTGGGCGTGGAACATGTACATGCCGGGATATCTGTAACTGAATTCAAGTATGCCGCGCTGGGCCTGTCCCTGAATGATCGTATCTGTAAATTCGCTGGGAACAAGACTTGTGCCGGTGGGGTAGTAGTGGAAAAAATTCGCGTGAAGATGGAAGGAGTTGATCAGGTCGAACTCCAGGATATTCACAAGATAGACGCGTATCTTCTCGCCGACTCTGATTTGAATGGGGTGGTTCTGATAGTGAAAGGGAATCCCGTTGACTGCGTAAAAATCATTCGCGTCATCGAAGTCCACATCAATGCCGTTCATCACCATGACCATTTCGCGGTCAACAGGCGGGCGTCCATCCTTGGGATCGACAATGAACGCGCCGTAGAGTCCTTTTGCGATGTGCCGCGCCAACGGGAAAACGTGACAGTGATAGAGATGCAGGCCGAACGGTTCCGCATCGAACTCGTACGTGAAACTGCCTCCGGGTTCGACGAGTCCTCCTGGCCCTGTGCCTGGTACGCCATCCATCTCGCCGGGGTGGAAACCATGAAAGTGTATGGAATGTGGATGGTTGCTTCCATTGCTAAAATGAATGCGGATGCGGTCGCCTTCTGTAGCTCGAATCGTGGGGCCCGGAACACGTCCGTTATAGGTCCACGCCGGAAATTCGATTCCCGGAATAACTTCGATGTTCTTGTTTAGTGAAATGATCCTGTACTCCCGCAAGGTTTGCCCATTCGGTAGAGTAGTGACTTCACCGTAATCAAAATCCGTCAGTATATCAGTTGGGTTGAAGCCATTCTTTTCGTGATCCACTTCACCGACAGTGCCAGGCAAGTCGCCGTGATCGCCTTGTTGCATGGCATGAGATGGATGGACCTTACTCGGGCCTTCAATAACAGGCTGATTATCTTTGTTTTGAGTGAGTGCTGTCGCGCCTGCCGTGCCCAGGACAGCAAGGCCGCCCACTTTAAGAAAGTCTCTTCTGGATAAAGGCTTCATAGGTTCTCCTCAAGGCTAAAGTAAAATTTAGGCTTACCTAAATATTTTAGACGAAAAAAAGAGTCGCGTCAAGGGGGCGCGACTTCTCAACATGTCAGATATTGGTAAAACAGTTGCTACCAATATCTTACTCATCTTTCGGCCATTTTTAGACGGGTTTACGAATTATTTTGGTGCTGGTATCCTCTCCGCAAATTAGCCGGCGGAGAGAAACCATTAACCAGCACACCATAACTTCGGAACGGATTGACGAACTGCCACTGCTCGTTTACTGGCTCAAGCGAATGCAAGTTGATGT
>Ga0209521_10004180_pt1 | contig 11557 bp, 2 predicted proteins | sample Rifsed19ft4_FD_184016 | JGI IMG/M metagenome (GOLD analysis project Ga0209521, IMG submission 184016) | Soil microbial communities from Rifle, Colorado, USA - sediment 19ft 4 (version 2) | ecosystem: Environmental > Terrestrial > Deep subsurface > Rock core/Sediment | place: Rifle, Colorado... | reverse complement strand
AGGACGGTCCCGATGTTCATCTCCTCGCTGAATCGAATGAGGATGGGGTCCGTCAGGGGCACATTGAACGCCCCGGGGTCCGGTATGCCCGGCGGATCGTGGAATACGATGAAAGGATCGGAAGGGGCTACCGTGTAGTCGATCGTCACGGAATCCATCGTGGGCGAGTTCAGGTTGTCCGTCGTCGTGAGACGCAGACGGACTCGGAGATATCGCTGGCCGTCCTGCGACGGGCAGATCGTCGCACCGGAGGTCGAGTAGTACGAGAAGAAGTTGCACCCGACCCCGCCGATGTACGTCCACAACGGAGGGTTGGGCTCAATGGAGGTCGCCGTCTGGAACGAGATCGTCGTCATCGGGGGCGTGGCCCCAACCCACGAGATCGTGTTCCAATTGACATTCGCCCCCGAGCTGTCGAACGTCTGCGAGTCCCAGGTCCCAGAACTCCCAAACGCGGGTCCGAGGGACCACGTCTCGGAGGACCGACCCCCGCCGGAGACGATCCCGCCGTAGAGATACGACTTCCCGTTCGACGCCGCCTCGCTCGTCATGCCGAACGTGTGCCGCGCGGAGGGGGCACGCTGCAGGATCAACGCACCGGACCACTGCCGACCCGCGCCGACATCGAAGTATCGCCGGGTGTCGGACAGCGGGACCGCGCTGGACCCGCCGAACATCCACACGGCGGCGTCCGTCGAGCGATAGCTCAGGCCCATCGAGTGGCGCGCGGGCGGGCCCGCACCGTCGGCGACCGTCAGCGTCCACGAGTTGCCCGCGTAGTTGTATTCCCACGTGTCCCCGACGATCGTCCCTGGGGGCGGGAATGGGTTGAACCCTCCGAACAGCACGAGCCGGTTGAAGCCGGTGTGGTACGTGACGGCGTGGTTGAACCGCGCGGGGCTGAATGTCGCACCTCGGTCCGCCCACAGGTCCGCGCCCGCATCGTACGCCCAGGTCCGCATCGCCTGCGGGGGGACGACGTTCAGCCCGACGAGGACCGAGCGCGAGGCGGCGGAGTTGTACGCCATCGCGTAAGACATCATCGAGGGCGGGGACGTCGCAGGGGTCGTCTGGACCCATGCGTTCGTGACGGCGTTGTACTCCCACGTGTCCGCCTCGTTCGCGGTGTCCGACACGCCGCCGAAGAGGACGACCCTCCCGTTCGCGGAGTCGAACGCGATCGCCGATTTCGACCGCGGCGACGGCCCGGTCACGCTCGTCTGGGTCCACGTGTTCAGCGGGGGACTGTACTCCCAGGTATCGCCGTAGTTTACGACGCCATCGTACCCTCCGAAGGCGACCACGACGTCGTTCGAGGAATCGTACACGAGGGAAACGCCCTCCCGGACGCCGAGGTTCGACGGAGGGGCCTGGTTTCGCCAGTCCGTGGCGGTCTGCACGAGCTGGACGACGGCGGCGGTTCCGGACCCCGCAGTTTCTGTACTCGAGTACGATCCTGCGTTGAAATCCGTGTCCGTGTCCTGGGTCCACAATGCGGCCCGAGCGTTGGGAACTGTGAGCACGAGCCCCGTCAGGGAAAGCATTACAACTGCCATGACGCACACTAGACGCACCCAAAGCGACCGAGCCATCCTTCTCAACCTCCTCCCGGAGATGGGTTCCGGACTGACAGCAGGGTTAGGGTCATCGCGAGGGTTGCGCGGCCAGTCCGGTGCGGCGACATGCCTGGGACCTGTTTAATAGTTTCTGGTTCGAAATTCGAAGGCCCCAGCTACGGCACCTCCGGGGTGATCAACCGCGGCGTCCACGTGAACGTGGACACGACCGTCAGGTAGATCCCCTCGCCGGGGGCGAGCGTGAAGTCGGTGCCCGTCCATCCGCTCGCCGACCAGCGGAACACCTGAAGGCTCTGCGACGTCCCATTCCACTTCGCGACCTCGATGATCCGCGTGTTCGCGCCGGGTCCCGTACTCCCCTCGATGTCGAGGACGACGTCCCGTGCCCTTCCGTACACGCCCGTGAACGGGAGGCTCATCCAATTGATGTTCGCCCGGGAGGCGGAGAACGTGAAGGTCCGCGGGACCGACCGGTCCGTCCCGTTGACCGCCCACTGGAACGTCGAACGCGCGCTCAGGAAGATCCCGTCGCCGGGGCCGATCGGGAAGTCCGTGCCCTGCCACCTCCCGCGGAAGTAGAACCACAGGAGCGTGCGCTGCGTCGGGGCGTCCCACTTCCCGACGACGTCGATCCGCTGGTTCGCCGGGCCGAGCTCCGTGGAGATGTCGCTGGCCCTCTGGTAGATCGTCCGGTACGGCAGCGAGATCCAGTACACGCTCGTCCGAAGCGCGCTGAAGATGAACGAAAGGGGCACCTTGCACCCCATCGTGGAGTTCCCGCTCTCGAGGGTCGGTCCGAACTTCGCACGCACGATGTAGCAGTGCGTGGCGCCGTCCGACAGCGCCCCCGGGTGGATGTACGCGTTCGACGGCCAGTCGGGCGCGAGCACGGCCCATGGCCAGGGGGATGAGCGGCTGATCGCGTGGTACAGGTTGTACGACGTGGCTCCCGGCACGGTCCTCCACGTGATGAGGAGATCGTTGGGGGGCAGCCGGACGACCTCCAGTCCCCCGGGGGCGCTCGGACCCGAGCCCGTCGTGAAAACCCACGGGTTCGGCACGGGGCCGGGAGCGAGGACGTTGTTCTGGAGGTCTCGGCCCGAGACCGTCACCGTGTACAGGGTCTGGACCGCCAACGTGGAGGAATGGGCGATGGAGGCGTTCGTGTCGCTCTCGGACCACGTGTACGTGAGGGTCCCCGCAGGGGGCGTGAGCACCGCGACCACGGAGAGGCGGTTCATCGGCTCCGAGAACTTCACGAGGATGGCGGCGGTCACGGACACGCCCGTCTCCTGGTCGAACGGGCTCGTCCACAGGATCTGTGGGGACACGCACGCCGCGCGGAACTGCCACGGGTTCGCGGCGGATCCCGTGACGTTGATCAAGGGATCTCCGGTTGGATTCCGGGCAGACACCGTGGCGGTGTACTGAACGCACTCCGCGAAGAGCGTCGTGTGGTCCAGTCGAACGAGAGTGTTCCCGTTCAACCACGTCTGGGTGAACACGAGGCCCCCCGGCGGGTTCAGGGAGAACTGGAACGCGAGCGGGTCTGCGGGCTCGCTGAACTCGACCTCGATGATCTTGTCATACGGCACGTTCGTCGCGCCGTTCGGCGGGTCCGTGCGGATGATGTAAAAGCCCAAGCAGCGGGTCGTGAACTCCCACGGGTTGGGCGCGCCCGGGACGCCCGCGCCGATGAGTATCGGGTAGCCGTCGGCACTGTTCCCGTCGATCGTGATGTTGTACTCGAAGCAGTCCACGAGCGGCGCGGCGTGGTCGAGGCGGAGCGTCGTGTCCCCGTTCAACCATGTGGGGGTGAACGTCGGCGCCCCGTTGTTCACCAACGCGATGACCGACAGGGGATCCATCGCCTTCGAGAAGTTCACCCAGATCTCTCGGGCAAGCCCGACGAGCTGCGCGCCGGCCACGGGGTTCGTGTTGAGGACGTACGGACGGTTGCACACGATCTCGAAGCTCCAGGGGTTCGGAACGAAACCCGCCACGAGGTTGAACCCGCTGGAGCTCCGTCCGCTCACGGTCACGGTGTACCGGGCGCACTCGCTGAAGCCGATGTGCGAGATCGTGAGGAGCTGGGGCATCGTGGGGGGATCCCACTGCCGACTCATCTCCGTGAACGTGCCGCCGGTCACCGTGACGATGACGCTCGCGGTGTTCATCTGAGCGCTGAAGATGATCACGATCGGTCGGAAGACGGTCACGTTCGCGTCCCCGTCCGCTGGCTCCGTTCTCAGGATGATCGGGTTCGGGCACGGACCTGCCTGGAACCGCCAGGGGTTGACGATGTCCGGCCGCTCGGGGTTCTGGACGAGCGGGTTGCCGGCCAGGTCCGTTCCCGTGATCGTCACCGTGTAAAAAGGGACCACGGTGCACTGGGAGAACGCCTGGCTGTGGGTCACCGTCAGCCGCGTGTCGCTGGCCGACCATCCCAGCGTATGCGTCACGTTGGGGACGATCGTGAAGGTCACGGAGCTCCGGAGCATCGGCTCCGAGAAGTCGACCACGATCGGGGCGTTCGCCGCCACGTTGAGCTGCTCGTCAATGGGGTTCTGGTTCACGATGAACGGGTTCTCGCAGAACGTGTAAAAGAACCAGGGATTCGGCCGTAATCCCGGGATGAGATCAAGCCCCGCCTTGTCCGACGCGTTGACCTGTACCTCGTAGCGATCGCACCCTGCGAGCGGGTCCGTGTGCACGAGCGAAACGACCGTGTCCCCCGCGGCCCACTGGTGGGTGAAGGTCACGGGCGGGCCGTCGAGGAAGGTCACGAGGAGCGAGGTCGTGTCCATGCCCTCGCTGAACTCGACGATGATCGGGTCCGTCAGGCTGACGTCCGTGTCCCCGAGGGCGGGGACGGTGTACACGATCGTCGGGAACGTCGGCGCCGTCGTGAACGACAGGGGTCTCGCCGCGGAGTACCCATCCTTGCTCGCCGAGCCGTCGGGGCAGAGCGCGGAGAGGCTGAAGCCGTCCGGGTCCGTGCCGTAGAACTGGATCTGGTACAGATCCGCCTCCGCGAGGAGCCAACTCGGATGTCGAAGGGTGACGACCGTGTTGTCCGCGTTCCAGGCGGCCGTGAAGTTCGCCGGGTTCAGGACCCCCTGGATCACGCGCCACAGGAACGTCGCCGCGTCCATCGCCTCGCTGAACTGGACGGTGATGTTCTTCCAGGTCGGGTTCATGAACGCCCCCGCGGCCGGGATGCTCGGCGGGTCCGTGAACACGATGCACGGCGGCGAGGGGGGGATCGCATACGTGATCGTCACGTCCTCCAGGTGGGGAGTGAACTGCGTGTTCGACGTCGCGAGTTGCGCGAAGAACTTGATGTACCGTTTCCCGTCGTCTGTGTGGCCATTTTGGCCGGAGCAGGAGATCGGGGTCCCCGGGGTCACGTAGTACACGCTCACGCTGCACGACGGGGCGGGGCCGTGGAGGCTCGACCACGTGACGCCGTCGTTCGAGGTCGCGATCAGGAACCGGATCGTGAGGGGCGCGGTCTCCGACCGGTTCCACCAGAGCTCCCCCCATTGGGAGAAGCCGCCGCTGTCGAACCCGGCGGACGTGTAGCTCCCACCGTTCGCGTACGCGGAACCGAGCTTCCAGGTGTCTCCGAAGCGTCCACCGCTCCCGTCCCAGCCGCCGTACAGAAGCACGACCGAGTTGAGCGTGTCGTACGTCAGGGCGGCGGACTGACGGCCCGGCGGGTGGGTCACGGTCCCGATGGGCTGCCAAACGCGGGCCGTCGTGTACCGATAGGTGTCCTGCCCGGGACCGGACGAGGTGGCTCCGCCGAAGAGGATTACCGTCGAATCCGAGGCTCGGTACGTCATCGCGGAGAACAGCCGCGCGGAGGGAGTCACGGAACCGGTCTGGCTCCACGAGTTCGAGGCCCAGTTGTACTCCCACGTTTGGTCGTGGATCGTGGCGGGCGGGGAGGCGCCGCCGTGGAGGACCGCGCGGTCGAGGGCTGCGTGGTAGGCGAGCGAGATGCCATACCGTCCGGAGGGTGAGCCGATCGTCCGCTGCGTCCATGTGTCCGTCGCCGCGTTGTAGGCCCAGGTCACCATCGACCCAGCGCACGGACCGCTCGAGCACTGCCCGACCTTGAGGTGCTGGGCCTGAGAGGCGTAGTAGACGAGCGGGGAGTCGGATGTCGCCGGCGGTGGGCCCGTTGCCGGGATGATCTCCGACCACGTGTTCGTCGCCACGGTGTACTCCCAGGTGTCCGACCTGTACCCGCTGTCATCGTAGCCACCATGCATCACGATGACTCCCTGAGCTGGGTCGTAGGACATTCCCGCGGACTGGCGGGCCGGGGGCTTCGGCGTCGTCGTGATCTCCGTCCATGTGTTCGCGAGGTAGTTGAACTCCCACGTCTTCTGGCTGTACCCTGATCCGTAGTAGCCTCCGAACAGGACGGTCACGTCCCCGGCGTCGTCGAACACCATCGCGGGCCCCTCGAGGTTCCCCGGTGTCGGTGGCCCCGGGTTCATGTTCGCCCAGTCAATCGTGCTGCGGATCAGGTTGACCTCCGCGGGCGTCCCGGTCCCGATGACCTCCGTCGAGGTGAAGATCGACCCCGCCGCGTTGAAGTCCGTATCCGTTGTCCACGTCCTCGACGCCGCCGAGGCGCGAGGGGCGAGGAACAGCGCAGAAACGGTCACGAGCACGAGCGCAAGCGTAACGGCGACGGCACGGAACGACTTCGCCATCGGTATCCTCCCCAGACCCCACGAGCCGCTGGATGGTGGCGGATGACCCCATGAGGCCGAGAACGCATAATGTTTCTGGTTCAATCGTGCGCCCACGGGTCGGGACGCATCATTCCCGCACTCGAAAGCGATTGCACCAGAGCCTTTTTAGCGGGGGAAGGCCATGGAAGTGGGTCGGGGGTCAGCGCTGATTTCGATACCTCGGAGGGTGCCGAGGGGTCGTGGGCTCCTCCTGGTCGCGGTCGTGCTAGGATCATCCTTCCTGATGGCCCCCGCGGCGGCGAACACGGGCGGTCCGGACGCCTACGGGTACATCTGGGTGGACAGCCGCCCGCCGTCCCCGTCGATCGCGTACAGCTGGATCGACGGCGTTTCCGGCGGCGCCCGGCTCACCCTCGACGACGACGACTGCACCTTCGAGCTCGAGTTCGGATTCCAGTTCCGATACTACGGTACGATCATGACGTACGCGTTCATCTGCTCGAACGGGTTCCTGACGTTCGGCGTCCCCGACTCCTACGCCCCCACGGGGCCGATCCCGAACGCGTCCGCGCCCAACGATCGCGTCGTGGGCCTGGGGATCGACCTGAACCCGAACGCCACGGGGACGGGCGGCGTGTACATCAAGTCGCAGCCGTTCACGTCCCCGAAGCGGTTCATCGTCACGTGGAACGGCGTGTACAAATTCGGCACCACGACTCCCGAGACGTTCCAGATCGTGCTGGAGCAGAACCAGACCACCAAGGACGGCCGCATCCTCTTCCAGTATCAGAGCGTGGCGGACGTGGCCTCCGCGCTCGTGGGGATCGAGAACCGGACCGGTTCGAGCGGCCTCGCGTACCCCGGTCCCCTGGGGAACGGACTCGCGGTGGCGTTCCTGCCGCCGACGGACGCGGGAATCCCGCCGGACGAACTCCGGGTGGCGGCGACCCTGCTCGCGCCTCCCTCGGTGCCCCAGGGAGCGGAGAACGTCCCGATGGTGCGGCTGGACCTGTCCACGGCGACGAACGAGGTCGACGTGATCTCGGTCCGGGTGGTCCTTTCCGGACTCGGGGCCACGACGAGCGACGTGCCGCGCGCGCGGCTCTGGCTCGACGACGGGGACGGCACGTTCCTCCCCGGCGTGGACCTCGAAGTCGCGAGCATCGAATTCGCCGGGGTGCCGGCGCTCGCGAGGCTGGAACCGGCATCCGCCCTGCGCGTCACCCTCTTCGCCCCGGTGGGCGTGTACGTGACGTACGATATCGCGGCCACGGCGGGCGTGGGAAACTGGGTCGGTGCCCGACTCCCCGACGACTCCTTCCTCTCCGTGGTCTTCCCGGACCGGGTCAACGCCGGCGACTTCCCTATCGAGACCTACGCGGCGGACGTCCGCACGCGCATCGACGCGAGCCAGGACACCCTGATTCTCTCGGAGCTCACGTCCCGCATGCCCGCGAACGTGAGCCAATGGGAGACGGACGTGCCCGCGCTCTCGCTGCGCTTGGCGGCGAACCAGAACTTCGTGGAACTCGCCGGGCTGTCGGTTGCCCTCGGAGGGAACGCGATCGCGTCGGACCTGTGGGCCCTGAAGGCGCTCCGGGACGTGAATTCGGACGGGAGCTTCACCCCGGGCGTCGACGACGTGCTCGCCACGGCCACGCCCTCCGGATCGCCGCCAACGGCGTTCCTGCCGCTGAACGTCACCCTTGCCGCGGACGCTCCCATGGAAATCCTCCTCCTCGCGGACGTCTCCCCGGACGCCGTCCCCGGGAACATCCTGAACCTCACGATCAACGCCGCGGACGTGCTGCTTCCTCCCGGGAGCGTCGATTCCGTTTCTCCCGTGAACTTCCCCGCGGCCACCGGGGAACGCACGATCATCGCAGGGGCCCGCCCGATCCTGCGCTCACCGTGGACCTCCCGCCTCGTTGCCCCGGACGGGGTCTGGCGGCAGGGGGAGTACCTCCTCGGCCCGAACAACGCGAGGGCGTTGCTGCGACCGGCGGGCAACCGGGTGCCGGGGTACATCGTCGTCGAGAACAACGGCACCGACCTGTTCGTGGCGGTCGATGCGTTCCTCGACGCGGCGGTGGACCCGGGCGATGGCCTCGCGCTCGTCTTCGACACGGATCGGGACGGGGTCCCGACGCCGGGAGCGGACGACGCCTTCGTCGCGAACGTGACCGGCGCGGAGCATTTCCGGTTCAACGCGACGTCCGGAAACTGGACCGCGTTCGCGACGTGCACGCAGCTGACGGCGCCCGGGTGCGGGATCGGCTTCGGAACAACGCCTCTCGGACCGACCGCGCACCGGTTCTACGAGTTCGCGATCCCGCTCGGCACCTTGGGACTCGCGGCGGGCGACCTCGTGCACTTCGCCCTTGCGGGGGAGCTTCCCGCAGGGGTCCGGGACGCGGGAGGCCGCTCGACGTGGCCGCTGCTCTTCGGGACCACGATGCCCTCCCTCGCGCACTCCGGGGCCCTCCTGCTCGCACCAGGGCCCCTGCCGAACCGTGGGCCGTCGCTCGACTGGACCGGCGATCCGGGGTACGAGACGGACGGCGTGGATCCCGACACGGGCCCGGACGGCCTCTCGTTCCGATTCCAGGTCCTGTACACGGATCCGGATGACGATCCCCCCTCCATCGTGGACCCGAGGCTCCATGTCCTCGAGAACGGCACCGACGTGGGCGGGAGCCCGTTCTCCATGATCTCCGTGGACCCGGGCGGGGAGATCTACATCGTCGGGGCCGCCTACGACTTCGACCTCGTCCTCCCGTGCGGCGGCAATTACTCGTACTTCGTGTCCGCAGAGGACGCGAGGGGGCTCCCGGCGAACGACACCCCCGTGCTGGCGGGCCCGAGGATCGTGTGTCCGGACCGGGTGCCCGTGCTCGGCGAGGAGAGCGTGTCGCCCTTCGTGGGAACCGCCCAGCAGACGACGTTCACGTATCGCGTGAAGTATGCGGACCCCGAGGGCGAACCGCCGAGCGCCATCGAGGCGTTCATCGTGCAGAACGGGACCGTGATCGCATCCCCCGCCCTGAACTTCACCGGATGGGTCGGCGCGAACGGGAGTTACGCGGCGGGGGCACGATACGCGGCCTCCGTCCCCGCCTTGGACGAGGGGACGAACTACTCCTACTGGTTCCGCGCGGCCGATCGGAACAACACGGTCGCCACGGACCCGATCCTGGGACCGTACGTCCGCCCGCAGCCGCCGGACACGCTCACGCTCACGAGCGCGAACCTCGCGCCCCTGTTCATCGACGAGGGGTCGCGCGACACCCGCTTCCTGGGCCTGAGCCTGTACCCGTCCGGAGACGTCGTCGTCACGGAGCTGAGGGTCGACCAGTTCGGGACTGCGCCGGACGCCGAGGTGCCCGCCGTCCATCTCTGGCATGACCGGGACGAGAACCGAATCCGGTCCCCGGGGGATGAGGAACTCGGGGCCCAGCAGCCCCTCGGCGGGGTGATGCGGTTCTCCCTCTCCCTGGAGGTACGACCTCCCGGCACCTCGCTTCTTCTGCTCGTCGACGTCCGGGGTGATGCGACGGCGGATGCGACGATCGGACTCGAGGTCCGCGATGCCTCGTACGTGACCGTCTCCGCGGAGGACGAGGTCGCCCCGTTCTTCAACTACCGATCGGACCGCGCGGTGATCAACGTGGCGCCTGCCGCCGAGGACGTCGCGGTCGACGGGCACCCGGGCGGGTCCCCCGGGATTCTGCACATCACCGCGGACGAACCGCAGGTCGCGTGGCGGTTCGCGGACGAGAACGGCGCGGATGTCACGCAGAAGGCGGTGAATGCGTCCGTCTCGGCGGGCCCGACCCTCCTCTGGTTCCTGAACGAAACCGGGGCCGCGAACTCCGAACCGTACGCCGGGCCGGCGCTTCTGGACGGCGGCACCTACGTCCTCACGGTCGCGGTATCCGACGGGCGCTTGTGGTCCCCGCCGACCTCCGTGTTCTTCCGAATGAACACGCCGCCCCCCGCGCCGACCCTCCTCGCGCCCCTGGACCTCGCTGTAGCGGTGGACCCCAACGCGACCCTCGCGTGGAGCGCGGTCACGGACGTGGACGACGACGCGATCACGTACACGTATTGGATCAGTGAGAATCCGGGATTCAGCCCGGTGGTGACCGGATCGACGCCCTCGCCCGGCGCGCTCGTGGAACTCCAGCCCGACACGACCTACTACTGGAAGGTGGGGGCCTCCGACGGCTACGCGTTCGCGGGGAACGCGACGATTTGGCGGTTCACGACCGCGGGAGGAAGCCCGAACGTCATGGTCGGGGAAATCCGTGGGCGTGCGGTCCACGGGTCGGCTCCCCTTCCGGACGTGCTGGTCGAGCTCTTCTTCGGTGCGGATCTGGTGGCTCAGCAGACGACCTCGTCCGACCCCGCGAACCGCGGGAACTTCTCCTTCCGCGGTCTCGCCGTCCGGGCCTACACCGTCCGGTTCAGCGCCTACGGCTTCCGCCCGGAGACACGGGCCGCGGAGCCGACGGCAGCCCTCCCGATCGTGGACCTTGGCGATGTCCTGATGACACGCGTCGGGGAGTCACCGGATGAGCGCGAATGGACGGTCTGGGGCCTTCCCCTCGTGCCCTTGGTCCTGCTGGTGGCGGTGGCCCTCCTCCTGGCCTTGTTCTCCCTCGGTGCGGTCCTCCGGCGACGGCGGGGTGCAGAGGATGAGACGGAGGCGGAGCCCGAGGGCGTCGAGGCGAAGTCTCCCGAACCAGGGCCGGAGGGAGCGATGCTCTTCGAGTGCCCGTCGTGTGGTCGCCGCGTCGCCGCGAACGCGCTGACCTGCGAGTGCGGCGTGGAGTTCGAAGCCTGAACCGCCCGCGCCAGGGCTCAAAGAGACGAGGGGAGCTCGTCCATTGAGGAGTCCGCGGGATTGTTGATCAGGCGGCCAGGAGAATCGTCGAACCGTTGCATCTCCACAGCCTCCCACGGGCGGTCCTCCCCTCAGGGAGGGGGACAGCTGCCCCGATCACCCCCTCAGGTACGCGGGAGCCTCCTGCCGAATCCGCCGACTCGGAATCTAAGCCGGGCCCAGGCTCACGCAGGCGGGCGTCCGGGAATCCAACCAGCCGTTGTCCCGCCCGCGAATTCGCAACCGCCGAGGCGCCCACGGCCTTTCTCCAGCGTGCCCGCCCGTTCGAGAAAAGGGAAAATGGAAAGGGAGGGGCGCTGCCGCCCCTCGGTTCTCCGCCCCCGGACCGCCTATCGGAAGTCCAGGAAGATGTACTCGATGTC
>Ga0209521_10004179_pt1 | contig 11558 bp, 8 predicted proteins | sample Rifsed19ft4_FD_184016 | JGI IMG/M metagenome (GOLD analysis project Ga0209521, IMG submission 184016) | Soil microbial communities from Rifle, Colorado, USA - sediment 19ft 4 (version 2) | ecosystem: Environmental > Terrestrial > Deep subsurface > Rock core/Sediment | place: Rifle, Colorado... | reverse complement strand
CGCGGACGAGCCGGTCGCTGCCGAGGAGCCCGCCGTCGCGGACGAGCCGGTCGCTGCCGAGGAGCCCGCCGTCGCGGACGAGCCGGTCGCTGCCGAGGAGCCCGCCGTCGCGGACGAGCCGGTCGCTGCCAAGTCCACGAAGAAGGCGGCCAAGTCCGCCTGATCACGCGCAGGCACCACAATCACACGACCCGTCGGAGCCCCCGGCGGGTCGTTGAGCATCAAGCGTGCTCCGAATCACGCGCAGGCACCACAATCACACGACCCGTCGGAGCCCCCGGCGGGTCGTTGAGCATCAAGCGTGCTCCGATCCTGCCAGCTCGTGCCCCACTGCCCAGGAACTCGGCGGCGCACGAAAGCCTGCGTGCTAGGATGGCGGCGCGCTGAGGTGCGCAGAAGGGGAACGGGCGTTCGAAACCGATGGAGCGCTTCGACAAGTTCACAGATCGCGCGCGCAAGGTCCTGACGCTCGCGCAGGACGAAGCGCAGCGGTTCAACCACAACTACATCGGGACTGAGCACCTCCTTCTCGGACTGGTTCGCGAGGGTGAGGGCGTCGCCGCCCGCGTACTCGAGAACATGAACGTCGAACTCGCCAAGGTGCGGACCGCCGTCGAGTTCATCATCGGCCGCGGAGATCGTCCGGTTGTCGGCGAGGTCGGGCTTACGCCGCGCGCAAAGCGCGTGATCGAGCTGGCGATCGACGAAGCCCGCCGCCTCGGGCACAACTACATCGGGACGGAACACCTGCTGCTGGGTCTCGTGCGCGAGGGTGAGGGTATCGCTGCCGGCGTGCTCGAGTCCCTCGGCGTCAACCTCGACAAGGTCCGTCACGAGGTCATCCGCGTCCTGTCCCAGTCGTCATCCGTGGGGCCTGCCCAGGAGACGAAGCGATCGTCCAAGACGCCGACCGTCGATGCGCTCGGGATCAACCTGACCGACGCTGCGCGCGCAGGCAAGCTCGACCCGGTCATCGGGCGCGACAAGGAGATCGAGCGGGTCATCCAGATCCTTGGCCGGAAGACGAAGAACAACCCCGCCCTGATCGGTGAGCCCGGTGTCGGGAAGACCGCCATCGCCGAGGGCCTCGCGCATCGGATCGTGGCCGGCGACGTACCGGACATCCTCCTGAACAAGCGCGTACTCACGCTCGACATCGGCTCGCTCGTCGCGGGGACCAAGTACCGCGGTGAGTTCGAGGAGCGCCTGAAGAAGATCATCGAGGAGCTCCGCAACACGAACGACGCCGTGCTGTTCATCGATGAGCTGCACACGCTCGTTGGTGCCGGGGCCGCCGAGGGCGCGATCGACGCGGCCAACATCCTCAAGCCCCCGCTGGCACGCGGCGAACTGCAGTGCATCGGTGCAACGACGCTGGACGACTACCGCAAGTACATCGAGCGCGACGCCGCCCTCGAACGAAGGTTCCAGCCGGTCATGGTCGAGGAGCCCACGATCGAGCAGACGATCGAGATCCTCATGGGCATCCGGGAGCGCTACGAGCAGCACCACAAGGTGAAGATCACCGATGCCGCGATCCGCGCTGCGGCCGATCTGTCGATCCGCTACATCACCGATCGCCACCTGCCCGACAAGGCCATCGACCTCGTCGACGAAGCCTCGAGCCGCGTCCGGCTGCGGCACGCCTCATCCCCCCCGGCGCTGCGCGAGGCCCAGCGGGAACTCGATCGCGTCGCCAAGGAGAAGGACGCGGCGATCAACGCGCAGGAATACGAGGCCGCCGCGAAGCTCCGCGAATCAGAGGCCGAGGTGCGCGAGCGCGTCGATGCGCTCCGCGAGGCGTGGCAGGCCTCCGTCGCGGGCGACGCCCCGACCGTTGACGAGGAGGAGATCGCACAGGTCCTCGCCATGTGGACGGGCATCCCGGTCACGCGCATCGCCCAGGAAGAGTCGGAGCGACTGCTCCACATGGAGGATGCGCTCCACAACCGTGTCATCGGCCAGGAAGAGGCCATCGGGATCGTCTCGAAGGCGGTCCGCCGGGCACGCGCCGGCCTCAAGGATCCGAAGCGGCCGATCGGCTCGTTCATCTTCCTTGGGCCTACCGGCGTCGGGAAGACCGAGTTGGCCAAGGCGCTCGCCGAGTTCATGTTCGGGAGCGAGGACACGCTCATCAAGATCGACATGAGCGAGTTCATGGAGCGCCACAACGTCAGCCGGCTGGTGGGGGCCCCGCCCGGCTACGTCGGCTTCGACGAGGGTGGCCAGCTGACCGAGGCTGTGCGGCGCAAGAACTACGCCGTGATCCTGCTCGACGAGGTCGAGAAGGCGCACCCCGAGGTCTTCAACATCCTCCTCCAGATCCTCGAGGACGGGCAGCTCACGGACGCCAAGGGCCGCCGGGTCGACTTCCGGAACTGCATCATCATCATGACTTCGAACCTCGGAGCTCGGCAGCTCCAGACGGGCTCGTCGCTCGGATTCCGGTCCGTCGCCGATACCGACGAAGCTCGGGAGCTGAACTCGTACGAGATCATGCGCGAGAAGGTCCAGGCGGAGCTGAAGACCAACTTCCGTCCGGAGTTCCTCAATCGAATCGACGCGACCGTGGTGTTCCGCTCGCTGACCGTGGATGAGATCCGCCAGATCGTCGACCTGATGCTGATGCGGGTGCGCGAGCAACTTCGCGGTCAGGAACTGCACCTCGAGGTAACCCAGGCAGCGAAGGATCACCTCATCAAGCTCGGGTGGGACCCTGCCTACGGGGCCCGGCCCATGCGCCGCGTGATCCAGAATCTCATTGAGGACGTCCTCGCTGAGCACCTGCTCCTGGGCCGATACGAACCAGGCACGACGATCGTGGTGGATCGCGACGAGGAATCCGGCCTGGATATCCACGCCGCCGAGCCGAAGACGCCCGTCGAAGTCTCCTAGGGCGCCTGTGGCTCGGGCCGGCAGCCGTTACGTCTGCCAGACCTGTGGCGACGCGTTCCTGCGCTGGGAGGGGCAGTGCCGGACGTGCAGCGCCTGGAACTCCCTGGTCGAGACGGTCGTCAGACTCCCGTCGCGCACGGAACGGGCTGTGGCAGCCCGCTCCGCAAGCTCGACCGCCGCGCCGGTACCGCTCGCCGCGGTTGGCTCCCTCGAGGCCGAGCGTCTTGCCGTCGGCATCGCCGAACTCGACAGAGTCCTGGGTGGTGGCCTGGTCCCAGGGTCGCTCGTGCTCCTCGGCGGCGAACCGGGAGTCGGGAAGTCGACGCTCCTGCTCCAGGCCGCGGCGGGCATTGCCTGCGGCGCGGAGCCACCACGGCAGGTCCTGTACGTGACCGGCGAGGAGAGCGCCTCACAGGTTCGCCTCCGGGCGACTCGCCTCGGCCTCGCGGACGGAATCGCCGGGAATGCCATCTCCGTCCTTGCCGAGGGTGAGGTCGGGCGGATCGCCGAGTTTGCCCGGGCGACGCGCCCGGCGCTGGTCATCGTTGATTCGATCCAGACCGTCACGGTGGACGAGCTTGACGGCCCAGCCGGGAGCGTCGGCCAGGTCCGCGAATCCGCGCTCCGGCTCATGGAGCTGGCGAAGGGGGAGGGTATCGCCGTGATCCTCGCCGGCCACGTCACGAAGGACGGCTCCATCGCCGGGCCCAAGACGCTCGAGCACCTCGTGGACGCCGTGCTGGACCTGGGCGGTGAACGTTCCGGCGTGCTGCGTCTGCTGCGGGCGACCAAGAACCGCTTCGGGTCCACGGAAGAGATCGGGGTCTTCGAGCTCGGGGAGCACGGGCTAGCCGAGGTCGCCGACCCGGCCCGGGCGTTCCTTGTCGAGCATGCCGGGCCCGCACCCGGGAGCGTCGTCGCGGCGACGATGGAGGGATCGCGGCCGCTCCTCGTGGAGGTCCAGGCGCTCGTGGCGCCTGCCGGCTACGGCACGCCGGCACGCCGGGCGACGGGCGTCGATGCAAATCGGCTCGCCCTTATCGTAGCCGTGCTCGGCCGCCGGGCGGGCGTGGCGCTCGGGACGCAGGACATCTACGCGAACCTCGCCGGCGGCCTCGAAGTCGCCGAACCGGGTCTCGACCTGCCACTCGCGCTTGCCCTGGCAAGTTCGCTTCGCGACCGACCCGTCACGCCCGGCCTGGTTGCCGTCGGCGAAGTCGGCCTGCTCGGCGAGTTGCGCGGGGTCCCGGGTGTCGAACGTCGCCTGCGCGAGGCAGCTCGTCTCGGTTTCACGACGGCCATCGTCCCGGCCGGTGGCCGCGGGAACTCCCCCGCGATCCCGGGCCTCGCCGTCCATGCGGCCGCCACGGTCCGCGACGCGATCAGGATCGGGCTCGGTGGCGACGGTCCTGGAGTCCCGGACCTGGTCTCCCGAGCACGGCGCGGACGGAGGGCCGGCACAGCCGGCGTGACCAGCAGGTGAACCCGGGTGCTAGGCTGACCGTCTCGTGATTCGCTCGATCCGTGTCCTTGGCGCTGCCCTCGGCGGGCTCATTGGCATCATCGTCGTGACCGTCCAGCCTGAACCGTTCCGCGATGCCCCGGGCGCCGGCGCCGTCGTGGTGGCCTGGCTCATCGCCTGGACCGTGGTCGGGTTCTCGGTCGCGCCGTATCTGACCGTGGTGCCGGCGGCGCGCGTCGTGCGCGGGGTCCAGGAAATGTCGACGGCCGAGTTCGTCACCGCCGTCCTGGGGCTCCTGCTCGGTCTGCTCATGGGGCTCCTTCTCGGTTCACCGCTGTCGGCATTCCCGGCTCCCCTTGGCCTCTGGCTGCCGCTCGGCACCTCGCTGTTCCTCGGTCTCGGGATGGTCGGGCTGACCGTCGCGAAGCGACAGGATCTCCTCGTTGCGGCCGAGGCGATCGGGCTTGTCCGGCGGCCGGATCCGGAGGCATCCGGGCGCACTGGGGATCCGCACATCCTCGTCGACAGCAGCGCGATCATCGACGGGCGGATCGCCGAGATCGTGGAGTCGGGGTTCCTGTACGGCACCCTGGTCGTGCCGCAGTTCGTGCTCGACGAGGTCCAGAAGATCGCCGACAGCTCAGACACGTTGCGTCGGAACCGCGGACGCCGGGGTCTCGAGATCCTGACCCGGATGCAGAAGGAATCACCGACGCCGGTGGTCATCGTGGACGACGATGCCCCGGAGGTCGCCGAGGTCGACGCCAAGCTCGTGACCCTCGCCAAGCGCTTCAGCCGCGCCGTTCTGACCAATGACTTCAACCTCAACCGCGTGGCCGAACTCCAGGGTGTCCGCGTCCTGAACATCAACTCCCTTGCGAATGCGGTGAAGCCCGCGCTGCTGCCGGGTGAGGAGCTCCGCGTCCACGTCATCCAGCAGGGCAAGGAATCGGGCCAGGGCGTTGCCTTCCTGGACGATGGCACGATGATCGTCGTCGAGGGCGGCGCCCGGTTCATGGACGCCGATGTGGATGTGGCGGTCACCCGTGTCCTGCAGACGGTCGCCGGGCGGATGGTTTTCGCCCAGCCGCATCACGACTGACTCGCTGATGGCCGGCCACCGGCAGGCGGCCACGGCAACCGGCCTGACCGTCGATGCCATCGTCGTCGCCGCGGGAACATCCAGCCGGATGGGCGGACCAGACAAGCTCCTGGTGCCCCTCGGCGGCAGGCCGCTCCTCGCTCGAGCGCTCGAGGCCGTCGCAGCATCACCGGTGGTCGGCCGGATCGTCCTGGTCATGAACCCGAGCCCAACCCTCGACGCCCTCCGCCCGTCCTTGCCGTCCAAGGTCGTCGCCGTGGTCCCTGGCGGCGATCACCGTGGCAGTTCCGTGGCGGCCGGACTCGCGGCCCTGACGAGCCTGGACGGGCACGCCGCTGACCCGATGCGCGTGGTGATCGTCCATGACGGCGCTCGCCCGCTGGTGGCCACGGATCTCGTGACCGCCGTCGCCGTGGCGACGCACGAACACGGGGCGGCAATTCCCGTTGTCCCTGTGGCCGATACCGTCCGGCACCTGCGAGACGGAGCCCTGGGCGAGACGGTGGACAGATCGGACCTCGTCGCGGCGCAGACCCCCCAGGGTGCGCGAGCGGGCCTGTTGCGCGAAGCGTTCCGCCGCTACCCGCCCGACGGTCCGGAACGGTTCACCGATGAGGCCGCCCTGCTGATGGCCTGTACAATCCGCGTCCATCCCATCCCCGGAGACCCTGTGAACCTGAAGGTCACGCTGCCCGCTGATCTCGCGCGCGCTGAAGCATTGCTCGCCGCCCGCGTCGAACGGCGGGTCGGGCAGGGCCTCGACTCGCATCCCTTCGGACCGGGTGAGCCCCTCTGCCTCGGAGGCATCGAGATCCTCGGCGCTCCGCGCCTGTACGGCCACTCGGACGGGGACGTGGCGCTCCATGCGATCGCCGATGGCATGCTCGGAGCGGCGGCACTGGGCGATCTTGGGCGACTCTTCCCGGCGGACCGTCGCACGAAGCGCGGGGTCAGCAGTCGCGCGCTCCTCGGCGAAGTGGTCAGCCGGCTGGCTGAGGCGGGCTGGGACGTCGCGGCGGTGGACCTCACGATCACGGGCGCGCGTCCGCGCCTGTCCGCCCACCTCGACGGCATGCGGGACGCCATCGCGACGCTGCTCCGTGTCCCCGCGACAGCGGTCGGGGTCAAGGCGTCCACCGGCAACCTCGACGGCGCGACCGGCGCGGGCCGGGCGATCGCTGCGTCCGCCACGGTGACGATCGTCGGCCGTCCCGCCGTGACCGAACGGGTCGCCGTCCTCTCATCAGTCACGAGGCCGGCATGACGATCCGGCTGCACGACACGCTTTCTGGCGAGACCCGCCCGCTTGTGCCTCTGGAAGCGGACCATGTCCGGATCTACAGCTGCGGTCCCACCGTGTATGGGCCGGCTCACGTCGGCAACTTCCGGTCGTTCCTGTTCGCCGACCTCCTCGTTCGCTACCTGCGCTACGGGGGTCTCCGGGTCACCTGGGTGATGAACTTCACCGACATCGATGACCGGATCATCCAGCGGGCGAATGCCGCCGGCGAGGCAATCGAGGACCTGACCGACCGTTGGATCGCCCAATTCCTGACCGACGCCGCGGCCCTTCGGATGACTCCGCCCGACGTCCTGCCGCGCGCGACACAGCACATTGACGAGATCGTTGCGCTCATCGCGACCCTGGAGGCGGGCGGCCATGCCTACCGGACCGATGACGGCTCCGCGTTCTTCCGGATCTCGAGTTGGCCAGCGTACGGACGGTTGGCGCGTCTGGATCCGACCCAGCTCCGGGTCGGCGAGCGGGTTGAGGCCGATGACTACGGCAAGGATGACGCGCGCGACTTCGCCCTCTGGAAGGGGCCCAAGCCGGATGAGCCGTCGTGGGATACGTCGATCGGCCCGGGCCGGCCCGGATGGCACATCGAATGCTCCGCGATGAGCATGCGTCATCTCGGGCAGAGCTTCGACATCCACACGGGTGGCGTCGATCTGATCTTCCCGCACCACGAAGACGAGATCGCCCAGAGCGAGGCGGCCACGGGCAAGCCCTTCGTCGGGACCTGGCTCCACTGCGCCCACCTGCGCCTCGGTGGCGAGAAGATGGCGAGGCGGACGGGCAACATCGAGCGTGTGGCCGACGTGCTCGGGACGGGCCTCTCGCCGCGCGCGCTGCGCTACGCCCTCCTCGCCGTCCACTACCGCCAGGGCCTGGAGTTCAGCGACGCGTCGCTTGCGGCAGCAGGGGCCGCGCTGGAGCGCCTGGACGGTCTCGTTGCGGCCCTTGACGCCTATCGCTCGGACGGCGCCGGCGACGCCGGGCTGGCGGGCACCCTGGCGGCGGCACGGGCCGGGTTCGAGGCCGCCCTGGATGACGACCTGAACATCTCCGCGGCGCTGGCCGCGGTCTTCGACCTCGTGCGGGACCTCAATCGACGGATCGACGCGCGTGCGCTGTCCAGTGCGGACGCGGCCACGGCGCTCGCGACGCTGCGCGATCTCGACCGCGTCCTTGGGCTGTTGCCCGATCAGGCTGAAGCGCTGGAGCCTGAACTGGCGTCACTTCTGGACGCGCGGACGGCGGCTCGGGCAGCCCGCGACTGGGGTCGTTCGGACGCCCTTCGGGATGAACTGCTGGCCCGGGGCATTGCCGTGGAGGATTCCCGCGACGGGCAGCGATGGCGACGCGTCGAGGGATCGGCATGAGCCCGCGTCCGCGACCGGACCGCCCCGACCGCCGTGGCGGCGATCGTCCTCGACCCGGCTCCGGACGTCCCGGTGGCGGACCGCGGAAGAGCGGACGGCCGGGGGGAATCAGGCCCGATGACGGCCTTGCTGGCGACCAGCGGCCCGGCGCCGCGGGTCCTGGCTTCGAGCGACCCGATCCCATGCGACCCGGTCCCTCGCGACCCGGTCCCTCGCGACCCGGCGGCCCTCGTTCGGGCTTCGACCGGCCGGCCGGACCCCGGCGCGGCCCCGGCCCCGACCGTCCCGTAGGTCGCCGTCCGTCGCCCTGGGGCCCTGCCCGACCACCCTGGACCAGCGGCCCGACCTCGCCGGGACAACGGCCGGCCTTTGGCCCAGGCCAGGGCGCAGGTCGCCCGCCGGCGAACTGGCAACCCCCGACGCACGATCGCCCGGACGTGCCTCCACGGGATGTCCGGCCCGGACCGGGTACGGGGTTCCGCGGCCCGCGGCCCGTCTCGACCGGCCGGAGCGGCGACCGGCCCGCGTTCGGGCCAGGCGCCCGCCCGTCTCGACCGCCCGGCCATGCACCGTGGGGCGCCGCGCCACCCTCGATGCCCTTCGGCAACGCGTCCGTTCCGACCGCCGAGCAGCTCGGTCCAGGCGAGGAACTCGTGGCCGGCCGGCGGCCCGTCGAGGAGGCATTCGCGGCCCGCCGTCCGGCGCGACGCCTCCTGGTGACGCCCCAGCGCCGGATGGCTCTCGAGCGAATCGTCCTGCACGCGACGACGCTGCGCATCCCGATCGTCGAAGTGGAGGGTGGAACGCTGACGGCGATCGCCGGATTCGACGGCCATCAGGGCGTTGCCCTCGTCGTCGAGGAACGCGTGTTCGCCGCGCCAGACGACATCCTCGCCCGGGCGATCGAGCGAGGCGAGGCGCCCTTCGTCCTGGTCCTCGACTCCCTGGAGGATCCCCAGAACCTGGGAACGCTCCTCCGCAGCGCGGAAGCCGCCGGTGTGCACGGCGTGCTGTTCCCGACCGTCCGGCAGGCGCCCCTGAGCCCAGCTGCGATCAAGGCGTCCGCCGGGGCGACCGAACACCTCCTGCTCTGCCCGGTGGATGACCTGGCCGGCGCACTCACGGATCTCCACATTCGGGGGCTGCGGATCGTCGGCACGGAGGCGGATGCCCCCTTGACCACGCGGCAGGCCGATCTCCGGGGACCGATCGCCATCGTCATCGGGAGCGAGGGTCACGGCCTCGCACCCGCCGTCCGGCGACGGTGCGACCTGATGGTCCGGATCCCGATGCGGGGCGCCGTCGGCTCGCTCAACGCCGCCGTGGCCGGCTCGATCCTGCTCTTCGAGGCCCTTGGCCAACGTGACCCCGATGCGCGCCCGTCCGGCCCCGCATCCGCAGGGGATCCCCCCGCGGAAGCAGTGGAGGACGCGATCGGGGACGCCCCGGACGCGGCCGCGTCCGCCGAGGTGCCGCCTGACGCAGCAGCAATCCCCGATCCCGAATCGCCCGCTGACGCGCCGGCTCCGGCCTCCGAAGATCCGGCTGAGGATCTCCTCCCGGGCGGTCCAGTTGGCTCGGCTTGACCGTGCAGCACGCTCGGCCCTATCATTCGCGGGCGCTTCGGCACCCTTAGGTGCCCATGCGCCGCGCCGACGTAGCTCAATTGGTAGAGCAGCGGTTTTGTAAACCGCAGGTTCCGGGTTCGAGTCCCGTCGTCGGCTCCATCCGTGAAGCCTCCGGGCCCACATAGCTCAGCTGGCAGAGCACTTCCTTGGTAAGGAAGAGGTCATCGGTTCAAGTCCGATTGTGGGCTCCACCTTTGACCTCCATCGGGCCCCGGAAGCAACGGACACTGGCGAAGCCGCGCCTCTCGCGGCAGACCCGCCGCAAGCAGTGGAGAGACAGGTCACCGTGGCCAAGAAGAAGTTCGAACGCACCAAGCCGCACGTGAATGTCGGCACGATCGGTCACATCGACCATGGGAAGACGTCGCTGACCGCGGCGATCACGAAGTACCTGGCGCTCAAGGGAGCGTCCGAGTACCGCGCGTTCGACACGATCGACAACGCCCCCGAAGAGCGTGAGCGCGGGATCACCATCGCGATCGCCCACGTCGAGTACGAGACCGAGGCTCGCCACTACGCCCACGTCGACTGCCCGGGCCATGCCGACTACATCAAGAACATGATCACCGGCGCCGCCCAGATGGACGGGGCGATCCTCGTCGTCGCCGCGACCGACGGGCCGATGCCCCAGACCCGCGAGCACATCCTCCTGGCCCGCCAGGTGGAGGTCCCGTTCATGGTCGTCTTCCTCAACAAGGTCGACGCGGTGGACGATCCCGAGCTGCTCGACCTCGTCGAGCTCGAGGTCCGCGAGCTGCTCACGAAGAACAACTTCCCCGGCGACGACGTGCCGTTCATCCGGGGCTCCGCCCTCAAAGCCCTCGAGGCGCCGGCCGAGGCCGGCGATCCCGCCTACGTCTGCATCCAGGAGCTCCTGGATGCGGTCGACAGCTACATCCCCAACCCCGTCCGCGAGATCGACAAGCCGTTCCTCATGCCGGTCGAGGATGTCTTCGGGATCAAGGGCCGGGGCACCGTCGCCACGGGCCGGATCGAGCGCGGCATCGTCAAGGTCGGCGACGAGGTCGAGCTGATCGGGGTCAAGGCGACCCGCAAGATCGTCGTCACCGGCGTCGAGATGTTCAAGAAGCTCCTCGACGAGGGCCGGGCCGGCGACAACGTCGGCTGCCTGCTCCGGGGCATCGAGCGCGAGGAGATCGAGCGGGGCCAGGTCCTGGCCAAGGCCGGCAGCGTCAAGCCCCACACGAAGTTCCAGGCCCAGGTCTACGTCCTGACCAAGGAAGAGGGTGGCCGGCACACCCCGTTCTACAACGGCTACCGGCCCCAGTTCTACCTCCGGACCACGGACGTCACCGGCTCGATCGGCCTGCCCGACGGCGCCGAGATGGTCATGCCCGGTGACAACGTCGAGATGAGCGTCGAGCTCATTACCCCGATCGCGCTCGAGACCGGTCAGCGGTTCGCCATCCGTGAGGGTGGCCGGACCGTCGGTGCCGGCGCGATCACGAGCATCACCGAGTAACCGGATGGCAAAGCAGCGCATCCGCATCCGTCTCAAGGCGTACGACCACCGACTGCTCGATCAGTCGGCGGCCCAGATCGTCGAGACCGCCCAGCGCACTGGCGCCGACATCGTCGGTCCCGTGCCGTTGCCCACGCGCATCGAGAAGTTCACGGTCATCCGGTCGCCGTTCATCGACAAGGACAGCCGTGAGCAGTTCGAGATCCGGACCCACAAGCGACTCGTCGACATCCTCGACCCCTCGTCGAAGACCGTCGACGCCCTGATGCGACTCTCGCTCCCCGCGGGCGTCGACATCGAAATCAAGATGTGATGAACGAA
>Ga0209521_10004175_pt1 | contig 11564 bp, 19 predicted proteins | sample Rifsed19ft4_FD_184016 | JGI IMG/M metagenome (GOLD analysis project Ga0209521, IMG submission 184016) | Soil microbial communities from Rifle, Colorado, USA - sediment 19ft 4 (version 2) | ecosystem: Environmental > Terrestrial > Deep subsurface > Rock core/Sediment | place: Rifle, Colorado... | reverse complement strand
ACCGTATTGCGTCGATTCGCTTGTTCGGGGTCAATCACGTTACGTACTCTAGGAGTACGACCTGGAGCTCCGAGGGAAGCGTCGCGGGTGTAACGTTGAGCCGCGCTACCGGGGTCAGGTGGCCTATGGCCATCATCTGTAGAAAAGGCTCCACTCCGGCTAAGTCCTGCCGCTGGAGTGCGGGGGTGCGATAGTGCATGGGCACGATGATCTTGGGCTCCAAGAGGTTCACTGTCTCGAGCGCCCCTTGCGCATCGATGGTGGTGCTGCCGCCCACCGGTACCAGCAAGACATCCACCGGGCCGATAGCCTTCGCCGTCTCAGCGGTGGGTGTTTCGCCTATGTCCCCTAGGTGACAGACTCGCACGCCGTCCATCTCCACGACAAAGGCGGTGTTGCGACCACGCTCCTTACCGCGTTGCTTGTCGTGGAAGGTCGCGACACCCACGATGGACGCCGGTCCAATATCGTATTCTCCTGGCCCTCGTAGCACCTTCGGATTGCCCTGTACTGCCGAGATGTTGTTGTGACCGGGATGGTCGTGGCTTATCGTGACGATGTCCGCCGTCCAGCGGCCTACCGGGTAACCGAGGGTGCGGTCGAACGGGTCCTGAAGGATGACCGTATCGCGACCGCGCAGCCGGACACAGGAGTGCCCGAGCCAGATCAGTTCCATGTGCTAGGGACGCTCGTCGACTGCGCCACTTCTCAACGATCGTACCACTTGCCAGGCTCCCGGGAGCATCATGCTTGCCAGCAATAGCTTGACCGCATCACCTGCGATGAACGGATAAAGTCCACCTCTGAGCGTTTTGTCCAACACGTTGGCGCCCTCGATGGCATCGTAATAAGTGAGGTCCAGGCCGGGAATGGTCTTGCCAGAGGCAATGAAGAAGGCGAGCCAAGCCAGCCCAGGGAGGTAGAGAGCGATGTTGCCCAGGACCATAGCGGCTGAAACCTGAGCACGACGATCGTGGCCGTATTCCGCCAGCCGGCCCACCAGGTAGGAAGCTAGGATGAAACCAACGAGGTATCCTCCTGAGGAGAGGTCCCAGACGAAGGCTTTGGTGCCGGCCCACGGGAGCACAAAGTGGATCGTCTCCTTGGCCAAGACGCTGGAGGGAGGGGCAAAGGCCGGAAAGAGAAACATCCCCATAAGCATGTACACAAACATGCTCAGCGCGCCGCGGCGGCTTCCGAGTGCCGCTCCTGTGGTCAGGACCGCAAACGTCTGTCCGGTGATGGGGACGGTCGTGGTGGGTATGCGAATGGAGATCTGGGCAAAAACGGCAGTCAAGGCAGCAAAGCCGATGACCAAGGCCGCGTTGCTCAGTATCCCTGTCTTTGGCCAAACCGCTTGCGCCAGCGTCAGCGTGCGACCTTGAGCCTGTGTTATGTGCACCGCTGGGAATACCCCCTATTGAGCATCCAGGCCTTAGTCTAACGGAACGCCCAGGGCTCGTCCATCCGGGTGGTGGTTCAGGCCGTCGCCTTGTGAGGCAGAGGGGTAGCCTGTAGAATAGATGCTTGAGACCTCGCTCTCAGGAGGAATGTTTTCGTGACCTACGTGATTGCCGACCCATGCATCGATGTGCTCGACTTGAGCTGTGTTGATGTCTGCCCCGTGGACTGCATTTATTACGACGAGGGTGTCGACCGCATGCTCTACATCGAGCCAAACGAGTGCATCGATTGCGGCGCCTGCGAACCCGTGTGTCCCGTAGAGGCAATATTCGAGGAGACCGCGCTCCCCGAGAAGTGGAAGGCGTATTACGATATCAACGTTAAGTGGTTTGAGGACAAAGACGCCGTTCGGGCGCAGATCAACGAGCTGATCCCTCTTGGGTCGCGGCCACCGGTAGAAACGGCAAGCTGACAAGAGGCGAGATGCCAAAACGCACGTACCAACCAAAGAGACGGCCCCGCCTACGAGTGCACGGCTTCCGCGCCCGCATGTCGAGCCCCGGCGGGCGTCAGGTGCTGGCGCGCCGGCGCTTCAGAGGACGCCGTCGATTGACGCCGTGATCCGACATGGGGCTGCCGTGGGAACGCCGGCTGCGTCAGCGGCGGCGCTTCGAGGAGGTCTATCGGCGCGGCCGCACGTGGACAAGCCGCTGGCTGGTGTTGAAGGCCCTGCCCGGGCCTGAAACGAGCACACGCATCGGTATAGCAGTAGGAAAGGCTCTCGGCCCGGCGGTGCTAAGGCACAAGATACAGCGCCGGCTGCGGGAGGCGCTTCGCCCTCAAGAGCTGGCACTTGGGTGGGACCTCGTGCTCATCGCCCGGCCGCCGCTGGGCGAAGCTTCATTCTCTCAGGTTTCGCAGGCGGTGACGGAGATCCTGGAACGCGCGCATCTAGCAGAGAGTCAAGACCAATGAGCCGCTTTGTATTAAGTGCGATCCGCTTATACCAACAGCACGTCTCGCCGCAGTTGCCGGCGGCCTGCCGCTTCTCCCCCACGTGTTCGGTCTATGCCTATGAGGCGATCGGGCGCCATGGGCTCTTGCGGGGCGGCTGGTTGGCCCTCCGGCGCCTCGCGCGTTGTCATCCCCTTCACGTCATGACCTATGATCCAGTCCCCTAGGCGAACGTTTCACGTGCAACAGGGACACGCCCGCGGCGGGCTTCCCGGCCGATCCCCCCGAGGGAAACTAGGGGAGAGCATCCGCCGAACGGGGGGGCTTCTCCTGGGGGCCCTGCTACTGTTGGTGGGGGCTGCCTGCTCGGGGCAGCAGCCTCAGGGCTGGGCCGCGCCGGTCGTCGGAGATGGCGTCGTCTACGCGGCCTCCCTCCAAGGCCGCCTGTATGCCCTCGACGCAAGGGATGGCTCCTTTCGCCAGGTGCAGGCCGAAGGCCAAGCGGAACCACAGCCCTGGTCGTTCCCCGCCGCCAAGAGCACCATCAAAGTCGCCGGGCTCTACGGCACGCCCCTCCTGGCGGATGGTCTGATCTATTTGGCCGGCTACAACGGCAAGGTCTACGCGATCGATCAGGCAACAGCGGCCGTGCAGTGGGCCTTCCCGGCGCCTGAGAATGAGCGGGTCGGCAGCTTCGTCGGTGGCGTAGTGTTGCACGACGAGACGATGCTCGTCGCCAGCAGCGATGGCTTCCTCTACGCCCTCAGCGCAGGGAGCGGGCAGCAGCGCTGGCGCTACCCAAGGAGTCGACCCCTCAGCCGCGGCATCTGGGCGACACCCGTAGTCGCCGGCGACACCGCATACGTTGCCGCGCTCGACGGCTCCCTGCACGCAGTGGATATCAGCACCGGCGAGGCGCGCTGGCCTGAGCCTTTTGTGGCCAAGGGTGCCATAGCAGGCACGCCGCTTGTGGCCCAAGGCACGGTCTACGTCGGCTCCTTCGACAGACACCTGTACGCGCTCAACGCCGCTGATGGAGCGCTGCGGTGGAGCGCCGAGGCCGCCAATTGGTATTGGACTCAGCCGCTTCTCTACAGCGACATGCTCTATGCCCCATCTCTCGACCGCCGCCTCTACGCCTTGGATGCGGATACCGGCGAGCAGCGCTGGTCGTTTCTTGCCGACGGGCCCCTCTCGTCGTCGCCCCTCGTCGTGGACGGCTCGCTCATCGTCGCCTCGCAGGCGGGCAGCGTGTACACACTCGACCCCATCACCGGTAACCAGCGAGGCAAGTTCGAAGCGCGCGCGCCGATCTACGGCCCGGTCGCGGCGGACCGAGGCGTCCTATTCATCGCCACCCACAGCGGGCTGGTCCACGCCCTGGCCGCGGACGGCCAGCCGCTGTGGAGCCAGAAGGTACAGTAGCCAATGAACCCCTGGAACACGCTCGTCTTGGACCCGATGGTCAACGTTCTGGTCGGGTTGAGCTGGGTCCTCTTCAGCAACTTTGGCCTGGCCATCCTCGTGTTCACCTTGCTCGTGCGCCTTGTCCTGCTGCCGCTGACCCTGCGTCAGCTGAAAGCCTCCAAGGTCATGTCGGTCATCTCGCCGCAGATGAAGGCGCTACAGCAGCGCTTCGGGAAGGACCGCGCCAAGCTGCAGCAGGAGACGATGGCGCTCTACAAGGAGCACGGAGTCAGCCCCGTGGGCTGTGTCATGCCCATGCTGTTGCAGATGCCGGTGCTCTTTGGGCTGTATCAGGCCATCAACCTGGCGCTCGCCGCCGTCCCAGAAGGGCTGATGAACCTTTCGCAGCACCTCTATTGGTGGCTGCCGCAGCAACTGCTCCAGGCGATACCGCCGCAATCGCGATTCTTCTGGCTCGACCTCGGCAAACCGGACCCCTTCTTCATCCTGCCGGTACTGGTGGGTGTGAGCACCTGGGTCCAGAGTAAGATGTCCACATTCAGCACGGCGGACCCGCAGCAGGAGTCCATGAACCGCATGACGACCTCCATGATGCCGCTGATGCTTGGCTACACGACGGTGTTATTCCCGAGCGGCCTGGCTCTCTATTGGGTCATCTCAAACGTCATCGGCGTTGCCGTCCAATACTTCGTCACCGGTTGGGGCGGCCTGGGGCCACTCCTGCAACTCCTGCCCTGGGTTGCTAAAAGCAGTGCGACAGGAGCGATAGATGCGCAGCCACAGCCTGGAAGTAACGGCCAAGACGGTCGACGAGGCCGTCGAACAAGCGCTCCGCCAGCTCGGCGTCCCGCGGTCCGAAGTCGAAATCGTCGTACTTAAAGAGGGGCGACTGGGCTTCCTCGGTTTCGGCGCCGAGGAGGCTGTCGTCCGCGTGGCACTTCGGGGGGAGGAGCACGCTCCGTCTCGCCAGGGCCCCCGTGTGCCGGCCCCGCCACGCGCCGCACGCCCGCCGGTGCCGGCCCCTCCACGCCCCACGCCGCCCGCGCCGGCCGAGGCGCCGCCGCCCGCGATTGACGACACTGCGGAAACGGCCCAGATCATCCTGGAAGACCTGATCGACCGCATGCACCTCCATGCAGCGGTACGTCCCGCGCCTGGAGAGCAGCGCGGGCGCGCCCCGGATGACCGGGAGGACGCTCGCGTGACCCTAGATATCCGCGGCGAGGAGATGGGACTCCTCATCGGCCGGCGGGGCGAGACGCTTACCGCGCTCCAGTTGCTCGTCAACATGCTCCTCAGCCGCCGGCTCAAGCGCCGGGCCGCCGTCGCCGTCGACGTTGAGGGATACCGGCGCCGTCGAGAAGAGGACCTTCAGCGCATGGCGCATCGGGTCGCTGGACAGGTAAGGGCCAACGGCGAGGCCTTCACCTTCGAGCCGATGCAGCCGAGGGAGCGTCGCGTCATCCATGTGGCGCTCGCCGAAGACCCGCAGGTGATGACGGAGAGCACCGGTGAGGGCGAGCAGCGTCGCGTGGTCGTGATGCTGAGACCTGGCGCCTCTGCTGGACCGAGGGAGGCGCCGAGTCGGGGCCCCTCGGGCAGGCCGCCGCGCGCTCGCTCTTGAGCGGCGCCATGTCGCGGCCGCCGCGAATCATCGCCGTCGCCAACCAGAAGGGGGGCGTCGGCAAGACGACCACGGCAGTCAGCCTCAGCGCAGCGCTGGTGCAGCGCGGGCTGGCCGTGCTCCTGGTGGACCTCGACCCGCAGGGCAACGCTACGAGCGCCCTCGGGCTCTGGGGCACGCCCCCACCGCACCTCTACAGCGCTCTCATCGAGGAGCGTCCGCTCGAGGAGGCATTGCGCCACTCCGACGAAGGGGTGGTCGTCGCGCCGTCATCGCCGGACTTGGCCGGCGCCGAGGTCGAGATGGTCGGCCTGCTGGCCCGCGAGTCGCGTCTCCGTCTGGCCCTTCAGCCGGTGCTCGAACGGTTCGACTACGCGATCATCGACTGCCCCCCGTCCCTGGGACTGCTGACGATCAACGCGCTCGCCGCCGCCCGCGAGGTCCTCGTGCCGGTGCAGTGCGAGTACCTCGCCTTGGAGGGCCTCGGCCTGCTCACGGAGACGATCGAGAGGGTGCGCCGCCACCTGAATCCGGAGCTACGGCTTGCCTATCTCCTGCTCACGATGTACGACGCACGCACGCACCTGGCGCGAGAGGTGGTGGCCGAGGTGCGACGGCACTTCCCGCAGACCTTTCAGGTCATCGTGCCGCGCAATGTCCGTCTTGCCGAGGCGCCAAGCCACGGCCAGTCCATCTTCCGCTACGCGCCCGGCTCGCCGGCCTCAACAGCGTATGCTGAAGTGGCGGCCGAGCTGCTGGCACGCGCGGCCGCCGGCGAGAGGGTCAGCGCATGAGGACGCGGCGCTCCCCGGCCCACGCCCTGGGCAGGGGGCTTGAGGCGCTCATCCCTGGCCTATCGACAGGCAGGACCGGCGGGCCTCCCGTGACCGAGCTCGCCATCGACCTCCTGGAGCCCAACCCCGAGCAGCCACGCCTGCGCATCGATCCTGAGGCGCTGGCGGAGCTCGCGGAGAGCGTGCGCCAACACGGCCTGCTTCAACCGCTCCTGGTCAGCCAGGCGGGCGCTCCGGCACCTGGCGGACGCCAGCGCTACACCATCATCGCCGGCGAGCGGCGCTGGCATGCCGCCCAGGCGGCTGGCCTGGAGCGGGTGCCGGTCGTAGTCATGGAGGCGACGCCGCAGCAGGCACTCGTGCTGGCCCTGGTAGAGAACCTCCAGCGCGCCGATCTCCATCCCCTCGAGGCCGCGCGCGCCTATCAGCGTCTCATCGAGTTCGGTCTCACCCAGGATGAGGTGGCGCGGGAGGTCGGCAAGAGCCGTCCGGCTGTGGGCAACGTCCTTCGCCTCTTGAACCTCGACGCAGACACGGAGCAAGCCCTTCTCGCCGGCACGATCAGCGAGGGGCACGCCCGCGCTCTCCTAGCCGCTGAGTCCAGCGAGCGAGCCATGTACTTGCAGCAGGCAGTCTCGCGCGGCCTCACCGTCCGCCAGACCGAGGAGCTCGTGCGCCGCGGCCATGCACAGCGGCGGGAGTCTGCGCGGGACCCAGCAAAGGCGCAGACCGGCCTCTCACCCGACCTCCGCGCGGTCGAGGAGCAGCTCCGCGCCGCCCTTGGCACCCGCGTGGAGTTGCAACGCTCCCGTCGGGGCGGGCGCCTCGTCATCCACTTCTACTCGGAGGAAGAGCTAGCCAACCTGTTGGCGCGGATATCTGGACAGGGTCCGTAGGGGCGTTCAATCTAACGTCCCTACAACGTTGCACGACTAGCGGCGTTGGATAAGAGCTACGACATATGCAGCGAGGCCAGCATCACACGATCACCGCCCTGCGCCAGGGCGGTTTCCTGCTTTTCTCGGGCAGTCGCTTCTTGTCGGGGGCCGGCCAGACGATGCAGCAGGCGGCCATCGCCTGGCAGGTGTACGCGATATCGGGCTCGCCGCTGCAGCTCGGGATCCTCGGCCTCGTCCGCTTCCTGCCGGCTCTGGCCATAAGCCTCGTCGGCGGCGTCGTCGCCGATACGCGGGACCGCAAGACCATCATCATGCTCTCGCAGTTGGTGCCGCTCGGCGCTTCCGCGGCCCTGCTCCTGCTCACGGTCGGTGGTGCGATCAACCTGCCCCTCATATACGGCCTCGTCGTCGCCCTCGCCCTCGCCAGCTCCTTCGAGAACCCCGCGCGGCAGGCTTTGCTCCCACAATTGGTGCCGAGGCAGGCGTTCGCCAGCGCCGTCACGGTGAGCTCGACCATCCAGCAACTGGCCTTCGTATTCGGGCCGACCGTCGCCGGTCTCGCCATCGCCAGCGTCGACGTGCAGGGGGCGTATGGGGTGCACGTCGCCCTCACCATAGGGGCGATGGTCCAGCTCGCGTTCATACGCCTGCCTAATGGCGAGCAGATCAGAGCAGAGGCGAGCTTTGCCATGGTGAAGGAGGGCCTGCAGTTCGTCGGGCGCCGGCGGGTGCTGCTGGCGGCAATGGCGCTCGATATGTTCGCCGTCGTCTTCGCCAGCGCCCAGGCGCTCCTGCCCGTCTACGCCGAGGACGTCCTGAAGGTGGGAGCGCGTGGCTACGGTCTATTGAGCTCCGCCCAGGCGATCGGCGCCTTCCTCATGGCCCTCGCTTTGATGCTACTACCCTCGGTGCAACGGACGGGCCGCGCATTGCTCATCACCGTCGCGGGATTCGGCCTCGCCACCATCGCGTTTGGCCTTGCCCGCTCCTTCCCGCTCTCGTTGCTGACCTTTGCGCTGACCGGCGCCACTGACCAGATAAGCGTCGTCATGCGCCAGACCACCATCCAGCTAGCGACGCCCGACGAGCTGCGTGGCCGGGTGAGCTCCATCAACATGGTCTTCATCGGCGCCTCCAACCAAGTGGGCTCGGTGCGGGCGGGCGCCGTTGCAGCGGTGACCGATGCCAGCTTCGCGGTTGTCTCGGGGGGCCTTGGCTGTCTCGCCGTCGTCGCGGCCATTGCCGTCTGGGTTCCTGAGCTATGGCGGTATCACATACGGCAAGGGGCGGCCGAGGATGCGACGGTGAAGGAGGCGAGCGCGCGATGAGCGGCGAGAGTGCACCCGTGCGTAAGACCCTGATGCGCAATCGCCCGACAGCACCGCTCGCGCTGGTTGCGAGCGGTGCCGTCTGAGCGGGGCGACTATAGCCGCTGTATCACTTCGTAACGTTCGACCAGAAACGGCGTGCTTGCCCACTCCGTGTTCGGGTGCGCGGCGGTGAACGCTGCAAGCTCGGGTGCCGTTTGCACAGGCCCCAGCATTTCGCGGCTACTTGACTGGAGCACGCCCAGGTACCTGTTCGCGGACCCGAGGAATCTCAGTGTCCAGTTGGAGACAAATCCTTGGAAGTGTTTCTTGCGCAGCTCGAGCAGCTCCTTCCGACTGGCCTCGAAGGCCGCCGCGTTGCCAGGCCGCGCGTCGAGCGCAATGTCCACCAGGTTGACTGAGGCTGCCTCCCCTGAGCCGGAGACGTCGTGGATGACGGCGTAGGCCTCGCCGGGCCGGTTCAAGGCGGAGATTCCCTGCAGCGGATTGGCCTGGATGAAGGCCAGGTTCTGCGGGCTCCGCGCCCATGCCCTTGCCGCCTCCCGGCTCTCCCAGAAGGTCAAAAGTGCCCACTTGCCGGGATAGCCAAACGAGTTCAGCAGCAGCCGACCCTGGAAGCCCCTCTGGGATTTGACAAGCTCCCCTAGGCGTGCCGCACGCTCCTCGTAGTCGCCCGCCCTTCCCGCCACCACTGTGGTCTCTGTTCGTGTCACATACATGGGAATCTCCTTTGCGCTAGGTGCTGCTTTGGTTGTCTTTGCGAGGAGCCCCCGGCGACGAAGCAAGCTCTCTTCTTTGATGAGGAACGTATGAGCGGTAGAGAGATTGCTTCGCTGCGCTCGCAACGACAGTCCGGACGGATTATCCCGCTGGTATCATCTAATCGGACGGGACGGGGATCAGAATCTCGAAGAGTTCTTGTCTCGTCGCCCTTTGAAGCTCGCCGAGCTTGGCCTGGTAAGCGCGATTTTCCGGGCGGTCGCCCAGAGTGTCCTGGCGGTATTTCTCATACGCGGCTAGGTCAGGATGCCTAACACTCAGCACGTAGGACACCCCATCCGATCCAAACAACTGGACGGACAGATTTACACGAGCCCCTTGAGCCTGCCTGGATTTGACGCGCTCTTCCAGCAGCGCACGAAGGTCAAGGTTTTTGCCTGGGACGGGATAGTGGATGTTACGAACAATGAAGGTGGCTGACTCTGCAGAAGGCGGCGCAGCGACGAGGACCTCAAAGAGCTCTTGTGAGTTCGGCTTCCTGATTACCTCGGCCAGTTTCGTTTGGTAGGCGCGGAAACCCGGGTCCGCCGCATTGCCCCGGCGTCTTTTGTCATACGCCGCCAAATCAGGGTGAATGACGGTCATGACGAAGGCTTGCCCATCTGCTCCAAGCAGGTGTGAAGATAGGCCGGCCCGAATTCCGCTGGCCTGACCGGACTTCACGCGCTCTTCCAGGAGCGCACGGACATCCGGCCCTTTCCCGAACGCGGGGTAATGCGTTACACGGTGGGAAAACATTGGTTCCTCCTTGTTGGTTGTGGCTTGATTCGTCTCGAAATACGGCAGCGCTGGCCTCTGTGGAGCGTTAGGGCGAACACCGTTCGCCCCTACGAACCACAATCCGCGGCTGGCGCGGTCACTCCAGGTTCAAGCTCTTGGCAACCTGGAGGTTCCGGACGAGTTGAGCGCCGCCAGGGCCTGCGGGTACGGGCTCCGTCTCCAGATAGATCCGTATGGCCTCTGCCGGGCTCGGCGCGTCAATGTAGCGCTGGATGACCTCTCGCGCGGCGCGCTTCTGCTCCTCCGTCGGATTAAAGCCGACTGCCCAGTTCAGAATCTGGCCGGCCTCGTAGTTCTGGATCTGCGGCATGTAGTCGGTCACTGACGAGACCTCGATCTTGGGGCAGAAGGGACGCAGCCAGTTCACGTACGCGTTGGCCTGCGCCTGGTTCTCGCATTCGAACACGATGACGCTGGTCGTGTTGCTGGTGCGCTCACGCTCCGCGCCCTGGGCGACCCAGGCGCTGTGGCCTTTGACGCCCGGCGTGGCGCCGTGCTGCCAGCGGGCGGGGACGTTGGGGCCGAGGCCCAGTGGGCCTGCGTGATAGGTAGCCATGTAGTAAGGCATGTGGTTGACTCCTTTCGGCTAGGAAGCTGCGATGACGGGTGGGCGCTGCGAGGTGGCGTGAGTATAATGAATCAATAGAATAGTGTCAATATACTAGTATTAGGCCATCTTATGACTGGCGACACGCTCAACAAGGAGTCTATAGACCGGAGATGCGGATGCCTCGATTGAAGATACTGCGCCAGCGCGCGTTCCTGACCCAACGCGAACTCGCGCAGCGCGCAGGCCTTTCTGAGGTCACCGTGAACCGGCTGGAGCAGGGCAAGCAGACGGCAAGGATCAGCACGATCCGCAAGCTCGCATCAGCTCTGGGCGTGGTGCCCGAAGAACTTGTCTGAGACGAGAGGGACCGACAGGAGCTACCAAGCGAACCTGAGATCGTCCCCTTGCGCGCACTAGCCTGTTTTGATTAAGATTGGCATAAGCAAGCAGGGTAGCTGGGAGGGAAACGATGCCGCTCTATGATTACCGTTGTCCCGTCTGCGGGGCGCGCTATGAGTTGCTGCGGCGCATCCGCGAGATGGACGAGCCAGCCACCTGTCCCGAGGGACATGCTGGTGGCATTCGGGCCGACGTGAACCGCGTCTTTCAGAAGGCGGCTCCGGGCACCTACAGCGACTGGTACGAGTCGTTGCCGTCCGAGCTGCGGGACAAGCGCCTCGGCATCATGCGCGAGGGCGAAGGGATCGAGATCCAGGAGCACGAGCCGGACTAGCCCAGGCGCAAGACAAGGAGAGAGCAATGCCGCTTTACGAGTACGTCTGTCTCAGTTGTAGCACCAAGTTCACGCTGCTGCGGCCCATGGCCCAGGCCAATGAGGCGGCGGAGTGCCCAGACGGACACGGGCGCGCCCCCCGTGTTCTCTCCGTCTTCGCCTCCTTCACGCGCGATGAGGGCGGCGCCATGACCGCCGTCGACGGCGGTGGCGCCTGCGCCTGTGGGGGGAACTGCGCCTGCAGCGCCTGAGACGTCGTTCCGCGATCAACATTCCGTAGGGGCACAGCA
>Ga0209521_10004174_pt1 | contig 11567 bp, 7 predicted proteins | sample Rifsed19ft4_FD_184016 | JGI IMG/M metagenome (GOLD analysis project Ga0209521, IMG submission 184016) | Soil microbial communities from Rifle, Colorado, USA - sediment 19ft 4 (version 2) | ecosystem: Environmental > Terrestrial > Deep subsurface > Rock core/Sediment | place: Rifle, Colorado... | reverse complement strand
GCGGCAGCGCCGCGTGAAAGAGGAGCCGCTTGTGGCCGTTTTCGCCCATGTGAGCGGACATTATACACCGGCTAGTACCGTTCCAACTTGTTTGAGCGACGCCGCGGAGCCCGCTTCCGCAAGGCTATCGAGGGAACGGCAGGCCCGAGACTAGCTGCAAGGTTGGAGCGGCACTAGGCGGGCCGCCGCAGGGTGTAGCGGGAGAGGAAGAGCAGCCCCGCGCCCGCCCAGACCAGGGCCCGCAGGCGCCGCACCAGCGCCAGCCCCAGGCCGAGCGCCAGCCCGAAGCCGAGGGCGCGGAAGACGACGGCGGCGCCGCCTTCGTCTGTCCCCACCCGCCCGGGCACGAAGAAGAACATCGCCTTGATGACCTTGGTCAGGGCTTCGATCACCAGCAGGTCGGCTACGGTCAGCCACAGCCCGAGGGCCCCGAGGATGACGAAAATCTCCAGCATGGCGAACCCCTGCGCCAGGCAGTTCCAGAGGAAGACGGCGCGGAAAGCGCGCGTGTGGCCGGAGTAGAACTGGAAGAGCTGGTCTTCGAGCTGCACGAGGTGCGAGCGGTGGCGGCCCAGGCCGCGGCCGAGCGGCCCGCGGCCCAGCCAGCGCACCACCGCCGACAGCACGTGCAGCCGCCGGCGCAGCATCATCCAGGAGGCCAGCAGCGTCAGGGCCAACAGCACCACCACCAGCCAGCCCGCCCGCTGCAGTTTTTCGTCCAGCGTAACCCGCAGCAGGCCCAGCACCAGCCCCGCCAGCGACACCAGGCCCGAGGTCAGGCCGTAGATGCCGGCCTCGATGAGCGTCCCGCCCAGGCCGACGGCCACCGGCAGGCGCTCGCGCAGCAACGTGGCCTTGGTGGGCTCACCCAGCAGCGGGCCGGCCACCGTCAAGTAGTTCAGCGACTCGCCCGCCAGGCGCACCTGGAAGAGCTGCCAGAAGGGGGGCGTGTCGTCGCGGCCGGCGAAGGCGCGGCTCCAGGCGCGGGTGCGGGCGAGGTAGCGCCCGGTCGAGACCCCGAGCACCAGGAGGAAGACCCAGCCGATTTGGCGGAACTGGTGCAGGATCTCGCCCCAGCCCACGCGGTCAATCAAGACCACGAAGAGCCCCAGGCCCAGCGCCAGCAGGATCCACTCGACTTTTCGCATCGTCTCCCGGCCCGCCGCGCGCGGCGGCGCGCAGGCAAACAGCCTAGCCTAAACGAGTTCGCGCAGGAGGAAAACGAGAAAGTTGCGCGGTGGGCGCATCGTTGACTTCCTCGGAGTCGAGAGGTAGGCTGGAGCGACTTGGGCCCTGGCCCGGGTGGTGATGAAGTGCTTCGGCCCGAAACTCTCGGCCCCGGACGACAAGCTCTTCCTCTAAGAGTTCCCGCCTTGCGGCTATTTCTCTCCGTCATATTAGTCGGGACGGCGCTGTTGTTTCTCTCCTTGCCTGCCGGCGCTGTCTGCTCGGGCGACGAGTTCCAGGTGAATACGTATACAACGCTCTACCAGTGGTACTCCGCTATCGCCATGGACGCTGATGGTGACTTCGTGGTCGTCTGGACGAGCTACGGGCAGGACGGCGACGGGGACGGCATCTTCGCCCAACGCTTCAACTCCGCCTGTACGCCTGTGGGCAGCGAGTTCCAGGTCAACACGGTCGCGACGGACGACCAGCGACTTCCCGGGGTGGCCATGAATGCCAATGGCGACTTTGTCATCGTCTGGACAACCTGGGACTTTGCCAACCTGACTTCGGATGTGTACGCCCGGCGCTACGACGCCAGCGGCACGCCCCAAGGAACCGAGTTTCGGGTGAATACTTTCACGCTAGGCTTGCAGTACAGCCCCGCCGTGGCCGTGGACGCTGACGGGAATTTCGTGGTTGTGTGGAACAGCGATCAAGACGGTGGCTGGTACGGCATCTTTGCCCAACGCTACGACGCCAGCGGCACGCCGCAGGGCGACGAGTTCCAGGTGAATACCTATACGTTCGAAGTTCAAGTGGAACCCGCCGTGGCCATGGGCGCCGACGGGAGGTTTGTCGTTGTCTGGCAGAGTTTTGGCCAGGACGGGTACGGTTACGGCATCTTCGGCCAACGCTACGCCGCCGACGGCCTGCCCCAGGGCGGTGAGTTCCAGGTCAACACCTACCCGGCGAATGATCAAGACAGCCCCGCCGTGGCTATGGGCGCCGACGGAAGGTTTGTAGTCGCTTGGCAGAGTTACGGCCAGGATGGCAGCGAGTACGGCGTCTTTGCCCAGAGGTTCGCCGCCGACGGCCTGCCCCAGGGCGGCGAGTTCCGAGTGAATACCTTCAAGGCAGGCAACCAGGGTTATCCGCCCGCTATCGCGATTGACGCCGCTGGCGACTTTGTAGTGGCTTGGAGCAGTCAAGGTCAGGACGGGGACGGGTACGGCGTTTTTGCCCGGCGCTTTCACGCCGATGGCACGCCCCAGGGCAGCGAGTTCCAGGTGAACACCTACACGACCGAGTCCCAAACGGCCGGTTGCGTTGCCATGAATCCTGTGGGAGAGCTCGTTGCCGTCTGGGGCAGTTGGGGTCAGGACGGGAGCTATGCCGGCGTCTTCGGGCGCGGCTTCCCGGCAAGTTCTACCGTGATTGTGGGCAAGGCGGGCACGGGTACGGATCTGGCGCCTGTCCCATAGGAGGTGTTCTTGCCCGAAATGCTTGACACCGCAGGACAGGATTGGCGGACCGTGGGGGCGCGGCGGCTTGTCGTGGCCGGGCTGGTCGGGGCGGCGCTGTTCATTCTTGCCTTGCCCGCGGCGGCGGTCTGCCCCGGAAACGAGTTCGTGGTGAACACGACCACGGCGGGCCAACAATACGGGGCTGCGATCGCGATGGAGGCGAACGGCAACTTCGTCATTGTTTGGCAGAGCCAAGACCAGGACGGGGACGGTGTCGGCATCTTTGCCCAGCGCTTCGACGCCACCTGCACCCCCCTGGGCCCCCAGTTCCAGGTGAATACGGTCGTTACCGCCCATCAAATCTCGCCAGCGGTAGCCATGGATGCGGTTGGCAACTTCGTTGTCGTCTGGGAAACGTGGCCGGAGTTTTACCCGTGCAACTGCGGCATCTTTGCCCAGCGCTACGACGCCGACGGCACACCCCTGGGAACCGAGTTCCAGGTCAGCGACGGCGGTACCGCCGCTATTGCCATGGATGCCGATGGCGACTTCGTCGTGATCTGGCAAGGCCATGATGTCGATGTGTACCCGTACAGTCGTGGCATCTTCGCCCAGCGCTTCGACGCGAATGGCACGCCCCAAGGTGGGCCCTTCCGGGTTAACACCTTCACGACGGGCACGCAGGAGACACCGGCTATCGCCATGGACAGTGATGGAGACTTCGTCATCGTCTGGGCGAGCGAAGCCCAGGACGGCGACGGCTACGGTGTCTTCGGTCAGCGCTACGCCGCCAACGGGACAGCTCGGGGGAGTGAGTTCCAGGTCAACACCTTTACCGCTGGCGACCAGCGTTGGTACCCCACTGTTGCCATGGACGCCGACGGCGACTTCGTGGTCGCCTGGAGCAGCGAGTTGCAGGACGGTGATTCCATGGGTGTCTTCGCCCAGCAGTTCGACGCCAATGGCAGCCGGCAGGGGAGTGAGTTCCAAGTCAACACCTCCACCGCGGGCAGCCAGTGGGTGGGTGCGGTGGCCATCGAACCCGGAGGCGATTTCATTGTGGTGTGGGACACGGCAGTCAACGGCGTCTTTGCCCAGCGCTTCCGCGCCGACGGCGCCTCCGAGGGGAATGAGTTCCAGGGGGACCTCTCCCCCTGGTCTGGGTTCGGCCAGCTGTTCGACTCCAGTATCGCTGTGGACGCGGAGGGCAACTTCGTCGCTTTGTGGACGGGCCTTTGGAACGAGCCGCTCCGCATCGATGCCTTCGGGCGCGGCTTCGCGTCGAACTCCTCGGAAGCCGAGTTTCGCGGTAGGGTGAGGAATGTAAACAAAGAGGCTGTGGACGGCGCCAGAGTCACTGCGTTCCAGGGAGGGAACCCGGTGGGCTCGCGGCTCGCGGACCAGCTCGGCCGCTACTCTTTCCCCGTCTCGGCAGGGACCTTTGACTTGGTCGCTTCAAAGACAGGCTACTTGGACACGACCAAGACCGGGATGACCATCGTGACCGGCGAGACCCGGGCGGACATCGATTTCAAGCTCTTCCGCCCAAGCACGTTCGAGGGGACGGTCAGGGAGAAGGGGACGGGCCTCCCGCTGGAAGGGGCGTTGGTGGAGGCGATCAAGGATGGCGTGGTCGTGGCCTCGGCTACAACCTGGAGCACGGGCGCCTACGCCCTTGTGGTGAAGAGGGGCAAGTACACCTTGCGCGTCGCTCTCGCCGGTTACAGCGTCAGAAAGAAGCGCGACCAGAGGATCGGCGACGGCGCCACGAAGACCGGGGTCAACTTCGCCCTCGCACCTCTCCCCTGATCTTTCTCCACCCTTACAAACCAAAGAGCTTGCCCCGAGCGGAGCCTGCCCTGAGCTTGTCCCTCGACTTTTGCTCGGGACGGTGAGCGAGAGTCGAACCGCCGAACGGGTTCACCCTGAACGGGTTCACCGTGAACGGGTCGAGGGGGTGGGGCACCCGCGCAGGAAGGAGGGAACGAGAAAACTTCCCCACCCTTGGAAAGCAAAGGGTGGGGCACCCGCGGTCAGGCTTGGGGTTCCGGATCGGCGGGGACGGCTGGGGTCTCGAGCGGAGCCTCGTTTGGGGTCTCGGGCGGAGCTTCGCTTTGCGCGCGCGCGGCGAGTTTTCTCTCCGCCCGGCGGGCAGCCTTCATGCGCTGCTTCTCCATTCTCTTCATTTCCTTCTGCCGCTTCTGGAACGTGCTTCTCGTTGCCATGGAGTCTCCTTAAAATCGAGATTGGGCGAAGACCCCGCCGCGATCGGCGAAGGCGTCGCGGGAGGCTACCAGCGGGGCTCGCGCGGCTGGCGCGCAGCTTCGCGGTAATCCTCGTTCGAAGTCCCGCCGCGCCCGCGACCGCCACCCGGGCGCGACCCGGCATCCCCGCGCGGCCCGGGCCGTTCCGTCTTGGGGCGCGCTTCGTTAACCTTCAGGTTGCGCCCGCCCACGGCTTTTCCGTCGAGAGCCGTAATCGCTTTGGCCGCCTCTTCGTCGTTGGCCATTTCCACAAAAGCAAAGCCGCGGGCCCGGCCCGTCTCCCGGTCCATGGCGATGTGGACGCGGGTGATCTGCCCGAACGGTTCGAACAGCGCGCGCAAATCGCTTTCCGTGGTCTGGAAACTCATGTTGCCCACAAACAGGCTCTTCATTCTCGCTCCCTCACTCTCGGCAATTGCCAGGTTCAGGTATCTTGCCTCCAGCCGGATTCAGGTTGGCTGGAAACGGCCGTAAGGAACCGGATAGGTCAGGTGGAACCGGGTGTGAACCACGGCCCGGAAGGCGGTGACGCAATCCGACTTCTTTCGATCGCCGAGCCAGTATACCACGCATCCGTTGTGGTTGCTACCCGAGGAAGCGGCCAGCGTCAGTCGGTTTTGGCGGCGGCCCCTCGGCTCGGCTCGGGGTAAACGGGCGGGGCGCCGGGCGAACTGCGCGGCGCGGCGGTCGGTGAGCGCGAGTTCGAGGCGCTCCTCCGGCCGGGGCATCTCGTCGAGCGCGTCCACGCCCTTGTGCCTGCCGGCGGCAGCGCAGCTACGGAGGGGTCAGGGCGAAGTTGACCCCGGTCTTGGTGGCGCCGTCCCCGATGGTTTGGTCTTTCTTGTTCTTGGTCTTGTAGCCGGCGCGTGAGGCGCGCAGCAGGTACGTCCCCTTCTGTACCTGCAAGCTGTAGGTGCCGTCGGCGGCGGTGGTGGTGGAGAGCAGCACCACGCCGTTCTTGACCGCCTCGACGAGAGCTCCATCCAGCGGCGCGCCCGTGGTCTTGTCGGTTACGGTGCCCTGGAAGAAGCTCGGCTGGAAGAGCTTGAAGTTGATCTTGGTGAGCGTCTGGTTGGCGGCGATGCTCATCCCGGTCTTGGTGGTGTTGAGGAAGCCGGGCTTGGAGGCCGCGAGGTCGTAGGTGCCGGGAGCGACGTTGAGCGTGTAGCGGCCGTCGGAAGCGCTGGTGGCGGAAGCCTTCAGCACGCTGCTCTGGTAGGCCCCGATGGTGACTCCGGCGAGAGGGTTCTTAGCGGCGTCCTTGGTCTTGCCCTTGAAGGCGGAGTCGTCGTTGAGGATGGTGCCCAGGCCCTGGCTGTCGGCAATCGTGGCGTTCACCGCGTTCGACAAGTTGACGAAGAACGTCTCGTCCGGCTCGAGGTTGGCGTCGCCGTTCACCGCCACCGTAACCGTCTTGGTCGTCTCCTCGGGGGCGAAGGTTAGCGTCCCTCCTGTACACTCGAAGTCGCCAAAGACGTCAGACAACGCACAGAACGCCGTTCCGGCCGCGGTGGCAAACCCTACCGTCGTCGTCACCACGCTTGCCGACGGGCGTGTGAGTGTGACCGTGAACGTCGCTGTCGTCGTCCCGCTGTTCCCCTCGGTCACCGTCACGTCGTTAATGGAGAGGACCGGGTCGGGCTGGTTGTCGAAGATCTGCCCACTCCCGACCGTATCCAATGCGACTACCCCGACCACATTGGTAAGTTTGACCTCGAAGAACTCCGCCGTACCTTCGTAGACCGAATCGCCGAGGACCGGCACGGTAATGGTGGCGGAAGTCTGCCCGGCGGGGATGATGAGGTCGCCCAGAACCGGGGAGTAGTCCTCGAGGGCCGTGGCGGAGCCGTCCTCGGTGTGGAAGTCCATCGTCACGTCGTGGTCGGTGGCCTCCGACAACGTGACAGTAAAGACGAGGTTGGTGGTGTCGCCGCTTTGAGGTTCATCCACGATGCGGTTGTTGATGGAAAGGGTCGTGACCCCGAACGGAATGACGGTGAGAACGACGGTCGCGTTGTTGGAAGGGGCGATGCCGTTGTCGGCGTGATAGGTGAAGATATCCGTTCCGGTGAAGCCGGTGTTGGGCGTATAGGTGAAGGAGCCGTTGGCGTTGAGCTCCAGCGCGCCGTTCAGCGTGGTGGCATCCAGAATTGCGGTCGCCGTGTCGATGTTCGGCCCGGTATCGTTGCACAGCACGTCGTCGTTCGGGGGGCCGGGACAACCGTCGGCAATGACCAGGGGGGTATCCTGGTTGGTGGAGTAGGCGTCATCGTTGGCGACGGGCAGCAGGACCAACTCGCAAGCATCGCCGATGCCATTGCCATCGGTGTCCGACTGGTCCGGGTTAGGGACCGCTGAGCAGTTGTCCGGGAAGTTGGGAATGCCGTCGGCGTCGAAGTCCACCGATTGGGCGGCCGCCAAGATCTCCGCGCGGGTTTTTTCCGGTTCTTCCGGGACAGTGACCCGGACCGCAAGGTCGGAGAAGGCGACAGAGAGCCGGTGGTTGTAGACGAGGTTGGCCCAATCGTCGAAACCTCCTATAATGAACTTGGGCCGCGAAGGGTTCCCGGTAGCGTCGCGGGGGAAACAGTCACTGTAAGCCGCCACGCCGCTGATGTCGGCGCTCACGTTGAGATCTGTGCTATCGCCGTCGTCGCTCCAGTCGATGGGGCCGTCGGCGCGAGCCAGCCGAGTACCGCCATCGCTCCCGCCATAAACAGTGTTGCGATCGGCCGGCCCGCCGATTCCAGCCGCTTCGTTCAGGTCATTCTCATTAAGCGATGCCAGCGCTTGGCGGGAATAGTCCAGCGGGCGGGTGGGGTCGAGATCCCTATCCGCCAAGGCGTAACTCATGATGCTGAGGTAGTTGGGCTTGCAGTTGGTGTCGAAGGCGCCGCCGTGCCGCAGGTTCAGGTTGTGGCCGAACTCATGCATGAAGGTGCTGGCTGTGAATGCGCGCAGGCCCCCGGCCGCCCTGATGAAGTCAGCGTTCGGGTCCCCTCCCAAAGCCACCACCAGGTCGTTGCCCGGGCGCTCCGCCTGGCCGACAACACCTTCAGTGACGTGGTCGTGAGCAAAGATAGCGTAGCGGAAGACTAGCCGTTTGGCGGCGAGGATATTGTGGCAGTTAGACGACGCGCGCTCGTCGAAGGTGCCGAAATGGCCGTCGCAAGCGTCGGTAGGGTCTCCAAGCTTTAAATCATTGAAATCGTCGCTGGCCCCGGGGCCGTTGCTCGTGAAGAGGATTGGGTTGATTTCTTCCAGCGGCTCGTCAACCAGCCCGTCCTCCCCCATGAAGTGAAGCCGGATCCCGATCTGCCCGTCGGGATTGGTGACGGGGGCTTCGGCAAAAGCCTTCTGGACGTCTTGCAACGCGGCATCATCCGGGCGGTGACTATGGAAGGGAGGGCCCTCGGAGATCATGAAGTCGAGCTCGACGAAAAGATCCTTGTGGTTGGGGTTGGCGTTGAAAGGGGCCTGGTGCAGGAACAGGTCCACGGTGCCGTCATCGTTGTAATCAATGCCCTGCGTTTCCCAACAGTCGTACAGGCCGTCGCCGTCGGTGTCATCGATGGCGGGCGTGCCGTCCACGCAACGGAGGGTGATGATCCTCGCCACAAAAGCGTCGACGTTGCCGGCCGAGGCAGTCTGGAAAACTCCCGGGGTGGTGGGAAAGTTCGTCGTCCCGGCGGCGCCGGTCACGTAAATCGTCCCTTCGCTGTCCACCGCAATCGCATTCCCGGCTTCCTGAGCCTGATACTGGTCGAGCGTGAACACCGAGCCCCCGAAGAAGGTGGAGAAGAGCAGCGCCGGGGGGTCGGGGGTGAGCGGGTCCAATCTAATCTTGGTCACGAAAGCATCGGAGCCGTTTCGGATGGCGTCCAGAGCCTCGGCGACCGGGAAGTTGTTGGAGGCCGTTCTGCCGGTGACGTAGGCGTTGCCGTAGGGATCGACGGCAAGCCCTCTCGGCTCGTCGTCGCCGCTGCCGCCCAGGTAGGTGGAGAAAATCCGAGTCGAGCCGAGGGGAGCCAGCTTGGTCACGAAACCGTCCGTGAAGCTGCCCGGGGCAGCCTGCAGGGCATCCGCGCTGGTGGGGAAATCGGTCGAGCTGGTCAGCCCGGTGACGATGGCGCTGCCCAAGAAGTCGACGCCGATCCCCACAGCTTCGCGAGCGATGCTGTCCGAGAAGGTGCGCGTGCCATCGAAGCCGCTTCCGCCCAGGTAGGTCGAGTAAGAGACCGCCGAGCCGGTCGCGTCCAGTTTGGTTACGAAGGCGTCGGAGTTGCCCCCGCCGAAAGCCGACTGGGCGGCGTTAAAGGTGGGAAAATCAATCGACTCTGTCACGCCACCCACGTAAGCGTTCCGGGAGGCATCGAGCGCGATGGCGATGCCGCGGTCATTCCCGGAAAAAGCGCCGCCGAGCGTGGCGCCGCCGCCGAGGAAAGTGGAGTAGGCGAGTCCGCTGCCGTCAAACGTCAGCTTGGTTACGAAGGCCTCGGAGCCCCCGCTGCACATGAGCGGGTCGGACGCCAACGGGGCACAGGCCGGCTGAAAGGCTCCGGCCGTGGTGGGAAAGGGCGGAAACACACGGCCCAAGTAATCGGGTCCATTGGGGCCCGTGGAGAACGTCCAGCCGGTCACGTAGGCGTTTCCGTTCCTGTCCACCGCGATGCCGCTGCCGATGTCAGTGCTCCAGGCGCCCAGGTAGGTCGAGTAGACCAAGCCCGAGCCCTGCGGGTCGAGCTTGGTCACGAAGGCGTCGAAGTTGCCGTTATAGGCGGGCTGGAAGGCATTGGCCGTGGGGAAGTTGGGCGAAGTGGTCCGTCCGGTGACGTAGGCGTTTCCGTCTCTGTCCACGGCGATGCCGAAGGCGAGGTCGTCGCCGCTGCCGCTCAAGTAGGTCGAGTAAACCAGCGCCGTGCCGGTGGCGTTCAGCTTGGTCACGAAGGCTTCGATGTCGGAAGTCGAAGTGGCGTCCGGCGCGGGGTCAAAAGAGCCCGGGGTGGTGGGGAAGGCAGCGGACAACGTAAAGCCGGTGAGGTAGGTGTTCCGGTCGGCGTCCACGGCGATGGCCAAGGAATGGTCGGCCAGGTCGCCCCCTAGATAGGTGGAGTAGGACAGCACGGGGTCGAGGATGACTTTGCGGGAGGGGTCGTAGGGGCCGAGCTCGAAGCCGAATTGGTTGTGGGGCAATGCCACGTAGTGACCGGCGACCGATGACGGGCGCCCGGCGGGCTCCTCCCCTTCCTGATAGACGTGCGGCTTCAACAGGCGCAGCCGTCGGTCGCCCACCCGGATATCCAAGTTGCCATCGGCGCCCAATTCCAGGTGCGAAGCGCCCTCGAAGGCGAGGCGGATCCGGCCAGGGTCGGCGCCGGGCGCAACGACAAAATCGAATTCCAGTTGGCCTTCCGTGGTCCCATAGAAAATCAGTTCAACGCCGGAGTAGACCGGGGCGAAGCGCACTTTGTCGAAGTGGGGAACGTTGGTGCGCCACTTCTTGGGGTCGTCGCCGATAAAGTAATTGCTCCTGCCGGGCAGCGGGTCGAGGCCGTCAACTTGGGCGTCGGGATTGGCGTTCACCAGTTTGATGCGTAGGACGCCGGGCTCCCGAATCGCGCGTCCTTCCGCTTGTTTTTCGGAAGCGTTGGGTGTGACAGCCGGAGCGTGCAGTACGAGGACGGCTTCCGTGGGAGCCAGGAAGAGGTTGTAGCCGCGTCCCCGAGCAACAAAGCGCGCTTCGGCGCTGCTCTGTCCGTCCGTGGGCTCGAAGTGGAGCGGCAAGCGATGCAGGGAAGCGGTGAGGCGATCCCGGGACACATCCTGCCGGGTTGACGCAGCAGGTTTGGGAACGCTGTTCCCAGTTGGTGGGGTGTGTGTCGTGAAGGTAACTTCCCTCTGCTGGGCGGCCGCAAATAACCCCAGCCCCAACATGAGAAAGACCAATCCGACCACCCAACGCTTCATGATCGTCCACCTCGCCCTATGAGTTCTGCGGATGGTAAGGCAGACCCGGCAACTTGGCAAGCGCCAGTGTGCGCCAAAGTCTGCCAGGGTGCGCCAAGTGGGGCTGAAAAACGTTCCGGTTGAGGGGGGATCAGAGGAAATGTGCCAAAGACATCTACTTCTGGCCTCGGTCAGTCGGTCTTGGCGGCGGCGGCCCCTCGGCTCGGCTCGGGGTAAACGAGCGGGGGCCGGGCGGGGCGCCGGGCGAACTGCGCGGCGAGGGGCAAGGGCTGGCCTTCCATCGGGGCCAGCGGCCGCTCACGCACGGCGCCGGCCTGGCGGATGACCCGGCCGTCGTCATCGAGCATTCCGAGCAGGCGGGCGAGCGTGGGCACGATGTCGAGCGTGGTGGCGGGCTCTTCGAGGGCGGTCCCGGCGGGCAGGCCGAAGTCGCGCCCGCCCCAGAGCAGGAAGGTAGTGCGGGCCACTGCCGGGGTCAGCCCGCCGTGGCTGCCGCCGGAGGTGTGGCTCTTGGAGGAGTAGTTCCACAGGTAGCTCGACCACAGCAGGAAGTCCGCCTGCTGCGCCGCGTACTTCCAGCCCAGCCCGCGGAGATAGCTTTGCTTCATCTCCTCCGACGGGAAGCCGGTCAACGACTCGCGGAACTCGGGGTTCTCGATGAAAGCATCGGCGTGGAAGCCGGCGACGTCGGCGAAGGTGAGCA
>Ga0209521_10004169_pt1 | contig 11577 bp, 7 predicted proteins | sample Rifsed19ft4_FD_184016 | JGI IMG/M metagenome (GOLD analysis project Ga0209521, IMG submission 184016) | Soil microbial communities from Rifle, Colorado, USA - sediment 19ft 4 (version 2) | ecosystem: Environmental > Terrestrial > Deep subsurface > Rock core/Sediment | place: Rifle, Colorado... | reverse complement strand
CGATCCGACCGAGCCGGCCTGGGACCAGGGCCTCGCCTTCGACGTCGAGACCCTGATCGACCGGCGGCGGGCCCTGAAGATCTTCGGCGTCGCGGGCGCCGGGCTTACGCTCGCAGCGTGCGCCCCCGGCGCGACCGGCCTCCTGACGGCATCGCCGGGCGCGACGGCCGGGGCATCGGCAAGCGCCAACACGACGGCCGGGGCCACCACCTCCGCCGACTGCGAGACCGCGATCCCCGAGGAGACCGCCGGGCCGTACCCGGGCGACGGCTCCAACGGCCCCGACGTCCTGGGCCAGAGCGGCGTCGTCCGGAGCGACATTCGCTCGAGCTTTGGCTCTTCCACGACGACCGCCGAGGGCGTGCCGCTGACGATCCGATTCGCGGTCCTCGACCTCGTCATACTCTCCGCGCACCGGGCTCGCGCTCATTACGGCCTTGCGCTCGGCATCGCTGATCGGACCGACCCGCGAATTCGGCGGCTTCACCAAGGTGCGCTCGACCATGGTCGGCTGACCCTTCTGGTCGAGCGACGAGATCAGCGCCTCGCCGATGCCGAGCTGCATGATGGCCTGCTCGGTATCGATCTTCGGATTTTTGCGGAAGGTCTGCGCCGCCGACTTCACCGCCTTCTGCTCGGCCGGCGTGAAGGCGCGTAAGGCATGCTGGACGCGATTGCCCAGCTGGCGCGACACGGTATCGGGAATGTCGAGCGGGTTCTGCGTCACGAAATAGACGCCGACGCCCTTCGAGCGGATCAGCCGCACCACCTGCTCGACCTTCTCCAGCAGCGCCTTGGGCGCGTCCTTGAACAGGAGATGCGCCTCGTCGAAGAAGAACACGAGCTTCGGCTTGTCCGGGTCGCCCACCTCGGGCATCTCCTCGAACAGCTCCGACAGCAGGAACAGGAGGAAGGTCGCGTAGAGGCGCGGCGACTCCATCAGCCTCTCGGCGGCGAGCACGCTGATATAGCCGCGTCCGTCGCGCGCAGTACGCATCAAATCTTGAATCTTCAGTGCCGGCTCGCCGAAGAAATGGCTGGCGCCCTGCTGCTCGAGCACGAGCAGCGACCGCTGGATGGAGCCGACCGACGCCTTGGTGATGTTGCCGTATTTGGTGGTGAGCGTGTCGGCGCGCGCGGCCAGATCCTCAAGCAGCGCCTGCAAGTCCTTGAGATCGAGGAGCGGCAGCTTTTCATCGTCGGCGATCTTGAAAGCGATGTTAAGCACGCCTTCTTGCGCCTCGCTGAGGTCCATAAGCCGCGACAAGAGCAGCGGTCCAAGCTGCGAGATCGTCGCTCTGATCGGGTGGCCCTGCTCGCCAAACAAATCCCAGAAAATCACGGGGTAGGCGCGATACTCGACCTTGTAGCCGATCTCTTTGGCGCGCGCCTCGATCCAGGACTTGGGCTCCCCCTCCTCGGCCACGCCGGACAGATCGCCCTTCACGTCGGCGCAGAACACCGGAACGCCCTGGTCGGAGAACCCTTCCGCCAAGCCTTGCAGGGTGACGGTCTTGCCGGTGCCGGTGGCGCCGGTGATGAGGCCGTGGCGGTTGGCCAGCCGGAGATAGATGAATTCCGGTTTGACGCTCTGCCCGATATAGACGCTGTCGTCGGGGGCCTTGGCTGGCGCCTCGCTCCGGCCTATGTCCTCTTTCGGCGCTGCCTTGCGCTTCGCCATCGCCTTCCTCCTCGATTCTGCCCCGCACTTTAGCTTCTCCCATGATTGGCCGCAAAGATGGCCTGGGCACGGGCCCGAGGTTCTTGACCCCGCACGGCTTCCGCGCCGCTTCTCCTTCATGCTAGGAGGGGCTCAGCCCCGCTTAGAGCTTGATGACAATGATGGAACGCTCCTTGGCCCGTGACTTCCCGCCCTCCGACGATGAGGCGTGGAAGGCGCTCGTTGCCGAGGCGCTGAAGGGCGCGCCCTTTGCCTCGCTCAGGTCCAAGACCTATGACGGCATCGCCATCGAGCCGATCTATCCGCGCGCGCAAGAGGCAAGCCGCATCGAGGGACGCGTCCCGGGCACGCCATGGGCCGTCATGCAGCGGATCGATCTTCCCGATCCTAAGGCCGCGAATGCGCAAACCCTCGACGATCTGAACAATGGCGCGGGCGGCCTCATGCTCGTGTTCCAAGGCGCCATCGGCGATTACGGCTCTGCCCTTCCGGCCACCGGGGCCGCGATCAGCGAGGCGCTGGACAACGTCCATCTCGATGCCGGCATCGCCATCGATCTCGACCTCAGCGTTCAGTCGAAGGATGCCGCGGGCTTGATCGCCACTCTGGTCAAGGCGCGGGGGATCGATCCAAAGGACGTGACGATCCGCTTCGGCTTCGGTCCTCTCGGCGGCATAGCCATGACCGGACAGAGCCCGCTTCCCTGGAAGGACATCGCGCCGATCTTTGCCGGGCTCGTATCCGATCTCGCCGCTCAAGGCTTCACCGGCCCCTTCGCCGTCGCCGACGGCAGGGTGATCCACGCCGCCGGCGGCTCCGAGGCGCAGGAGCTCGCTTTCGCGCTTGCATGCGCCGTCGCCTATCTGCGCGCTTTGGAGCAAGGCGGCATCAAGCTCGACGACGCGCGCCGCTACATCTACTTCCGTCTTGCCGCCGACCAGGATCAGTTCCTCACCATTGCCAAGTTCCGCGCGCTTCGAAGGCTCTGGGCGCGCATCGAGGAGGCTTGCGGGCTTAACCCTCGTCCGGCCTTCGTCGCCGCCGAGACCGCGTGGCGCATGATGACGAAGCGCGACCCGCACGGGAACATCGTGCGCGGCACCATTGCGGCGCTCGGCGCGGCGGTCGGCGGCGCCGATGCGGTGACGGTGCTGCCGTTCAGCACAGCACTCGGGCTGCCTGACGCGTTCGCCCGCCGCATCGCCCGCAACACGCAGACCATCCTCATCGAGGAAGCCAACATCCATCGCGTCGCCGATCCTGCCGCAGGCTCCGGCGCTATCGAAGCGCTCACCGATGCGCTCTGCGCCGCGGCCTGGAAGCTGTTTCAGGAGATCGAGCAGACGGGCGGCGCGGCCAAAGCCCTCGAAGCGGGATCGATCCAGAGGGCCGTGGCCAAGGTCAGGGCCGAACGCGAGGCCAATGTCGCGCGCCGTAAAGAGTCGATGATCGGCACCAGCGACTTCCCCGATCTCGCCGAGGATCAGGTGGCCGTGCTGGCGCAATCGCGACTGGCGACCGTATCCACGAGCACGGAAGCGCTCGCCCCGATCAGGCTATCGGAGCCTTTCGAGCGCCTGCGCGACCGGAGCGACGCTCATCTGGCCCAACATGGGATGCGGCCCAAGATCTTCCTTGCTTGCCTCGGGCGCGCGTCCGATTTCAACGCGCGGGCGAGTTTCGCCAAGAGCCTGTTTGAGGCGGCCGGCATCGAAGCGCTGCAAGGAAACGGCGACAATCTGGTGAAACGATTCAAAGAATCAGGCGCGAGGCTCGCCTGCCTCTGCTCCTCCGACAAAGTCTATGAGCGCGAGGCCGCCGACGCCGCGAAGGCGCTGACTGAAGCCGGCGCACTTTGCGTTTACCTCGCGGGCAAGCCGGGCGCCAACCAGGCCGCGCTGGAAAAGGCGGGCGTTAGCACCTTCCTTCACCCGGGCTGTGATACGCTGACCGTTCTGAACGAGGCATATGATTTTGTTGACTAAGATGGCCGCAACACTCACGTCATTGCCGGGCTTGACCCGGCAATCCAGAGCCTCTCGCTTGGAGTCTGCTGCCCTGGATGCCCGGGTCTAGCCCGGGCATGACGAAGGAATGAAATGACGCGCATACCCTCATTCGCCGAGGTGAAGTTCGACAAACGGAACGGCGGCAGCGCCGCGCCCGCGGCGGCGCCCGCCTGGCAGACGCCGGAAGGCATCGCGGTCAAGCCGGCCTACGGGGCGAGCGAGCTTGCGGGCCTCGACTTCCTCGACGGCCTGCCGGGGGTCGCGCCTTATCTGCGCGGCCCCTACCCCACTATGTATGTGCAGCGGCCCTGGACGGTCCGCCAATATTCCGGCTTCTCCACCGCCGAGGATTCCAACGCCTTCTACCGGCGCAACCTCGCCGCCGGCCAGCAGGGCGTCTCCATCGCCTTCGATCTCGCCACCCATCGCGGCTACGATTCGGACCATCCGCGCGTGACGGGCGACGTGGGCATGGCGGGCGTCGCCATCGATTCGATCTACGACATGCGCACTTTGTTCGACGGCATCCCGCTCGACCACGTCTCCGTCTCGATGACCATGAACGGCGCGGTGCTGCCGGTGCTCGCGCTCTTCATCGTCGCGGGAGAGGAGCAGGGCGTGCCGCCGGAAGAACTCTCAGGGACGATCCAGAACGACATCCTGAAAGAGTTCATGGTGCGCAACACCTATATCTATCCGCCCGCACCCTCGATGCGCATCGTCTCCGACATCTTCGCCTACACCTCGAAGCACATGCCGAAGTTCAATTCGATCTCGATCTCCGGCTATCACATGCAGGAGGCGGGAGCGACGGCCGATCTCGAGCTCGCCTACACGCTTGCCGACGGCATCGAATACGTGCGCGCGGGCGTGGCCGCCGGGCTCGATATCGATGCGTTTGCGCCGCGGCTCTCATTCTTCTGGGCGATCGGCATGAACTTTTTTATGGAGATCGCCAAGATGCGCGCCGCGCGCCTGCTCTGGGCGAAGCTGATCAAGGAGGAATTCAACCCGAAGGATCCGCGTTCGCTTGCGCTCAGGACCCATTGCCAGACGAGCGGTTGGAGCCTCGCCGCGCAGGACGTGTTCAACAATGTCGTGCGCACTTGCGTCGAGGCCATGGCCGCGACCCAAGGCCATACCCAGTCGCTGCACACCAACGCGCTGGACGAGGCTCTGGCGTTGCCGACCGATTTCTCGGCGCGCATCGCCCGCAACACCCAGCTCATGCTGCAACAGGAAAGCGGCACCACCCGCATCATCGACCCGTGGGGCGGCAGCTTCTATGTCGAGCGTCTCACCTACGATCTCGCCGCCCGCGCGCTGAAGCATATCGAGGAGGTCGAGAAATTCGGCGGCATGGCACGCGCCATCGAGGCCGGCATCCCCAAGCGCATGATCGAGCAGGCCGCGACCGCCACGCAAGGCCGCATCGACTCAGGCCGGCAAACCATCGTCGGCGTGAACAAATATCGCCCCGATAGCGAGACCGACATCGCCATCCTGAAAGTGGACAACCGGGCGGTCAGGCGCCAGCAGCTCGACAAGCTCGCCCGCCTCAAGGCGGAGCGCAACGAGGCGGAGGTCCAACAGGCCCTTGACGCGCTCACCCGTTTTGCCGAGACAGGGACCGGCAACCTCCTTGAAGGCGCCATCCAGGCTGCGCGCGTTAAGGCAACGGTCGGCGAAATCTCTTATGCTCTGGAGAAGGTGTATGGCCGCCACCGGGCGGAGGTTTCGGCGATCACCGGGGTCTACCGGGCGGAGATGGGTCGCATGGACGGAAGCATGAACCGCATCAAAGAGCTCATCGACTCTTTCGAGACCGAGCATGGGCGGAGGCCCCGCATTCTGGTTGCCAAGATGGGCCAGGATGGGCACGACCGCGGGCAGAAGGTGATCGCTAGCGCGTTCGCCGATCTCGGCTTCGACGTGGATATCGGCCCGCTGTTCCAGACGCCGGAGGAGGCCGCCCGCCAGGCGGTCGAGAACGACGTGCATATCGTCGGCGTGTCGTCGCTTGCCGCCGGTCACCTGACCTTGGTGCCAGCTTTGCGCGAGGCGCTCGAGGCGGAAGGTCGCGGCGATATCATGATCGTGGTCGGCGGCGTGATCCCGCCGCAAGATTACCCCGCGCTGCACGAGGCCGGTGCCAAGGCCATCTTCGGACCGGGCACCCCCATCGCCGAAGCCGCCATCGACCTCCTCAAGAAGCTCGGGGCCGACGCAAAGTCGCAACAGGCCGCGGAGTAGCTCAACCGCTCGCGCGCACGCGAATTGGCTCGATGCGCGAGAGGTCTTTGAGTTCGTCGCGCGCGCAATCGAGGTCGTATTGCTTTTGCAGATTGAGCCAAAAATCGGGTGTCGTGCCCAATGCCTTGGCCAGCCGCAAAGCGGTGTCGGCGGTTATCCCCCTGTCGGCTTTGACGATGGCCGAGATGCGGTTTGCCGGAACCCGGAGCGAGCGCGCAAGCGCATTCGCGCTCAATCCAAGCGGCTTCATGAACTCCTCTTTGAGGACCTCACCTGGATGAACTGGAGCCAGCAACTTGGTCATGCACCGTCCTCTTGCTCAGTGATAATCCACAATCTCGACATCAAAGGCGTCCCCGTCCTCCCAGCGAAAGCAGATTCGCCATTGCTCGTTGATCCGTATGCTCCATTGTCCTTCTCGGTCACCCTTAAGCTTCTCCAGCCTATTGCCCGGTGGAACTCTAAGATCAGCCATCGCCGTTGCTGCATCGAGCATTCGAAGCTTCCGGAGCGCTGGTCGCTCAATTGGCCTGAATCGCCGGACCCTTTCGCGGTGATATAGGTGCTCGGTGTCCCGACAGGCGAAAGAGCGGATCACGGCTTTGGGGGAAGCTCCGTGTTAGTATGCATTACGTAATGCATATCAGGCGGAATGTCACCAACAATCTTGCGTTCCTCTGGAATTGCCCCTACGCCGCATCCCATGCCCGGCAAGGACACATCGAAGAAAGACAACGAGCGCACCGCCAAGGCCATCCGCGCCGGCGACCGGGTGGCGCTCGCCCGCGCCATTACCCTTGTCGAAAGCGCCAAGCCGGAGGATCAGGCATGCGCGCAAGCTCTGCTCGATCGGCTTCTGCCCCATACCGGCAAATCGATCAGGGTCGGCATTAGCGGAGTTCCCGGGGCCGGCAAATCGACCCTGATTGACCAGCTTGGACTGAACCTCCTCTCCCAAGGTCACAAGGTCGCCGTCCTTGCCGTGGACCCGACCTCGTCAAGAAGCGGAGGATCCATCCTCGGCGACAAGACGCGGATGGGCAGGCTCGCCGCCGATACGCGCGCCTTCATCCGCCCTTCGCCTTCCGGTGAGAGCCTCGGCGGCGTCACCAAGTCCACGCGGGAAACCATCGCGCTCGCCGAGGCGGCCGGCCACGACGTGGTTCTGGTCGAGACGGTTGGCGTCGGCCAATCTGAGACCGCCGTCGCCCACATGGTCGATGTCTTCGTGGTGGTGGCGATCCCGGGCGCAGGCGACGAGCTGCAAGGCATCAAGCGCGGCCTGCTCGAGCTCGCCGACATCGTCGCTGTCAACAAGGCCGACGGCGATCAGGTCGAGCGCGCCAACCGCGCGGCGATGGAATATCGCACGGCGCTCCACATCCTTGCCGCCGGCCATCCGAACTGGGAGCCAGTGGTCCTTACCCTCTCGGCGCGAGACAACGCGGGGTTGGACGAACTGTGGGCGAAGATCAAGGAACGGCATGCGGCGCTCGCAGCCTCGGGCGCGCTGAATGAACGCCGCAGCGACCAAGCCGCGTCCTGGATGCGGGAGATCTTCGAGCAACGCCTGCTGGCCGCCTTCAAAGGCGGGAGGCGCGCGGCCCGCCACTTCCAGGAATTGGAGGACAAGGTGCGCTCAGGCCGAATGACGCCGGCCGCCGCGGCCCATGAGCTTGGCCGCCTTGCGGGCATCAAGGACGCCGACTAGAAGCCCCAAAATCGCTTCCCTCTCGCGCGCCCCCCTTGTAAGTCCAAGAGAATGGCAAGGCCGCGCGTCCTTCTTACGGGCTTTGGCCCATTTCCGGGGGTCGCCGAGAACCCTTCGGCTTGGCTCGCCGAAATTCTGGCGGAGCAAAGCCCGTCGCCTGAATTCGAGAGCGAGCTCCATGCCAGAGTCTTGCCCACCGAATGGGAGGCTACCGCCCTCATGCCGCGCTTCTGCGAGACGCTGCAACCGCATGTAATGATTCATTTTGGTCTCAGCGAGCGCGCCAAAGCGTTCCGCATCGAGCGTTCGGCGCACAACCGCGCTGCCCTCCGCGCCGATGCAAGGGGTGCCATGCCCTCCGGCCCCGTGATCCGTCCCGAAGGACCTGACCGTTTCGATACCGCGCTGCCAGCCGGCGCGCTTGCCACGCATCTCAAAACCTGCGGCTTCCCCGCCATGGCGTCGCGCTCCGCCGGCCGCTATCTCTGCAATTTCCTTTATTATCACTCGCTCGACTGGGCGCGCCGGCAAGAGGGCGCTCGTCTCGTCCTCTTCGTGCATATCCCGCCCGCGTCGCGAAGGAGCGGCTCTTTCAGCGAAGAGGCCCTCCTTCACGGCGCGCACGAGACCCTGCGCTTTGTGCTGACCTTCGCCAGCGCCCATAAACCGTTGCAAACAACGATTGGCCCGGCATTTGCTCGGAGCGAGGCCATCTTGAGCGCAAAGGAAGCTTAAGCGATGAGCGTTGGGCGCCGGCAGTTGTTGATGGGCGGTTTGGGTTTGGGACTCGCCGCGGCGGCCGGACCGCGGCTGGCCGCTTCCCGCGAGGAGACGGACGCCCCACAGGCCTTCAGCACGTACGGGATTGTGCCTGGGGGCGGCGAGATCGACCAGACGGCAACCTTGCAACTTGCTGCCGACGACGCGGCAGAGACCGGTACGCCGCTATTTCTCCCCGCCGGCATCTATTCGACGAGCCGGCTCACCCTCAAATCGGGCACCCAGATCACGGGCGTGCCGGGACGATCGATCCTCCACTATCGCGACGGTGGCGCGATCTTGAGTCTGGAAAACGTGGAGAACGTGCGGCTAGCCGGGCTTGTGCTCGATGGCGAAGGCAAGCCGCTTGGGGAGCGTGGCGCGCTGCTCGCCGCGACCGAGACAAAACATCTCGACCTCTCGGACTGCCGCTTCGTCGGCAGCGGCGAGGATGGGGTCGTGCTGCGCAAGGTGTCGGGCTGGATCAAGGATTGCGAGATCGGCGACATCCGCAAGGCGGGCCTTTTCAGCGAGGACGCCGGCGGTCTTCAGATCGCGCATAACCATGTGCGCGACTGCGGCGACAACGGCATCATGGTGTGGCGGTCGGAGCAAGGCGAGGACGCCACCATCGTCGCCGCGAACCGGATCGAGCGCATCGCCGCCAGGAGCGGCGGCAGCGGCCAGAACGGCAACGCCATCAATGTGTTTCGCGCGGGCTCCGTGCTGATTAGTGGAAACCGCATCGCCGACTGCGCCTTCTCGGCGATCCGCTCCAATTCCGGCTCCAATTGTCAGATGATCGGGAATTCTTGCGCGCGGCTCGGCGAGGTCGCGCTCTATGCCGAGTTCTCCTTCGAGGGCGCGGTGATCGCCAACAATCTCGTCGACAGGGCGGCGATCGGCGTCTCGGTCACCAACTTCAATGAGGGAGGCAGACTCGCGGTCGTGCAGGGCAATCTCATCCGCAACCTGTTCCTCCGCAAAGATGTCGAATCCCGCGGGATCGGCATTGCGGTCGAAGCCGATAGCGTGGTGACCGGCAACGTGATCGAAGGCTCGCCCGCCTATGGCATCCTGATCGGCTGGGGCCGCTATCTCCGCGACGTGAGCGTCACCGACAATCTGATCCGCAACGCCCATATCGGCATCGGCGTGTCGACCGATCCATCGGCAGGCACCGCGCTCATCACCAACAACCTGATCACTGGGGCGAAGGATGGGGCCATCCGCGCCATGAACGGGCCGACGGCAATCGGCCCCGACCTCGCCCAGGCGAGCGCCGAGGCCTACCGCAACCTCGCGGTTTACGCCAACGTCGCCCGCTAGCTAGGCCGCCGACGGATCAGCGGGCGCCCTCGGCCTTACGGCGCGGCGTGGCATCGAGCGCGACGAGGGCGCGCAGAAGAGCCGGACTGGCAACGATGCGTCCCACGCTTATGCCGCGCCAATTGAGGAGCTCGCCTTCAAGCTGATCGGCCAGAGCAGCTCTGGCCTCCGGCAGGAGCGCGGCGAGCACTTCGCTAAGCGCCCGCTCCACACCGCGTTTTGCGCCGTCGTCGACCTTGAGTGCCACCCCAAGGCCAAGCCCCGGCAGCGCCGCGCAATGCACGCCCTCGGCGCCGCCCTTGACAAAGATTGCCGGCGCCAGCGCGCGCATGGCGATGGTATCGAAACGCCCTTCCCCTGCCACCAGAGCCGGCGACGCAAAGCACGCCCGGAGAAGCCTCTGCGCGGCCTGTGCCCGCGTGGGGCTGAGGCCCTCTCCGGTCCCGAGCCGCGCGAAGCCCTGCGCCAAAGCGCTGAGCGGAAGCGACCAGGTCGGCACCGAGCAGCCGTCGACTCCCATCCTGTCCTGGTCCAACCGAACACCGCAAGTCTCTGAAATGATTCCGGCGATCATGACTTGCAGTCTGTGGTCCGGCCGCTCATAGCCACGCGGATCGAGCCCGAGATGGACCGAAGCGGCGAGCATCCCGGCATGTTTGCCCGAGCAATTATTGTGGATGGCTTGAGGCCGACGCCCCGCACGCATCAGCTCGCGAGTCGTCCTTTCGCTGACCGGCCAATGGGCGCCGCAGGCGAGGTCGCTCTCGTCGAGCCCCGCCTTGGCAAGCAGGCTTCTCACCGCCTCGATGTGCTCATGGTCGCCGCTATGGGAGGCGCAAGCAACCGCCAGCTCGTCCTCGCCAAGCCCGAAAGCATCGGCAGCCCCGCTCTCCACGAGCGGAATGGCTTGCAGCGCCTTGACGGCAGAGCGCGGGAATATCGGACGCTCCACATCGCCGAGCGTGAGCAAGAGACGACCTCTTGCGTCGGCAATGGCGATGGCGCCTACGTGCCGGCTCTCGACGATGGTCCCTCTGACGACCTCGACGAGCACGGGATTGCTTGCAACGGGTCCGCTCATGCCGCGGCAATGATGAGGGGAGCGCGCCTGGCCCCCCAGCTTCCCGGCAATGATTCGAACAGACCGGGACATGGCTCGCCGCAGGCGGCACAACGGCCGTGCGCATCGAGACCCCAGTCGGTGATGACGTACCAATCACGCCCGATCAGCCGCTCGCCGCATGACGCGCAATAGGTGCTCTGACCCGCCTCGTCGTGGACATTGCCGGTATAGACATAGCGAAGGCCGGCATCGCGCGCGATCGTGCGTGCGCGCTTGAGGGTCGAAGGTGGTGTCGGCGCGATATCGCGCATCTTCCAGTCGGGATGGAACGCCGTGAAGTGGAGCGGCACCTCGGGGCCGAGCTTTTCCATCACCCATTCGCTGAGAGCGCTAACCTCTTGAGACGAATCGTTTTCGCCTGGGATCAGCAGGGTCGTGATCTCGAGCCAGGTCTTGGTCTCGTGCTTGACGTAGTGGAGCGTGTCGAGCACGGCGTCGAGCGAGCCGGTGCAGAGCTTGCGGTAGAAACCCTCGGTGAATCCCTTGAGGTCGATATTGGCGGCATCCATCGCGGCGAAGAACTCAGGCCGCGCCGCTTCGCCGATATAGCCGGCCGTCACGGCCACCGTCTTCACGCCCGCTTCCCGGCACGCCGCCGCAACGTCCACGGCATATTCGAGGAAGATGACAGGGTCGTTGTAGGTGAAGGCGACCGAGCGCGCGCCGCTTTCGACCGCCGCGCGCGCGATGGCCTCTGGCGAGGCTTGGCTCT
>Ga0209521_10004163_pt1 | contig 11594 bp, 10 predicted proteins | sample Rifsed19ft4_FD_184016 | JGI IMG/M metagenome (GOLD analysis project Ga0209521, IMG submission 184016) | Soil microbial communities from Rifle, Colorado, USA - sediment 19ft 4 (version 2) | ecosystem: Environmental > Terrestrial > Deep subsurface > Rock core/Sediment | place: Rifle, Colorado... | reverse complement strand
GCTCGCATCTCGGCCTGCTCGGCCTCTTGCACGGCGACCGCAAGGTCCGAGATCAGCGGCGCGTGCCGCGGCTCGAGCACGCGGCTCTCCGCGTAGGCTCGTTCGGCGACCGCACGGACGCGCTGTACCTGCCGCTCGAGGTCGCGGAGCTCCTGGATCCTCTGAATCGTGGTGAACTCCGGACCGATGTCGGGCGGCAGCGGATACTGCGGGGGCAAGACGTTCCAAAACATCGCCTCTCGGGGAATTCTCTCCCTTCGGGATTCCATTGTTTCTGCCATCTCGCTGGCCTCCATATCGGTTGTCTGACCAGGAATCCGCCTGGGTCGTCTCCGTTCGAACGCACTCCTTCCCTGAAAGAATGAGATTGGGGGATCACCTCCGGTCTGTCGCCAAGGAAAAGGATTTCCGGCGGGTTGCCGTGAGAAGTAATATCATGGATGATAATGCTTTGGTTCTTACTGTGCGTGTCGCCTCGAGATCCAAGCCGGTGCACGACCCGTCGGCGAACGTGCGGAACTCGATGGACACTGGCCACGTCGGAAGGGCAATCGCGAGAAGAATCCCGCTCCGACCGACTTCAGCTGTTTCGTGTGAGAATCCTACACGCCGGACCCGACTGCAGCCGAGGGGTGCGTGATGTCGTACCGGTGCCCGAAGAACTCGCGATGGACCGCGCGGACCGCGGCCTCGAGATTCTTCGATTCGACCGTGAACGTGTATGCGACCATGGACGCGCCCGCGGAGATGAGCTGCACGTTGACGCCTTTCTCCGCCACGGCACGGAAGACGCGCGCCGCGATCCCGTGGGCGTAGCCCAGGCCTTCCCCCACGAAACAGATCAGGGAGGCGTGGGGCAGGACCTCCACATGGTCGAGGATCACGCCCGGAAGACGTCCGAGGACCTTCTTGGACCGGCCCACCGCGTCCGAGTCCACGAGGAAGGCGATGCACGTCTGGGATGTCGCGGCGGTGTACACGTTGATGTCCTCCTCGGAGAGAGCCGTCGCGGCCCGGGAGAGGAGGGTCTCCTTCGAACCAGCGCCTGACGCGAACACCTTGAGGGTCGCCAGGTCCCGCACGAACGAGATGCTCTTCACGTCCCCGCTCCGATCGACCGTGTCGGGTCCGATCCGGGTGCCGACCTCTTCGGGCTCGTACAGGTTCTTGAGGACGAGGGACGCGCTGCACGCCCGCGCGGGTTGGACGGCTCGAGGGTGCAGCACCTTCGCCCCGAAGTACGACAGCTCCGCGGCCTCGTCATACGACAACGCGGACAGGGGGAAGGCTTCCGGGACGATCTTCGGGTCCGCACTCATGAACCCGCCGACGTCCTTCCAGATCTCCACGTTGGGCAGCTCGAGGGCGTACGCGACCACGGCGGCGCTGTAGTCGGATCCGCCTCGGCCGAACGTCGCGGTCTTCCCTTCGTGGGACATGCCGAAGAAGCCCGTGATCACGCTCACGTGGTCCGCGTCCCCCTGGCGTTTGAGGAACGGTGCGAGGTGGCTTCGCGTCTCGTCGAGCATCGCGGTCGCGTTCCCGTAATTGTCGTCCGTGATGATACCTATCAGGTCTGCCTCGTGGGGTACCGCGTCGACGCCGCGTTCGCGGAGGCTCGCTGCGACGACCTGAGCGCTCATCCGTTCCCCAAAGGACAGGACGAAGTCCCGCGTCCTCGGGGTGATCTCCTCCGTGTACGTGACCCCGTAGAGGAGCCGTTCGAGTTTCGTCGCGAGCGCCTCGAGGGAGTCCACCGCGGCGTCGTGCCCCGAACGGGCCTTCCGCAGGAGGCTCAGGTGAATCCGCCGGAGCTCCGCGATGTAGAGGTCGATTTCCTTCTCCTCGCGGGGCTTCGCGAGGGTCGCGACGAGGGAATCCGTCACCCCTGCGATCGCGGAGACGACGACGAACTTCCTCGACGGGTCCGCCCGGAGGACCTTGGCGATGCGGTCGTACATGTCCGGCCGACTCACGCAGTTGCCGCCGAACTTCGCGACCTTCCAGGCGTCAGCCAAGGTAGCCCCTCCGATGCGCGAGCTCCGCGTTCAGGACACTGCCCCCGGATCCGCCGCGGAGCGTGTTGTGGGAGAGCAGGAAGAACCGGAGGACCCCGCCCGTCACTCGGATCCGGCCGACGGTCGCCGCCATGCCCCGGGCCCGCTCCGGCTCTCCGGCGAGCGCGTCGAGGTGGGGCTGCGGGCGGTTCCGCTCCGACCGCACGATGACGGGCTGCCTCGGGGCCGTCGGCAGGTTCCTGCGCTGCGGCTCCCCCCGGAAGTCCGAGAGGACTTTCGCGACGTCCTCGGGCGAGACGTCGTCCCGGACCGGGATCGACACGGCCTCCAAATGACCCTCCCGCACGGCGACCCGCGCGCAGTTCGCCCACACGTCGACGGGGCTCGGCACGACGCCGTCGGACCATGTCCCCAGGATCTTCTTCGCTTCCCGGCGCATCTTCTCCTCCTCGTTCTCGATGAACGGCAGCACGTTCCCGACGATGTCCAAGCTCGGCACGCCCGGGTAGCCCGCGCCGGACAGGGCCTGGTACGTGGCCACGTGCACCGTCGTCACGGCGAACGCGTCCACGAGGGGCTTCAGGGCGAGGGCGAGCCCCGTAATCGAACAGTTCGGGTTCGTCGTGAGGAACCCTCCGTCCTTGTACGTCGCTTGCCGTTCGACGAGTGCGAGGTGGTCGGGGTTCACTTCCGGCACGAGGAGAGGCACGTCCGGCTCCATCCGATGTGACGACGCATTCGAGAAGATTCTCAGGCCTGCGCGGGCGGCCTCGGTCTCGAGGCCCCTCGCGATCTCGGCCGGGAGCGCGCTGAACGCCGCGACGACGCCCGCCTTCCGGAGGGCCTTCGTCTCAAGCGGGGCAAGCTTCATTCCGGCGACGTCGGGGCCCAGCGGCACGTCCTCGAGGCGCCAAGAGTCGGCGAGGCGGCCCCCGACCTTCCGCTCGGACGAGCAGAGGACAGCGAGGTCGAAGTCGGGATGGTCCTGCAGCAGACTCACGAACCTCTGGCCGATGTTTCCGGTCGCGCCGAGGACGGCCACGGGGATCTTGCTCATCTCACATCCCCCAGGAAATAGGAGCGGGACTCCTCGATCAGCCCGAGAAAGGCCTTCGGGTCCTTCGCCTGTGTCGCCCGTTCCCAGTCGTCGAGGGCCTCGCGGATGCGCCGGCGGATTGAGGAGGTGTGAGGATTCAAGGCCTGGATGTCGTGGAGCAGGATCGGAGGGTCCTCGAGGAGGCCGGAGGCCGCGACGGACAGGCGAGAAAACGTCGTCCCCGCCGGGCGGCGCAGGCCGGCGAGGTCGAAGGGACTTTCGGAGACCGTCCGGGCGAAGGTGAGCAGGCACAGGTGGCTCAGGGAAAGAAGGAAGGACATGAACTCGTCGTGGTGGTCCAGGGACAGGTCGACGAAGGACGCCCCGCTCCCGCGGAACAGCTCCTTCACCTCCAAGACCGCCACGCCGCTCCCGCAATCGCTGAAGGTGATGTTGCCACTCGACAGGGGCCACAGGTCCGGCCCGAACATCGGGTGGACGCTCGCAATCTTGAGGCCCGCCTCGCCCATCGCGCGAAGCTCCCCTTGGATCGGGGCCTTGAGGCTGCAGATGTCGAAGATGAGGGCTTTCGGCCGAAGGGTCGCAAGGGTGCGGAGGACCTGCGCGCTGACGGACATGGGGACGGAGACGGCGATCACGTCCGAAGCTGCGACCCCCTTCTCGAGGTCCGGCTCGTAGGGGAAGTCCTCGAGGGGACCCACGGGATCGTTCACGCTGACCAAGTGGCCGCGGCCACGCAGGTACCGACAGAGCCACTGTCCCATCTGCCCGGACCCGCCGAGGACAAGGACGCGCCGGCCTGCGGGGTCCGGTGGTAGGGTCGCCTCTTCGCGCCTCAGGCTTTCGTCGATCAGCAGGCGGGAGAGGCCTGCGGCGAACGTCTCGGTGATTCCGCGCGACGCGCACTCCGTGAGGAGCCGCGTAAGGACGCGCTCCTCCGTGTCAGAATCCCGGAGCGGGAGGCCCATGAGTTTCTTCTCCAGTCCGATTTGCTCCGCGAGGTGGAGACGACCGGCAATGTGGGCCACGATCTCCCGATCCACCCGCGCGATCTCGTCCCGCAGCCGTGCGATCTCAGCTTCGCTCATACGAACCCTCCGAGGAACGTGAGGTCGAGGATGCCCATCGCCGCCACGTTCTCCACCACGGGGACGGCCCGCGGCAGGATGCACGGATCGTGTCTCCCCGTGACGACGACCTCCGTCTCCTGCATCGTCTCCAGGTCCACAGACCGCTGGGGCTTCGCAATCGAGGCCGTCGGCTTGATGACGACGCGGAAGGTCAACGGCATGCCCGTCGTGATGCCCCCGAGGATCCCGCCTGCGTGGTTCGTCGAGGTCCGGACCTGGCCCGCCTCGAAGACGAATGGGTCGTTGTGCTCGCTGCCGCGCATGGACGCCGCGCGGAACCCCGCGCCGAAGTCGACGCCCTTCACCGCTGGAATCGAGTAGAAGAGGTGCGCGAGGACCGCCTCGACGGAGTCGAAGAACGGTTCCCCGACGCCCGCTGGCAGGCCCGTCACGATGCCTTCGATGATCCCCCCGACGCTGTCCCGGTCCTTCCGGGCGCTCTCGACCTCCGCGATCATCCGGTCCGCCGCGTCGAGGTCCGCGCACCGGACGGGGGTGCGCTCCACGTTCGCGTCGATCTCCTCCGGGGTCACGGGACGCGCCGTGACCCGGCCGATCTGGGCCGCGTGGGCGTGGAACCGGACGCCGAGGGGCGCGAGGACCTGGCGTGCGATCGCGCCCGATACGACAAGGGGCGCGGTCATCCGGCCGGACAGCTGGCCGCCGCCCCGGAGGTCGCTCCTCCCCCCGTACTTCATCCGGGCGCTGAAGTCCCCGTGACCGGGTCGCGGCACCCGCGCGACGTTCGCGTAGGACTTCGACTGGACATCCTCGTTTCGGATGATCGCGACGATGGGTTCCCCCGTCGCCTCGCCGCCGCGCAGCCCCTCCGAGAACTCGACCCGATCCTCCTCCTTTCGCTGGGTCGTGAGCAGGCTCTGGCCCGGACGGCGACGGTCGAGCTGCGCCTGGACGGCTGTCTCGTCAACGCGCGTGCCCGCCCGGAGGCCTTCGATCGCGCATCCGACGAAGGGACCGTGGCTCGTGCCGAAGATCGTCGTTCGGTACCGCTCCCCGAGCCGATTCATGGAACCACACCCGCGTCCGCCCCGAGGGCCCTCAGGTCGTCGAGGAAGGAGGGATAGGACACACGAAAGCACCAGGGGTCGGAGATGTCGACGGGTCCGTCGGCGACGAGGCCGGCGACGGCCGCGGCCATGAGGATTCGATGGTCCCCCGAAGAGTCCACGAAAGCCTCCCGGAGCCGCGTCGGGCCTCGGACGACGCATCCGTCATGGGTCGGTTCGATCGAGGATCCCATCGCCTTCAGGAAGCCGACCGTCGTCGCGATCCGGTCGCTCTCCTTGAGGCGGAGGTGCTCCCCGTTCACGAAGCGTGATTCGCCGCGAGCCTGCGTCGCGAGGACGGCGAGGACGGGGAACAGATCGGGCGTGTCGCCGATGTCGATCGTCCGGCCGACGAGGGCGCCTCCGCGGACCCGGACCTCCTGGGCGCGGACATCGACCCGAGCTCCGAACGTTCGCAGATGGTCGACCAGCTTCCGGTCCCCTTGAGGTGCGTCGGCGTCGAGCCCGTCGACGGTGACGTCCCCCTCGGAGATCGCCGCACCGACGAACGGAAACGCCGCCGAGGAGAAGTCTCCCGGCACGTCCACGTCCACGGGATGGTAGGCCTGGGGGGCGCGGATCTCGTACATGTCCCCCTGGTCAAGGACGTCCACGCCGAAGAGGCGGAGCATGTGGAGGGTCACGTCCACGTACGGCTCGGATCGGACGGGCGGGACCACCCGTACGACGGTCCGATCCCGGGCGAGAGGCGCGGCCACGAGAAGGCTCGTCACGAACTGCGAGCTCACGGATCCCGCGATGGAGACCTCCCCGCCTGCGAGGGGCCCGGCGATCCGGACGGGGGCGCACCCGTCCCCGTGCAAGGAGCGCCCGCGGGCTCCCAGGGCTTCGAGGGCGTCCAGGAGCGGGCCCATCGGCCTCTTCCGCAGGCTCGCATCCCCCGTGAGGACGGTCGGACCGTCGAGGGTCGCGGCCACCCCGGTCAGGAGGCGGAGGGTCGTGCCCGAGTTCCGCGCGTCGACTTCCCGGTCCGGTGGATGGAAGGGTTCCGACGTGATCGTGAGACGTCCATCCTCGCGCGCGACGTGCGCGCCGAAGGCCTCGATCCCCTCGAGGGTCGCTTCTGTGTCCTCCGCGAACAGGGCGCGACGCACCCGGGAGGGGCCTCCGGATAGAGCCGCGAGGAGGATCGCACGGTGCGTGTAGCTCTTCGAGGGAGACGCGGCAATGCGCCCCGATAGGGAGGAGGGCTTCGCGCGGAGCCTCACGGGGAGACCTCCCGGGCCTCGAGGGTGTTCAGGCCGACCGCACGCACCTCGGCATCGTCCGCGGCGAGCGCGCGGGCGACGGCGTCCCGGTGCGCCGGTTTCGTGAGGGCGATGATCGCCGGGCCAGCGCCTGTGATCCCCGCGGCCATCGCGCCCGCCGCCCGGGCCCGGACCGCGGGCGTTTCGTCGACCTCCAGGATCCGGGCGTACGCCGCGCTGTTCTTCTCCATCGCACGGAAGTAGTCCCCCGCCATCGCGAGCCGGAACGCCTCCTCGACCTCCCGACGGATCGGGGAGAAGTCCTTGTCCGCGAGGCTCCGCTTCGTGATCGTCCTTCGGGGGATCTGCACGACCGCGAGGAGGTCCTCCATCAGGCGGTCCGAGCGAAGGAGCTTACGCGAGACGTTGTCAGTCACGCAAACCGCGCCGAAGAAGGACGCGCACGCATCGTCGAAGGCGCCCGTGAGCGTCACGCCCGCATCGAGCGCCGCGTCCACCCCGAGGTTGATGATCTGCAGCGGTTCGAGGTCGAGGCCGAGCGCCCGCGACGAAGCGAGGGTCACCGCGTTCGCGACCGCGGAGCTGCTCTTCAGTCCGCGGGAGATCGGGATCTCCGAATCGACCGATATCTCGAGACCGGCTCGTCGACGGCTGCGGCGGAGGATTCGGCGCGCGCACGCATCGACGAGGCGCGTGTCGATCCCTGGCGCGACGCGAACTCGGAGCCCGTCCGCCTTCGGTCCGACGAGGGCCGTCGCGTTCGCCCGGAGTCCGAGACCGAAGGCGGCGCCCTTCCCCGTCGCGATCGCGTTCACGATCGTGCCCGCCCCGAAGCAGGACGCGTGGGCCTTCACCGGAGCGCCTCCCGGGCGGCGGTCTCCATCGCCTTCATGTCCGGCGATAGCCCGATCCAGAGCTCGTACGCCTTCGCCGCCTGATGCACGAGCATCGTCAGGCCCGACGCCGCCGGCACGCCGGCTCGCCGCGCCGACGCGAGGAGCGGGGTCTCGGGCGGATTGTATACGAGGTCGAAGACGAACTTCGATCGTCGGATCGTGGCGTCCGGGACGGGCACGCCGGGCGCAAGGCCCTTCGTGCCCACCGGGGTCGCGTTGACGAGCAGGTCCCACGGTCCCCGGGACTCGAGCTCGTCCGGGTCCGCGACCTCGACGGACTCGTCGAACCCGCGCGCGAGGGCTTCGGCTCGGGACGGGGTGCGGTTCGCCACGGTGACCGCGGCCCCCTCCCGGAGCAGGACATGCACGACGGCCTTCGCGGCCCCGCCCGCGCCGACGACGAGGGCCTTCCGTTGGCCGAGCCGGATCCCGAGGGAACGCAGCGCGATCCGGAACCCGTGCACGTCCGTGTTGTGGCCCTTCGTCCATCCATCCGCGACGACGACCGTGTTCACGGCGCCGAGGGCCTCCGCATCCCCGTCCACGTCGTCGACGAGGTCCGCGACCGCCTCTTTGTACGGAATCGTCACATTGAATCCCCTCAGACGGATCCGGTCCGGCTCGTCGACCATCCGTCGGAGGGTGTCCGCCCCCACGTCGAACAGCAGGTACACGCCGGGGATGTTCGCGGACGCGAGCGCGGCTTCGTGGATCTGCGGGGAAATCGAATGCCCGAGGGGGTGCCCGACGAGGCCCAGGACGATTGGGTGGCGACCTTTGAGGCGGACCGCGGCGGGCAAGGGAAGCTGCCCCGGGACGGAAGGTGGCCCGAACGCGGCGTACTGGATCTCCTGCCCCGTGTCCTCCGCGAGGACCCGCGTCAGCATGCCTGCGAGGCCCATGCCAATCACGACGGCTCGCCGAGGGCCTTTCCGATGCGACCGCGCAAGGTCGACGAGGGCGATCGCCTCCTCGATGTCGTCCACGGGGACGGCGACCTTCGCGACCTCCCCCAGGGCGCCGCACGCCTCGAGCGCGTCCTCGACCTTCGCGAGGTCCGCAGACGCGGAGAAATGCTCGGACACGATTCGCACGGGTCCGCGGCCTTCCTTCCCGCGGATCCCGCCCGCTCGGGCTCCGTCCGCCCGGCGCTCCAGGTCCAGGTACGCGAAGGGAAGCTTGGCAAGATCGGCGAGGAGTGCGGTACGGCGCTCATCCGGCACTGCGCCCGCTCCCCCCTCCGCTTTCGACCGGACCGTCGCAATCGCATGTCGTCCGACGGAGGACGCGAGGGCCCGGAGGCCTCCGGGCGACACATCCCGGACGGAGTCGAGACGGAGCTCCACGAGATCCGCGCCTTGCGAGAGCGCCTGCTTCGCGTCGCGCTCCGCGGACCGCATGTCCGATGCCGCGATGACCGCCGCGACCTTTGTCATCTCATTTCTCCTCGATCGTCTCCTGGATCCGCATCCCGAAGTGCCGGCCCCCTTCCTCCGTCCGCAGGAGGACCGTCTCCCCGACCTGGATCTCGCTTACAGACTTCGCGCCCCCCTCCGGGGTCACGAAGCGGATCGTCTCCGCGTTCTGGACGATCGTCGTGAAGCGGTGGCCCGCGCCCTCCGCCTCGACGAGGAGGAGCGGCCGCCGTTCCATCTTGATCCGACCCACGATCACGCTCCGCGCCCGCCCTTGCGCGTCGACCGCGAGGACCTCATCCCCGGCCCGCAGTTCGCTCAAGTACTTCGTCTTGCCGTCCGGCAGGAGTACGTACGCGTGGACCGGACCCGCGTTCACGCGGAACGGCCGGGCCGCGACGTAGCCCGCCTCGACCGTCTCGCTGTGGATCAGGAACAGGCCCGAGGAGCTGTTGCCCACGAGCATGCCTTCGCCGAGGCGGAGCACGGAACAGGTGTCGACGCAGACGCGGTCCCCGAGGCCTAGCGGGCGGACCGCGGTGACTTTCGCGCGGAGCAACCCGATCCGCGTCTCGGCGGACTCGAAGAGGTGTCGGACCGCCCGGACGTCCTTCGGCGAGGGAGACGCGAGGAGGATGCCGTCCACGCCGACCTCCATCGTCTCGAAGAACAGCTTCGCCTCCGCGGCGTCGTGCACCTCGACGAGGAGGCGCGTCCCGCTCCCCTGGAAGTGCGCAATGAGGTTCTCCATGGGAATGATCTTCCAGTCCTCCGTCCGCACGACGACGTGCTTTGTCGCCCCCCGCAGGGCACGCACGGCCGCCTCGTCCTTCGGCGTCCGGATCGTCGCGAGCCGTCCGATTTCTGCTCCATCGAAGAGGAACGCGCCGTTCTTCAGGAGGATCGGCGAAAAGCGGCCCAGCTTCCCGAGCCGCTCGTCCTCCCGCTGGAGCACGATCTGGTCGAACCCGACCTCGAGGGCCGCCGCGACGATGGCCCGAACGTCCCGTCTGTCCTCGGAGGGGAAGGCCCCCACCCACACCAACCGGTTCATGGGGGCCTCACCCGGGATAGACCTCGTCCACCGCCGCCCCGTCGAAGATCATGCGGGCGAAGGCCCGCGTCATCCCGATCGGGTCCTTTGCTTGGAAGATGTTGCGGCCGATCGAGACGCCCATCGCGCCTCCGGCCAGCGCGCCGGCGACCATCTCGAAGGCCGCGCGGTCGGAGTCGAGTTTCGGTCCCCCCGCGACGAGGACCGGCACGGGGCAGCTTCGTACGACTTCCTTGAACGTCTCCGGCGACCCCGTGTACACGGTCTTCACGACATCGGCCCCGAGCTCCGCCCCGACGCGGGCGACGTGCTTCACGACCTCGATGTCGTATGGGTTCTTGATGTTCTCCCCGCGCGGGTACATCATCGCGAGCAGCGGCATGCCGAAGCGGGTGCACGCAGACGCCGTGGCCCCGAGGTCCGCGAGCATCACGTCGTCGTCGGACCCGCCGACGTTCACATGGACGGAGATCGCGTCCGCGCCGTACCCGATCGCCTCGTCGACCTGGGTCACGAGGACCTTCCGGTTCGGCCGCGTCCCGAGGGACGTCGACGCGCTCAGATGCAGGATGAGTCCCAGGCCCTCCCCGAGGTAGTCCTTCGCGAAGCGAACGACCCCCTTGTGGAGCACGACGGCCGTGGCACCCCCTTTCGCGACGTTGGCCACGGCCTTCCGGATGTCTTCGAGGCCTTGGACGGGTCCGGAAGACACCCCGTGGTCCATCGCCACGACGAGGGCCTTTTCCCCGCTGAATACCCGGCGGAGCCTGATTCCCTTACCTATCGAGCCCATCGCCTCCCCGTGCGAGTGAGTAACACGGACGTAGGTTGGGGTCCTATATGAATTCTACGTACGGCGGGTTTCTTTCGGGCCAGCTAGGACGGAAGGCATCATTGAGTGGGTCAGAATCAGCGATACGGGCTGCGACATTCGTCCGACGTCCAGGCCTGAGACGGCTCGTCACTCGTTTATTGTCCCGCAAAACAGCCTGCACTCTCTGGTAAGGGGAGCCCTCGGCCCTATGCCGAACCGCGCCCGCCTTCCACCATGAAATCTTCCTTTAAGGTCAGTCTATCTGGGGGTACGTGCTGGGCCAAGGCATCGAGGAATTCGCCAACTCCCCCTAGGTAACGGGAAAGGCGAATGGTTCCCTTCATAGTCTTCACAATGTAGCCTTCGAAGGACACGCTGTATCGGGCCGAAAGAATAGAGTCCCAATTGGCGAAGAACTTCCTTGACCACGGAGAGCCTTTGTGGATACCGTCTCGGGTGAGCCTGTGCGATACTCCGAAGAATTCGATTGAAAAAGGCAGGGAGAAGAGGAAAAAGAACGCGAGGATGACTAGCCAAGTGCGTCCCTCCGTCTCGAGCGATCTGACATCGGTGAACAATCGCGTTGCGCCGAGCAAAATCGGTACGGGAAACATGCCCAAGGCGACGGCGATGATCCTCGCACCGCTGCCGTACTCCAAGATTCGGTCTCCGGACAGTCTGTCGCGGCGAGGTCCGCTCCCGGCCCCGATAGTTCCGACTGCCCAGACGGCTGCGTGGACCAACACGGCGAATGTGCCGAAGCCCAGGACGAAGATCAGGTCGACCATCGCTCGTGACATATTGCCTTTCGGCACTAAAGGGCGTTACTACAATTCCCGCTGGCAGCGCTGGTGTCTCGGAATGGCACCCGGTTGGTCCACTTCCCATCAGACACACCGTCAATGGGAGGAGCG
>Ga0209521_10004161_pt1 | contig 11596 bp, 11 predicted proteins | sample Rifsed19ft4_FD_184016 | JGI IMG/M metagenome (GOLD analysis project Ga0209521, IMG submission 184016) | Soil microbial communities from Rifle, Colorado, USA - sediment 19ft 4 (version 2) | ecosystem: Environmental > Terrestrial > Deep subsurface > Rock core/Sediment | place: Rifle, Colorado... | reverse complement strand
TCGTCCCCAGTGGCATGTCCCGTCTCGAGCTCTACGAGGGCTACCGGGCCCTGCTCCGCCGCCTGTACGGTTACGGGGCGTATCGGCGCCGCGCGATGGCGCTCATCCTGAACCGGGGCACCGGGCTGCGCTCCCGGGTCCTGGCGCGGGGCGACGACCTGGCGGTCGTGCTGCGCATCGTCTGGACGTGCATATTACGCACCTCCCCGCGGCGCGCCTTCCTGACGCTGTCGATGTGCCTGGAGACGGCGTGCCGGCGCCCCCGCGCGATCCGCCATGCCTTCACCCTGGCCCTCATGCACAAGCACTTCTACGAGTACGTGCGGGAGACCTCGAGGGCGCTGGACGGGCTGATCCAGGAGCTGCGGGAGGCGGAGCCGGCTCTCTGAGCGCCGCGCACCTTGATCGTCATTCGCATCCCGCGGGGGGTGAGACGGTATGGCGACGCACTCGAAGACCAATCGCGCCGTCCAACGACTTCGACGTCTCGCGCGGCGGCGCCGCGAAGCCGAGCTGAAACGGGTTCGACGCGGTGCGACCGAGAGTCATGCGGCGGCCTCGGATCAGGCGCCACCGGGTTCTCCGCCTCGCTGAGCGCCGCGCGCTCCTGCCTGGGGTGGGTCAGGACGTCCTACCGGGACGCCTCGCCTCTGATCTCGGCGATCTTGCGGTCGCGGTCGCTGGCCAGCCGCTCGAGGTCGCGCCGCAGATTCTCGTTGAGCAGCTCGACTTCTTCCTGGGTCGCGGCGGTGCGGAGCGCGGCCTGGTGGAGGATCTCGCGCTCGGCGGTCTTCGCCTTGTAGACCTGACGGACCTCGGCGACGGCGGTCTTCTGGGCGTCGGTGAGCGGGCGCGCATCGACGCCGGCCTCCTTGTCCTTCTGCCGGAGGCGCTGCATCGCCAGCTCGAACGCGTTCTTGGGGGCGTCGTCGGACATCGCGCGCACAGTCTAGCAGGGTGTCCTTCTCGGGACTAGCGGGACGTCCGTCTTCAGCCAGAGGAATCGGGGAGTCCGCGCCGCCGGCGGACTCCCCGACTTGTTCGTGGGGCAGGGGGCGAAGACGGCCCGGGGCTCACGGCTCCGGGTTGAACTGCCCGCCCCCGCGACCGAAGACGCAGACGTTGCGCTCGTTGTCCGCGAAGTGGTTCTGGGAGGCCCTGACGCCGTCCGCCTCGAACATCAGGAGACCGCAGGACACGAAGCTCTTCGGCGTGTAGTCGTTCCCGGAGATCTGGTTCTCCTGGACGATGGCGGTGCCGCCGAAGCCGATCTGGATGCCGTTCTGGGCGATGAAGTCGACGGGGCCGAACCCGCTCACGACATTGCCGACGATCGTGGCGGCGACCGAGCCGTTGGTCACGATGCCGGTCTTCTGGTAGTTCGTGACCGTGTTGCCGCTGATCCAGACCAGGGCGTCGGTGCCGCCCGGCGCGAACGGCGCGTTGCGGACCTCGATGGCGTTGCCCTCCTGGCAGCCGCTCGGCCCCTGGTTGATGTTGAGGACCGTGTTGTTGTGGATGATCCCCGAGGCGCCGTCGAAGAGAATGCCGCGGAGCCGGGCGTCGCCGCCGTCGCACACGTTCGTGAGGTTCAGCGTGTCGACGGTCAGATTCCTGACGATGGCGAAGGGCCCCGCGTTCTTGACGACGGCGCCGAGGAAATGGCCGGAGGGCGGATCCCCCGCCGTGATCGTGTAGCCGGCGCCGTCGAGGGTGACGCCGTTCGGGACGAGGATGGTGGCGTCGGTCGTGCAGTCGCCGTCCAGCGTTGCCGTGGATCCGAGAGTGGTGAAGGTGCAGGTGGTCGTCCCCTCGGACGGCGCTGCGAGCGGGAGCACGGCCAGGAACGCGAGGGCGATGGCGAGTGTGACGAGGCGGCGCATAGACAGCTCCTTTCTTCGGCGCTGTAGCCAGCGCGCCGTGACTCTAGGCCAACCTATAGGGTTTGTCAATGGCTCTCCCCACCGCTCGTGGAGGATGCGGCCGCGGGGAGCGCGGCGGACCTCACCGGCGTGCCGGCGCGGGTGCCGGCCGGGTGGCGCTGGCGCCCGCGTCGCGCTAGCATCGCCTCGTCCGGGGGAGATCCCTCGAGGAGACGACCATGAGTGACGTGCCGCTCGCCGCGGAGCAGATCGACGTCGAGGACGTGTTCGAGGCCATCGAGCTCTACTACGAGCGCGGGTGGACCGATGGCCTGCCCGTCGTCCCGCCCACCGAGAAGCGCGTGCGCGCGCTCCTCGACGCGGCGGGACTGGTACCCGAGCGCGTGCTCGGCGAGATCCCCGAGCGGGACCGTGTGATCACCGCGGAGCACCTCGCGATCAACGCGGCGATGGCCGGCTGCCTGCCCGCGTACATGCCGGTCCTGGCCGCCGCGGTCGAGGCGATCACCGACCCCGCGTACCGGTTCAACCACATGGCGAGCCTCGGCAGCCCCTGGCCGCTGTTCATCGTGAACGGCCCGCTCGCGCGCGCCCTCCGCTTCAACAGCGGCCTCTACCTCTTCGGGCCGGCGGCGCGCGCCAACGCCACGTGTGCGCGGGCGATCAGTCTGCTCCTCTGGAACTGCGCCGAGGCGCGGCCGGACGGCATCCAGCGCGGCCAGTGGGGGAACCCGTTCCGCGCCGTCGGCTTCATCGCCGAGGACGAGTCGACCGCGTGGGACCCGCTCCACGTCGTGCTCGGGCATCCGCGCGAGACGACGACGGTGACGGCGATCTCGCTCTACCCCGGGTTCCAGCAGCTCCACTGCGCGCGCTCGACGCCCGAGGGGCTCCTCGACACGGTGGTGGACGCCATCTCGACCGACGAGTTCTTCCGCGGCACGTACACGCTCTTCGTCTCGCCCCAGCACGTCGCGGTGTTCGTCGCCCACGGCTGGACCAAGCGGCACGTGCGCGACTACCTGTGGGAGCGCTGCGGGCGGTCGGTCGCGGACCTCAAGCGGCGCGGGACCTGGGGCGTGATGGCCGACAAGCCCGCCGGCTTCGCCGACGTCGCGCGCGACGTCCTGCCGGGGGACGAGACGCGCTTCGTGCACCTCTTCAAGCCCAACGAGTACGACCGCTTCATGCAGGCGACCGGCGCGCTCGAGCGCGGGGCGGACATCTACGTGGTGGTGGGGGGTGGCAACGCGGGGATCCGGATGGCGTACGTCGTGCCGTACGGGGTCTCGACGGATCCGGTCACGAAGCCCGTCCGCGCCGCGGCGCCGACGGGATGAGGGAGGGACGACCATGCTCAAGGTGCTGAACCCCACGGCCGGGCCGGCGCGCGGGACGAGCGGCGTCGCGCCGCGCCTGGCGACGCTCGACGGCAAGACCCTCGGCGTCATCTGGAACGGCCGCGCGTACGGCGACCGGATCCTCTCCGAGGTGCTCGACCTCCTGAAGCAGCGGTACCGGGTGCGGGACGTGCTGTTCCGCGAGAAGCCCTTCCTCGGCAACATCGCCCCGGAGCCGCTCCTCGCCGAGATCGCCGCGCGCGCGGACGCCGCCATCACCGGCGTCGGCGACTGAGGGTCCTGCACGTCGGGCAGTGTGCTCGACGCGATCACGCTGGAGCGGCGCGGCATCCCGGCCGCCGCCGTCGGGGTGCAGAAGCTGGTGGAGACGACCGGGCGCGGGATGTGCCGGGCCCAGGGGCTGCCGGAGTACCCCATCGCGACCGTCGCCCACGAGACCGGCTCGCTGGCGTCGGTGAACGACGCGGAGACCCTCAGCCGATACGCGGCCGCGATCGCGGACCAGGTGGCGCGGATCCTCACCACCGGCCGCGCGGCGTAGGCCGCCGCCGGCCTCCGCGCGCATCGTCGCGTGCGGCGCGCCCAGCGCGTCGATGAGTCAACGGGTGGCCTGGCGGCAGCCCTCCCTGTCGACCAGGGCCCAGAGCATGTCGGCGAGAATCGCCTGGCTCAGGTCGCACGTGATCCTGCGGCTGTACTCGGCCGTCGCGGGTTTCGGCTGCGCGCCGCGGATGCGCGCCAGGTTCATCACGGGACAGCCGCCGCCGCAGCCATACCGCCAGGCGCAGGTCCGGCAGTCCGCGCGGTTGTCCACGTGCAAGGCCATCAGCATGTCGTCCAGGGGCCTGCGATCCAGCGGCCCGGCGACGCTGCCGAGCCGGTACTGCTCCTGACCGACGAGATAGATGCACGGATACACGTCGCCGTTGACCCGCACCACGTACGTCGTGCCGTACGGCGCCCCGCACGCCACCACGCACCGGACGCCAGGATGGATCTCCGCGGAGAAATCGTTGAACGGGAACAGGTTCGCCTTGTCCTGCCGGCCACTGCGGCGTAGCTCCAGCGCGGCAGCGATGATCCTGTCCGGATCCGGCAGCATCTCCTCCGGAAAGAAGTCCTGGTCCGAGTTGATCGGGCGAACCGGGACGAAGAGCGAGGATGCGGCGCCCAACCGGGCGTGATGCGCGGCGACCTCCGCCAGGCGGTCCTCATTGGCCGACGTGATCGTGGCCCGCAGCGTGACGGGAACTCCGGCGTGGACGAGTTGCCGGATCGTTTCCGCGGTCCGCGCGTGAGAGCCGCGGCCGCCGCGATACGGTCGGCACCGGTCCTGGATGTCCGGCGGGCCGTCGACCTCGCAGACGACCGTGACGTCGTAACGCGTCACCCAGTCGATCAGGTCGGGAGGTCTGAGCGTCAGGTTACTGGTCAAGTGATACCGGATACGCTTGTCCGCGTTCGCGGGCTTGAGCGTGGTCTCGCAGTGCGTGATCACCTCCTTGACCAGGGGCCAGTGCAACAACGGCTCGCCGCCGAAGAACGCCACCTCCACGACGCCCCCGGGCTCCAGGTCCTCGAGGCACATCGCCACGCTGCGGAAGGCCACCCCCGCGCTCATCCGCGCACGAGCCTTCGTCTGGTAGGTCTTCGGCCCGTTCAGGCAGTACGTGCACGCGAGGTTGCAGGACTCGCCCAGCAGGAGGTAGAGCGTGATCCTGCTCTTGCGGCGGGGACGGATCGCCTCCGCCGCGATCTCGGCGCCGTCGAACCGCTCCGGCGACGACTGGTCGACGAGGATCCGATAGTCCCGGAGCACACGCACGAGGGCGGCATCGGCCGGGAAGGCCGCCTCGAGCTCCTCCGCCATGCGCCCCGGTGACGCCGCGGCCAGGAGGCGCCGGACCCGCTCTCCGCCGCGCCGTACGTAGAGCGGGCGCATGTGAAACGAGTTGGCCAGGAGCAGCTCGCCGGCGCCTCTTTCCAGGGCGATCAGGTTCTTGGTCACCTCGAGCATCGTCGTCGGCGCCGCGGATGACTCAGCAGATGCGCGCGGGCTCGGGCGGCGACTGGGCCGCCGGCCGCCGCCCGCCGGCCGCGCTCGTTCTCGCCTGGTCGGCCATGTCCCAGAACAGCTCCGCCAGCACGGCCCTGGTGAAGTCGCAGTTGATTCTGCGGCCGTACTCCATCGCCCTGGGATTCTGCTCGAGGCCGGCCATCGGAACCAGCTTCATCACCGGACATCCGCCGCCGCAGGCGTAGCGCCAGGGACACGCCCGGCACGCCGCATCGTTGTCCACGTGCAAGGCCGCGAGCGCCTCGGTCAGCGGCCGGCGGTCCCACGCGGTCCCCAGCGTGCCGAAGCGATACCGCTCTTGACCGACGAGATAAATGCACAGATACACGTCTCCGTTCACCCGGACGACCGGCGTCGTGCCGGAGGGCGCCGCACAGGCCGTGACCTGGCGTGCGCCGGGGCGCAGCTTCAACAGGTACTGGTTGAAGGGAAACAGATGCTGCGTGTCCCACAGGCCGCTGCGATACACCTCGGCCAGTCCCGCGATGAGCGTGTCGGGATCGGGCAAGAGCTCGTCGGGCAGGAACGTCCGGTCGGAGTTGATCGGGCAGACCGGGACGAAGGCCGAGTTGCTCGCGCCCAGCTCCTTGTGGTGCGTCGCGATGTCGACGATGTGGTCCTGATTGACCGCGGTGAGGGTCGCTCGCAGTGCCACGGGGATGCCGGCGTCCACCAGCCGGCGGATCGTCTCGGCCGTCCGCGCGTGCGTCGGTGCGCCCCGCCGATCGGGCCGGCAGCGGTCGTGGATCGCGGCCGGCCCATCGATATCGCACATGACCGTGATCCTGTGCCGCTTGATCTGCTCGACCAGGTCCGCCGGGCAGAGCGTCAGGTTGCTCGTGATGTGATAGCTGATCTTCTTGTCGCCGTGAGTCGACGCGAGCTCGTTCTCGCAGAGGCGGATGACCTCTTTCGCCAGGGGCCAGTTCAACAACGGCTCGCCGCCGAAGAACGCCACTTCCAGGTGGCCTCCGGCATCGAGTTGCTCCAGACACGCCGTGACGCTCCGGAGTGCGGTCCCGGGGCTCATCATCGAGCGCGAGTTTCTCTGGTAGGTGCCCGCCCCGTTGAGACAGTAGATGCAGCCGAGGTTGCAGGACTCGGTGAGCAGCAGGTACACGGTCATCCTGTCCCGCCTGCGAGGCCCGGCCGCCGTCGCCGCGATCTCGCACGGGTCATAGCGCTCCTTCTCCGCCGCCGCGTCGACGAGGATGCGATAGTCGCGCAGCAGCTGGATGAGATCGGCGTCACCCGCGAAGGCCGACGTGAGGTCGCCCAGCGGGAGCGGCGTGGCCATCCCGGACAGCACGCGCCTGACGCGCTCCTTGCCTCGCGCCACGTAGAGCGGGCGCATGTGAAACGAGTTGGCCAGGAGCAGCTCCTCGGGGCCTCGTTCCAGGGCGATCAGGTTCTTCGTCACCGCGAGGAGTCCGGGCGGAGTCATCACCGTGACCTCATGGAGCCGACCGCGCGCGACGCGCGCGGTGCACGCCGGGCACGATGCGAGATGGCATCCGGCGAGTTCGTGGGCGCCTGCGTCGAGCGGGACGAAGGACGCGGCCACAGCGCGCAGACGACTCCGTCGCCCGCGCCCGTCCGCCCTTCTTCGCCCTGCACTCCTACTGCGGGATCAGACGAGGGTCGTTCGCCGCCGTCAGCACGAGCACGGAACGGTGGTATAGCTCGGGCACGGCGCGCAGCACTCGGCGACGTACGTGCTGGCGTCCCTCACCTGGGACAGGTCGTCGCACAGGGACACGATCGTGCAGGTCTCATCCTCGAAGACGACCTTCCGAGGCGTCTCGCGCTCGGCGGCTTCCGACTTGTCGCTTGTGACCGCCATGTCCCGTTCCTCCCCACGCACGAACCGGTTACGGCGAGCAGCCATTGCCGGGCTGCCGACCAAGGGACCACGACGCCTGAGCGTTGTAAATGAGGCGACCGGACAGCCACCGTAGAGCGAGTTCCCTAGCGCGCCCCGGGTAGACGGCCGACGCCGCGCGGGCGCCTGTGAGAAGATGCCGGCCCGGAGGTGGGGCGATGGGCGGGCTCCGGCAGGTCGGCTACTTCGATTGCGCGGGCGGGGGGCAGGTCGTGGTGGACGGCACGGTGGCCTTCGTCGCGCACATGCGGGCCCCCCACGGCACGACGCTCGTGGACGTGAGCGACCCCCGGCACCCGCGCGCGCTGGCGAGCCTCGCAGTCCCCGAGGGCACGCACTCGCACAAGGTGCGCGCCGCCCGCGGGCTCATGCTGGTGAACCGCGAGGCGCAGCCCGCCGACCGGCCGCCGGCGGGCGTCCGGGGCGGGCTCGGCATCTTCGACGTGGCGAACCCGCGCGCGCCGCGGGAGCTCGCCTTCTGGCGCGCGGGCGGCGCGGGCGTGCACCGCTTCACCTTCGACGGCCGCTACGCCTACCTCTCGCCCGAGCTGGACGGGTACGTCGGCAACATCGTGCTGATCCTCGACCTCGCCGATCCGGCGCGGCCGCGGGAGGTCGGCCGCTGGTGGATGCCCGGCCAGTGGACGGCGGGCGGCGAGCGGCCGGCGTGGACGGGCCGCCAGCACCGCTGCCACCACCCGATCCGCCTCGGCGACCGCCTCTACGTCTCCTACTGGCACGGGGGCTTCGTGATCCTCGACGTCGCCGACATGAGCCGGCCGCGCTTCGTCGCGGGCCTCGACTGGAGCCCGCCCTTCGCGCACCCGACGCACACGGCGCTGCCGGTGCCGTTGCCGGTGCGGGGCCGGCGCGTGCTGCTGGTGAGCGACGAGGACGTCGCCAAGCTCGAGCCCGCCCCGCCGTCCTTCCTCTGGCTGGTGGACATCACCGACGAGACGCGCCCCGTGCCGTTCGCCTCCTTCCAGGTGGCGGGCGTGGACGGCGCGGCGCAGCCGCCGTTCACCGGCTGCCACCAGCCCTGCGAGGAGGTGCGCGGGACCGAGATCCCGGTCGCCTGGTTCGCCCACGGCCTGCGCGTGGTGGACATCGCCGATCCGCACGCGCCGCGCGAGGTGGCCGCCTTCGTCCCGCCGGCGCCCGAAGGCGCCGAGCGCCCGTGCAGCAACGACGTGTGCGTGGACGCGCGCGGGCTCCTCTACCTGATCGACCGCGCCCGGGGGCTCCACATCCTGGAGCGGACGCGCTGACGAGCGGAGATAACCCCATGGACATCGCCACGAAGGCCATCGTCCTGCCCACGACCATCACCGGCTCCCTGCCGCGGCCCGGCTGGTACACGGAGAACCTCCGGGGCCGCCCCTTCCGCGTGGCGATGGCCGACCGGAACTATCGCGAGCAGTACCTCGACGCGGTCTCCTGCCTCATCCGCGATCAGGAGCGGGCGGGCCTCGACATCGTCACCGACGGCGACAACCGCTTCGACACCGACGTGGGCGGGCGGTCCTGGGTGAGCTACGTCGTACAGCGCCTCCAGGGCTTCTCGGGCTACGAGACCTCGCGCGGCCACGCGGCCTGGGGCGGTTCCGTGCCGGGGGAGATCATGTACGAGGTGCTCGAGGCGCGCGTCCTGCCCCGGGTGACGGGCCAGGTGGGTCCGGGCCCGCTCGAGTACGCGCAGCTCTGGCGCTCCGCCCAGCAGATGACGGGCAAGCCGGTCAAGTTCGGCTCCATCAGCGCCGACTGCCTCGAGTCGATCGTCGGCAACGACTACTACCAGGATCGCCGGGAGCTGGTGCTGGACCTGTGCGACGTCATGCACGCCGAGTTCGCGCGCCTGGCCGACGCGGGGTGCCGGGTGCTCCAGATCGAGGAGCCCTGGGTGCACCGCTTCGAGCATCACAAGGAAGACAGCGCGATGACGATGGAGTTCTACGTCGACGCCTTCAACCGGAGCGTGCGGGGCCTGCGCCGGCGGCTCGAGCTCTGGTGCCACACCTGCTGGGGGAATCCGGCCCAGCAGCGCTTCTACGACGCGGCCAGGAGCTACGCGCCGGCCCTGGAGCACATGAACGAGCTGGACGTGGACGTGCTCACCTTCGAGTGCGCGAGCACCGGGGGCATGGACCTGGAGGCCATCGGCCGCAGGATCACCCGGCCCAAGATCGCGATCGGCGTGATCGACCACCGGGCGCTCCAGGTCGAGCGTCCGGAGGCGGTGGCGGCCCTCATCAGGAAGGCGCTCGGATTCATCCCCGCCGAGCGGCTCTGCGTCTCCACCGACTGCGGCTTCGGCCGCGAGGGGATGAGCCGCCGCCACGCCTTCTACAAGATGGTGGCGCTGGTGCGCGGGACCAACATCGTCCGGAAGGAGCTGGGGCTGCCCGAGGCCCCCATCCCCGCCACCGAGAGCCGCTTCGCCCTCGCCGACGAAGCGTGAGCCGGCCGCAAGGAGACGCCCATGGGACAGGTCACGGTGGCGCGCGCGCTCGCCACGCTCCTCGAGCGCATGGGGACCGAGTACGTCTTCGGTGTGAACGGCCACGGCAACTGGGCGCTCCTCGACGCCGTCGTCCACGAGACGACGATCACGGGCATCCCGGCCCGCGCCGAGGACCAGGCGCTCCAGATGGCGGATGGCTACTGGCGGATGCGGCGGCAGGCGCCGCTCGCGGTCGTCGTGACGAGCGTCGGCCCCGGGAACATGAACATCCTGCCCGCGCTCGCCACCGCGTTCTACGAGTCCGTCGCGCTCGTGGTGCTGGCCGGCGGCGGCTCCACGCACTGGTTCGACCGGGGCGGGATCGAGGAGGCCTACCGCTACGCGCCGGAGGAGTGGATCCAGGTCGTGCGCCCGGTGTCGAAGAAAGCGGTCCTCGTCAACCGCCCCGACACCGCCGTGGACATGTTCCTGCGCGCCTATCAGGCCGCCATCACGGGCCGGCCCGGGCCCGTGGTCCTTCAGATCCCCTTCGACGTCCAGCACACCCCGATCGACGACCGGCTGCCCGATCCCGCGCCGCGCCTGCGGGTGCATCAGCCCGCGCCGGATCCGGCGGGCGTGGGCGAGGCGGCGGCGCTCCTGGCGCCGGCCGCCCGGCCGCTGGTGGTGGTTGGCAGCGGCATCGCCAACGCGCGCGCGTGGGACGAGCTGCTCGGCTTCGCCGAGACCACGGCGACACCGGTGGCGCTGACGCCGACCGGCAAGGGCGCGTTTCCCGAGACGCACCGCCTCTGCCTCGGCGCCATCGGCCGCGCGGGGACCGCGCAGGCGAACGAGGCGGCCCGGCGCGCCGACGTGGTGCTGGCGGTGGGCACGCACCTCTCGGACATCGACACCGGCGGATGGACGCTCTTCGACATCCCGGCTGGCGCGCGGCTGATCCATCTCGACATCGATCCCACCGAGCTGGGGCGCGCGTACCCGGCCGACGTCGCGCTCACGTGCGACGCGCGCCTCGGGCTGGCCGCGCTCACGGCCGCCCTCGGCCCCGCGCCCGACCGTGCGCCATGGCTCGGCGAGCTCGCCGCCGTCCGCGCCGGCTGGGAGGCGAGCGTGGCGGAGCAGCGCGCGTCCGACGCCGGGCCGCTCCACTACGCGCGCATCTGCGCCGACGTGAGCGACGTCGTCGCCGCCGTCGAGCCGGAGATGCCCGTCCTGTTCGACACGGGCCACCTGCTGTCCTTCGGGCCGCCATTCCTTCGCGCCGCCTCCCGGAATGTCGCCCACTGCGGCTTCTACCACCGCATGGGCTGGTCGGCGTCCGCCCTCCTCGGCGCGAGCCTCGCCCGCGGCCGCGCGCGCGCGCTCGCGCTGCTCGGCGACGGTTCGTTCCTGATGGGGGGCGTCGCGGTGGCGACCGCGGTCGAGCAGGACCTGCCGGTCACGTGGGTCGTCCTCAACAACCGCTCACTCCAGATCGAGCGTGAGCTGATGCTGCGCGCCTACGGGCGCGAGGCGTTCTGCGACTACCGGCTCAGGCGGACGGGCGAGCTCTGGAACCCCGACTTCTGCCAGTGGGCGCAGGCGATGGGCGCCGGCGCCACGAAGGTGACGGAGGCCGCACAGTTCGCGCCAGCCCTGCGGCGCGCGCTCGCCGGGGGGCGGCCGCACGTCATCGACGTGGACGTGAGCCTCGCGGTCGAGGGCTACCGTGCCGTCTGGTATCCGTACCCGCGGAACTTCTTCGAGACCTGGGCGCCCGGGCCCCTGCGGCCCGGCGGCCGAGCGCACGCTACTTGAGCCGCGGGTCGAGCGCGTCCCGCAGGCCGTCGCCGAAGAGGTCGAGGCATCTCTCACGGAGATCTCGTCGACCTTCCTGTCACCCAGCTCGGATCCTGGAGGCCGACGAGCTCCACGTCGGGCAGCCGGCGA
>Ga0209521_10004160_pt1 | contig 11596 bp, 10 predicted proteins | sample Rifsed19ft4_FD_184016 | JGI IMG/M metagenome (GOLD analysis project Ga0209521, IMG submission 184016) | Soil microbial communities from Rifle, Colorado, USA - sediment 19ft 4 (version 2) | ecosystem: Environmental > Terrestrial > Deep subsurface > Rock core/Sediment | place: Rifle, Colorado... | reverse complement strand
AGCAGGACTACAAAATGGTGGTAAAGTTAGGTGTGCGTATTTGGGGTTACGTTCTAAAATAGCAAACCATTCACCATCTCTCTCATGAACATCAATTATATTTGCAACCCTATAATGTTCTTGATGTTTAAGAATTGCGTTCATATCGTTTGTTGGAATATGTGGATGGTCATATACACTACCATATGCAGAATCTGGTATCCACGATTTAGCAGTAATAACAAACGGTCTGTTTATAAATGACATTATATTTCTTGGAACAGATGATTGAGTTACACCCCATCCATTACCATTAACGTCTTTTGCGTTAAGTAGCCAATATTTTGCAAACTTACCATTTTCCTCTACTAACTTCATAGAGGCGTATTTCGTTAATGGTGTATCATACCAACTAACTAAGTGGTTGTTTTTTTTTAATTGAGCACCCTTCATCTGTTCTTTCTTTAGATGTTCTTTTGGATTAATTTTTATTCCATAATCTACATATAATCTATTTGCTTTTCTTCCTTCTGGACTATTCATAAACGGTTGTAGTTTTCTATTCTTCTGAACGGCTGTTATTAATTCTCTTGCTCTTGCTTGTTCTTCTGTATCTCCATATTCGTTTGGTTTCTTGGGGTCAAACCTACCAGCATTTAATTGCATTAATTTTAATTGTAGTTTACCCCTCTTTATTTTATGTTCTATAGAACCCACTATTTTTCTAGCAGACTCATCATCTACATTTTGAGTACGTTTAACATGCTCAACCATTTCATTAAATGAACGGCCACCGGGTAAAGGCATTTATTCTACTACCTGTTCTTTTGCATATAGAGTTTTATAAGTATCACTATCTGTAGTAGTTATAACCCCCCTATATTTCCATACTCCATCTATATCTAATAAATTAGCATCTGTGGTTGTAAACTCCATTTCATCTGATGTTCCACTCCTAATAGTTGATGTATATGGGCCTTTTATTCTTCTATCTGGGGATTTAAACTCCATTCCTATGGTGCTTACTTCGGCTTGGGTTAAATCATATGATAGGTGGCCAGAAAGAGTGTCTTCCTCTACCCTTATTATAAATCTTGCCCCAACCTGCCCAACATAAAACTTACCATGTGCCATACCTTTTATATACTACCTTCATTTATATAGTTTTTATTGTATTACGCTTGTCTCCCTAGTTACCCTCTTAAAGATAAGTGTTGTTATTATTTCTCCTTCTTTTATATATGTATCTGTAGCGTGAGTTAGTTTTTTATTTGTTTCTAAAAGTAACGAGTCGGTTGTGTGGGTTTTTACACTATCTGCTAGAAGAAGTAATGAGTCAGTTAAATGTAATATTATTAATATCCTTTCTTTTAATGAATCCGTTGTATGAGTTATAGACTGTTTTTTCTTTAAAATAGAGTCTGTTAAATGAGTTAGTATATTATCTAGTTTTTTCTTAAGAGAGTCTGTGGTGTGAGTTTTTTGATTTATTTGTGATAATAGAGAATCTGTATTATGAGTAACTATATTATCTAACTTCTTTAATAAACTATTAGTTGCATGAGTTATTATATTATCGAGTTTCTTCTTTAAGGAGTCGGTTGTATGAGTTAATATTAAATCTAGTTTCTTTAAAAGAGAGTTGGTATCATGTTCTTCAATATTCTCTAGTTTCTTTAGTAAAGATTCGGTTGTATGGCTTTTTATTCTTCCAATTAATGCGTCTGTAGTATGTGATATGATTCTCTTAAAATAACTATCTGTTAAATGTAGTTTTATAACATTAAATTTATGTAAAACAGAGTCTATTGTATGAGTCTTAATCACATCAAATTTATGAAAAACAGAGTCTGTTCTATGGAACTGTGTTTTTACCTCTCTAAACGATAACCAAGAGTCTGTGTGGTGTCTTGGTGTGTTTGTATATAATAATGAATCTGTTGAGTGGTTCTTAGAATTATATATTGCAATATAGGAATCTGCATAATGATAATATTGTAATCCTATTAAACTATCTGTTGTATGAATTTTAATATTATGTTTCTTAAAGAAAGAATCCATGTTGTGTGTTTTGGTTATTACAAACGTCTTTAGAGAGTCTGTGGAATGTGTTTTTAGATTATCTATTTTCTTTAAAAGTGATTCTGTAGTATGTGCTTTTACTGGTACTATTTGTGAATCCGTGTTATGTGTTTTGGTTACTACAAGTGATTTCCAAGAGTTTGTGGAATGGGTTATAATCCTTGGTGTTTCTAACTCTATTTTAGATATTATAATATATTTTTCTTTTGATAAGTCGGTTGTATGAGTTAGTGTTTGATGTTTTTTTAAACTCAAGTCTGTTGAATGTGCAATACCTCTCGATATTTGCACATCGGTAGTGTGTGTTTTAGTTCTTACAAATGCTTTCCAGGAGTCTGTTCTATGATGATATATTGTACCTGCTAATAGGGAGTCTGTGTTATGATTTATAGAAAAACGTTTTTCATTAAGTGCTCTTAATCTACCGTCTTTCTCTACAGGTGAAAATGGTTTTTCTGATAATAATCTTAATCTTGCATCTTTATTGATGAGGGCCATATACCTACCATGTCTTTCCCTTCATGTTGGTAAATACATGTCCTTCTAGATTTGGTAATCCATTTACCATTTTAAGGTTTTGTTTTACATGATTACTTATATCATTATTTAGTGTTGCTTGAAAACCACATTTACATTTAAAAAAATCAATCTTTATTTTTCTCAATCTATAAACTCCCCTATAGTTGCATCTACTTTTGCTTTTCCAAAAATACCAACCCAAATACCGTAGGTTTGGTTTGTAGGTGTACCAAATGGGTCTGGGCCTGTTCCATATGTATGTGCTACTGTTTTGGTTGTTCCACTTGCTAATCCCGTGTTTTGAAAAACATCTATATTAAGAGAAGTTTCAAATGCAATCCATACTATACCATCACTTGGAACAGTAATCTCTGTTGGAAATTTACCACTGGCAGTACCACCTTTATTACTATTTACTATTACCTCTCCTAATAACGAATTAGGACTTCCAGAAGAATCATCATATGCTTTAAAACGAAGATTACTATTAGAAAGTGGCCCATTTATAAGTGTAACACCAATTATTTTATCCCCCGATATTAAATTAGAGAATTTATTGGCAAATATAGTTCCTGTTGATAGTGTTGTTAATGTTGGTGCGTTTTTAAAAATATGTTGTTTTACTCTATCATATTCTACTATCGCTTGGTATTTTGGATTGTCTAATCTTAGAGTATTAATTAAAATCTTATAATTACCACTAGAATTTGTTAAGTTTCTCCCCTGATATGAAAACGGGTTACCACCAGTTCTTTGCTCTGATTCAACTTTAAACATATTAACTTCAGCATTTTCTATATTATTTCCATTATTATCCTTTACATTACCTGTTACTAAAGAGTATTTAATAACACCCACTGCAGTAGTACCAAATTGTTCTGCTGCTAAACCAAGTAAATCATCCAAATCATCGTTTGTCCATACACAATACCATCCTTCTTCTATATCATTCATCACAAATGGACACGCCAAATATCTAAAATCATCTATGGTAATAAGTGGTTTTAAACCATCACTCCATGTTTGACCATCATCACTAGATGTTTTAATAAACAATGCCATATCTGATAGATTATTTCCCATTGTGTAAAAAGCCACTAACATTCCATTGGTTTGGTCACGTTCTATTGCACAACTACCTAATTCAAAAAGATTTGTTGCTTCCACACCAGTCGTTGATTCTCTAAAAAGAAACACTGGGTTTGACCAAGTACCACTAGAAATAGTAAATTTTCTAAATAATATATTACCTGCCGATGCTGTACTTATAACACCATATACTAAATAAATATTACTGGTGGTTTTATCTAATGTTACATTAAATAGAGATGGAAAAACAACGGATGTTTGGGAATTAAACGTTTGTTGTATTATTATTGGTGCTGCCCAAGAATTAGCAGAGTCGTCATATATTTGATATTGTAAAATCTGTGCGGAAGTATCAAATTCTACAGCCATAATATCATCCGTAATGGAGCATGGAATTAATATTAAAACATCATTAACTTGATTCATCGCTGTATTAACATTACTTCCCTGTGCAGTAATATCAGACCAGTTTCCACCATTATCTGTAGATTGTCTTACGGCCCATCCCGAGGTAGTAGTTGCTTTTGCTGCAGTATATAAACTTCCATTTGCTCCTTTACAAATTGTGGTTCCACCATCTGCTGATGCAGCAGCACCAGATATTGTAGTAAATGTATGAATTGTTATATTTGTTGTCGAACCTACCGTGTTTGATGCCAAATCCCATGAAAAATATTTTAGTGTTTCTGTTGAGGGGTCACACGCTGCTATATGTAAGATTGTTCCTGTTGTATCACCGGGTGTCCATCTATCATACCAAACGCTGGGGCCAACCATACCCGTAGTTGCTTGAAGTGTCTGTTCTACAAATGTTGAACCACCATTTATTGAACGTGCTATTCTTAAAGCCGTTGCATCTGAATATACAATATAAATCCAAACATTAGATGTTGAAGAATCCCATCTAGTAACTACGTTTGTACCACCATTATTATATTGAGCATCGTTTACGGGTGATAATGCTGCCTCTATTGTAATTTCGTCTACCATTGTATTGGCCTCTGAATTATATATATATTGCTGGTATTTAAGTTATTGAACACGCTGGAACGCCTCTGTTTGTCTTTCTTCTCTCTTAAATGGTAATATGGCAAAAGCCCCCCTTATTCTTTCTGCTATATAGGAGTTAGTAGTGTGAAATAATCCAAACGCAGTTATGAATGAACTGGTTGTATGGGTTTTTACAACATCGAGTTTCTTTCTAAGGGAGTCGGTTGTGTGAGTTTTAAGGTTATCAAGTTTCTTTAGTAAACTATCTGTTGTATGAGTAATTATATTATCTACTCTTTTCTTTAAAGAGTCTGTTTGATGGATTAATAAATTATCTAACTTCTTTAATAAAGAGTCGGTAGTGTGAATTTTAATATTATCCAGTTTCTTTAAGAGAGAATTAGTGGTATGATTTTTAGATGATTCTAATAACAACAAAGAGTTAGTAGTATGAGATAGTAATTTATCTAGTTTTTTAAGTAAACTATCAGTAGAATGTATTAAAACATTATCTATTCTCTTGAGTAAACTATTAGTTGTATGAGTTATGGTTATTTGAAGTGCCTTTAAACTATCGGTTGTATGTATTAGAGTTAAATCGAATTTCTTTAATAATGAATTAGTGGTATGTGTTACTGTTGGTTTCTGGCCTTGTAAGAAAGAATCTGTTGTGTGTATTAGTAAATTATCTAGTTTCTTTAATAAAGAATCTATATTATGAGTTAATATATTATCTAGTTTTTTGAGTAAACTATCGGTTGTATGGGTTCTAATTAAATCAAACTTCTTTAATAATGAATCAGTGGTATGTGTTAGAGTATTATCAGGTTTCTTTAATAATGAGTTTGTAGTATGAATTAGAGTGTTATCTGGTTTCTTTAATAAAGAATCTGTAGTATGTGTTTTAAGATTATCTAGTTTCTTTAGTAAGGAATTGGTAGTATGAGTTAGTGTGACTGGTGGTGTGGTTGCTAATTCCATTGAAAATGCAAACAAAACTCGCTGGTCTACCGTTACAGTATCAGCAGCAGCAACGGAGCCATCAATATCCAGAGTTTTCGCACCCGTTGTTAGATTCTCAACTGTCTGCATTATCCATGGCATTGTGTTTGTTGTATCGGAGTTATCGTTAAACTCATAATTGTCTGAAGTTTGTGTTCCTGGTTGGTCTACATTAGATACCTGTAGCCTCATTTCAAATGCCTCACCTAATGACATTGGGTCGTTATTTAACTGTGCCCAAATGAACACATCACCTGTTATAGTTGGCGTGATTGATACAGTCTGGCAGTTTGTAGCATAATCAGCACCAAGATTTCCAGTAGAGGCTGCAGTATAGACAGAGGCACGTGCAGCAAACTTGTGAAGATTTAGTGCAAAAGCCTGGGAGTAATCTGTAACGTTTTGCGTTCCTGCACTAGTACCATCATCCCTTACCTCTACTGATACAGTCTTGTTTCCAGTTGATACGCCAGTATTCACTTTAGCAATTACCCTGCATAATTCATCGTTGAATACAGAATCTTCACCCTCTTCTGTGTATAGTGGTGAGGTTGCAGAGGCAAAATCATTAATCCTTAGGTCACAATTTACTGTTACGTTGTTGTATAATTGGTGTGCATGTACCATGTTAAGCCAATCCTGGCTTTCTACAGGCGGATTAATTGTGGCTGCTGCCTCGGTTGCAAATGTAGTGGTGTGTGTTAATGATGATGAATCACTTGCATAAACCCAATCAGTATTTTCTGTTAAATCATCGGATAGATTCATTATAAAAATTGTTGACTGGTCTGAACCTACAGTTCCGGCAGTAGGTCTTCCAAACCTCATGTCTATGCCTTCGCTTACTACTGCTGTCCAGACTGTAAAATACGCATAACTATATCGTGATGATGCGGTCATTGGTTCCCTTTTCATTATGGAACCAGTGAAATTCGTGGTTCCATGTTTCATCCAAATCCATCCGTTTTCTGCTAAATCTGAATGGCTAAATGCTGCAGTAGATGTAATCAGATATTTTTTTGATGTTGTGAAAAATGAAGATGCTACAGACATGTTTGTAATTTGTGCATCTGTTGAAGTGGTAGTTCGGTTTGTAGTATCTTCTATAAATGTGTGGTTGATTTCCGTAGCGTGATAACTTCTATTTATGATGAAATTACCCCTGCAGTTATCCCAGTGGTTTTTTTCATAGAATAGGAATTGCTCAATAAGATTTTGTTCAGTATATATACCACCAACAGAAATCTTAAGACCACATGTTTTGCAATTTAGTTTTATACCAAAACGTTTTTTATGAGATTGTTCTTGCGGATTTTTGGTAAACTGGTAGTGCCTATGGTTATGACTGTCCTCATCCCATCTTATAATATAATATTGTTTCAAGTTTCCTCACATATATAATTGAAACTCTTTTTGTCCATTGTATTGAACCTATTATATATAAAGATTACTGGTATATAAAGGATTTAACCTATATTTAATTCAATCAATCTATTTCTTCCAGAATCCATAGTATATGCTTTAAAACCATCCTGTGTTCCATCCTCTCTAAAAAATATACTTAGTATATTATTACCAGAACCATCAATTATATTAAATCGGGATGAAACACTAACAAACACCCTTGTTGTAGAATCCCATGCCGTAGTTAAATCATACTCATTAATATCATTAAGGTCACTCCCAGTTATATATAATTTCTTCCCATCACTTCTAATAAATAGTCCAGATGGTGTTCCTTCCTGTGCTGATATAGATGTTGTGGATGTTATACTTGCTGTTGATATGTCCCACGGCGTGGTTAATGTATATTGATAAATATTATCACCAGTAAGACCCAACATATACATTTTTAATCCATCTGGTTTGAAAAATACCCCTTGGGGGGATGTATCTTGTGAAGAAACACTAATCTCTTGTAAATATGTTGCTGTAGTAACATCCCACGCTGTGGATAAATTCCACTCATCTATAGTAACACCAGTATTACCAACATAATACATTTTTGTTCCATCTGGTTTGAAAAATAATCCATATGGTTGTGTATCACGTGAATCAACTGATATAGAGCCAGATGTTACCATTGTAGATAATTTCCAGGCGGTATTAAAATCAACCTGAACCACTGTGCCTGTGCTTCTACCAGTAGAATATGCTCTGGTTCCATCTGGTTTGAAAAATGCTTGTATTAACTGCGTTTTAGATAAACTTAGACTTGATTCAGACCCAGCAGTAGTAACATTCCATGCTGTAGTTAGATGAAATTGATGCATCCTACTATTACCAGGTGTACCAAAACCATTAACATACATTTCTGTTCCATCATCTTTAAAGAAAACACCGTTTGGTGTGGTATTCCATGATGCAACACTAAATGATTGTAAAAATGTAACTGTTGTAGAATCCCATGCCGTAGTTAAATCATACTCATAAACTCTATCCAATCCATATGAAGCCATATATAATTTTATTCCATCGGGTTTAATATACAGCCCCTGAAATGGAGAATCTTCTGAAAGGACAGCACTTGCTTGTAAATATGTTGCTGTAGTAATATTCCATGCAGAAGATAAATCATATTCAAGTATTTTTGAATTTGTGGCATCAAAAGCATATAATTTAAGTCCACCTGCTTTAAAGAACATGCCCCTCTGACCACCCTGTGCACTAACATCTTTCTCTCGTAAATATATTGCTGTATTAATATCCCACGCTGTGGATAAATCATATTCGAGTATTGCACTTCCTGTTTGAAGATACATTTTTGTTCCATCATCTTTAAAGAAAATACCACGGGGGGGGGCTACCCTGTCTCCCACATATAGCCCTTTTTTATATACACCTGTAGTAACATTCCACGCCGTGGATAAATCATATTGATATATAAAAAAAACACCGTTACTTGTTTCCGTAGTTAGGTAGATTTTTGTTCCATCTGGTTTAAAAAAGGGTTTGGCAACACCACCACCAGTAACTTCAAATATACATCTATTTCCACTAAATATAGCACTAGAACTATCCCATGGTTTTAATGGATATATTCTAACACGTAGATTATTATAATCTGTTATAGATTCTGCTTCTGCATCTGTTAATATAAATTCATGAACCTCTATTGTTTGAGTAAGAGATATTCTATCTATTGTTTTTATAATTGTAGAGCCTTCTAATAACTCTGCTTTAGCATCACATATATAACCCTGTGTTTGTGCTGCAGATGCCCAAAATTTTAATTTATGATTTGTTCTAATCCCAGGGTCTGCTAATTGTGATAATATAACTTCAAAAGAATCAGCACTTGTTCCACTTGGTAGTTTACGGTTGATTGCACTAGATAAACCATCATGCGTTACTTCGTCTAATTCATCCCATAGTTGTGTATCATTATCTCCCCAGACGTTATCAACCCACCCCGAATTAGAAGCATCGGATGTTGGTTTTGCTTTCTGAACCATATATATAGTTTATGGTTATTATGTATTTATTCTTTTATATGGGGCTCCTGTATGGTTTCTTCTACTTCCTTCTCTTCATCGTTTTCGTCAATTATTGTGTTTTTTACCTTTCTATTAATATAATAGGTTTCTCCTGGGAACACCTCAAATTCTCTAAACTTTGGTTCGTTCATGAATCTATTACGTTCCCTATCAAACTTACCAGAAACATGTATTATTGGGAAGGTTTCTTTTTCATTATTGTATTGCTCAAATATATAGAATAATGTTTGTTGTACTTGGCCACCAGTTTGTTCTCTCCATCCTACCAAATGTACTCTAATCTCTCCTAATCCCGGTTTTATTTCCCTTCTTAATCTCCAAATAAGTTGTCTATTATCTAACCAAATAGTTAGAACTGGTTTATCTTCAAACATTAAAACAAATGCTTCAAGATTATTACGGTCTAATTTATCATAATTTTGTGATTCGTCTTGTTTTATTGAAGAACCGTTTTTATAACATGCTACCCAATATACCATTAAGTATATCTACAATATGGTATATTTAAACCTATGTTTCGTCAAAACGCCATGTCCAAGTTTCTTGTGTTGTTGCTCCTGGGGAAGCATCGCTTGTTACGGTTATTTGATAAACAAAACTGTTTCCAAATTCTCCCGTTCCAGAAGTAGAGCCTGTAATTGTTCTTGGTGCAGCACTTGTAAATGTAAATACATTAACTGGGTCTGTAGTTAAACTAGTATAATTTCCGGTTGTTAGTGCTAAACCTGTATCTCCTGTGGTTCCTGTTGCTTGGGTATATGATGTTCCTTGCTGTCCTATACATGCTACTCCTGTTCCAAATGAGTTTGCTCCATCCGTATACCATTCAATATTATCAATTAAACTTGCTGGTGCTACCGTACACTGTAATCTAGTTACAACCCAAAATGACCTCTTTGTAGAAGTATCGGTTGGAATTTGAATTGGTGCTGTGGTATCAGCCGTAGAATGAATATCTGTAGTGTTTGCCCTAGTATTGATAGAAGTAATGTTACTTGTGGTTGGGCCTGAACCTGTTTTCCTAAGAATTATGACGGTTGCTACCATATATAGTTTATTATACTAAATAGTATATAAGGTTTTTATTATTCCTTTTTAGGTTTTATTACTAAATTTAGGATATTATCATCTATCTTAAAAAGGGTGTTTACTGAATTAATGAGGTTTTGAACTGCAGATTTATAAGCACCTATTGCCTCTTTTCTAGTCTGAAATAGGGTATTTATCTGTGCTGATAAATCTTCTCTTTCTCCTGGTGTTTGTGGAGTTTCCTTTTTAACCATGTCCTAATTATAGGACTACTGTCATATAAACCTATACATTACAGTATTTATGCCAGATGTATTTTGTAGTTTTTATAAGGGTTTTGTTCTCATCAACGTTTTTTAGATTAAAGACTTTTTGTTGGTCACAATATGGTTCCCCCCAATATTGTTGTGGACCCCAATTATTATCTTCTAATTGAACAAAGTTATAAGAAACTTGTTCAACATTACCAATAGAGAATCCACCAATCCCACTAATGGTGAGTATTGCAATAATAGGTAGTACATAACTCAAAATACTTTCCTCTTAATAGAACGTATAATATAATCTAACCATCTACTGGGTAAACTACGTAAACCATATTTATTATCAAGGGTTTGTAATGATGATGCCTTTAACATTATCCTTAAAACATTATATATTGCACCCATAACGGAGCCTTCATCTGTATCATGGTCTAATCCTAAAAGATGGCCAAACTCATGTTTTACAGTCTGTCTAACATTATATGTTTGATAACTTCTAGTGTCTTCCATATTTGGTAAAATTATTCCCAATAGTCTTAGTTCAGCACCAGTTTTATTAAACCCATCCAACCATGGGTATTTATTATTTAATTTCATTTGTCCACGCAAACTACCGTTTGGATAACCACCCCAAGCCAGAACACTACCAATCATATAAGAATCTGGTTCTATAAAATCTATAGTGGCATCCACCCCAGATATTGTTAATGGATAAGGTAAAGTAGTAAAAACATTAAAACTATATGGTAGTCTTCTATTATATTCTTCTAATGCCTGTCTGATTAATCTTAATTCTGTAGTTAAACTAGAAATATCTGGATTGTCTGTTCTAAGATACACTTGGTATGTTTTACCATCCTTTGGTTCTAATTTACCATGTATATCAGAATCTTGTTTTTCAAACTCTGGTCTACCATTCTTAATAACTAGTTTACAAATATGGGCCATAATAAAATATAGTAGAGTTTCTATTTAAACTTTGGATTACTCTAAACCACTATTTTCTTATCCATTTCTATGTTTAGCAACATCTGCGGTAATTAAAGCACCTATAGCGATGAATACGGCTGCTGTTATTTCTGGTGTGAGTTTATCAAATGCCCAACCAAGTGCTGTCAGTCCTGCTAATGCTCCTAGTCCATAGTA
>Ga0209521_10004154_pt1 | contig 11603 bp, 9 predicted proteins | sample Rifsed19ft4_FD_184016 | JGI IMG/M metagenome (GOLD analysis project Ga0209521, IMG submission 184016) | Soil microbial communities from Rifle, Colorado, USA - sediment 19ft 4 (version 2) | ecosystem: Environmental > Terrestrial > Deep subsurface > Rock core/Sediment | place: Rifle, Colorado... | reverse complement strand
GATGACGGCGGAGGCGGCTTCCTTATTCATCTTTTGTCCAAAAATCAGCCAGTAACTCTGCCTGATCCAGCACCTTGTTTACAGAAACTGTATATTCACCGGTTGCTGGATCATCCGGCGGATACTTGTATTTTCTAAGTATTCGCTTTACCAAAACGCGTAGTTTGGCTTGAACACTGTCTTTCAGTTGCCAATCAATCGTCGTATTTTTACGAACACTTTCAACAAGTTCATTAGCAATCAATTTAAGCGTTTGGTCGCCCAAAACAGTTTCAGCGGTTGGATTATCTGCGAGAGCGTCATAAAAAGCAAGTTCATCGACGCGCAGATTTAACTTCTCACCACGCTGGTCAGCCTCGCGTATATCCTGTGCAAGCTGGATGAGTTCTTCAATAATCTTTGCGGAATCAATCAGTCCGTTCTGGTAGCGTTTTACGGCCTCGGCTAGCAATTCAGAAAACTTCTTGCCCTGTATCAAATTGGTTTTTTTCCGGTTTTTTATCTCATCGTTGAGAAGTCGTTTGAGTAATTCCAGAGCAAGGTTCTTGCGGGACATTCCCCGAATCTCTGCAAGGAACTCATCGGAAAGAATAGAAATATCCGGCTTTCTTATTCCAGCGGCGTCAAATACATCAATGACTTCTTTTGAAATAATCGCATCATTAACAATCTGGCGAATGGCTGTTTCTATTTCTTCATCCGTGCGCTTTTTACCCTGTTCGTCAAACTTTGAGAAGCGGGTTTTTAGCGCCTGAAAGAAAGCCAAATCATCCCGTATTTCAAAAGCCTTGGCATGAGGCACTGAAAGCCCAAATGCCTTTTGAAGCCGAATCACATTTTCCTTAAAGCGTTCTTTGCCGTTCCTGATGAGATTGCCGTCTTTTTCTCCTGTTAATTCTGAAATGTAGTTTGCCGCATCGAGTATGAAATTCAGCTTTTGTTTGGGTTCGAGCGCAAAGTATTTGCGATAATCAAAACGGGCGAACATATCAACCACTATCTCGTAAAGCTCTATCATTCTGGCAACGGCCTCTTCCTTATCAAATGCCAGTTTGCCTTTGCCTTTGCTTTCTGTATAAATCGCCAGAGCTTTTTTCAAGTCCTGGGCGATACCAATGTAATCAACAACAAGCCCGCCTTCTTTATCGCCGAATACACGATTAACACGGGCAATGGCCTGCATCAGATTGTGCCCGTTCATTGGTTTATCAATGTACATGGTATGCAGGCAGGGCGCATCAAAACCGGTGAGCCACATATCACGGACAATCACCAGCTTGAGCGGGTCTTTTGGGTCTTTCAACCGGTCGCCAATTGCTTGTCGTCTGGGCTTGTTGCGGATATGCTCCTGCCAATCCAGCGGGTCACTGGCAGAGCCGGTCATGATTACCTTAATAATCCCTTTGTCATCGGCGGCGTCATACCAGTGCGGGCGTAATTTTATAATTTCGTTATACAAGGTAACGCAAATCCTGCGGCTCATGCAGACAATCATCGCCTTACCTTCTGCCGCTGATATACGCTGTTCAAAATGGTTTATCAGGTCAGCGGCAATCTGCTTCAAGCGGCCATCACTACCGACAACCGCTTCCTTGCTTGACCATTTCGCAAAGCGTTTCTGCCGTTCGGTCAATTCGTCAGCTTCCGTGACTTCTTCGACCCGTTCATCCAGAACTTTCCAGTCAGATTCGGAGAGTTCGATCTTCGCAAGACGGCTTTCGTAATAAATGCGCACCGTTGCGCCGTCTTCTACAGCCTGTTGAATATCATATACATCGATATAATCGCCGAAAACCGCCTGCGTGTTTTTATCCTCCTTTTCAATCGGAGTGCCAGTAAACCCGATAAACGAGGCATGAGGTAAGGCGTCGCGCATGTGTCGTGCAAAACCGTCAATAAAATCATATTGGCTGCGATGTGCTTCATCAGCAATTACCACAATATTACGCCGGTTGCTTAACAGCGGATACTTGCCACCCGTTTCTTCCGGCAAAAACTTTTGAATGGTTGTAAAGACTACGCCGCCCGATGAGACGGAAAGGAGTTTCTTCAGGTCGTCACGGTTAGCCGCCTGCTGCGGTGTTTGGCGGATGAGTTGCTGGCAATTGGAAAAGGTCTCGAATAGCTGTTGGTCAAGGTCGTTGCGGTCGGTGATCACCACCAGGGTCGGATTATTCATTTTATCCGCAAGAACGAGTTTCCCCGCATAAAACACCATCGAAAGGCTTTTTCCGCTTCCCTGAGTATGCCATACCACACCGGCTCTTCTATCACCTTTTGGTTGATTCGCAGCGCTTGGTAAACCGAAAGATGCCGGGGATTCCTTAACGGCAAAAGCTATTTCTAACGTGGCGCGTATTGTTGAAGTAATTGCCTTGTTCACCGCATAATACTGGTGATAGGCGGCTATCTTCTTGATTGTCTTCTCTTTTGTTTTTTCAAAGACAATGAAATGGCGGATCACATCAAGCAAAGTCTTTTTATTCAGAAGCCCTTTTATCATCGGCTCCAGCTCAGATTCCCGCTTCGCATCCACAATGGTTTCACCATCGGCGGTTTTCCACTCCATAAAGCGGGGATAGTCACTGGATATTGTTCCGATTTTGGCAAACCATCCGTCACTCACAACCAGGAAGGCATTCGTAGTGAATAGCGAAGGAATCAACTGTTTGTAAGTTTGAAGCTGATTGAAAGCCGCCTGCACGTCGGCGTTTTCATCGGCGGCGTTTTTCAGTTCAACCACAACCAACGGCAGGCCGTTGACAAGCAGGACAATATCAGGGCGCTTGTTATTATGGTTTTCCAGTACGGTATATTGATTGACCGCCAGAAATTCGTTGTTCTCTATGATAGAAAAATCAATCAGCCAGACTTTATCGCTCTTTGTTTTACCCTCGCCGATACTGAACTTGACGTCAACCCCGTCGGTCAACATCCGGTGAAAGCCTTCGTTATTGTCCAGCAGGTTCACCGAAACTGTGCGCAGGGCTTTTTTGAAGGCTTCTTTGCGTGCATCGGCAGGGATGGATGGATTGATACGGTCTATAGCGTCCCGCAGGCGGTTTTGCAGGACGACCTCGGTATATTCGCGCTCTGGTTTTATTTGGGCGGGTTGCAAACCTGCCCCTACAGTAATATCGGGACCGAAAAGAACGGTGTAGCCGTTCTCATTACGGAGGATATCGAGGGCGATTTGTTCGATTTCGGATTCGTAAAGTGAGTTACTCATTGTTCCTCAATAACGCTGGATTTGAAGTGAGAATCTCAATGTCAGATTTTGTAAAATCTTTATCGTTTGTAAGTAAAACGCAATTATTCTCTTTGCACAAAGAAAGAATAGCTTTGTCGGAAAAATCCAATGAATCAACCGACAAAAAAGTTTCAATATCTGATTTTTGAAAGTTTTTCCCAATGATGGAAAAATTTGTTAAAACTTTAGCTCTGATAATACTGTATATATCGTTTAGTGCCTCTTTACCATCTTTACTATCCCGATATCCCTTGAATTTGCAATCATCGTTTTTTAGATTACGTTCATTTAAATATTTTTGATGTTCTATTCTGATTACTCTATTGAGAGTTTCTGATATGACAATAAAATCTGTTGCCAATTCGTTATTTTGCTTAATAAGCTGACCAAAAATAGAGGAATACTGCTGCTCCCGGGTATATTGGCCTGTTGGCCAGAAAATATACAAGATTACATTAGCATCAAAAAATATCTGCCGGTTGCAGATTAAAGAAATGTCTTGGAAAGAATATCTTTTTTTCATAGCTATTCTCCCAGTATCTCAGTTATGGATTTTTCCATTTCTTCGGGGTCTTTATAATAAAGCTTTGCAGTGCTTACTACCCTTTTTAAAAGTGCGGCGTCTTCATTTGCAAGATTGTCCACAGAGAGACTGTTTTTTATTTCTTCTTCCGTAAAATCCTTATAAAGCTGTCCAATTGCAGTATTGAGGAATGCAGAAGTCAGCATTTCCACATTCTGAAATGATACCTTAACCTTTCTGTTTTCCTGTAATGCTTTTTTTATCAGCTCGTAAACTTTCTGTCCATCATCAGCCTCAACACAAAAAGAGTTTCCAACAGTATTAAACACGCTTATTGTTAATATTTCCATAAGTTCTCCTTTTAGAATATATCGTCCAACTTGACTTCATCTGTTAATGTATAAGTTGATACATCATCAGTTCGGAATTGTAAATTTACAATAGAGCCGGGAAAAGAGCCATGAAATAGTTTTATATCTTCACCTTTTGAATCAAACTGATAAAAACCGTCATCGCTGATTATCTGTAATTTGCCTTTATTATTTTTAATAAACTCCTTCAGCAATGCAAGACCTAAACCACCAGAAACACCTATTTTTGTGGTGTGACGGTCATTGGTTGCCCATTGTATGGCCTGTGTTGATGTAAGATTTTTTTTAAACCGCTGATTAATTCTATTCTTAAAGCCAATGCCAGTATCGGTAATAGTAAATTCGATTATATTCTTTTGCGGGTAAAACTGACCGCAGGTATAGATATTTTTAGTCTCGCTATGAATCTGAGCATTGACAAAAATTTCATAAATCGCCTCTGTCATCTTCCTTTTCAACGGCAAAGATATGTAAGGAAGTTCAGGGCGGCTTAAAAGTTCATTTACCACATATAAATTAAAATATTTCCCATCTGTCGGTTTTAATTTTAAGAATTTAATGGTTGTATTGTTGCTGTCCATAATTCTGTTAAAACCATAATAAGATAAAAAATCATTTTTAAGCAAAATGGTTTTTATATTTTCAGAAATATTTTTAAATTTAACTTCATTAAGGTTTTCAGCAATTTTATCAAGTACTCCTCCCAAAGCAGAACTCATATTTGCTGCAAACCATTGATATAAATCCAGTTCAATTTCTTCAAAAATACTGTCTTTATAGACTTGATATAGGTCTATTAGTTTCTGATAACTTTCAAATGAAGTATCTATATTTCTAAGTTCTCTCATACCTCAATTTCTCCATTCATTAATTTCGGCAACAGCACATCGCAGATAGAGGCAAGGGCGATTTGTTCGATTTCGGATTCATACATAATTGATAATTCACAATGCGAACCGCAAAAGCAAAACTCTTACTTTTTACAACATTCTCTTTCATAAAGTACCATTAGTGATGGATAATTGAAAATTACCCATTATCCATTTTCAATTCTCCGTTCTCCATTTAAACTGCGTTGCCTGATAGCTATTAACACGGTATCCAACGGCGATAATTGCATCGAGGCTGTAAAATGCTGTAAGGTAGTTTTTCCCATCATCGGCAGTTATTCGAATTTTTCGAATAACTGAGTCCTCCAATAATTCTCCGCTTTTAAATATCTCTTTCAGATGGTAATTAACCGTGTTCACTTCAACGGCAAACAATTCCGCCATGCGTTTTTGAGAAAGCCAGAAGTTTTCATCCTGAAAAACAACCTCAACCTTTTTTTTGCCTTCTGGAGAGGTGTAAAAAATGATTTCGCTATCCATTTTCAATTGTCCGTTATCCATTTTTTCTTTTATACCTCAATTTCCCCATTCATCAATTTCGGCAACAGCGCATCGCGGATAGAGGCAATGGCGATTTGTTCTATTTAGGTTTTGTACATGGTCATGGATTCATAAACTCGTTTTTATTTTTTAAGCAATAAGCTTCAACTTCTTTTAACCAAGACTCATACCAGTACCATGTTTTTGAAATAAGAACACCAAACCCTTTTGATGGGTTTTTCGCGTCAATCTCTTGCCAAAGCATTGTATGCTGATGCATTCCAAATTTGACATAGCCATTATCCCGCATCTTTTTGACAATTTCACTTGGTAGAAATTTAGGCTTTTCTCTATCTCTAATCGATCTATATTCTTTGTTTAAGCCCTCTGCCTCCGGAGAATCAGCCGGAATAAACTCTATAACTTTATCTGCTTGCCCTTTTTTGTTTACTGTTTTGGGGATATAAAGCACTCTATATGAGTATCTCGCATCGTTGAACTCGTCTTCTGGAATAGCATTGTCAAAATCAGTAATGTACGTCGAAATATTCTTCGGCAAATCTGAAAACTGCTGCAATTGTTTGGCATGTTCTTCTGTAATTGATGAAAACTGTAGTGAGAATGACAAGTATTTATCTATTCCCATATCATGACCAAAAAGCTTCTTTATATAATGGTTGAAATTCAGACAACATGCTTGAAATCGTGCACTAAGATAATCGTCGATTCTGGTCGTCATCTGGTGTTCAATTTCATGTCGTAGGCCAATTAAAAACTTCAAATTAGAGGTTGTCACTTTGTCAATTGGACTGGTGACTTCCTCCAAACATCTTTCTAATTCCCAGTATTTATGAGCGCCTCTTTTCGTTTCATCATATTTTTTCTTTTTTCCGTGTCTTTTATAGTACTTGTAGTCAATTTTTGCCCCACGGTAATGGGCATGCAACAAATATGTCCATGCAATATTAGAAAGTACTATAAAACTTTCTGATTTGAAAATAATATTGGGGTTGTTAAATATCTGAACAGCGCATAGCATTGATTCTCTTGCTTTCGCAATAAGTTCGCTTTTTACTGACCAAATTCTGCGCGTTCTTTTTCCCATCAGAATACCTTGATCAAACCTCAATCTCCCCGTTCATCAATTTCGGCAGCAGCGCATCGCGGATAGCGGCGAGGGTGGCGGATTGTTGTTCGTTGTTTTGAATATTAATAAAATGCGGCAGTAAAACGCTTTCAAATTTATCTACTATATCTTTGTATGGTAAGAGTACATCAATTCCTTCCAATATAGTTTGGTTTAGTAATGGTTGGCCTGATCCAACTTTATAATTGTTTAGATTCAATCTTTCCATTAGAAAAAAAGAGAACAAACTTGAGTTTTGGTTATATGCTTCAGCAATAATAGCATTTTCTGTAACGAACGCCTTCTGAGTTGTATAATAAATTGCCCCACAGTAACTACCAACGCGTCCTATTATAATGGTTCTATCTGTTGAATTATAAATAGAGGCAAATCCAATAATGCCATTTGCACCATATACTGGATATCCATTTATGTTGTTTCGTTCTGGAGATGATTTACCATTTCTAAACGACAATAAATCTCCCAGTTTCCCCACTCTCCACCCCTTCGGAATGGGGCCGAGTTCGCTGTCTTGCATTTCGCCTCCATCATCTTTGTATTTATTCCCCTCTTGAGGGGTGCCCGAAGGGCGGGGTGGACTCTTCTCCTCCATCTCTTCAACTCTATCTTTGATCGACTTTGTCACGAAACTCCAAACGCCTTCAATATTTCTGAGCACATCTTTATCAGAAATTCTTACAACTTTTAACTGTAATGAAGATAAAAAAGCATCGCGTTCTTGGTCATATTCTTGTTTATCGTTATGGCTTGAGCCGTCTATTTCAAATACAAGTCCAAGTTCCGGAATGAAAAAATCTACAATAAAATTGCCAATAATAACCTGTCTATCGATATCCCAACCGAGCTTTTTTTTGTCTTTAAAAGCTTTCCAAAATACAACTTCTGATAAAATTCCTTGTTTTCTAAGTTCTTTTGCTCGCTCTTGCAATTTGTGGTTTTTTGGCAAAGCCCAGAACGGGAAAAGTGAGTTTTTTTGCCATGATGAGAGAGGGGTGGGCTTCGCATGCAAAGAATCCACCCCGCCCGTTGGGCATGGACTAAGAGAAGAATCCACCCCGTCAGGCTTCGCCTGCCACCCCTCAAGAGGGGAATGGGGGAAGCGGAAATCCACAAACCACTCCTTGAAAATGGCCTGCGCGATGGCTTCCAGCGTCTGGTTGGTCTGTCTATTCAGCTCGATTTTGTCGTCCAGCGCGGAGAGGATGGAGGCGATGCGGTGTTGGGTGGGGAGGTCTGGAAGGTTGATTTCAAAATCTTCAATCATTCCTTTAGTCAGTGCATTTCTAGTCCCACCCACAGAAGCTAAGCCAAGCATGTAGTTTTTAAATTTGGGATTAAGCAGAAAATATTTTAGGAATTCAGGAACCAACTTGGATTTATCGGGGCGAATAATTGAAACATGCTGGTTTACTCTGGCGGGAAGTAAGGTACTGGGAACTTGACAAACTCTTGCGACGCTGTCGCCTGTAATATTTAGCAAGACGTCTTTCTCTTCAATTTCAACATTGCTTAATTGATAGGCTTGGTCTTTATCAATAAATGCGAGACCATTATACGAGAAAAAGAAATCCAGAACGTTTTGACTTCTAATCAGCGAGAATGGACCTTCGTCAAGGTATGCTTCTTTCCCGCCCCGCGGGGTTGCACCTGAGCCAATTTTGGTGCAGCAATCTTTCAATTTAACAGTTTGCCACACCTTAGAACTCATAGCCTCGCCTCCTTGATCTGTTCCTCAAGGAACCGTTGCATATCCTCTTGTTTCGGCAGTTCAAGCTGATATTTGGAGACAAAGAGTTGGTTGTCTAAGCCGGCCAGGGCATATTCGACTAAGGCGTGATCTTTTCTGGTACAGAGCAGAATGCCAATCGGTGGATTATCGGTATCGGTCATCACATTCTTTGCATACCAGCTTACATAGGTGTTGAGCTGTCCGATATTTTCGTGACTGAATCCCGCAAGTTTTAACTCCACTAAGACATGGCATTTGAGAATACGGTGGTAAAAAACCAGATCAATAAAATTATGGGTGTCGCCAATGAGAATGCGCTTCTGCCGTGCTTCAAAGCAAAATCCATGTCCCAGTTCAAGTAAAAATTCCTGAAGTTTGTCAAGCAATACGTCTTCAAGATGAGATTCTCCCATGACTTCTTTAGCTTTAAGCCCAAGAAACTCAAAAATGTAAGGATCACGTATCGTTACGTGGGATTCGGTTTGTTCTGCTCCGGTTTTTGCCAGTTTTGCCAGCTTCTTTTTATTCCTGGAAAGCCCGGTTCTCTCGTAATAAAGGCTATCAATCTGCCGCTTCAATTCCCGCACGGACCAGGTACCCCGAAGGCATTCAATTTCGTAAAAACCGCGTTTGGTTGTGTCTTCAATATTCAGAAGTTCAACAATATGGGTAAAGGAGAGTTTGGAAATCAGCGTCTTTCCGTCTATTTTTGATTTGGGAGTCGGTGACTCCACAATCTTTAAATCACTACCTTCCAAAGCTACACCTGATTTGGAAACGGGTGTCTGCCGAATCGGCTTGTTCAGGAAAGGCATGAATTGTGGAGTCAGCGCCTCCACAATTTGGGGATACATGAGATAAAACTGCCGATACCGATATAATTCCCGCCGGTCGCAGCGAGAAACGCCCTGTTTTGTCAAGGTTTCAGCGAGCGTACCCATCAATCGGTCGCCATACTTTGCCCGATCCGCGCCGCGCATTTCATATTCGGCGATGTAACAGCCTATCAGCCAGTTGCGTAAAGAAAGGCTAATATTGACCGCTCGCTTGGCTTGCCCCAATAGTTCATTATGAACACTTTGAATGGAACTAACAAGTTCAGTAAAGGTAAAGTGTTTATCAACTGTTTTTTTCATAAGAACACCGCGTTAATCTCTGTTCCACAAGCAGGACGTCTGAAAATCTTTTCATTTAATTGTTCAAATCTCAATCTGCAATCATTCCAGTTATTCGAATTGCGATGGCAGGTGGTTAAATAAGTTACCCACTCCGACCTCATTTCTCCGCATCTCTGCTCAATTCCGCCTCAATTTTTGCAACAGCCTGTTGCAAAATTATCAACTCGCTATATTCACGCGCAAATCGGATACGATCTTTTATTTCTGTTAAAAGACTGCTGTAAAAAGTCAAATCACTCATCGGCAATTTCTCTATTATCAGAATCCCACATTTCACGGTAAAAGTTTATATATGAAACCGTAGCCACGGGATCTATATTGAAATAATAGCGGCAGAGTTTTTTGTACAAAAGCAACATGTCCGCATCAAAGCAAAAATCAAGGATGCCGTCAAGCAACCGTTAAATACGCATGGAATCACGGCAATTCGTTTGAATAAGGGCATCAACTTCGGCGGAGTATTCCAGTTCAGCCCGTCGGGTAAGACTTTGCATGGTTTTACCGAGGTTGTAAATGTTCAGAGTCAAAGTATCAATCGTTTCAGAACTCATACCCAATCCCCTTTAAGTTCTTGCGAATGGTCTTTTCCAACTCATTCCCTTTGGCAAATTGTTCTGCCAGTTTCGCTGTGAGCGCGCTCATCTTCTCTTCAAAGGGCACACCATCATCTATCTCTTCTTCAGTGCCAACATAGCGCCCGGGCATCAGCACATAGTTATTGTTCTTTACCTCCTCAATGGTCGCCGCTTTGCAGAATCCGGGTCTGTCTTCGTACTTGCCGTCTTTCCCGCGCCAGTTATGGTACGTTTGGGCAATGAGTTTGATATCGTCGCCGCTTAGTTCCTTATTCCGGCGGTTGACCATTGTGCCGAGCTTGCGGGCGTCAATAAAGAGGATTTCATTGGAACGGTTGCGGAATTTGCCGTTGGATTTGTTGCGCGCCAGAAACCAGAGGCAGGCGGGAATCATGGTGTTGTAGAAAAGCTGTGCAGGCAGGGCGACCATGCAGTCAATCAGCCCCGCTTCAATCATGTTCTTGCGGATGTCGCCTTCACCGCCGGAGTTGCTGTTCATGCTGCCGTTGGCAAGCACGATGCCCGCTGTTCCGCTGGGGCTGAGTTTGTGGATAAAGTGCTGAAGCCATGCGTAGTTGGCGTTTCCGGTCGGAGGTACGCCGTATTTCCAGCGGACGTCGTCCCGAAGCTTGTCGCCGCTCCAGTCGCTGATATTGAACGGCGGATTGGCGAGGATAAAGTCGGCCTTCAGCCCTTTGTGCTTATCGTTCAGGAACGTATCGCCAAGTTCGATTCGGGCGTCAATGCCGCGAATGGCCAGATTCATCTTGGCAAGGCGCAGGGTTGTCGGATTGGATTCCTGCCCGTAAATGGAAAGGTCTTTGATATTACCCTGATGCTCTTCGACAAATTTTTCACTCTGCACAAACATGCCGCCGCTTCCGGAGCAGCCGTCATACACACGCCCGTTATATGGTTCGAGCATTTCTACCAGAAGTTTCACAATACTTACAGGAGTCCAAAACTGTCCTCCCTTTTTGCCTTCGGCGTCGGCAAACTGACCGAGAAAATATTCATACACACGGCCTAATAGATCTTTGGCTTTATGTCCGTCCTGATTAAAGCCGATGGTTCCGATCAGGTCAATGAGTTCGCCCAAACGCTGTTTATTCAGTTCCGGATCGGCATAGATTTTCGGCAAAACGCCTTTTAGCGAAGCATTGATTTTTTCGATGGCATCCATCGCCTCATCAATCAGCTTGCCGATTTCCGGTTTTTTCGCCCTATCCTGAAGATATTGCCAGCGGGCTTTTTCAGGCACGAAAAAAATATTGTGGGCGAGGTATTCGTCGGCGTCTTCCGGGTCTGCGCCCTCAAATTCTTCTTTGCCGGCTTTCAGCTTATTGTGTAGATCATTAAACGCATCAGAGATATATTTCAGAAAAATAAGCCCCAGAACAATATGCTTATATTCAGCCGCATCCATATTACTGCGAAGTTTGTCAGCCGCGGCCCATAGG
>Ga0209521_10004153_pt1 | contig 11604 bp, 9 predicted proteins | sample Rifsed19ft4_FD_184016 | JGI IMG/M metagenome (GOLD analysis project Ga0209521, IMG submission 184016) | Soil microbial communities from Rifle, Colorado, USA - sediment 19ft 4 (version 2) | ecosystem: Environmental > Terrestrial > Deep subsurface > Rock core/Sediment | place: Rifle, Colorado... | reverse complement strand
TTTTGTTCTTCTGTCGCCAAGATTTCTGATGAAATTGCCATTGCCATAAAATAGGTCCAACTTTGCCGGAGTGTTAACATCAGAATGTCGGTCGTAAAAATATTTTCCATTGGGTGATACCGATGTGCTATGTATGCCATCAATATTTGTAAGGCGTTTAAGACTATTACCATCGAAATCAACAACAAATAAATGAGTTTCAAGTATCCGGTCTTTGTTTCCCTCGAAATAAATTTTGTTATTAATTTCATCAACCAAGACAATTTTCGAAACATTCCAACCGCCGCTGGTTAGCTGATTTTTAAATTTACCGGTCATATCATAAAAATATAAATGCCTCCATCCGTCAACATCAGATCGGAGTATAAATCCTCGATTGTTCTTAAGAATGCAGATGTCTTCAAAGAACTCAACCCATGTCGACTGCTTTTCTCCGTATACTGATCTATTCTTTCCGTTCTTTGTATTTGCAGAAAGAATTTGTAAATAATCTTGTTCACGATTTAATACTTGGTAGAAAAGTTCTTTGCTGTCCGGCGACCAAAATGGCCATGCAGTATATTGATCAACTGACTCATCTTCATCAACCCAAACAACTTTATTTTCTGAAAGATGTGCTACACCGAGCTTAACTTTTGGATTAGGATCGCCTGCTTTGGGATAATGCTGCCACTCAATCTCGGCGTGAACCCCATCAGCTTTATAAAGAGGAAATTTTGGAACAGGTGAGTCATCAAAATTTAAGAAAGCAATCATCTCGCTGTTTGGTGCCCACCAAAATGCGAGGTAATTCAACGCCCTGCCAATTATCTCTTCCATATAAACCCACGAAGCATAACCATTATAAATAACTTCTGAAGCAGTGCTGGTTAAACGCGTTTCTTTGCCGGTTTCTACATTAACAACATAAAGATCTCTGTTTCGAGTAAATGCAACTTTCTTTCCATCTGGTGAAAGCACGGGATTAACTTCTTTATCTTTATCATTTGTCAAACGCTTAAGTTCGTTTTTTGTCAATGAATAAAAGTAAAGATCATCATTATTATTAAAAAGCATTCCCGAATAATCGTTAGTTATTTCAATATTTTGTTCTGCTGAAAATCCGGCTTCTTTAAGATTAACATTGATAGCATCATAATCAATTAAAACAGTTTCTTCTCCGGTTTGGGCATTGACTTTTACCAAAGAGCTTTTCTGTGCCCCCCGTTTTTGAAGGAGATAATGATCATCATCAAACCATCCCTGTATTTGCGGAAGAGGTTTAAAGATTCTTGGCTCACCGAACAAGTAAACCTGATCAAAGGATAGTTTTTTATCCTGCGCAAATAGCCCCAAATGAAGCGAGATAAAGCTTATTATGAAAAGAAATATGAGTTGAGATTGTATTAATGAAGTGGTCATGAGAATTCCAGATAATAATCATATGAAATAAAGTGAATATTCTGGAAATTAAAAAGACCTTGACAGGAAGAATACCACCATATTGTGAAAGTTGGATTATTTCTGTTCGATCCCGTTTGTAGAGCAAATTGTCCAGCGAAAATTAAAAAAATTTTGCACGTAAGCCGCATACCTTTTGAGGTTTGTAAAAAGTTTATCTAAGTTTCAATACAATTTTTTAATAACTTGAAAATGCCTGTTATCAATTCGGCAAAAAAAATATTACTCCAAAATAATAACCAAGGAGACTTAATATCATGAATGCAAACAAATCACTTTGGGTTAGCAAACAGAATCTAAAACTTGGAATATCGGCTCTTGGTTTGCATGGGAAAAAGATTGGATCGGTTAAACAAGTTGTCCACGATGGGGACACCCTCAACACAAGGTTAATTCACAATTTGGGTGTTAGGTTTCTTGGCATAGATACACCTGAAATTAGTTTTCAATTTCCCGGAACACATAATTTTATTAATCTTTCAGACAAAAGATGGGATGAATATTTCAGGTCCGGTAAGTGGAAAGAAAATTTTGCGATTGGTCAAGACCTTTATCATTACTTCAATAATATAATTGGTAATGGTAAAAATGTTTCTAAAAATCATGCTGAGCTTGCCGTTGAAGCCGAAAAATCTTTAGTGAAAATAATTACCGCAGATTTTAAAAAGAGCAAAAAAAGCATAAGATCATTTACTTTCTTTATGGCATTTGGCAATGATTTTTTAGATGGATATGGGCGGCTTCTATGTTATTTGAACAGCGCAACAGATAATTTTAAAAGCCAAAGAGATAAAGATGAAGTAAAAAAACTTTCCTATAATGAAAGGCAATTGGCAACAGGCTGGGCTGTTCCGTATTTCATTTGGCCGAATGTACAGCCCTTCCTATCAATAAAAGCATTTTCCAGAGAAAACGTGCTTCCTCAAAATTTCTGGACATTAATAAAAAAGGCGGGCAAGCTGCATCAAGCAAGAAAGTTTGTCGGCGATGCGAGAAACAGCAACAAGGGAATCTTTCACGGTACCAATCCGTTAAAGCTAATGCCATTCGAATTAAGAATTATATCAAGGAAAAAAGGACCGGACAGGTATGTAATTGACCTCAGGGATGAAGGAAATAATGTTTTATTAAAACCCGAAGAGTATATAAAAATTCCGCATCAAGAGGATAGATTGCACATTCCATCGGAATATGTTCCAATATTTCAGGTGTTTGGCTGGGTAATAAAACAATAAAAAGCCTAACCTAACCTTCCCAAAGGGAAGGAATAAAAAAGACAATATAGTATTGGAATGTAAAGTAAGTTGATAAAAAGGTTTTGCTCGTATGTATGATTATCTTTAATCATGCGCTAAAAAAAGTCAATTGAGAATCCAATCCCAAATTTTGAAATCTTTCTATCATAATAAGAGCTAAACATATCTCTTCCGGAATAGTAAGAAGCATAAATTACGATTCCCTTTTTATTCCAGCTGCCAAACTTCATTCCCACCATCAATTGGTTGCTACCGGAATATTTGGCAGTACCATCAAGATAAAAATGGTCTGCCAGAAATATGTTTGCATCATTACTAAACACTGTACCAAATATGTTCGGAACTGCAAACTCAAACCCGAAATTAAAATTATATTTTTTCAATTCATCAGGACGGACGAGAGTTGCATAAGATAAACCACCATAATACTTCAGTAAATAATTTTCAGATTGGAGCTGATGAGCAACAGTTAATTCCCAAAAATCTTTTGTGAATGGAATAGGTTCCTTTCCATCAATCCACACATCCTTATCGGCATCATAACTTCCATCTACAAGGTGAGCGCTGTTGTGAATAATTCTGAATCGTGCAAGTAACTTACTCTTTTCAAATTGGCTTGAGTAAGAAAAATTACCCCCAAAGAAACCATCCACAGCAGAAATTTGTAACCGCTTTCCAGCATAACTTTTTGAAAATGCGTAAGTCATAAATTCTATACCCGCTGTAATACGCGTTTTTGAATCACTGGACTCAAACGACAATAGATCCACAGTGTTGCCAATATCTACTTTTAGGTTTGTGGTTGAAGTATAATATAAAAGACCTAACCGCGCTTCCTGATTATTGGCTTTTAATGGCATAAAGTTTAATCCACCAGGAAGAAAAATGAAGTTACAATTGCTCTGTGAAATTGTCTTGGACGAAAAAACAAAGAGTACAGTAATTATGATTATTATTTTATCCTTCATACAGCATGCAATATTTTTTAAGCCAAAGTTAAGAAAAAAGCGCCAATTAAATTCAAAAAACTGATTTTGTTTACATTGAACCAGGATATTCACATAACGGTATAGAACATTTTTTATGAATTGCGTATAAGTACCTTGGATATATTTTGTAAATACCATATCTTTAAATAGTAATTTGTGGCGGGGTGCTAAACGGTGCGATCAGCGTGCTTCATTTTGGAGGGACCAAAAGCGAAAGCTTTCAGATCTCATCACCCGATTAAAACATTCTAATTAAACCTTAATTTTTCTAAGCTTAAAATCAGCCAGTTGTTTTAAGACTGTTTCAGTATAAAATCGTTCTTGCATAAACCACGAGAACTTGGCTTTTCTATTTGATCAGCGATTAGACGAAGTTGTTTTCTTCTCGTTTCCTCACATTATAAATATTTAAACTGAGGCCAAGAAAAATTTTTATAGAAGTATTATTAAAAGATATTTAGGCATCGATTATATAAATGAGATGTTATACATAAGTAGGATCACTAGTAACACTGGGGACGATAAGAACGAGGATAGCAATTCTCATGTCACCTAAAAACGCCAAAATATCCTTTCCCTTAACCTCTATATTAATCACATTTATTATCTCGAATCTTAGCTTTTCCCAGCCCGATTATAATATGAACCTCACGCACCCGGTTATGATTAATGAAAATGTAATCGAGTTTGATATTTTTATAAGGGGTATAAATAATTATTTTTATTTGACTTCATACCAATGCTCCTTTCTATTCAATTCTGAAATTGCAAATGGAGGAGAGCTGACTTTTACATATGTCGAAGGCACCTCTCAATTGATAAATTTACCAAGTTTTGGAATTGGAATAAATACGCTTGATGGCCTGCCAAAATTAACCCTTGCTTCAATGGCTGATTTAGACACCATTACAGAAACCCAAAAGCTTGTCGGAAAATTTCGATTACAAAATACAGCACCATTCTCAAGTAGTAATCCCAGCATTACTTGGAATTTTGATGGAATTGTTTCGACCATATTAACCGGCGAACTGTTTCAAAACATCACAATACCGGCGAATCATACTTATAACTTAATGCTTGGTATCAATTCGCAGAATTCTATACTTTTAGACGAATATAAGTTGTTTCAGAATTATCCTAATCCTTTTAACCCCACTACAAAAATAAAATATACAATTCCATCTGTAGGAACTTCATTAATGAAGTTCGTACAATTAAAAGTTTATGATGTTCTTGGCAACGAAGTTGCAACTTTAGTTGATGAATCCCAGGAAGCCGGGAACTATGAGGTAACATTTGATGCGTCTCAACTTACAAGCGGAATATATTTGTATAGATTGAGTGCTGGAAATTTCATATCCACGAAGAAATTAATTTTAATAAAATAGTTTTACACGCTTTCCATTGAGTATTATTGTCGAGCGATGGGATGATACAATTTCACTTCTCAATGAAAACCATGAAGCAGTTGTTGTATAGAAAGCAAGAAACGCTTTTCCTTTTAAGCCCGAATACTCTCCGCGGCATATCTACGGAAGCGAAGTTGCAATTGGGGCGCTTACTTTGGCACACGAAGGTTTGGTTGTTGAATACTTTTAGAACTGATTGAGAAATTTTTATTTGGGAGTAACTGCTGATGGAGAATTTTTCAATGGTTGCCTTGCTCTGATCCAGCTTCTGTTTTCACAAATAGTTTTTCATTACAAAAAGGATCAATCCGGTTATCTTTAAAAAAGGGGCGATAAAAATCGTTGCTTTCTAATTCCTGCACCCATCCATATTCTAATTCATATTTGTCCAAGAGTTCTATTACCCGCGCATATTCTGTTTGCGTTATTGTCCGGCTCAACAAAATATTCCTTTTTGCACGATTGGTAGGATAGTATTGTGCCATCACAGAAACATGAACTTTGGGATCTAATTCTCTGCTGATGAATTTAAAGACTTCCTCCGTTTTTGATAAACCGTTTGGCAAAACCAGATGACGTATAATTAATCCTCTAACCACGACTCCGTTTTCATAGACTAATTCACTTCCGATCTGATCATACATTTCTTTGATTGCAAGTTTTGCTTTATCAAAATAATTGGGTGCTTTAGAAAATCGTCTTCCATTTTCATTGTTTCCGTATTTAAGATCCGGCAGGTAAATATCAATTACATCTTTATAAAGTTTTAAAATCTCAAGAGAATCATAACCATTCGTGTTATATATTATAGGAAGGATCAACCCTTTTTCAGATGCAAGTCTTATTGATTTGAGAATTGGTACTGCAAAGTGAGTTGGCGAAACCAAACCAATGTTGTGGCAATTCTTATTCTGAAGTTCAATCATTATTTCTGAAAGCCATTCGACCGAAACCTCGTTTTGCTTTTCTATTTTCGGATTTTGGCTGATGACAAAATTCTGGCAGTAATCGCATCGCAGGTTGCAGTTGCCGAAGAAAATATTTCCCGCTCCGTTTGTTCCAGATAAAACAGGCTCTTCACCAAAATGAGCCGTATATGATGAAACAATTGGCTTGTCACCGCTTTGGCATGTTCCAAGTTCTCCGTTAGTTCTATCAACAAAACAATTACGCGGGCAGCTTGTACAGTTTTTTAGAATTTCATCAGCCATGCTCACCCGTTCAGCAAACTGTTTCTTCGATAATAATTTGTATGATGGAATAAAGTTCATTTGTTAATCAAACGGTTTATCTGGATAATGGAATAATAGTAGATGATAGTATACTCAAAAAATAGTGAATTGTTTAGTCATCTTGTAAAATAATACAATAGGAAGATTTCTTTCCTTACAAATATTACGTGTTGCCTCAAATTAAAAGGTAACCGAAACAGTTAATAGAAATGAAATTCCAATTGTCAAACCAATGATGGAACCCACAATAATTTCCTTAACAGTATGTCTATTCAAGGTTAATCTTGACCAAACAATAGGGATTGTAAAAAACAGGAAAATTAATCCAGCCATAAAATTTATTGGTATAATTAAAAAAGATAAAAAAATGTTAAATGAAACATGTAACGAGCTTTTAATAAAGTAATTTATTGTTTGCGAAGTGGCCAAAAGTATCAGTGAAAATAAAACAGAAAAACGTAATATTCGAGGATAGTCTGTTACAAATAAAATAATAGTAACAATCAGCAAGAGCAGTATAGCAAAAACATACCACGATTGCCTTTGTGTTTTATTAGAAACATCAAAATTAGTGTAAGTTCCCCTTTTTGAACCCGCGTACATTTTTACAACAAGCGGAACAAAAACACCCCCCACAATCAGCAATGAAATCAATAAAGCCCTTTGAAATTCTAAATATGTAAACAATGCAATGACGGCAAAAACAGGAATGGTTAAAAGTGGGTGACCAATAACAGAAATATACGATGCAATTATTTTCTTCACTGATTTGTTGTCTGCTTGTTCATGTTTGTTGCTAATTTTAAAGAGGAAGTTTGATCCTTGAATTGAAAATTTTGCCAAAGGTAATTTCAATTTTTCCGGACATCAGCCCAAAGAGATATTATCTTTAAAGCCAAAAAAACAATGCTTCTATCCAATTATAATTTTTGAAAACTTCAATCAATGCTATTCCGAAGAATATTATGAAGACAGAAAAATTTGTAAAGTTCAAATTTTTCAAAATCATACTATCACTTTGTTGATTTATAAATTTTCTCTTTGCGCAGTGGGGGCCATTAATTATTCTGAAAGATACAGTTTGCCCATTTCATTAATTGTAAGTTCTGTTTTAATCAATTCAGTATATTTTGTACTATAAATCCAGTCATCAAAAAATTTGGAAAGGTTTATAGCTGATACCTTTTTAGCTGTCGCCACAAATTCGTTAGTTGTGCCGCCCTTTCTATAATAATCAGAATAGTAAAAAGAAATACACTTGTTGAAATCGCTTTCTCCCATTATTTGATAAAGCACTCTAAACATAATCATACCTACGGAATAAGAGTGTGATTGAATTCCCATTTTACCAAAATCAATCAATGGTGTTTCGTTCAGTTTACCGCCACCCCCTATTTCCTTTCTTACCTGTTTTAAAAACCAATCAGTTACGTAATCCAAATAAGGACGATTTTTCAAGTTTTTCTATGGTCAAATATTCAATAAAGGTTGCCAGCCCCTCATTCCATCTTGGGTAATACTGATCATTAGATTTTACATTCCAGAGATGTGATATTTCATGGTAAAGTTGCCGCATTTGAGTGGAATCATTAAACGCATCTGCGGTTTGTAAAATACATGTTTCATCTGCTTGAGAACCATAACCACCTGGTATTTCAATAACTGAAAAAGTTTTACTCTCCTTTAATTTGCCCCACCATTCCGAATACAGTTTCAATGTTCGTCGTGCATATTTAAAAACCGTTTGAGCGCCTGCTGAATCTTGCTCCAAGTAGTAAATCTTTAATAAAGGGGTTTCTAATATTTTATATTTCCCGATAGCAATATCTATACGCCATGCAAGCTTGGTGTTTTGGTATGTATAAGTGCTGTATCCGTCTTTAGTCTTTTTACTTATCAATGCTCCTCCGTTTACTGCAACTAATGAATCCGGCACATGTATCTTTATTGTATAATTAAAACTTGGTGAAAAACCTGCTGCCCTGTTTATCTTTTCTGATGGATAACCTAATTCAGGATATGCTTTGCAATCGGGACGAAGAATAGTAAACTCAGCATCTATTTTATCTCTTACATAATTCATTCCTGTTTCAGTATAACCAAGAAGATATCCTTCATATTCTATAATCAGTTTACAGGAATCTCCTTTTAATAACGGTTTGGCGGGTACAACTTCTATATAATTCGCCTGGTATATTTCCCAGTCCTCAAATGACAATACCCTTTGCGAATAAACTAAAGGATTACCATTTTCTTCTTTTATTGATGAAACTTTCATCAACCGATATAGTAGCAAAGGAATAATTTTGCTCTCTTCATCGGTTCTATTTATAACGGTCATACCGCATGTAGATATTATTTTCTTGTTCTCATAATCTACATGTACATCTAAATCATAATTAATAGTTTTTAACAACAGATTTTTTTCAAAATTATTTTGAGCATTTGAATCTATCACCATGCTTAACAGAACTAATAAGGCAATAGCAATCTTTCGTTTTAGTTTAAGGTTTTGGAAGAAAATAAAAATGGGGGACATTATCAGTATTAATATTGCAAAGCATAAACATCTTATGAAAGCTATGGAGAAATAAATTATTTTTTTCACAACAACTTCTTTTTCATTTAGTTAATATTTATAAGGTCTGCATCAATAATGAATATTTAATTTATTCGGTGAATATTAAAGCTTACCGCTAACGTTTTGCGGTTTGATGAGGGCAGGATTTTTGGCACTAATGTTCATACGAAGCACAAATGTTTGTTTAAGCACAAGAGCGTCATAATAGCACGTAGCCCGCCTTTTGCCAAGCTGCTGTTGTTTCTTATCGATATAAATCACCATGGAGATATTTCAACCCTGAATCAACAACAACTGTTACAATTCTTTTTCCTGCGCCAATTATTCTTGCCCTTTGAATCGCTGCCCACACATTTGCTCCAGACGTGATTCCTCCAAATATTCCTTCCAATCTTGCTAATTCTCTTGCAGTTTTATAGGCGTCTTCATTTGATACAGCAATTATTTCATCTGCCAAATCTAACCTGCATATAGACGGTACGAATCCTGCGCCAATTCCTTCTAATTTGTGAGTGCCCGATATATCGCCACCCGAAAGAGAACGCACATTCAATGGTTCAATTGGGATGCATCGAATATTTGGTATCTCCTTTTTAAGCACTTCTGAATTTCCGGAAAAGCACCCGCCTGTTCCAACTCCCATTATAAATTCATCAATGTTATTTCCGAGCTCATCTAAAATCTCTCTTGCCATATTATGATATGCATTTCTATTGTCGACATTGTTAAACTGGTCGGTCCAAAATGTATTTGGCTGCTTACTTAATTCTTTTGCTCTCTTAACCATAGAGTCAATAAGTTTTGCAGTTATCAAACCATTTTCACTGGGAAATATTTCAAGAGTAGCTCCGAATGCCAGCATGGTTTGAAGTTTTTCTTCTGCAAAAGCATCGGAGGATACAAAATGTGAATGGTAGCCTTTGGTTGCACATACCATTGCCAAAGAACTTCCCGTGCTGCCCCCGGTGTAATCAACTACTGTTCCCCCGGGTTTGAGCTCACCTCTCCTTTCAGCTCCTTCAATCATTGAGAGAGCCATTCGGTCTTTCATACTCCCAGTAGGATTTCCACCTTCGTACTTTACATATATTTCAGCACAGTTAGATTCAGACAATCGTTCTAATTTTATCAGTGGTGTTTTTCCTATCGCTCTCATATATTCTTTCAATTAAAATAGCACACAACAGTTTGCGGATTTGCGAAGGCGGGGCTTGTCAGCATAAATGTTCATTAGAAGCACGAAAGTTTGATTAAGCACCTCACTGTCATAGAAGCACAAAATCCCCACTATTGCAAATGTGCTGTTACCTGCTGACATTTTCTTCGTTCATTGTAATTACTCTTGTTAAACCGTCTGTCGTTATTTTTATTTTTGTATAATGTTTTTCAGCTTGTTGTTCTGTTGGATACCATTTTCTATTTGTTTCAACAATTATAAATAAACCATTGTCGTTGCCCAATGCAACAAACTTTTCACTTTTAGAACCTTTCGCAAAAAAGTATAGATTATTTTTTTCAACTAATTTGTCTGCGAGTTTTATTGGTGCATCCGCTACTATTCCGATTTCACTTATAGATTGAATGGATGAAATGCAGAAGGGTTTGTCTGAATCGTTGTTAAGGTCAAAACGTGCAATGAATTCCAAAATATTTCCATTGTTGTCGAAAAAATAAATTGCCTTTGCATTCCAACTTTCAAAGTTCGTAACTATTCCATTGTCTGCATTTTTAATAAGGCCAAGTTTTGCAGATATCCATTTTATTGCTTCGTCAAGTTTATTGCGAGGAATATTAAATGCAAAATGATATTTCGGGTTTAATTTATGTGATTTAATAAAAGTTAAGGTTGATTGCCCAGCTAAAAACGAAATGGAGTTTTGGTCTTTATTTTTTGTCTGAAGTCCTAAAAGTTTAGAATAAAATTTTTCCGTTTCGTCAAGGTTGTCAGTCAGTATTTCTATTTCTAAAATATCCATGGTTTAAATTTTGCTGTGTTGTTCATTATGCTTGCCACTAACGTTTACGCATCATCTGAAGTTGCGTAGCAATTTGGGTGTAGCGTAGCGAAACCAAATATGCCGTGTTAGGCGATGTTGAAAAAGGGCAAAAAATTCCTTATTAAAAGTTTTCGTCCCATGCATAAGGAAGTAGCTCTCTTAATTTTACAACCTTATTTTCACCGACTATTACATCAGTTTCCAAATTATCACTGTCTATTTGATACATAAATTCTCTACATCTTCCACAAGGAGGCAGAACTTTACCATCCTCTAAAACCGCAACTATTTTTTTGATTTTATATTCACCGCCAGTAATCATGGATGCAATTGCACTATGTTCGGCGCAGAATCCCATGCTTGAACAAGTATCAACGCTAACGCCAAGATAAACATTACCATTGTCAGTGACTAAGGCACAACCACAATCAGAAATAGTAAATCCATGCTTAACTTTTTTCGGTTTAACGACGGATTTTGCTTTGTTGATTAGCTCAAGGTTTGTTATTGTAATCATAAAATTAAATTAATTGTCTATGCAATTGCAGTATTATTTAAATAATCCCAGCATAGTAAAAAACCTATCAGATTAGGAGTTCAATTTTTATTGTGTCCTGTTTTTTCTTGTATAATTGCCATAAAATCAAACTTGTAATTGTATAAACTATTATTGCAGGAATTGAAGTTTCAATACCAAAAA
>Ga0209521_10004149_pt1 | contig 11609 bp, 12 predicted proteins | sample Rifsed19ft4_FD_184016 | JGI IMG/M metagenome (GOLD analysis project Ga0209521, IMG submission 184016) | Soil microbial communities from Rifle, Colorado, USA - sediment 19ft 4 (version 2) | ecosystem: Environmental > Terrestrial > Deep subsurface > Rock core/Sediment | place: Rifle, Colorado... | reverse complement strand
CCGCGCCCCCGACCCATCCTTCGGATGGGTGCCCGCGCCGGGGCGCCTGAAAAAGGGTTTCTCAAAAGGCGGCGCAATCAATGCCCCCGCAATATGTCAGCAATATTAAGGAGGAAAAGATATACTGAATGGCAGAGAGGACCCTTTCAATAGTCAAGCCCGACGGCGTAAGGAAAAATCTCATAGGGGAGGTCACGGGCAGGTTTGAAAAAGCGGGATTAAGGGTTATAGCCCTTAAGATGGCGAGCCTTACAAAGAAAGAGGCCGAGGGCTTCTATGCGGTGCACAGGGAAAGGCCCTTTTTTAAAAGCCTTACGGATTTTATGAGTTCGGGCCCTGTTGTCATAATGGCGGTTGAAGGAGAGGGGGCGATAAAAAAGATAAGGGATATAATGGGCGCAACCAACCCGAAAGACGCCCTGCCCGGCACGATAAGAAAGGACTTTGCCGATTCAATCGAATCAAACATCGTGCACGGTTCAGACGCGGCGGATACGGCGAGGTTTGAGATAGCCTATTTTTTTAACGCCCTCGAAATAAAGGAAAGGGGTTAGATGCCACTGGAAGATATAGAGAAGATAAAGGCGCATTATAACTTTACCGCAAGGGACGCGGCGAATCTTAAGGCCCTTCTGCCCGTTATGGAGCCCCACGCGCAGGGCTTTGTTGAGGCGTTCTACGGTGATGTCAAACACTTTGAGAATGCCCATAAGTTTCTCAAAGACGAGGAGACCGTAAAGAGGCACCAGAAAGCGCTCGGCAAATGGTTTCTGAATCTTTTTTCAGGGCACTACGACCAGGCGTATTTCATGGAACTTGCAAGGGTGGGCAGGGTCCATGTTGATATAAGGCTGAGCGCGCATTACGTGAACGCGGCAATGAATTTTGTGAGAACTTACCTTCTGGACCTTGTCAAAAATGAGATAAAGGACCAGAAGGAATGCGCCTATCTTGCTGGTTCGCTTGAGAAGATGATAGATATCAACCTCGATATCCTTACGAGCTCCTATATAGAGGAGGAGAGAAGGATAAGTTTCATCTCCCAGAAGGTTGAATCCTACCTGATACAATTCTCAAAACGTTTTTCCTACGGGCTTAACCTTGTGCTTGTGCTGGCGCTTGTGGTGCTCGGGATTATGGTAATGGGCCTTTTTGTCTACGACGTTACCCGGGTATTTGCGGGTGACATGGAAAAGGGGCTGCTGTCCACGCTCGGAAGCCTTCTTATGATGTGGGTGGTCATAGAGCTTATGGATACGGAGATATACCATCTGAGGGGCGGCAAGTTCGCCATCAATGTATTCATAAGCGTTGCGCTTGTCGCTATCATAAGAAAGATTCTTGTGACAAGCCTATACGGAGGGGAGGAGATCGGGGCGCAGCTTGCGCTTATAGCCGCCGTGGCGGTATTGGGGGGTGTGTACTGGCTTATAGCAAAGATAGAACGGTAACGGTTCCGTCTAAAACGCGCGCTCCTTACTATGCCTGCCTCTACCCTGAAAATTCCAGAAAAAAACCTTAAGGATTTTACGCTTGAAGAGCTCAAATCCCTTGTGGATTCTCTCGGAGAAGCCCCTTACAGGGCCGGGCAGCTCTATCTGTGGCTTTTTAAAAAAGGGGCAATGTCAATAGACGGGATGACGGATGTCTCTAAAAAGTTTAGAGGCGCCCTTAAGGATCTGGGCTATTACACGGGCGGCCCGGATGTAATTGAAAAAAGGATATCCAGAGACGCCTCCGTTAAACTTCTTTTGGCCCCTGGCAACGGGGAAAGAATCGAAAGCGTTGCAATCCCCGAGGGAAAGAGGCTTACCCTGTGCGTCTCCACCCAGACGGGGTGCGCGCTCGGATGCCGGTTCTGCAGAACCGGCAATATCGGGCCGGGAAGGAATCTAAAACTCTCCGAACTCACCGGCCAGGTCCATGCCGCGGAGGCCCTGGTGAGGGATGGACTTTTTGAGGGATTCAAAAAAATCACGAATATCGTGCTTATGGGGATGGGAGAGCCTCTTTTAAACTATGACGAGGTCGTCAGATTCCTGAAGGTGCTTACGGATTCCAAAGGCATGGGTTTTTCCGCAAGAAAGGTGACTCTTTCAACCTCCGGGATTGTCCCGGCCATTAAAAAACTCGGCGGCGCAACGGATGTAAATCTCGCGATATCGCTTAACGCGACGACCGATGCCCAAAGAAGCCTTCTCATGCCCGTAAATAAAAGATACCCTTTGAAAGAACTGCTTTCAGCGCTGCGCCAGTATCCCCTGTCCAAAAAAAGGTATATAACCATCGAATACGTGCTGATTAAGGACATAAACGATTCAAAGGACGATGCAAAGAGGCTGGCGCTTCTTCTCAGGGGCATACCGTGCAAGATAAACCTTATCCCGTTTAATCCCTTTCCGGGAAGCGGGTTTGAAAGGCCCGGCAGCGAAAGGGTTTCGGCGTTTCAGAAGATACTCGTGGAAGGGCATTACACGTCCGTTATAAGGACGGGCAGGGGTTCTGATATAGAGGCGGCATGCGGCCAGTTAAGGGGGGCGCGCCTTTGAGAAAACTTTTTTGGCGGTAAACCCGGCCCCGCCCGCCAAAAACGCTTGACCCAATCAGTGGTTAATGTTACAAAATGCAGTTGATTTATAAAGAACGGCGAAGGGGTTTTTAAAATGGCTGAAAAAGGCGGAAAAGCTGAGAGAAAAGACAAAGCCCGGAAGGTTATCGGCGTTATCGGGGGAAGCGGCCTTTATGATATGGCTGGACTGACCGATATAAAGGAAGTGGCCGTCAAGACCCCCTTCGGAGACCCTTCCGGCGAGTTCATAACAGGGCAACTCGGCGGCGTAAAACTCGTGTTTTTGCCCAGGCACGGAAGAGGGCACGTGCTTCTTCCCTCCGAGATAAACTACCGGGCCAATATCTACGGGATGAAAAAATTAGGGGTTGAGTGGCTGATATCCGTTTCTGCCGTGGGCAGCATGAAAGAGGAGATTTCTCCGGGGCATATAGTCATTGTCGACCAGTTTTTCGACAGAACCAGTAAAAGGGCGGGCACGTTTTTCGGGGGCGGCATCGTGGGTCATGTGGAGTTCGCCGACCCGGTATGCGGGAATCTCGCATCCGTCCTTTATGAAGCCGCAAAATCCGCCGGCGCAACCGTCCACAGGGGAGGCACCTATGTGTGCATTGAAGGCCCGCAGTTTTCCACAAGGGCGGAAAGCAACATCTACAGGAAATGGGGCGTTTCGGTGATAGGGATGACAAACATCCCGGAGGCGAAACTTGCCAGGGAGGCGGAGATATGCTACGCGACGATTGCCCTTTCAACCGATTATGACTGCTGGCATACAACGGAGGAGTCCGTAACGGTTGACATGATACTTGAAATCCTCAGGAAAAATGTCGCGACCGCGCGCGATATTATAAAAAGGGCTGTCCCCGTGATAGACCGCCCGCGCTCCTGCAAATGCGAAAGCGCCCTTAAGTACGCGATAATAACCGATAGAAAGGCGATTTCCAAAAAGGCGAGAAAGGACCTGAACCTTCTTATAGGAAGGTATCTGTGAACGGTATTTAAGGTATGAATATTCTGGCGGTAGGGTCGGTGGCGTTTGACAGTGTTGAAACCCCTTTCGGGAAGGCGGAGCGGGTTTTGGGCGGCTCCGCCACCTATTTCTCGACAGCGGCAAGCTATTTTGCGGACGTGGGTATCGTCGCGGTTGTGGGAGAGGATTTCCCCGACACCTACATAGATATGCTCAATAAAAGAGGGGTGGATACGAGGGGGCTTAAAAAGGTTCCAGGCGGGAAGACCTTCAGCTGGAAGGGCAGGTATGATTATGACCTTAACCAGGCGCGCACGATTGAAACGCAGCTCAACGTATTCAGCGACTTTAAACCGCAGATACCGGAGGATTACAGGGACGCGCCGTTTATCTTCCTCGCCAACATAGACCCGGAGCTCCAGATGGAGGTTCTGGCGCAGGTAAGAAACCCGAAACTTGTTGCCTGCGATACGATGAACTACTGGATAGAGGGAAAGCCGGATGCGTTAAAAAAGCTCCTTAAAAACGTTGAACTCCTTACAATCAACGAATCGGAGGCGAGGGAATTCGCGAAGGAGCCGGGACTTGTAAAGGCCGCAAGGAAAATCCTTGAGTGCGGGCCTAAAACCCTTATAGTCAAAAGGGGCGAGTACGGCGCGTTGATGTTCAACGGCAAGTCCATATTTTCAGCGCCTGCCTATCCGCTTGAAAATATCTTTGACCCGACGGGCGCCGGCGACAGTTTCGCCGGTGGGCTTATCGGGTATCTCGCAAACACAAATGATTTGAGCGACGCCAACATAAGAAGGGCAATCATCTTCGGAAGCGTTATGGCTTCATTCAATGTTGAGGCGTTCAGCCTGGAGAGGCTCTCAAAACTCTCATTTGACGATATAAAGTCAAGGTACCGGGAGTTTAAGCAATTGACCCATTTTACGGATATATGATATAGTTGAAAAAACCATGGAGATATTAAAGGCCTTTATACTGTTATCAGTTCTTTTTACTCTTTCTTCCTGCGCGGCTGCGCCTGAGAAGAGAAAAGAGGATGCCTCCATCCATTACAAGGTGGCCGAGGTGCTTTTTTCGGAAAAAAACTACACATCCGCGCTTTCCGAACTTACAAAGGCTGTTGAAATTTATCCGGGCGACGCCACCTCCCAGCATCTTCTCGGGCTGACCTATCACGCAAAGGGGATGTATAACGAGGCCGCGGCGCATCTTGAAAAGGCGGTCTATCTTAACCCCCAGAACGCGGAGGCCCGTGTAAACCTCGGGGTTGTCTACCTTGAGATGCAAAAATGGGATGAGGCCATACCCCACTTTAACGCCGCGCTTGAGGATGTCTTCTACAGAACCCCTGAGATAGCGCGCTACAATCTGGGCAGCGCTTACTACGGCAAAGGGGATTATGCAAAGGCCGTTGAGAATTTAAGGAAGGCCGTTGAACTGGCCCCCCAGAACGCAATCGCATACAGCAGTCTCGGCCAGGCATACGATAAACTCAACATGACCGATGACGCCGTGGACGCCTACAGGAAAGCCATTTCCATTGAGCCTTTGTTTACAAACGCGTATCATAACCTCGGCATGGCGCTTCTGAAGAAGAAGGATAAGGCCGGGGCGCTTAAGGCCTTTGAAAAGGTGGTTGAGCTTGACCCAGGAAGCGACAAGGCAAGAAGCGCCAGGGAATACATAGAACTCTTGAAATAGGGGAGACAAGATGGAAAGTCCCGGTGAATATCTGAAAAGGGAAAGGGAACTTCGGGGGGTGTCTCTTCAGGAGATTTCGGAGAAGCTTCGGCTTTCGGTAAAGAGGCTTGAAAGACTCGAGAAAGACGATTACGAGAGGCTGCCCCATCCAACCTATGTAAGAGGTTTCATAAGGTCATATTGCAGGGAGCTGGGGCTGGACGAGAATGACGCCGTTTTGAGGTTCGAGGCGTATCTTAAGGAGCAATCAAAAAAGGAAAAAGACAGCGCCCCGAAACATGAGGAAGGCCTGCAAAGGCCGCGGCTCGGGTCAAATACCGCAATGGTTATTTCCCTTGTGTTTGCCGGTGTGCTCGTAATATTCCTGTATTCCGTCTTTTCGGGAAGGACTAAAGAAGGGATGCAGCCGCCGCTTAAGGGAATTCCCGCCGAAATATCCGGAGAAACAATAAAAAAGGAAGGCGCCGCTGAAGAAACTTCCATTGAATCAGCGGCCAGAGAAACATCGGCCGGAGAAACATCTGAAAATACCCCGGAAAAACTCGTCCTTGACGTTCATGCAAAGGCTGCCACGTGGCTTAAAGCCGAGATAGACGGGAATAAGCCCGTGGAGATGCTCATAAGGGAGGGGGAGTCCGTAAGGCTTGAGGCGGACAAGGTTTTTTTTTGACCGTAGGGAACGCCGCTTCCGTTGAACTCAGGTTAGACGGCAAGGCCCTGGGCAATCTCGGGGAAGAGGGCGAGGTTATAAGAGTGGACATTGCGGATGTAAGGGAAAGAGGGATAAAGGCATTGAGGGAGCCATTGAAACTCCAAACCAGATGAGTTTGTCATCCATTAGAAACTAACCATCAGAAATGAACCATTGGAAATGACCCATTCAGGAATGACCCATTCGGAAATGACCCATTGGGAATGAACCGGCGGAAAGCGGAAAAAATAAGGGTAAAGGGGCTGTTAAACCATGGAACCGGTGGTAAGATGCAGAAAGTGCGGGAAAAAGATGAGTTCCTCGCGCATAGACGATTACAAGGTTAAATTTACCTGCACCTGCGGCTTTTCCGAGTACAGGAGCGCCCCCTCCATGAGCAAGGCCATAAACCCCCACTATTCGAATGAAAGCCTTATGCCCATTAAGGTTGACAACATGGGGCATTTTTACCTTGAGGTTGAGAGGGCCGACCGCGAAAGAAAGGAGATAATAACGCTTGAGGAGATAAGCATGCTTGCCTCATCCGATTACGACCTTGAAGGGGTTTTGAAAAGCGTTGTTGAAAAAACCGCAAAAAGGCTCGGCGTTGACATATGTTCAATCTATCTGTGGGACGGGCAGTATCTTGTCATGAGGGGCACATACGGGCTGTCGCAGAATGCCGTCGGAAAGGCCAGATTAAAGATCGGCGAGGGAATAACGGGTTCGGCGGTGAAGGAGAAAAGACCCATACTTGTGCCGGATATCTCAAGGGACCCCAGATACCAATACTTCCCCGAGACAAAGGAAGAACAGTACAGGATAAAGACCATGTACTCCTATCCTATATTTTCGGGGGAAGAGCCCTTCGGGGTTTTAAACGCGCAGACGGTCGTAATGAGGGAGTTCAAGGAAGATGAAATATACTTCATATCGGTTGTCACAAACATAATACTCGGCGCCGTTAAGATGAGAAAGAGGCTTTCATGAAGTGCAGGAATTGCGGGGCATACGTTTCGGATTGGGCGGAGTATTGCCCGCAATGCGCGAGCGATCCGAATGCAAAGCCCAGGCCTAAAGAAGGCGAGGCGATATCTTCGAGAAAAGGCCTTTACGCGGCAGTAATAGGCATTTCCCTGGTTTTTTTAGCGGCGCTCCTCTATTATATTTTTTTTTAAATAAAACCCCTTCACCCGGAGGCGAAAAACCAGCAAGGAATGCCGGGGTGGAAAGTCCTTTAGAGCCTCCCGCAGGTGTGCCAAGCCCCCAAAGCCCCCCCCTGGAAGTGCCTGCAAAGACAATCTCGGAGAGTGCGAGGGACGGGGTCAGGGCATTTTCTGAAGGCGATTACCGGAGGGCGGCGGTTTTTTTCAGAGAGGCCCTTGCCGATGAGCCGGAAAATCCAATACTAAAAAATAATCTTGCCCAGTCCCTTTCGGCCTTAGGATGGCAGGAGTTTAAGAAGGCGGATTACAGCCGTTCCGAGGAACTTTTCAACCAGGCATTTGAGTTAAAAAGCGACCCCGCCTTTTTAAAGGGCGTCCTGTATTCCCAGGTCAGGCTCGACAAACAGAAGGAGGCGGAAAAAACGTTTGAGGGGATTTCTGGCGACAGGGAGGCAAGGTCTGCGCTCAAGGGGCTTTTTCTTCGGCTCGGCCAGAGGCAATATAAAAGCGGGAACATGGATGAGGCCGTTGGTTATTTTGAAAAGGCGCTCTCTCTGGACCCTTCCGATGCCGCACTTTCGGCTGCGGTTGAAAATATCCGCAGTGACCGGAAAAGCGAGGAAGGTTTCGGGGAGAAAAAGGGAAGCCATTTCACTGTCAGGTTCGCCGAAAAAGAGGATCTTGTCACGGGGCACCTCATAGGGCTCCTTCTGGAAGAGGCATACTATAAAATCGGCGCGGAAATAGGTTATTATCCTGAGGATAAGATAACGGCGGTTCTGTATCCGGGCGAAAGATTCAGGGATATAACCATGGCCCCTTCCTGGGCAGGGGCGCTCTATGACGGGAAAATAAAGATACCGTCGGGCGGTATAACCGAAAGGACGGCCCTTCTTGAGAAGGTTATCTTCCATGAATACACCCATGCCGTAGTGCGCGGGATTTCAAAGGGAAGGGCGCCCGTGTGGTTAAACGAAGGGCTGGCGCAGTATCTTGAAGGCAAAAGGGTTGCAAAAGATTACAGGATGGCCCTGAAAGATGCGATCCCTTCTTCCGGAAGTATCTCCTTAAAACAGTTTGAGGGCTCTTTTACGGGCTTTACGGAAAAGGAGGCATATTTTGCCTATGCGCTGAGCCTTTCGGCGACCGAGTATCTTATAAGGGAATTTGGGATATTTTCCGCAAAGAAGATACTGGAGGGTGTTTCGGACGGCGATACGCTCGACGAGGCGTTTTCATCTTCAATCTATCAATCCTTCGGACAGTTTGAGGAGGGATGGTATAGATATCTGAAGCGCGATTCCCCATCCGGTTAGATTCATTGGCTTCATTGGATTCATGGGGGGGGCGGGCGCATTTTTTAAGGCTAAAAAACTTTGAAAAGGTTTTAGAGAGATGTTATAATGGCCTGACTTAAATTTTTAGCGGAGGTTTAAAAGAATGCCAGTAAAAAAGATTCTTGTGTTTTCGGCAGCAATTCTGGTTTTCCTGGCAGCGTGCGGGAAAGAGGGAAAAAAGGCAGGCGAAGAGAAAAAAGAGGAGGTTAAAACAACGGAACTTCCGGCCGAACTTCCGAAGGGACATCCCCAGATAGAGGAAATGCAGAAGGGGATTACCCCGGCAGGAGAGCTCCCCGCGGGGTATCCTGCGGCAGGGCAGGCGCAAAAGCAGGCGGGGGAGAGTCATCCCAAATCAAAGACTGAGCTTCCGGTAAAGGTTTCCGATAAGATAAAGGCCCGGTGGAAGGATGTTGAATTAGAGGTGACGGACGCCTCTTCCTCTAAGAGCACATCAGGCAAAAAGGCGGTCGTAAAGGTTAAGGTCGGAGGGGGAATAAAGATTGGAGATACCGGATATTCGTTTAAGGTTGAGGCCTTTATCCCCGACTATGTGATATATCAGGATTCTATAGGGTCAAAGAGCGAGAAGCCCAACAACCCCGCGGCGCTTGTTGAACTTTTTGAGGGGGATAAAAGCGTTGCCAGAGGGTGGGTCTTCAAAAATTTCCCCGCCTTCAACTCCTATAAGCATGGAAGATTCACGGTGGCGCTCCTTACGCCGCCAACCGTTAAAAAGTAGCGGTTTTTTTGTTTATATAAGGGAATTGAAAAGGGGAGAGCCGGGAAAAAAGAATTACCTTTGACATCCAGGGTAACTTTTTTATAGCATAGCGGAGAGATGCCCGAGTGGCCGAAGGGGGCTGTCTCGAAAACAGCTGTTCCGGTAAACCGGGACCGGGGGTTCAAATCCCTCTCTCTCCGCCAGATATATGATTTTTAACCGGAACAAGGAGAGATGCCCGAGTGGCCGAAGGGGTACGCCTGGAAAGCGTATGTGCATTAATAGTGCACCGAGGGTTCGAATCCCTCTCTCTCCGCCATTTAAAGTTTCTTGGAGGGGGGATGAGGGTTTTCCGTTTTTTTGATAAAAATGTGGCTACTGTTGATAGCCGGGTCCTGCGCAATGGACAGATGCAAACCCCGCCAGGTCCGGAAGGAAGCAACGGTAAGCATCGGTTTCCATGTGCCGCAGGGGTGCCTGGCTATCAACAGTCGCCATATTCGGAACTTTTCTTTCAGGTCTTATCATACTCTCTCTCTAAAACCCTTCTGAAGCAGAATTAACATGTCCTATCAGGTTATAGCCAGAAAATGGAGGCCAAACCTTTTTGAAGAGGTTGTCGGCCAGGACCATGTGGTAAGAACGCTTAGGAATGCCGTATCCTCCGGAAGGATCGGGCATGCCTATCTTTTTTCCGGCCCAAGAGGTGTCGGAAAGACAACCGTCGCGAGAATCCTTTCCAAGTGCCTTAACTGTAAAGACGGCCCGACCGCCATTCCGTGCAACCAATGCGAGATGTGCAGGGCAATCACCGGCGGCTCTTGCGTTGATGTCCTTGAGATAGACGGCGCTTCAAATACCGGGGTTGACAATATCCGGGAGTTGAGGGAAAGCGTCCGATACGCCCCGGGCCAGGGACGCTACAAGATATACATAATAGACGAAGTCCACATGCTTACCGATCACGCCTTCAACGCGCTCCTTAAAACCCTTGAAGAACCCCCGCCGCATGTTGTATTCATATTCGCGACCACAGAGCCGCACAAGATCCCTCTTACCATACATTCAAGGTGCCAGAGGTTTGATTTTAAACGCATACCCCTCAAGAAAATCCACAGCCACCTTGTGGAAATAGCCGAAAAAGAAGGGATAAAAATCGAAGAGGAGGCCCTTTATCTTATAACGAGGGAATCGGAGGGAAGCCTGAGGGATGCCCAGAGTTTGCTTGAGCAGGTTATATCCTTTTCAGGAACAGAGGTAAAAAAAGAAAATGCAATTGACGCCCTGGGGCTCATGGACAGGACCGTCATCTATGAACTTACGGAGGCCATGCTCAAAAAAGATGCCGGGGGGTGTCTGAATATTGTTGAAAATATACATAATTTTGGTTATGATTTAAAGAGGGTGACAAGCGAGTTGCTTGAATGTGTAAGGGATATCGCGGTTATAAAAGTTTCAGGGAAAAGCGACCTTGTTTCCCTTCCGGAGGCGGAAATTGGGCGCCTCAAAACATTATCCGAAGGCGTTTCCCTTGAAAGGCTTGAGATGCTTTTTGGTATCCTTACGAGGGGATACGAAGAGGTTATAAGGTCATCTACCCCGAGGTTTTCTTTTGAGATGGCCCTTCTTCGGGCAAGCAATCCTGAAGATGCAAAACCAGCCCCTCCCGGGTTGAAAGATATTTCCAAAAGGGCGGAGGAGGAGAAAAAGGGTTTAAGAATGGACGCGCCTGTTTCCGCAAGTATCGGGGAGAAAAAGGCGGAAAACCCCACCCCTGATGCGCCTTCAAAAGATGTGCTTTCAAAAGATGTGCCTTCAAAAGATGCGCCTTTAAAAAAAGATGTCCCGGGGTTTTTAAGCTGCATAAAAGAAAAAGACAACCGTATTTACAAGTCCCTTGAATCCGCAACCGTCTCCCTTGATGGCGCATCCGTTATCATTGTGGCCGACGACAAAAACACAAACTTCCTTCAGCATGTAAAGAAGGAGGCTCTGGAAAATATCTGCAGGGAGTATTTTGGAAGCAATGTCAGGATGGATATAAGGGGGGCCAAAGGGAAAAAAGATGTTTCAGCGAAGGCCCCGTCCGGGGACCCTCTCACTAAGCAGGCCCTTGCCACCCTCGGGGGAAAGGTTATAGAAGAACGGAGGAAAACCTAATGTCAAAGAATCTTTCCGATATCATGAGACAGGCCCAGAAGATGCAGGAGAAACTGAAAGAGGTGCAGGAAGGGCTTTCTGCAAAGACCGTCTCCGCTTCCTCGGGCGGCGGGATGGTCACCGCGGAGGTAAGCGGCGCCCTTAAACTTATGAAGATAAAGATAGACCCCTCTGTTCTTGCCGCATCGGATATTGAGATGCTTGAGGACCTTGTCGTTTCGGCCGTCAATGAGGCGTTCAAAAGGGCGCAGGATATGGTTTCCGGGGAGATGAACAAGG
>Ga0209521_10004148_pt1 | contig 11610 bp, 12 predicted proteins | sample Rifsed19ft4_FD_184016 | JGI IMG/M metagenome (GOLD analysis project Ga0209521, IMG submission 184016) | Soil microbial communities from Rifle, Colorado, USA - sediment 19ft 4 (version 2) | ecosystem: Environmental > Terrestrial > Deep subsurface > Rock core/Sediment | place: Rifle, Colorado... | reverse complement strand
ACCGATATGCTGGGTAATTCCCCCCGCCTCTCCGGCAACCACGTTCGCGCGTCGTATGTGATCGAGCAGTGACGTCTTGCCGTGGTCGACATGTCCCATGATTGTCACCACGGGAGGCCTCGCTTCAAGCGACTGGGGATCATCCACAATATCGACAAGCTCTTCGGATCCGAATTCCTGCTCAAATTCGATTTGAAGTCCGAATTCGTCCGCCACGAGCGTGATGGTATCCTTGTCCATGCGCTGGTTGATGGAAACCATCATGCCGAGGGCCATGCATTTCTGGATCACTTCTGCGACCGGGACACGCATAAGGTCAGCAAGTTCTCCAACGCTCACAAACTCCGTCACGCGGAGCCGGGTCTTGTCGCGCTCCGCTTCTTCGAGAATGCGCTGCTCTTCTTCCTCCCTCTCGAGTTTCTTCCTTTTTCGGTACGCAGCCCTCATGCTGGCAGGCTCTTCCCCCATATCCGCCAGAGTAGCCCGAATTGCCTTTTCGACTTCTTCCTCGTTCACTTCCGCGTGGCGACTCTTCTTCTTTTTCCGGGTTTTCGGTTCTTCCTCATCAGCAACCTTCCCGGGTTCTTTTCCGCGTTTTTCTTCCCGAATTTTCTTCTTTTTCTTCTTTTTCTTCTTCTTGTCTTCCTCGGTTTCTGCTGCAGGTTGCGCCTTTACTTCAAGGTCGAGTTTCCCCTTGATCGTCAATCCTCTGTTTCCTCTGGCAACAGCAGCTTCAAGAGGCGACGGAGCCCCGCGCTTTCCCCGCGCTTTGTCCTTCTTTTCTAAAGCCGTCTCAGGCCCCGCAATTTTCGGGCCTGCTGCCTTTGCAAGCGCTGCTTTGACCGGCTCGAGCACCTCCACCTTTTCCTCTGCAGATTTCTCGGTGATCGGCTCTTCCACGGCTGTTGGAGCAGTCACTTCTTCCGGAACCGCCGGCGCTGGTGCTGCCTGGACGATTTCCTTCTCTTTCTCCTCCGGCTCCTTCGCGGCCTTCTTCTCGGGCTTTTCAGGGCCTTCTTTCTTGCGTGACGAACGAAAATCCCTCAGCTTTTTCTGATGACGTTCCGCGACATCCTTTTCCTTCTTGAAATGGGATGTGATGGCAGACATCATATCATCCGTCACCATGCTCATGTGACTCTTGACATCGAATCCCTTCTTGTGAAGGAACTCGATTATCGTGTCACTCGACAGATTGAGCTCAGTCGCGAGTTTGTAGATCTTTATCTTTTTTGATTCAGCCATGGTGCCTTGTCTTCAATTCACCCGTGTGAGAGGACTCAGTCTTTCTTGGTTTGCTCATCCGCAGGTTCGGAGGTTGATCCTTCCGTCGGTGAGGGTTCGGGCTCGGCTTCGGTCGTTTCCGCTTTTGCTTCCGGTGCAGCCTCCTCCACTTCTTCCCCTTCTTCCTCGATTTCCGCTTCTTCCAACCCTTTCTTCAGCATCTCGACAATCTCATTTATCTTTTCTGCCTCAACGCCGAGCGTCGCCACCAGCGTTTCCTTGGGCGTATCAAGAACATCCCGTGCAGTCTTATAGTTTTCATCAAAGAACTTGTGGAACAGAACGTCACCGAGTTCCTCGCGGAATTCGGACAAGTCCATGTCGTACTCTTCTTCTTCCTCGCCGCCCTCTTTCACCAGCTGAATATCATAGCCGGTGAGTTTGGACGCCAACCTGACATTCTGGCCGTTTTTCCCAATGGCCAGCGAAACCTGGTCGGCTGCGACAAGAACGACGGCCTTCTTATTCTCCTGGTCAATCTGTACATTCAACAGCTTTGAAGGCGAGAGCGCTTTTGTGATAAACTGAACGGTATCTTCAGAATAGTTGATGACGTCAATATTTTCGTTATTCAATTCGCGAACGATCGCATGAATACGCACGCCCTTCATTCCGACGCAAGCTCCCACGGCATCAATTCTGTCGTCATGAGAAAGAACTGCGACCTTCGCCCGATCGCCCGGTTCCCGCGCAATCTTCTTGATTTCGATAATGCCGTCATAAATCTCGGGGATTTCGATCTCAAACAAACGCATAAGGAACTGGGGATCGGCACGCGAGACGATGACGAGCGGATTGCTCGCTCCCTTGCGCACCTCCTTCACCACCGCACGAATTGTATCACCCTTCTTGTATCGCTCCTTGTAGATTTGTTCGTTTCTCGGGAGGATCAGCTCATTCTTGTTGTGGACAACGAGAATCTCCCCCTTCCCCTTTCGAATCTGATAAATCTCTCCGACAACAATTTCGCCGACCGCACTCGTATATTCGTTGTAGATTGATTCCCGTTCGATTTCCTTGATTCTCTGATTGAGGTTCTGCTTGGCACTGACGACCAACCGACGCCCGAACGTCTGGAGCGGAATAATTTCGACAAACTCCTCACCTACATCGAGGTCCTCGCCGCTCTTCTTCTTGGCTTCCTTGACGTCGATCTGTATTGCCGGGTCTATCACCTCATCGACGACCTCTTTCTCCAGGTAAATTTCGATATCGCCTTTTTCCATGTTCACAACGACATCGAATTTTGCCGTCTGACCGTATTTCTTTCTCACCATCATTCCAAAAATATCCTCGATAATGCCGACGAGAATATCCTTGTCGATTCCTTTGTCCCGAACCATTTGAGAAAATGATTCGACTATCTCGTGATTCATTGCTTCCTCCAACAAGCTGCATGCAGCGCTACCATGGCAGTTCCTCTTGTGATTCGATTATCTGCTCGAACGGGAGAGAGATCGGCTCTCCTCCGTCCGGCTGAAAAGTCAGTTGATTTCCTTCAACACCAATCAACACGGCCTTCATGGAGGCCGGCTCGGGCCCGGTGTTGAAACGAACGCTGAATCGCCTTCCGACATTCTTGGGATATTGTCTCAGGAACCGCAGCGGCCTGTCCATGCCGGGTGACGAAACTTCAAGCCGAAAATCCGTTCCTTCCAGTGTTCGCTGCGTCTCCAGGACAACTCGCAACTCCCGACTTACGCGCGCACATTCATCGATCGTAATACCCTTGTCCGTGTCTGCAAATACCTGCACAAGAACCGATTTTCGCTCCAAGCGAAGCTGGATATCGACGACAAAGACGCCCTGCACCTCGAGCGCCGGACCCGCAACTTCCTTGATTTTCTGCGTGATTTCGTGAACTCTCATTTTCATCCAAAAAAAATAGCCCGAACTGGCGGGCTATTTCTGAAGGCACTGTCAAGATACGCACTTCGGCGGGAAGATGCAAGCGAATAATCAGAAATTTGTCACTACGACGCTTTCCTTATAGAATTCAGCAATAATATTCGCCGCCTCGGCTGGATCGTCGGTGACATGAAAAAGGTCAAGGTCGCCGTTGCTGATAGTACCAGCCTTCATCAATGTCTCTCTCATCCAATCGAGGAGGCCTTGCCAATACTCCTTTCCCATGAGAATGACAGGAAATGGTTTTGTCTTTTGCGTTTGAATGAGCGTTATCGCTTCAAAAAATTCATCGAGCGTCCCAAAGCCCCCCGGGAGGACAACAAACCCGTGAGCGTATTTCACAAACATGACTTTCCGGACAAAGAAGTGCTTGAATGTGATCAATCTGCCCCTATCAATATAACGGTTGGAATTCTGTTCAAACGGCAGGTCGATGTTTGCTCCTACCGACGTTCCCCCCGCTTCCTGGCATCCCTTGTTGCCCGCCTCCATAATTCCCGGCCCTCCGCCGGTGAGGACATTGAATCCTCTTTTCACGAGTGCTTTTGCCACGGAAACCGCCATTTCGTAGTACGGCATTCCGGGCGTCATTCTGGCAGATCCGAAAATCGTCACGAGCTGTTTCTGCTGTGACATGATAGAGAAGCCTTCCACAAACTCTGCCAGTATTCTGAACAGCCGCCAGAAATCCTGCTGAACGTCGGAAAGCGCCTTTAGCTTCTCGTCCTGAATGAGGTCATGCGATGAACGACTGTCTGGTGGTGCCATGGAAAATCCTTTCAAGTGTCAAGATCGGATTCCGAGGAAGTTCCTCAGAATCGTCTTACCGTGCTGGGTGGCAATTGATTCGGGATGGAATTGAACGCCGAACGTCGGTGCATCCTTATGCCGTAAACCCATAATGATCCCATCCTCCGTCCAAGCGGTGATCTCCAGGGATTCGGGGAAAGAGGATTTCTCCACTATCAGTGAGTGATACCGAGTGGCTTGAAACGGTGAAGGGACGCCTGCAAAAATGCCTTTTCCGTCATGGTAGATGGAGGAGGTCTTTCCGTGAACAATAGATGGAGCCCTCACAATCGACCCCCCAAAAGCCTGTCCGATCGCCTGGTGGCCAAGACAAACTCCGAGAATGGGAACCTGGCGAAAGAGCGCGCGAACAGACTCCACGGAAATGCCCGCTTCTGCCGGCGTACACGGTCCGGGCGAGATGATAATTCCGTCAGGCTTCATCGTCGACAGCTCTTCGACCGTAATCTGGTCGTTTCTTACGACGAGTTGTTCCACTCCCATCTCTCCCACGTATTGGACGAGGTTGTACGTGAAGGAGTCATAGTTGTCGAGAACCACAATCATGGATGCTATGCCTCCAGAGCCTGAATGGTTGCAGCGAGTTTCTCGAGTGTCTCTTCATATTCCCGATCCGGAACCGAATCATGCACAATTCCCGCCCCAGCCTGGAGATAGTAGGTGCCGTTGAATCCCACGATGGTCCGAATGGCAATACAGGAATCGAGGTTGCCGGAAAAATCCAGGTAGGCGATAGCCCCTCCATAGATACCGCGCTTCGCAGCTTCCAGCTCTGAGATGATCTCCATTGCCCTGATCTTTGGAGCTCCGCTGACGGTGCCTGCAGGAAAACACGCGAGGAGCGCATCGAGGGGGGTAACATCGGAACGCAGCACCCCTTTCACTTCCGACACAAGATGCATGACATGCGAATATCGTTCCACCCTCATCATGTCGGAAACCTGAATACTGCCAAAGTCACAAATGCGTCCCAGATCATTCCGGCTGAGGTCCACCAGCATCAGATGTTCTGCCTGCTCTTTGGGATCCGCCCGAAGCTCCTCTGCCAGCTTCAAATCTTCCTGTTTCGATTTCCCTCTTCGCCGCGTACCGGCAATGGGTCGGGTCTCCACAACCCGGTCAACAACGCGCACGAGCATTTCGGGAGACGATCCAATAACTGAGAGATCGCCCATACGGAGGAAGTACATGTATGGAGAAGGATTGATGTTCCTGAGGTTGCGATAGACGACGAAAGGGTCTGCGGTGGATCGTTGGCGGATTCGCTGAGAAAGAACCACCTGAAAGATATCTCCTTCCTCAATGTAGTGCTGTGCACGGCCGACAGCACGGCAGAATTCGTCTTTTGAAACAACGAATTCCCTCCCTTCGGATCTTTTCGTCTCGCCATTTCCGACGGCGGATTGAGTGCCGAGAAGGGATCGAAGAAGAACGATTTCAGCGCAGGCCTTTTCATACTCCTCTTGCAGCCGATCGCGGTTCCGATCATGTTCCGGCACATATGCATTCGAAATGAGTGTGATCGAATGCGTCACATTATCGAGGACAAGGATCACATCGAAAAAGAGAAGCACGCAATCCGGAATACGAGGTTCATCTTCAGGGAGCTCGGGAATATCCTCAACAAGCCGGACGCACTCATATCCGAAATATCCAACCGCTCCACCTGAAAATCTCGGCAACCCGGGCACTTGCACGGTCTTGAGGTGGGCAAAAATAGCTTTGAGGGCCTCGATGGGATGAAGACCGGGTCTCGCCAGCGCTGGGAGAACCGTCACATCGTCATGAAATGTTTCGAGGGACAACACCGCCCCTCGAATTTCGCACTTCATGAAAGGATTGAATCCCAGGAAGGAATATCGGGCTATTGTCTCTCCCCCTTCGACGCTCTCGAGAAGAAAGGAATACGGATTCTGGTCTTTGATCTTGAGATAGATAGAGACAGGCGTTTCTGTATCGGCCCGGAGCGTCTCGTAGACGGGGATGACATTTCCCCTTTTGCACAATTCGGAAAACTCTTCGAACGATGTCATGCTTTTCGCACCGGCCAGTGAATCGCGCAGCGGTCCCCCTCATGTTGTTCGACGAGCCTTCGAAATTCATCGTCAACATCTTTTGGCCGGTCGGTGCGCTGATCCAGCCAAACGTGATACGCAACATTGGTGGCAACGATCGCCCCGGTGGAAGCGAATTCCAACACACCTTCCATCCAGAAACTCGTGTTCTTGATCCGGGAAATGCGTGTGTGTACGTTCAGTGCAGCATCAAAGGTCACCGGCATCCTGTAGTCGATCTCATTTCTCACGAGAACGACCTTGTTTTCTCCTCGCACAGATCCTAATTCCAGGGCTGTTCCGATATGCCTGAAGTATTCCACCCGTCCAACCTCAAAATAGAGAAGATAGACTGCGTTGTGGACGATGCCCTGCCAGTCAACTTCATAATTACGCACGCGAACAGGCGTTGTGTGCTTGAACTGTGAAAGATCGAACCGGTCGGCCGTCGTCATGGAAACAGCCTCTGAATGATCGATGCGCCTTGGCGAACCTGTTCCATCGAAACATCCATATGAGTCACGGCGCGGATCGTCGTAGGGCCTGCATCAGTCAACAAAACACCTTTTGATCTCAGCATCGAAAGGATCTTAGACGGGGATTTCCCTGTTCCCGATACATCTACTATGACAATATTCGTCTGGACGGTATCCATGTCGACTGCAAAATCTTTCGCGCGGCCCATTTCTCCTGCAAACATCCTCGCCTTCTCGTGGTCTTCCTTCAACCGTTTGACGTTATTCTCGAGCGCGTAAGAAGCGGCAGCCGCCAGAACACCCGCCTGCCGCATACCCCCGCCAAAAATCTTCCGCACTTTTCTTGCCCGTGCAACGAACGCTTTGCTGCCGGCAACTGCCGAACCGACAGGCGCGCCGAGTCCCTTCGAGAAGCAAACAGAGACAGAGTCAAAATACCGCGCATACTCTCTCGGATGAACGCCTGAAGCCATCCACGCGTTCCACAACCGGGCGCCGTCCAAATGCATGGGGATATTGTGACGAATCATCCGGCCGCGAATTCGTTTTATTTCGTCAAGCGGATAAACAGTTCCACCGGCCCGATTGTGCGTGTTCTCGAGACATACAAGAGCCGTGCGCGTCATGTAATAGGCGGGAGGCCGTATTGCTTCCTCGAGCTGGTCGGCGCGTATGACGCCGCGGGTCCCCGCGATGGTAAGCAGCTGAACTCCTGAAAGCATCGCCGGGGCACCGGTTTCATAATTCAGAATATGTGCGTCCCTCTCCACAATGACCTCATCTCCGGCCTGGGTATGACACTTGATGGCAATCTGATTTGCCATAACGCCCGTCGGCGTGAAGAGGGCATCTTCTTTGCCGAGCAACGACGCCACGGCACGCTGAAGCCGATTCACCGACGGATCTTCCCCGAAGACATCGTCGCCGACCTCCGCTTCTGCCATGGCTCTTCGCATTTCGTCCGATGGCTTTGTAACGGTATCGCTTCGCAAATCAATCAATGATGGTCTCATGTTTCTTCTTCCTGACAAGAGCGACGACAACGATAAGTATTGAGGCGCAGAGACAACCCTTTCCCACAAAATCGCCGTGCCTCACAAAGAACGTTTCCGTTTCCATTGACTTGATCCCGGCAGAGAATGTTGCAGCTTCGTACATCGATGTTCCTGAAATCAGCCTCCCGGCGGGACTGAGCACTCCTGAAATACCTCCGTTCGCGCACCGCACAATCCACCTCCTCGTTTCCACCGCTCTCAATCCCGTGTACGCCGCAAGCTGATAAGCGCCCGAGGTATTTCCCCACCAGCTATCGTTTGAGACAACGACCAGAAATGTCGCACCCTTCCGAACAAATTCCCGGACATATTCGGGATACACCAATTCATAACAGATCATCCCGGAAAAAGGTGTCGCCGTCCCATCGCGAAGTTGAAGGTCGTACACAGTCTGTTCCGTCCCCTTTCCCCAACTGCTGATTCCCACTCCCCATTTCAGCGGTTCAATAAGGAATCGGAATGCTTTTGCGTATGGTACTCGTTCCGCGTAGGGCACCAAAACCACCTTGCGATAGACGGGACCGTTACCGACGTAGGGAAGAAAGAGTGTGGCTGAATTGAACGACTCGAAATACGCGTCCCCGGCTTTCATGGCAGTGACGCTTGCGTGCGCAGAGTCCGTGTAGTACCCGTCGGCCAGACCAGTGAACACCGGTGTATTGGCAAAGTCGACTTCGTGCTTGAAGAGATTGTAGTATGCGGTATTCTGTGAAAGGAGAATATGAAAAGGGATTGCCGTTTCAGGAAGAACAATCAAATCGAGGGAATCTTTTGAGAGGTTCCGGATTTCCCTGAAGAACAATTTGAGTTGATTGGTATATCCCTCCCACCGTGAATCCGACCCTTCCCCCCATTTCTCAAAGGGATCGATGTTCGGCTGAACAATTCCCACCTTCACGGGTGTTCCCTCAAAGAGAGAATCGTACCGTTTGAGAAGAGTCGCACCGATGACAAACGGAACGACATACAGCAGAATCAAGACAAAAAGAAGCGAGAGGCTTCTGGCTTCGGTGAACTTCCATTGTTGGAGCGCCACGTTCCGTATAAACGCATAGGAAAAAACATTGAAGGTGACCACGAGAAGCGAGAGACCGTAGACGGAGACTGCTTCAACAATCTGAATCCTGTAGAGATCATAGGCCTGGCTGTTCCCGAGCGTGAGCCAGGGGAACGAGAACTCGCCAAGGGAATGGAAGTATTCGAATCCTACCCAGAAGAAGGGAAAGGCAACAAGCCACGCAGTTGTCCCGAACCGTTTCCTGACCACATGCGCAGCCAGAAGAGGAATCCAATAAAACATCGGATGGATGGCAAGCAGGCCGACTCCCGACAGAACGAGGTACTGATCACGCAGGTGTGTGAACCCTCCCACCCAGTAGACCGTGATCAGGTGGAAGACAAAGAGCATCAGGTAGGAGTACCGGAGAAGGCTTCCAATGTTGTTGAGTCGCTCGAACAGGAAAAGAAATGGCACCAAACCGACGTAGGCAAAAGAGTACAACGGCGAAGGGGGAAAGGAGAATCCAAGAAGGATTCCGGAAATCACACAGAGAAGGACATACAGTTTCCGCCGTCGCCGGTTTTCGGTTTCTTCAACCAGGAGGGTCATGCTGATTCTCCCGTCTTTTGTCGCCGGCTCCATTGTCCGATGATGAACCGATACCCAAACAACACCAGTACTCCAATCACCACTCCCAGAACCGCTCCGGCAAGGATATCGAAGGGGTAATGAACCCCAACGGAAACCCTTGAAAAAGCCACGACTCCTGCAAAAGTCATGAACGCCCAAAGCCATTTTCTGTAGAAGTACGACAGAACCGTCGCGGCTGCGACATTATTGACAGCATGCGACGATGGAAAAGAATATCCGCTTCCACAGCCTACAAGAAGATGAACATCGTTGAGAACGTGACATGGACGAATTCTTGTGAAGAGATGTTTGATAACGGAACTGTTCAATTGGTCGCTCAAGAGAATTGTCAGAATGAGGAGTATGACAGTCGTGCGGCCCATGACGCCCCCTTTGACAGCCAGTGCGATCAACCCGGCTCCGACAAGGAAGAGAATAATCGGCTGCTTGTTGAGGTCGGTAAGGAAGGGCATCAGAAGATCAAAAACGGGGTTCGCAATCGTCTGGTTCAGAAAGCGAAAAACCGCGACGTCTATTCCATACAGGACCTCACTCACCGGACCGGGCTCCCGGGCATGTGTTCACTTTGAGGCCCTTCCGTTGTTCGCCGGCCTTTGTTTTTTGTAGAAATATCGTGCAAGCAAAACGAGAACAGCAACGACGAGAACAGATGTCACAACCTTGCTGTATGTCTCCAAATAGAGCAGAATTTCCGCCCAATTGTCGCCCAGCGCTTTTCCCGAAAGAAGAAGAATGGAATTCCAAATCATTGCACTGACAAAGGACAAGATGGTGGTGCGAATCAGCGAGAGTTCCGACATGCCCGCAAAAAAGGAAACCACCGCTCTTGTGCCGGCAAGAAATCTGTTCGCGATAATCACCCAGTAGCCGTATTTCCTGAACCACGATTCAACCTTGTGCACATTCTCGATCGGTATGAATCTGATCTTCCCGACTTCCAGGATGCGGTCTCCAAACCAGTCACCAATCTTGTACATCGTGAGGAATCCCAGGGTGCTGCCCACAGTGGCAACTGCAAGGACGACTGTGAAATCGACACGCCCGAATCCTATGAGAGAGCCGGCGGCCACGACCATGACATCACTGGGAAACGGCGGGAGGATGTTTTCGATGTAGCAAATGCCCGCAACGGCGGCATAGACCCAGACGGGCTGGAGGGTGGAAAGACTATCGATGAATTCTTGCACCGGTCTTCTCGGTTGAGGGGAAGATTGCTGCAAGGGCCAGGGCAGCGCAACCCTGGCCACGGCCCACAAATCCCAGACTCTCGTTCGTGGTCGCCTTGATTGAAACCTGCGTCGACTTGATTTTCAACCTCCCGGCGATTGCTTTCCTCATTCGCGTGACATAGGGGGACAATTTCGGTTTTTCAAGGAGGATGGTCGCGTCGATATTGCCGATGGCATATCCCCTTCGTTTGAGCAAATCACCGACGGCCTGCAGCAGGAGCAGACTCGAAATATCCTTGTACCGCTTGTGAGTATTCGGGAAATGCCTTCCGATATCGCCGAGCGCAGCGGCTCCGAGAAGAGCATCACAAATGGCATGAAGCACAACGTCGGCATCGGAATGGCCCTCAAGGCCCAGCAGCGACGGTATGCGAATTCCTCCCAGTATCAATTTCCTTTTTGGCCCGAATGCGTGAACATCGTATCCAATGCCACATCGAACCGTAATGCGCGGGATCATCGAATTTCGAATCCTTTGAAGCTGTTGTCCGAGTTGACCCACTCGATGAGGCAATCCGAGACCTGGGCGGATCTTGGTCCACCTTTGACTTCCTTGATCAGCATTTCAATGGAGCCGCGATCGCCTTCAGCCACGATTTCCACATCTCCGTTGTAGAGGTTTTTCACGTATCCCCGAAGGTTCAACTGCGCGGCATGCCGTGCGACATAATATCGAAAGCCTACCCCTTGCACCAATCCCCGCACAGCGATATGCACAGCGACATTCATCAAAAACGAAGTTACCATTTCTTCCTTTGAGACACAACAACTCGAAGAAGTGCCCGCGCAGTACGAGTGCTTCGTCCGGTGATCCGTTGAACGAGCAGCAATCCTTCTCCGATCGTCTCCGCGCTCAGACCAACGCGAACCGATCCTCGAAGATGTGAATAGAGCTGACGGTCGAGGCCCTGAAGTGCGAGAACCGTCACATTAATCAGCTCGCGTTCCTTCAGTGTCAGTCCGGGCCTGGCAAAGACTTTGCCATACACATCGTTCAGAATCATCGACCGGGCATCACGATGAATCTCCTGAATATTCCGCAGGAGTTTCTCCGTTTGATCGCCGTAGATGCGTTTGAGGATTCTTTTCGCGCTGGCACGGGGACGTTGTGGCCTTTTCGATGAGTCGCCCTTGAAGTGGCGG
>Ga0209521_10004139_pt1 | contig 11618 bp, 9 predicted proteins | sample Rifsed19ft4_FD_184016 | JGI IMG/M metagenome (GOLD analysis project Ga0209521, IMG submission 184016) | Soil microbial communities from Rifle, Colorado, USA - sediment 19ft 4 (version 2) | ecosystem: Environmental > Terrestrial > Deep subsurface > Rock core/Sediment | place: Rifle, Colorado... | reverse complement strand
TTCTTCAGTGAAATCAATGTCTGATGAGTTACCAAGATTATTTTCAATTGCCCAGACAGATCCTTTCGTTAGAACTTGCTTCATTTCTTTTGGAGATAGTTTTTTGATTGCTCCATGAGATCCAACTCCAGTAGGAATATTTTGGAAAAGATTTGAAATGAGAGTTTCAATTTTATCTTTCACAAAATCATACTCTAACAAAGTAGTTGCAAGTCTAACTCCGCAATTGATATCGTAACCAACACCACCTGGAGAAATTACCCCTTCATCCAAATCTGTTGCAGCAACACCGCCAATTGGAAAACCATATCCCCAATGAATATCAGGCATTGCAAGACTATATTTTTGTATTCCGGGAAGATGAGCTACATTTATTACCTGCTGCAATGCTTGATCATTTTGAAGTGATCTTTCTATCATTTTCTGTGAAATATAAATTCTGCCAGGAACGTTCATGTCACCAGTCCTGGGAATCTCCCAAAGATTTGGACTGAGCTGTTTCAATTCTATTTCGTTTATGATCATTTTATTACTTCATGTTTTTGTAACCCACAATTGAAATCGTGGGCTGCTGATTAAATATCAAAAACAACTCTGGTCGAAAATTTTCCTTGCTGTTCTTTAATTTCCATCTGGTGATATGTAATTGCTTTTATTTCTGCTTTAAGTTTTACTTTTTTACGATCAAAATGACTGCCCAAAACCTTAGCTCTCAAATGCCATTCATTACATTCTTTTATGATTTCAATTGTACGAACTGAATTCATTATCCAGCTTTCAGATTGAAAAAAATAGTTTAGCTCGCTTAAAAAAGATACCAACAAAACTTCCAAGCTTTCTTCATTAATCTCTAATGATTTCTCCTCCGAAGCAGCAGCAACCATATCATCAGAAATTGATTCACGCCACACCTGAGCAGATGCAATAAACAATTCATTCAGTTCATCGGCCTCAACATCAAATGCAATATCCGCCGTATGATCAATAATTTTATAATTCCAACTCATACAATTTTTATCTAAATATTAAAAAACTCAACTATATTTTGCGAAACAATTCTTAAATTTCCAATACATAAAGTATGTTTATTTAAATGCAGAATTTAGCTGACCATAGAAAAGGAATTTTAGCTGTTATTGCCGCAGCTCTATTATGGAGTACCGGCGGAATATTTATAAAACTTATCTCGCTAAATGCTTTTCAACTTTCAGGTCTAAGATCAATTTTCGCTGCCTTAGTTTTTGTCATACTCTTTAAGAAAAAATTATTGGAGGTCAATGGATTCACATTTATCAATGCGGGATTTTATGCCGGTATTTTAATTTTGTTTGTGGCAGCAACAAAGATGACAACTGCGGCAAACGCTATTTTTTTACAATACACTGCACCGATTTATGTTTTATTTCTTGAACCACTTATCAATAAAACTAAATATCAGCTAATCAATGTCGTTACGATTGCCTTTTGTTTTGGAGGAATGGTTTTATTTTTTGTTGGCGAACTTTCCCCCGGCTATATGGCAGGCAACATTATTGCTCTGTTATCAGGGATTGCGTTTGCAGCTTTCCTCATTGGTATGAGAAAGAATCGTCCGGAGTATCAATTCAGTTCTATCTTTTACGGAAATGTATTGATAGCCCTAATTTGTCTCCCATCACTTTTTTCTGTCGAACATTTTACTCTTCCGGATTTTGGAATGATAGCTTTCCTCGGAATTTTTCAAATTGGAATTGCTTATGCTGTTTTCAGCTATGGATTAAAACGAGTTTATGCAATTGAAGCATCATTAATTTCTATGATTGAACCTGTGCTTAATCCTGTTTGGGTTTTTATCGGTTATGGAGAAGTACCGGCTTTTATAGCAATTGTTGGCGGAATAATAATCGTTTTTGCAATTTCGATTAGGGCATTTATTTTAGAATCAACTGTTTCCAAAGAAAATTAAGGTTATAAATGAATGAGGATTTATCCAACTTGATCGTTACAACAAGAACGATATCATTCAAGAATTAAGATAGAATTCTCATCATCTAATATGAAGTTTGAAATTTTAATGTAATTATTTCGTAAGAGTAATGAAATGGTCGTCGTAGAACAATTACCTTTTTTTATCCAAATTACTTTAGGTGGGAACCCTTCAATAATAGAACGGTCATTAAAATCTGAATCCTTCGTCACAATTGTAAAAGAATTATTTTTTGAATATTCCATATTTCCTCATCAATTGCAGATTGGAGTGATAAATTTTTGACATGAGTTAATTTTGGAAAAATATCATTGAGATTATCACACAGCATGTGAGAAAGATTTTGATCAAGCAAAAGTTTCATGATGTTAGAATTACAGACCTTCGCTCACGATCTGCTGCATAGCTAAGACACGCAAGGATATCTTCCTTATTTAACTCAGTAAAATCTTTAAGGATATCATCAGTGCTCATTCCAGAGGCAAGATACTCCAAAATATCATAAACACTAATTCTTAAATTTCTGATGCAAGGTTTACCGCTTCGTTTCCCTTGTTCAATTGTAATAATTTTTCTGTAATCCATCTTAAATCCTTTTTGTTCAAACATAACTTTATTAATGAATATTTTCAACTCTTTTCTAAAATTTTGCAAAAAATGGCGTTGTTTAAAATTTAGAGTAAATCTAAGGTGATAACCGTTCTATCTTCCACTTGCCATCAATTAATGTGTAACAAATCCTATCATGAAGTCGGCTTTCTCTACCCTGCCAAAATTCAATTCTATTCGGGATAACTCTATACCCTCCCCAAAAAGGTGGAAGAGGTATTTCCTTGTCTTCAAATCTCTTCTTCATTTCCTCAAATCGCTTTTCAAGTTCATTACGATTTTCAAGTACACGGCTTTGCCATGAGGTCCAGGCACCTAATTGATGTTCACGCGAGCGTGAATGAAAATAATGTTCGGATACTTCTCGCGAAACTTGAACAACTTTACCGGAAATCCTGATTTGTCTTTCTAATTCAGCCCAAAGAAAAAGTAATGCTGCAATTGGATTTTCATCCAAATCTCTTGCTTTTGAACTTTTGTAATTTGTATAAAATACAAAACCCTTTTCATCAAAACCTTTTAGAAGCACAGTTCTTGCCGAAGGAATTCCCTTTTTACTTGCTGTCGCTAAAATCATCGCATTGGGTTCAAGTAGTTTTGATTCAATTGCTTCATTCATCCAAATAGTGAATTGTTCAATTGGATTTGATGAAACAGATTCTTCGCTTAACTCTTTTAGGGAATATGTATTCCTAGGATTTGAGATATTGTTATTTATCATAAGTGTTAGATCGTTTTAAAAGTGATTTACATCTCATTGAAAACTAAACTGGAAAAAAAATTGTTATCTTACAACAGAAGGTCTGAGCAATTGTGACATAAATATTTTCTTTTATAAATTTACTAATAATAACCTATAAACATCTACAAGAAAAAATCATGAAGAAGAGTGAACTGACACAAAGACAAAAAGAAAAGCTTGAAAAATTTGGAGCGAACACATGGTTTGTTGAATCACTTTACAAACAATATCAAGAAAATCCTTCGGCTGTTCCTGAGCAATGGAAAATTTTTTTTAGTAATGTTACTGAAGGAACTAAAGATAACGGAAGCAAAAATCAAAAAGTAAGTAGTCCCCTGCCTTATCCTAATTTCGAAATGCCTAAACCTGATCCCGATGATGATACTCAAGTTATTGCCGGAAGTTCTGCCCGCATTCTTGACAACATGAATTCCAGTCTTACGATTCCTGTTGCCACTTCTCAAAGAACAATTCCTGTAAAATTATTAGAGGAAAATAGACATCTGATTAATCGTCATCTAAAAAAAGTCAATCAAGGAAAAATTTCTTTCACGCATCTGATCAGTTGGGCTATCTTAAAGGCAATCACATCAATGCCTGTTATGAATAGCGCATTTTCAATTATTGATGGAAAACCAACAGTAATTAAAAGAAATAAAGTTAACCTGGGAATCGCAATAGACATTCTGAAGAAAGATGGTTCGCATTCTTTGATCGTTCCCAACATTAAGAATGCCGACACGATGGGCTTTAAGCAATTCTTGATGATTTATGAAGATTTGGTTACGCGATCTCGAAAAGGATTAATTGATCCGGCTGAATTTATGGGCTCGACGATTACGCTTACAAATCCCGGAACAATTGGAACAGTTACTTCAATACCAAGATTAATGGTTGGACAAGGAACAATTATAGCCACTGGAGCAATTCAATATCCCGCTGAATACCAAGCAATGTCTTCAAACACAATTTCAACTCTTGGCATAAGCAAAGTAATGAACATTACAAGCACTTACGATCACAGAATAATTCAAGGTGCAGAATCCGGATTCTTCTTAAAGGAAATCAATGATTTGCTTTTAGGTGAACATGGTTTTTACGAAGAAATTTTTAAAGATCTTAAAATTCCACTTCAACCTTTAAGATGGATGACCGATTATCAGCCAGGCTCATTTTCCAAATCATCCAATACCGAAGAGATTGAAAAGCAAGCACATGTTCTGCAATTAATAAATATGTACCGTGTACGCGGGCATCTCGTCGCTGATCTTGATCCATTAGGAGCGCAAAACACTTATTTCCCCGATCTCGATCCTGCCGCATATAAATTAACTTTTTGGGATTACGATCGTGAGTTCATAACAGGAAGTTTAATGCCGGGAATTAAGACGGCAACACTAAGAGAGATTTTGGATATTCTTCAAAAAACTTACTGCGAGAAGATTGGCATCGAGTACATGCATATTCAGAACTCGGAGGAAAAAACCTGGCTTCAAAATAAAATGGAGCCCGTGAGAAATAAACCTGAGTTCAGTAAAGAAATAAAGCTTAGAATTTTGGAAGAGCTAATCAAAGCAGAGTTATTTGAGCACTTCATTCATAACCGATTTATCGGGCATAAAAGATTTTCCATCGAAGGATCCGAAACTCTAATTCCGGTTCTTGATTTCATTTTAAATGAAATCGGAGAATCAGAAATTGAAGAGGTTGTGATTGGAATGGCTCATAGAGGACGAATAAATGTTCTGGCCAATATTATTGGGAAATCGTTCGAATCAATCTTATCAGAATTTGAAGATATTGTCGATCCAAACTCAATTGAAGGATCTGGAGATGTAAAATATCATCTTGGTGCCGCAGGAGAATACTCCACAAGGTCTGGCAGCAAAATAAAAGTAACTCTTGCTTCAAATCCGAGTCATCTTGAATGGGTAAATCCTGTTGTCGAAGGAATTGTCCGCGCAAAACAAACAAGAATGGGAGACGCCAAAGTACATAAAAAAGTTATACCGCTTTTAATTCATGGTGACGCTGCATTTGCCGGACAAGGTGTTGTAGCTGAAACAATAAATCTATCACAACTAAGCGGTTATCGTACTGGCGGTACTATTCACGTTATTATCAACAATCAAATTGGATTTACTACCACTCCTGAAGATGCTCGTTCTTCTGTTTACGCAACTGATGTCGCTAAGATGATCCAAGCTCCAATTTTTCACGTTAATGGTGACGATCCAGAGGCATCTCTTTGGGCAGCTAAATTAGCATTTGAATTTAGACAGAAGTTTGGAAAGGATGTTGTAATTGATCTTTTCGGTTACAGGAGACACGGGCACAATGAAGGCGACGAACCCGGATTTACACAGCCATTGTTATACGAGAAAATAAAAACTCAACCTACCGTAAAAGCTCTTTATGCAAATCAGCTAATCAAATCGGGTGAAATATTACAAACCGATATTACCAGGTTAGAAACTAAATTTAATACTCAATTGAGCAAGGCCTTTGATAGAATCAAAGAGAAAAGCGTTGAATTTAAAAGTGATACTCCACTCGCCATTTCAAAGGAAAAGATTGCAGCAGTTAGACATGTGGAGGATACGAGCATTTCAGAAGAAATGTTAAGAACAATTGTCAATTCGATTACAACTTTACCGGCTAATTTTTCTATTCATCCTAAGCTGAAAAAGTTTATGGAAAAAAGAAAAGGATTGATAGACGGAACCATCGAGGCGGATTGGGCTTTTGCCGAAACTCTTGCCTTTGGAAGCTTGCTGCTGGAAGGAACTCCCGTTAGGTTAAGCGGGCAAGATAGCGTACGCGGAACTTTCAGTCAGCGTCATCTTGCATTTGCCGATATCAAAACAGGTGAAGATTACTTTTTCTTAAATCATATTTCCTCCAAGCAGGCTAAGCTTGAAGCGTTAGACAGCTTGCTTTCTGAAGCAGCGATTTTAGGATTTGAGTACGGATACAGCGTTGCTGATCCGCTTGCATTAGTAATCTGGGAAGCACAATTTGGTGATTTTGCAAACGGTGCTCAAATAATTATTGACAATTTTATTGTAGCTTCATACGAAAAATGGAAAGTCCATAATAGTCTTGTCATGCTTTTGCCTCATGGATTTGAAGGACAAGGTCCCGAACATTCCAGTGCCCGGTTAGAAAGATTTCTTACTTTATGTGCAGAGGACAATATGCATCTTTGCAACGTTACGACACCAGCTCAATATTTTCATGTTCTGCGAAGACAAATAAAACATGCAACGCAAAAACCTCTTGTAATCATGACACCCAAAAGTCTTTTACGTTTGCCGGAAGCTAAATCTCCCAAAAAGGAATTTATTAAAGGTAAGTTTCATGAGATATTGGATGATCATTTTTTAACTGATAAAAACCAAGTTCAGAGAGTCATTTTAACCAGCGGAAAAGTTTATTATGATTTATTGAAGTACCGCAACGAAAATAAAATCGAAAATGCCGCAATAATTAGATTTGAGCAATATTATCCTTTCAAGGGTGAATTTCTTGAAAAAATTATAAGCTCATATCCAAAAGTGAAAAAGATAATTTGGGTACAGGAAGAACCGAAAAATATGGGTGCGTGGAACTTTATTTCACAGAGAATTTTTGATGTTATCTCGACCGGTAAAAAACTTTATTACGCAGGAAGACCGGAAAGTGCGAGCCCTGCAGCCGGCTCAGCAAAAATTTCCGCACAGCAGCAAAAGGATTTAGTTGAACAAGCTTTCAAGATTTAAATTTTTACTAACCCAGTTCCTCAGGATTCAGAAAATCGTACGTAAGGAACTGGGTTAGTTGATTCCAGCTTATTGATTAAGTATTTACTTAGAAGTATTTTTGAGCAACGAAATAATGCGAGCGTAACTCAGTCCGCCAAAAGCGGATAAATTGGTAGAGTGTCAGCTTCCCCCTCCTGTTAGTGTATGCGGCAGTAATTCAGTGGTAGAATGTCAGCTTCCCAAGCTGGACGTCGCGGGTTCAAGTCCCGTCTGCCGCTCAAATCGTAAAGTTGTCAGGCAAGCTGAATGTCGCGGGTTCGAGACCCGTCGCTCGCTCACAAATTTTTTGGATAATTGAGTTAATTATCCAATATTTGCCAATAAATTTTGAATTTGGGCGCTTAGCTCAGTTGGTTCAGAGCATCTGCCTTACAAGCAGAGGGTCCGCGGTTCGAATCCGTGAGCGCCCACCACATTAGCAAATTCCAAGCTCCAAATCCAAATAACAAATCAAAACAGATCTGAATTCACAATAAGTAAATAAATCAGACGATAGAATTTTGAAAATTTGAAGTTTGGCAATTGATATTTATTTGTAATTTGCTTTTTGAAAATTGAGTTTTATTCTGGGTGCTTGGCTCAGTTGGTTAGAGCGCTTGCTTCACACGCAGGAGGTCAGTGGTTCGAATCCACTAGCGCCCACAATCTTAGTAGGTCGAAGAGTTTCTTCGATCTTTTTACTTTTAAATTTGTTGAGAGGAATTTTTTTATTTTATAGCTGTTCGGATGAATAAGACTAACTAAGTGTTTATCTTTGGAGTAATAAAATCGGTTGAATATAAGAATTGACAAATTTCGATAGAGCTTTTGAGCAAGCAAAAAACCTCGTAGAAGATTTTCAATCTAATGAGTCAAAATATCTTTCTTCGGATTATCAGGAAGCTGAAGTAAGAAGGGATTTTATTGATAAGTTTTTATTCGCACTTGGTTGGGATGTTTACCACAATGAACAAAAGAATCCTTATGAGCAAGAAGTAAAAGTTGAGAAAAGCGTACATGTAGGAAGACAACAGAAACGAGCTGACTACGCTTTTCATTTACAACCCAATTATCGCGATGTTAAATTTTATGTTGAAGCTAAAAAACCCTCCAAGAACTTATATAATGCTGACGACTATTGGCAAACTTGTCGATATGGTTGGAATGCCGGCAACACAATCGTGGTTCTTACCGACTTTGAAGAATTCCACATTCTCGATTGCAGAATAAGACCTGACATTAGTACAATACTGGACAACAAAATAAAGCAATTTCATTTTACCGATTATTTAAACAAAGAAAAATTTGCTGAAATATTCTGGCTTTTTTCGCGAGAAGCGGTCGCTGATAATTCTCTAGAAAAATTTGCTGTAAGTCTTCCAAAACCTCGTGGTAAAGCCATTCAGAAAGGATTTTTCAAAGGTGGTTATCAATCAATTGATGAAGCTTTTCTTGAAGAACTTGATGAAATAAGAGATTCACTCGCAAGGGCTTTTAAGAAGAGCAACCCACATCTTGAGAGCGATGAATTAACTGAGATGATACAACGTACTATTGATCGTCTTGTGTTCATCCGTTTTTTAGAGGATAAACAAATTGAACCGGATCATTATGTAAGTGAGTTCGGTGATTCTAAAACTGCTTGGAAAGATTTTCTTGTATCAAGTAGAAAGCTCAATGCAAAATACAACGGTATAGTATTTAAAAAATCTTCGATCGATTCCAATAACATTATAGAACCGGACGATAAGACTTTCTCGAACATCTGTGAAGAACTAGCCCATATCAATTCCCCTTACAATTTTGACATAATTCCAATTCACATTCTTGGTTCCATTTACGAAAGATTTCTTGGAAAAGTTGTTGTTGCAACTGATAAAAGAGTTAGAATTGAAGAAAAACCTGAAGTAAGAAAAGCGGGTGGAGTCTACTACACGCCGCAATACATTGTTAATTACATAGTTGATAATACAGTTGGAAAATTAATCGAGGGAAAAACACCAAAAGAAATTTCAAAGATGAGGTTTGCAGACATTTCTTGCGGTAGTGGTTCATTCTTAATCACGGTTTTTGATAGACTTTTAGATTATCATGGAAAATGGTATCAACAAAACCCAGAGCAAGCAAAAAAAGATAAATGTATTGAGCATGATGGTAAATGGGTTCTATCATTAAAACAAAAGCAGAAAATTCTTACCAATAACATTTACGGTGTTGATTTAGATCATCAAGCGGTTGAAGTAACCCAACTTTCATTGTACCTAAAGTTATTGGAGGACGAAACTACCGCTACTGCCTACGAAACTTGGGTTATGTTTAAGGAGCAATTGCTTCCTAGTTTAAGCGATAATATTGTTTGTGGTAATTCTTTGATAGGTACAGACATTATTGATGGTAGATTATTTGATTGGGATAATGAAAAGAAACTGAAACCAATGAACTTTGAAGATGCTTTTCCCAAAGTAATGGGTAAGGGTGGTTTTGATGCTATCGTTGGGAATCCTCCATATGGAGCAGAATTATATGATGATGAATATTTAAGTCAAAAATATTTCTATGCATCAAAATTAAAGGAAATCAATTCATTTCTTTTTTTCATTGAGAAGTCTTGGAAGCTGCTTAATAATGAGGGGAAAATGGGTTATATCGTTCCTGATACGATTTTATTAAAAATTCAATACGAAAAGTTTAGAAAATTTCTTAGGAATGAAACCAATATCTTTGAAATAATTGAACTGGGAACCGTCTTCCAACAAGCCAAAGCGACTCCAAACATTTTACTATTTATAAACAAAACCTTCATAAATCAAAATACTATAATTACTAGAAAACAAATAAATCCTAATCAAACTATCTCAAAAATATTAGATGACTTTAGAATAAGAAACTGGTTTGCAGAAGGGAAAATTAGTTACAGTGAATGGGACAAATTTCCAAATCTTCAACTTGGAAGATATGTCCAAAAGGAGAAAGTGAGACTCATTGAAAAAATAATGGATCATCAGTCCGTTATTTGTTTGGGAAATTTTGATTCGATAAATATTGATCGTGGTCTAGAAGGAGGGAAATCGAGTTTATTAGAAAATTATTCCAAAGGTATGTACAGAATTATTATACCTGAAAATGTAGATAGATATTCAATTACTGAGGAACCCTTATATTATACTTCCGAAATAAAACCATCTTTTTTATATGATAGAATTGTTTTAATTAGAATTAGAAATACAAAAATTGAACAAAGACTAGTTGCAAGCATTATTCCTAAAAAAATTGCAACATTAAAAACGTTACAACAGATCTATCTGATCAAAAAGAATAAAATTGATCTAAAATATCTTCTTGCTCTAATAAATTCGACTTTACTGAATTTTTACTGCAGTCATTTCCTGACAGATGATGTTAACAAAGACTACATAAATCAATTACCCTTACCATTAAATTTAGATAGTTATGAGAAACACAACCAAATTGCAAGATTAGTTGAAAATATAATCGATGCAAAAAAAAATAAAATAAAATCCATCATAGAAAGCGAAAAAGAATATCTCGAAAAGAAATGCAGCACACTAGACCGACAAATAGATAAACTTGTTTATGAGTTGTACGGATTAACAGAAGAAGAAATAAAGATTGTTGAAGGAACTGAGATAAAAGAATAATAAAATTTTAATTATTCAATCATTTATTACAAAATTCTGGAATTAGTATGCGACCAATTTATTTAATCAAAGATCAAGGTTCATTTCAAAGAAAAGTCATGCTTGATATGGCGTGGCTTTCTACACATAAACAAATCAGACTTCCCAAGTATTATCTGGAGGATGGAATTTATTTACCGTATAAATCAAATAACAAAAATGAAATCGAAAAGTATTTTTTGACAAAGGATAAAATATTAAAGGAAGATAACGACCATTTTTTCTTCAAGTTTCCCTTCAAACCGGAAGAAGTAGAAAACGCGGTTCAGTAATATTAAAATACCTCATCTATTCTTGCATTTCACTGATAACAAAATAGTATATGATCCTTCTATTGTGATTTTAGATTATGCAAGTTATCCATAGTAATTTTTTAAAATAGTCCCGAGTTTTAACTCGGGGAAAAGATTTAATAAAAACCAATTTTGGTTTTAACCACTATTTTGTTGCTTGGTTGGGCTAAAGCCCATAATTTCTGTCAGATATTTTACCCCGACATGAATGTCAGGGCAATTGAAATCGTGTTCTATTATGTTTAGACTATAGTAATTATTTTCAAATTACTAAGATTATTCAGGTACATTATTAATGTGATACAGAATTGATTTTATTTCTTATTGACAGCAGCCATTGCCTGCAGTTCAACCTCGGAGTGTGAAGTTGCCCTCAATAAATCCGAAAGAATTCTTTTCTCCCTATTTAAAAGAAGTGTCAGTTCGCTTTGCAAAGTTTCATCCAGCCGGCTAAGTTCTTTCAACGAATCAACCGATTTATAGATTTGCTTTTTCCTCGATTCGATCTCAAAGAGTTCGATGGACAAA
>Ga0209521_10004136_pt1 | contig 11628 bp, 10 predicted proteins | sample Rifsed19ft4_FD_184016 | JGI IMG/M metagenome (GOLD analysis project Ga0209521, IMG submission 184016) | Soil microbial communities from Rifle, Colorado, USA - sediment 19ft 4 (version 2) | ecosystem: Environmental > Terrestrial > Deep subsurface > Rock core/Sediment | place: Rifle, Colorado... | reverse complement strand
AATCTCGGTAGGGCCGTCGCAGTAGTAGGGCGAGAAGGAATGCTCGTACTCGGGGAGGTGCTCGGAGATCTGGTGCATCTGGGTTGTCTGATTCATCGAACCGCAAATGAAGAAGATCCGTCTTCTCATTGGAGCCAGCCAGCCTCTCGATACCACTTCACGGTGACTGCCGCCCCCTCCGTCAACCCAACGCTGGGGACAACGCCAAGCTGCCGTCGTGCCTTGCTGGTGTCGCAGAGCCAGTGCCCTGCAGCCTCCCGCACCTTCCCTCGCGAGAAATACCCCGGTCGTCTCGTGACCCACGCCCAGGCATCCGCGCCCGTGGCCAGGGCGAGGAGAATCGGCACAGGGATCCGCAAGCGTTTGGGCTGAACTCCCAAGGCCTCGCCAAGGGCGTCGCCCACCTGCTCCCACGTGAAGACACCCTCTCCGGCCACGTTGAAGATTTCGCCAGAGGCGACCTTCGCCTCGCCCGCTGCCAGAAGGGCCGTCACCAAGTCTTTAATATAGCACAGGCTGAGAGTCCGCGGCGGACCGGCAGGCATTGGCAGAAAGCCTCGTGCCACCCACCGGGCGAATTCCAAGATGCCGCGGTCCCGGGGACCGTACACGACTGGGGGACGCAGCACGATGACGTGCAGGCGATCCCGTACAGCGAGAACGGTCGCTTCACCTTTCAACTTGCTCCACCCGTAGGCGGAAACCGGACGGGGCGAAACGCCCTCGGAACACGCCTTAGAAATCGGCATGGGGCCGACAACTGCCAGACTGCTGAGGTGGACCAGGCGGCGCGGTCCCCTCGGTGTTTCCAGGCACGCATGGACCAAATGGCGAGTTCCGTCAGTATTAACGCGGAAAAATTCCCGCGCCGTGCAGGCCCGCGTCAATCCGGCCACGTGGTAGACCTGGTCCACTCCACGCATGCCCTCCCGGAGAGCACGCGGGTCGTCCATGCCTCCCTGGGCAATCACCACCGACGGAAGCCCAGCGATCCAGCCGAGGCGTCCAGTGTCCCTGACAAGGCAGCGGACCTCGTGGCCCTGCGCAAGTAGGGCCTCCACGAGGTGACTCCCGATGAATCCTGTCCCTCCGGTCACCAGAACCCGCACGCCACCTCTCTTCCTCTACGCCGGCAGCCCTGGTTGACGGAGCCCCCCCTCTCCGTTCGGGATCAGTGGGGGAGCTCCCTCCGCCATTCACCGCAGGCCGGGGCGGATCAGCCTACATTGGTCTGGCGATCCCGTCCAGGGGAAACGTGCCGCGGAACTTGACCGTCTCCAGGATCTCGAAGCCTGCCTCGCGGAAGATCCGTATGATGTCCCGATTCGGCTGACCACCCCCGAGGAACCTCTGCCACACCGGGGTGACCGCGTCCCGGAGGGCCGCGAGGGGTGGTTGCCCGGATCGAAAGCTCTCGAACGAGCGCAGTCGCCCGTCGGGCTTCAGGAGGCGGCGCACTTCCCGGGCCGCCGCATGCGGGTCAGGGATCGTGGCGATGACCAGGGTAGAGATCACAGTATAATAGAATAAATAAAATCTCCGCAAAATAAAACATGAAAAACCGCAGGAAGCTTTACTTTTAATTTTGACCGTCTTCTATGAGCGAACACTAAGGGAACACCGAAAACCTTGAACAGAGTAGTCAACTAGCACATCAGAACATCACGAAAAAAACATTTCATTCCCGGCGCAAAAAAGGGATAGTATTGTTCGCTTGCAGAGCTATGATGACCGCTTGCCAGGCAGGGGAAAAGGGATGGCAGCGGACTGTCTTTCGTTGAAAACGGTTGCCGCATGATCGGTATTGCCTATTACCCCGGACATCTGGTATATACAACGGGCACCAGCACAGACGCCGCAGGCGCTGCCCAGGATGGGCAGGAGGAAAAGACTTTGCTATGATAAGCCGATGAATCTCTGGCGCGACTTTCACGGGGCCAATGCCGGGTACGTGTTGGAGCTCTATGAGCGCTATCGCCAGAACCCCGATTCTGTCGATGCCGCCACAAGAGCCTCTTTTGCCAGGTGGACCTCGGCGGTTGACGGGGCGCCTGCTGTAGCAGCGCCAGCCATCGGCAAGATCGTTGGCGCAGTCACACTTGCCCAGGCCATTCGGACGTACGGCCACCTGGCTGCTCAGCTCGATCCGTTGGGAAGCCCGCCGCCCGGGCATCCATCGCTGGAGCCGACGACCCATGGCGTAACGGAGGAAGACCTTCGCCGACTGCCGGCCAGCCTCATTGACGGACCGTTTGCGGAACGGGTGGCGAATGCCCTGGAGGCCATCCAGGCTCTCCGCGCAATCTATTCCTCCACCATAGGTTACGACTATGGACACATCCGGGTCCCGGAGGAGCGGGAGTGGCTTCGCCTTGCGGCCGAATCCGGCCGCTTCCGACCGCCCCGGGATCCCATCAATCCTGAGGCGCTGCTGGAGCGCCTTACCCAGGTCGAGGCCTTCGAGCATTTCCTGCACCGCATGTTTCCCGGGAAGATCCGCTTCTCACTCGAGGGCCTGGACATGATCGTCCCCATCCTGGACGAGGTGATCGGGGAGGCGGCCGAAGCCAGGATCCACAACATCCTGATCGGCATGGCCCACCGGGGTCGCCTCAATGTGCTGGCGCACGTGCTCAACAAGCCGTATGCCCAGATCCTCGCCGAGTTCAAGGACCTGACGCGAGGGCGCACACGCCTTGACGGTATCGACCAAGCGGCGGGCGACCGTCTGTTGGCCAGTTGGACCGGCTACGTGAAATACCATATGGGCGCGCGCCGGGCGCTGAAAGGCGGCGAGCCGCTCAATGTCGTGGTCTCCATGCCCCCCAATCCCAGCCATGTTGAGTCCGCCTATCCGGTCGTGGAGGGCATGGCCTACGCCGCCGGCACTCAGGTGGATAAGCCGGGGCCGCCCCGGTTTGATCCCACGGTGTCCTTGCCGATCCTCATCCACGGCGACGCGGCCTTTCCCGGTCAGGGGGTGGTGGCAGAGACACTGAACCTCTCTCGATTGCCGGGGTACCACACCGGCGGGACGATCCATGTCATCGCGAACAACCAGTTGGGGTACACGACCAATCCCAAGGATGCGCGCAGCACGCTCTATGCGAGCGACCTGGCCATGGGATTTGAGATTCCCATCGTCCACGTCAACGCTGACGACCCGGAAGCCTGCATCGAATCGGCCCGCCTGGCCTTCGCCTATCGCACCAAGTTCCAGAAGGACTTCCTCATCGACCTGATAGGGTATCGCCGATATGGACACAATGAGGGCGATGAGCCCCGTTTCACCCAGCCGCTCATGTATGAGAAGATCGAGCGCCATCTTACGGTGAGAGAGCTGTGGGCCACCACCATGATCACACGTGGGCTTATCGATGGAGGCTGGCCGAAGAAACTGATGCAGAACCGGATGCAAGCACTTCAGCGCGTGCTGGAGTCTCTTCATCCCGAAGTAGATCTGGTCGAACCACAGCCCAAGGCCCCGGCGCCCGGCGCGGCACGTCGGGTCCAGACGGCCATTCCCGCCCAGCGATTGCGGGAGCTTCACGCGTCGCTCCTGTGGGTGCCTGAGGGATTTACGCTTCATCCGAAGCTAGAACGCGCCATGCAGCGGCGACGCACAGCTCTGGCCAATCTCGACAAGCCCGGCATCGACTGGGCGACGGCCGAGCAACTGGCCTTCGCCTCTATCCTGGAAGACGGCATTGCCATCCGCCTCACCGGCCAGGATGTCGAGCGGGGCGCGTTCGGGCAGCGCCATACCGTCTTTCATGACATGAAGACCGGAAAGGTTTTCACGCCCCTGCAGGCTCTACCCCAGGCGAAAGCCGCCTTCGCGGTGTTCAACAGCCCCCTGACGGAGAACGCCGCCATCGGCTTTGAGTACGGCTGCAACGTGCAAGAGCCGGGACGACTGATCATCTGGGAGGCTCAATACGGGGACTTTGTCAACGGGGCCCAGATGATGATCGATGAGTTCGTCGCGTCGGCTCGGGCCAAGTGGGGACAGACACCCTCGCTGGTGATGCTCCTGCCCCACGGCTATGAGGGCAAGGGCCCCGACCATTCCAGCGCCCGCCTGGAGCGGTTCCTGGAACTCGCGGCAGAGACGAACATGCGGATCGCCAACTGCACCACTGCAGCCCAATACTTCCACCTGCTCCGCTGGCAGGCCGCGCTGTTGGAGGCCGATCCCTTGCCTCTCGTGGTATTGACCCCCAAGAGCCTGTTGCGGCATCCCCTCGCCCAGTCGTCCTTGTGGGATCTGGCCGAGGGACGCTTCACGCCGGTGATCGATGACGCGCAGGCCAGGCAGCGGCCTGAGGAGGTCCGCCGCCTCATCCTCTGCAGCGGCAAGATTCATGTTGACCTGGTGACAAGCGGGCATCGTGCCGAGACTCCGGGCATCGCCATCACTCGGATCGAGCGACTCTATCCCTTCCCCGCGGACGATCTGCGGCCGGTGCTGGATTGCTATCCCAAGCTGGAATCGGTGGCCTGGGTGCAGGAGGAGCCGGAGAACATGGGTGCGTGGATCTCTTTACGGCCGCACCTGGGCGCGTTGATCAACGGGCGCTGGTCTCTCCGCTATATCGGCCGGCCCCCCAATTCCAGTCCAACGGAGGGATCGTCGGCCTGGCATGCGACCAATCAGAGGACCCTTGTTGAGCACGCCTACGATCTGAACTCAGCCATCGCGGAAGACGTGTTCATCTCCTCGAAAGAGACATAGGCTCGAGGAAGGAGCCATGCCAATCAAGATCGTTGTCCCCGAGCTGGGTGAATCGGTCGTCGAGGCCACAGTGGCCCGCTGGCTGAAACGAGAAGGCGATCACGTGGCCGTAGGTGAGGCGGTGGCCGACCTGGAGACCGATAAGGTCAACCTGGAGGTGGGCGCCGAGCGCACCGGCGTGCTGGTCCGCATCGAACGAAAAGAGGGCGAAGATGTAAAGGTCGGTGACGTGCTGGGGGTGATCGAAGAGGCGCCGCCACAGGAGCCGATGCGCACTCCAGCGGAAGAGAGAGCCAAGGCTACCCCCGTGGCCAAGAGCCTCGCCCAGGCGTATGGCGTCGATCTGGTGCAGGTGCCCGCGAGCGGTCCCGGCGGGAGGGTGACCAAGGAGGACATCCTGAGCTCTCTGGAGAGGCAGAAGGCCTCCAGGCAGGCTGAGATACCGGCCACGCCAGCCGTCACCGCGGGAGCCGGTGCATCGCAACCCGTGCCCGCCGCCAAGCGGGAGGGGCGCGACGAGCGCGTGCGCATGTCCCGCCGCAGGCAGACCATCGCCCGCCGTCTGGTAGAGGCGCAACACACGGCGGCCATGCTCACCACCTTCAACGAAATCGACATGAGCGCGGTGATGGAAATCCGGCGTCGCGGAAAGGAGTCGTTCCAGGAGCAGCATGGCCTGAGCCTTGGCATCATGCCTTTCTTCGTTCGCGCCGCCATCGGGGCTCTGACGCGCTGTCCCCGGCTCAACGCCGAAGTCCAGGGCGATGAGATGGTCCTGAAGCGTTATTATGACATCGGCATCGCCATCGCCGCGACGGAAGGGTTGGTGGTGCCGGTGCTGCGGGATGCCGATCGGATGTCCTTTGCGGAGATCGAGAAGGCAATCGACGAATATGTCCGGAAAGCCGAGGAAGGCGCCCTTTCCTTGGAGGATCTCCGTGGGGGCACCTTCACCATTACCAACGGTGGTGTCTTTGGCACGTTGCTCAGCACCCCCATTCTCAACCCGCCTCAGGTGGGCATCTTAGGCCTTCACAAGATCGAGGAGCGGCCCATCGCGCGGGGCGGTGAGATCGTCATCCGCCCGATGATGTACGTGGCGCTCAGCTTCGATCACCGCATCGTGGACGGTCGCGAGGCGTCCCTGTTCCTGGGACGAGTCAAGGAACTTATCGAGGACCCTGAGGCCCTCTGGTTGGAGCGCTGAACGGATGCCGGCCTGATCCGTCCCGGCGCCACCGGCCCCCTCGCTTTCCTGCCGAGGTGACGCTCCTGAGCTCTACGTGACCGCCCCTCCGAGCGTGCCCAAGACGTTTGCTCCCTTGCCCCTCCACCTCCCCGTCCACCCCAGCGTACGCCCCCGCCGCCCCCCACTGGGGCAGGATTCTGCTTGACAATCATCCCTGAGGCGCAACATGCTCCCTCTGCCCGTTATGGGGAAACAGCACGAGGATGAAACTAAGAGTGGAACGCCATCTCGTTGCAGAACTGGACCGAGGCCTTAAGATGGATGATTCGGCTAAAGCTGCTTTTCATAAATCCTGTAGGTTTTTGACCTCCGGGCGCCCAATTTTTTCAGAACGGCATTGGCAGCTGTATTGCTCTCGAGAATCCAGGACAGCTCGCACTTTCGGTAGTTCCTATTTTTCTTAGCGGCATCGTACGTACGACAGCAGAAGACAGCCTCGATGCCTCTCATGCGGTGTTCTTCCAGGACCCCCATGATGGGCACGCGCCATGAGTTGATCTTCCGCTTATGCCAGAGGATCTTCAGCAAACCCAGGGGGAACAGCCGACCGCTGGCTTTCTTCAGGGCCTGATTCATATCGGGAAGCACCAGACACAAACCGGCCGGTTCGCCGTCGTACTCGGCGATGAAGGACAGATCCCTGTCGGTAATCAATTTGAGCTCGCCGAAGATACGATCGAACTCTTCATCCGTAAGAGGCACGGCGCCCCAGTTCTCGGACCAGGCCTCCGTGTATATCTTCTTTATCCTGTCCAAATCTCTCTCATCTATCGTACGGACGACGAGCTTGGGGTCCTGAAGAACAAAATCGGCAATGTCGCGCAACTTCTTCGGAAGTTCCTCACTCTCAAACATTGCATAGGCGTACAGGTCCTGGATCTTACAAAAACCATACCCTTCGATCAGGCCGGCATAGTAAGGGGGATTATAGGTCATCCGGATGAAGGGCGGCTCGTCAAAGGCATCGATGAGCAATCCGACCTCATTATTCACGGAAAAGCTTAAGGGCCCCCTCATGGTCTTGAGTCCGCGCTCCCTCAGCCAGCTCGAGGCTGCATCGAACAGCGCATTGGCGACCGTTTGGTCATTGATGCATTCGAAGAAGCCGAAGAATCCAACTCCGTCTTTGTGGACCTGAATGTGCTGATTGTTCTCATGAGCTGAGATTCTTCCGACCGGCTCTTCGCCCCGAAAGGCCATGAAGAGCTGGGCTTTCGAATGGGAAAGGTAGGGATTCTTTCCAGGGGTGAAGAATTGAAGCTGGTCGAAGATCAGGGGTGGGACCCAGTTGGGATCATCTCTGTAAATTTTCCAGGGGAACTTGATGAATTTCTTGAGCTGCCATCTGTTCCCCAATTCGATAGGGTGTATCGAGACAGGGGGCGAACCTGGCATGCCTGCACCTCTACCGGATGTTGGCCTCATCTTATTACTTTCCCTGGGGTTGTGCAAACCGACTATTCTATCCGGGTGCACGACACCAGCGGCCTGCGGGGTAATGTCAACCCTCGTGTTTGAGTTCCGAACGCCGCGCGCCCGCAGGAAGGCCATGTGCCAGGCGGGCGACTAACCCTATCGGAACTCGCGGCTTCGCGTCAATTACAGAACCCTATCGAGCGAGTGCCGTTCCAACTTGTTCGGATGGATGGCATAATTATGCGACGGCCGACCCAGATAGTTGCGCGTCATTTTATCGTTAGGCTGATAAAGTTGGAACGGCACTCGCCCCCCTCCCCGCAGAAGGTGTCGCAGGCAACCGCCGCCCCCTAAGCATCGAACTGTGGGCTTTCGTCGCCCGGGCACGGACTCCCCGTCCAGGGGGTCCTGCCTGCGCCCCATCCCCGTGCCGCAAGAAACCCTGAGGGCTTTTTTGCTTGACAGGAGTGTTCTAGTGTACTATCGTACTATTACACTTTCATTAGAAGGCGCTTAGAAGGAGCCCGGATGCAACTGTATGTGGATGCGCACAGCCCGATCCCGATCCGCCGGCAACTGGCGGAGCAGCTCAAGCACTTCATCGAGAGCGGCGGTTTCCCCCGGGAGCAGGCGCTCCCCAGCATCCGCGAACTGGCCGGTTCCCTCGGCATCAATCCCAATACGGTCGCGCGGGTCATCGAGGATCTGAAGCGCGATGGGTACGTGCAGGCCCGGCGGGGCAAGGGGGTCTTCGTCGCCCCGGACCCGCCGATCCGCCCCTCCCCGACGCTCCGCGAGGCCTTCCTGAAGGAAGTGGGGCTCCGGGCCGCCGCCCTGGGGATGACCGCCGACGACGTGGCGGTGGGCCTCCTGAGCCTGGCCGCGGTCCGGCTCCCCGTGGCCCCGGGGACCCTCGAGGTCCTCCTCGTGGAGTGCAGCCAGCCGGAGCTCGACTTCTTTGCACGGGAACTGGAGGCCCAGCTTCCGGTCCGGGTGGACAAGGTCCGCTTGCGCGACCTCGCGACGGTCGTGCGGCGCCGGACGCCGGCCCGCCGCTGGGCGGCCGCCGTCACGAGCTTCTTCCACCTGCCGGCGGTGGAGCGGGTCCTCGCCGGCCTGGGGGTCCCGGTCATCGCGCTCCTCGCCGAGGCGCACCTCGAGACGCTCCACCGCCTGGCCCAGCTCCCGCCGGGGACCCGGGTGGGCATCGCCTCGGATCACGCCGAGACCGCCCACAACCTCGAACACTCGATCATCAACGCCGGCCTGCCGAACATCGCGCTCCTGGGCACCTGCCTCGCCGAGGGGGCGGCGCTGGGCCGCCTGGTGCGGCAGGTGCAGGTGATGGTCTGCCCCAGCCGGGTGGCCGAGCGGGTCCGGGCGCTCACCGACGGCCACACCGAGGTCATCATCGACGACCGGGCCCTCGACAAGCGGACGATCGCGCTGCTGGCGGCCACCTTGGCGCGGCAAGACCAAGACAGAGACGCGACGGCTGCCGCTAAGAAACCCATGAAGCTCCGTCCCGCCAAGCGGAGCACGCCGGCAAGCGGGGCGACGCGGCAGCCCCCGAGGCGGGGGGCATGAGGCGAGCCACCCGGCGCGGCGGCCGCGGGCGGTGAGCGAGCCGTCGGCGCGTCGGAGCCGGAAAACGAGGACCCTGGCGGGGGGCTTCACCGCATGGTCGCGTGGCGGGAGCCAGGCGATCGCAACAAGAGGAACGGCAATGCGTATAGGGCGCGGAATACGTAGCATGACGAAACGGAAGACGTGGCGGAGGATCGCGCCCATTGGGCTCTTAACAGTAAGGCCGGCGCAGCCGGCAAAGGAGGAAGGGTCATGACTCTGGAAATACTGGTGATGTGGGTGGTCGTGGGGCTGGTGGCCGGCTGGCTGGCCGGGATCGTCATGAAGGGCGGCGGCTACGGGCTGATCGGCGACATCGTCCTCGGGCTCGTCGGCAGCATCGTGGGGAGCTGGATCTTCGGGGCCCTAGGGGTCTATCCGAGAGCGGGGATGCTCGCGGCGGTCGTCGTCGCGTTCATCGGGGCGGTCCTCGTGATCGTCGCCGGACGCGCTCTGGGAGGCGGACGCGGGTACGCGCGCGCCTAGCGGCGTGAACGCGGTTTTCGAGCTAAGGGTTTTCTAGGTTTGCACCTTTCACCGTGGAGGAGGACGAAGATGAAGAAGATCAAGCCGAGAATGAACCTCAGGCGGACCGGCGTCGTGCTCTGCTGCCTCGTGGCGATATTCGTGTCGGGATGTGCCACCGGCCGCGGCGTCGGCCAGGACGTGCAGTCTCTCGGGCGCGACATCGAAAAAACCTCGAAATAGCGAGCCGCCGGCCCCCCTCTCTCTCTTGATCGGTGGGGCCGGCTGTGCTCTGGGCAGGTACATCCGGGATGACAATTCCTCGAGTGCGGTGAGGGTTGCATCCCGGATGGGCTGTTACCTCGAACAGGAGCTCCGCACGGATGGCGTCGAACCATCCAGGAGGGATTTCGCATGGGCTCGATCGTCTACATCGTGGGCGCGGTCGTCATCACTGTCGTGGTGCTGAAGCTGCTCGGTCTCTACTAGGCCGGTCCGCAGCGGACCCGATCCACGAACGCGTAAGATCCAAAGGCACTACGTAACTGAACACACCGAGTAGACCCTCAGAAGCCGCCCATACGTGTGGCCCCGGTACAAACCCAAAGGAGGAGAGAACATGCTGCGCAGAACGACAATCGCCGTTATGATCGTAGGGTTGGGGGTGGTTCCCGTGGCCGCTCTGGCCGCGGACGAACCGGCTCCTTCAAAGACAGAGTCCGTCAAGAAGGCGGTCAAGGACACCTCCGACACCGTCAGCATCGAGATGAGCGATTCCTGGATGACCCTCAAGACGAAGCTGGCCCTTCTGGCCGACGAACGGGTCAGCAGCGGGGACGTGAGCGTGAAGACGCAGGAGGGCGTGATCACCCTGCGCGGGAAGGTGGAGAACGAGGCCGCTCGCCAGGCCGCCGAGGAAATCGCCCTCAATATCAAGGGTCAGAAGAAGGTGGTCAACCACCTGACGGTGGTGCCGAAGGCCGACCGCAAGGTGGTGGACCGGCAGGACGACCAGATCGTGAAGGACGTCGAGAAGGGTATCAAAAATGATGCCCGCCTGAAGGAGGCCGACATCGATGTGCGCGCGGACAAGGGGATCGTCACGCTCACGGGGAAGGCGCCGTCGCTCGAGACCAGCGTCCACGCCTCCGAAGTGGCCCGCAGGGTCCCCGGGGTGCGCGCCGTGCGCAATGAGGTGAAACTCGAGCGCAAGGGGTAAACCGGGCGGCCCGTGACGGCCCGGATACACGTCGGATGACGGAGAGGGCCGCGGCTCCTAGGCACTCCCTTGTAGCGGCGGCAAAAAACCACGAGAAGGTTTCGACAATTTCTCCGAGAAGACACGGTAAGGCTGACGCTACGATGTTACAGCGGCGCAGCCCCTTGACCCTCAGCAGCCCCGGGGAGGAGGTCCTCAACGCGCGGCCTCCGTGATGCGCTTCTTCCCTTCCTCGGTTAGCTGGGGCACGGTTGTCACCCGGAGAATCGCTCCACTCATCAGCCACTCCCCTTTGCACTCGAACTCCACCCCGTTGATCTGCTTCTCCTCCAGTTTCTTGATGAGGGCGTCAAGCTCCCCCTTCTTTATCCCCTCCGCTTTGGGAAGGTCCCATGTAATGTCCAGGGGGGCCGAGATACCCTTGTCGCTGACGGCGACGAACCTGGAAGGTGCGACTGCATCCCGTGCCACACGGTATTGCAGCGTTATCTTTTCCGTCCGACCAGCTTTCTCCTTCGCTTCCTCTTGGGCGGGGGCAGCGGCGACCCAGGGCCAGATGAGCGCGAGAGAGGCACAGACCACAGAAAGAAGGAGCGCCCGTTGACGGTTCGAGCTAGTCAGCATATCCCGATCCTCAGGGTTCTAAGGGATGCGGCGATTTTCGCGGGTTACCAGGGGCTTGTCAAGGATGGGAATGAACGTCAGATGCGGGATTCGTCAGGGGTGGCCCACGGGAGGAGGATCGCGCTGGGAGTACTCGGGGTTCATCGCATGGTAGGTGGCGCCCGGGAATCCGATGTCGAGAGGACGTAACGTGCGCTAAGGCTAAAATGGCGCAGAAATCTCGTCAACCAGCGCCTTGACCCCAATCCCCCCACCGCGGCTTCGTTAGGTGCGGCGCGTGCCGAGAGGCCCCTT
>Ga0209521_10004132_pt1 | contig 11637 bp, 15 predicted proteins | sample Rifsed19ft4_FD_184016 | JGI IMG/M metagenome (GOLD analysis project Ga0209521, IMG submission 184016) | Soil microbial communities from Rifle, Colorado, USA - sediment 19ft 4 (version 2) | ecosystem: Environmental > Terrestrial > Deep subsurface > Rock core/Sediment | place: Rifle, Colorado... | reverse complement strand
GAGAACGGCCCTTCGGTCCCGCCCTGGCGCAGGACTCGATACTCTTCGGGTTTAAGTTTCCGTTCCCATTCCTTTTCCGTTTTTGGCATTTTCTGATTTCCCATAGTTTACTTCGTAGATATTGAGCCGGCCCTTGACGGGGAAGGGTTCGATCCGCTGAATATTTTTCAGAAACCAGGAATGGGCTCTAGGATAAACCTCACACATCGCCGCCTTCTCGTCCGCTTTTACCATTGGCCGGCAGTCAACGATCTCTGCCACGGCCACGGCGTAGCCGGCCGGCGGGATGTTGGGAGTTTTGGACGAGACAATAAGAATTTTTCCACGGTATTTAGTGGCCCATTTCCTCGTCTCAATTGTTTTTTGTCCGGAAGCAATATAGTTTGCCCAAGGTTGTTTGAGAGAAATGGCTTTCATCGTTACCGATAAATTTAGGTTACCAGTTTAGCGTGCTAATCTGGAAGAGTGATGTCCTCGCTAAGCTCGGTTTCAATTTGCTCTCGCAAAGTGAAGGATTTAGTGAAAAGACTGCGTTACGCTGCCGGTCTGGTTCTTCTGCTCAAAAACTGGCCGGAGGTCCTTTGGCGATTTCTAATCCGATCCAAGACCGGGGGATTTTTCCGTTTCCGCAGTGGCTTGGTAATGCGATATTCGCAGTGGATTGAAGTTGAGGAGATTATCGGAACTTTTGTCAGGCGGGATTACGGAAAGACGTCCCCGGGCAAGTTCGTGGTAGATGTGGGAGCAAGCTTGGGATCCTTCTCCCTGGACGCCGCTCGGCAGGGGGCGAAAGTTTTGGCCTATGAGCCGGCGCCGGAGTCTTTTGAGCTCCTATCTCAAACCATTAAGCTTAATAGGTTGGAGGGCAAGATCAAGCCCTTCCGTCTGGGGGTCGGGGGGCGGGCGGGGAAACGGACATTTTTCTTAACCCGTTTTTCCCCCTTGAGTTCCTTTTTTGCCGGCGCCGGCGGTAGCAGGATTTCCGTGGACTGCGTTACCCTGGAGGATATTTTTAAAAAACATCGGCTTAAAAAATTAGACCTACTCAAGCTCGATTGCGAGGGGGCGGAGTACGAGATTCTCTACGAAACGCCGACGGAAATTTTAGAGAAAATCAAAGAAATTCGGCTTGAATACCACGTGCTTCCGGCGAAAAACGCCAATCCTGACGCTCTGACGGATTTTCTTCTTCACCGCGGTTTCGCCCTGGTCAACCGGCGGAAGGACGCACCGATCTCCGGAATCCTCTGGTTTCGCCGAGTCTGACTCAGCCCCACCATTTGCAATCCTGAACACCTTTTTGCTAGGGTAAAAATGTTGCCCCATCGGGAGTGAAATTCTCCTATCCTGCTAATGAAAACCCTGCCATGGGGAGCAATACTTTTCGCGTTACCCCTGCTGTTCTTCTTCAGCAGCTCCCTTTTATTGCTCTTTTCTTCCTCGACGCTTTTAATCGCTTCTTCCGCAGATGAACTCATCCGCCCTTCTACGGCCGGTTCGGCGATTTTCACCAGCCCCCCGCCGAAGGGAGTGGCTCTGGGAGAAAGTACCGTGGCGAAGGATTCCCGGCCGATCATCCTGCGCCGATTTTTGGCCTCTTACCATTCTCCTTTGGTCCCCTATACCAATTTTATTCTGAAGACTTCGGAAAAATACGGCCTGGACTGGCGGCTTCTGACCGCCATCTCAGGCAACGAATCCTTGTTCGGGCGAGTCACTCCGCCCGATTGCTACAACGCTTGGGGTTGGGGAATCCATTCCCGCGGCACTCTTTGTTTTTCAAATTGGAAAGAAGGGATCAAAGCAGTCGCGCGGGGGATTAAGAAAAATTACATCGACCAGGGCCTCAAGACGGTGGAGCAGATCATGCTGAAATACGCTCCCGTTTCCGTTGCCAATGGGACGGGTTGGAATCAATCGATTAACTGGTTTATGGAGCGGCTGGAGAACGCCCAGAATTACCGCGATTAAAAAACCGTTGACGGTTGTCAACGGTTTGGACCCTTAACTGTCAGGCGCCAGGCGGTCTTCACGATTTCCCAGAGCTCAACCCAGGCGACCCACCACGGAACGAAGTCGGTGTTCGTTTTGCAGTTCTGGCAAGTCAGGTAGCGGTTTTGGGTGCGCCCGTGGGGGTAATCCAGCGTGTAGTGCTCGCACTTCCCACAATGGAACAAATAGATCGGAAGGTCGCCGGTCCAGCCTTCCCGCCGCTCGTGGCGGAGATAGTGCTTGCGGCCTTGCCGGATCCGCCAGAGCTGAAAGCGGCTCAGGTCTGAAATCTCGTGCCGCACCCGCTTCGCGGCCAAGAAGCGTTTCCCATCGTCTTTCACGATTCTCCTCCTTGTCCGCCTCAGGCGGGCTTTCCGTATCCTTAATTCTACTGCCCGCTCCCCAGAAAGCAAGCTAAATCGGGAGCCGAGGATAGATCTCGATCCGGTAGGTGATCCGGCCTTCTTCGACACCGGTGGTTTGGAAAAGCAGTTTCACCCACCGATGCCTTACCTCAACCCAGTAAGGCCGAACATCCTTTCTTTTCAGGATTGCCCTGATCCGGGGCAGGGTTTCCTCGCGGCCGGCAAAACTGTCGTTGACGAATAGATTGAGGATCCAAGATTCGCCGCGGTGCCGGATCACGCAGCGGTATTCGTAATCCTCGTCTTCATTTTCGCGCCAGTTGAAATTGAAGTCGCGCACCGCGCGCATCAGCAGTTTCCGCAGTTCCTTCCAAATGGGGACAGTCGGGTTGCGGGGGTCATCAAGATCATTGAACTCGGTGTAGACCACCACGCCTTGGCCAAACCAGTCGGTCAGCTTTGGCATCTTCTCCTCCTTCCCGTGGGTTTTTAGTAACTTTATTTTATCTTTTTGGGCTTGGGTGATAGAATGTGGAAAACCTATAAGGGGAGGGAAAAAATGGATCCAACTCTGGCGCGTCTTTTGGAAGAAGACCCGATGGGGAAGCTGTTTGCGGCGGCGGAGGAGGCCAGCCGGCCTTTCACCGATCATTTGGCGCAACAGTACCCCCGGGTGGCGAAGGCTCGCGAGCAAGCGCTGGCGGCCGGTACCAAATTGAATGTCTCGACGGAAGCGCACATGCGCTTGTCGGCAGCGGCTTTGGGAGTGACCTACGAGGAGCTCAAGGGCTACTTCGAGCTGTCCCAGTCGATGAAGGAAGGGCTGACGGCGCGGCGGGAGGAAGCGGTCCGCTATTCCATCTTGCGCCGCTCGGGAAATGCTCTCCTTCAACAGTCGCCGGTGGTCAAGATCAAGGGCGACGAACTTCCGGCGGATAGCCTCAAGCCCTACATCGTCTTCTGGAGTGCGGGCTGGTGCTTCTGGTGCAAGCTGGCAATCCCGACCTTCGCGCGCCTCTCGCGTTTCTTTGACAAATGCCCGTTGTTTTTCTGCGCCGATGAGGATCTGCGTAAGGCGCAGGAGATTCGCTTCATTCCTCAACTGGTTGCCTATCTCCCGAACGGTTCGCGGGTTGGTAGCGACTGCGGATCAACCGCGCAAGAGCTGTGGGACCATCTGAACCTGCTAGTCACCTTGGGGCAAGGGTTCCAAGGCAGCGGAATGCTGGTTTGCGACGAGCAGGGATGTCGGATCGAGCCTGCATAGAAGGAGACAAACGATGGAAACGAAAAGGCCGAAAGTAATGATCGACACCTCCTTGGGGGTGATGATTTTTGAGCTCTACCCCGAGGTTGCACCGGAGACGGTGGCCAACTTCCTAAAGCTGGCAGAGTCCGGCTTTTGGGAGGAAGGCGAAAACCACGCCAGCTCTTTCTACCGGGTGGTTCCGGGCTTTGTCGCCCAGGGCGGTCCCTTGAACGGAGACGATGAGCCGATCGATGGAACTCCCATCAAAGGTGAGTTCGGCCCGATCGGGCATGACCGGGGCGTCTTATCGATGGCGCGCGCGGAAGATCCCAACTCGGCGAGCTGCCATTTCTTCATCTGTCTTGCTATGGCGGACCGGTTGGATGGCAAATATGCTTCCTTCGGCCGGCTGATCACGGGCGAGAATGTCCTTCACGAGATCGAGATGTCCGAGAGGACCGACGGGCTGGATGGCAAGCAGTCCTGGCCGGTCGATCCGATCAAGATCCGGCGGGTTAGGGAGCTGTGGCCAAGTTCTTGATTTCAGAGCGTCGCTATCCTTAGGGAAGCGGCGCTTTTTTTCGCTCCAGCGAAAACTCTTACGAACCCGAAAGGTTTGTTTAAACGGGAGAGGTCTTATTCCCCTTCAACCGGAATAGTGGATTTTCTTTCTTTAGATCCCGCTTTAAGCGGGATGCGGACCTTGAGGATTCCGTCCTCCATTTTCGCCCGAGCTTGTTTTTCCTCGACCTCCTTCGGAAGGGTGGTCGAGTAGTGGAATTCGCTCATTATCTGCGCGCGGTAAACCGTGGCTTTTTCTTTCTTTTCCTCTTCGGTTTCGCGGTGGACGGCGTCAATCTTCAACATGCCGTTGGCGACCTCCACTGTGATCTCGTCTTTTTTCACTCCCGGGGTGGGGGCTTCGACGACTAATTCGTCTTTGGTTTCGTAGATGTTGAGGCCGGCGGAAGAAACGCGTGGCAAATCCTCCTCGGCGCCGTAGCCGAATAGCCGGAAAATGGATGGTAAATCAAAATCGTAATAAGCCATATTTTAGTGATTAGGGTCTAGGGTATAGCGACTAGTTGCTGAACCCCGTTCCCTGCGTCTTTTATTACACCCCCTTCCTAATTGCATTATACGATGACAGGTATTCCTGGCTACTGACTAATGACTAATGGCTTCAAATTGGAGGTGCGGGGGGGAGTCGAACCCCCTTGAGACGCTCTGCAGGCGCCTGCCTAACCGTTCGGCCACCGCACCAGTTTAGGGAATAGCGATTAGTGATTAGGGTGTAGCGACTAAACCCTTTACCCTGAACCCTATACCCTCGCTTCAATTTTACCATCGTGGGTTTCTGCTACTCTTCTTCTTAAGAAAAGAAGGAAGGAAGGAGAAGATGATAAGGAAGCTCTATGCAGTTTCCATCATCGCCTTCAAGAACCAGAGGACGGAGCTGATGGAGGTGGTTCTTTACCAGGCGACCGTCTACCACCTGGAGACGTTCGCGGTGACGGCCTATTCCCTAAAGGATGCTACGGTTGCGGCGCAGGCCCAGCTGGATGTTGTCTGTCCTAAGGAAGATGGGTGGTTTAACCATGCCGTAAAGGTCTGCGTCATTCCCGAGAATATCGTTGCCAAAGTCGCTCCGGCCAAACCCGTCCAGCCGATAGGAGGTTAGCTCCAATGCCAACCGTCCGCAAAGCGGAAATCACCGCCGTCGCCGCGAAGAAGCAAGGCAGGGCAAGCAACGATGCCCACCTGTTTGAAGTAGCCACCTCCCGAGGGGACGAGTCGTTCTGGGTTGAGGTTTACGAGAAAGCCCGCGAGATCGAGGAGATCCACGGCCTGCGGGTGAGATCGATCACGATCGAGGAACAATGAAACCTAGGGCCCGTAAGTTCCATCTTGCGGGCCTTTCTTTTGCGTCAGCAAAAACTAGGTCGCCGAAGGCGGCCGTTCATTCCCTCGGAATGCTAGAACCCGCTGGCGGGTCGTCCTTTTGCGGGTTTGGGGGCTTTCTTCTGGTAAACTTGAGCTATGATCAAGCGATTTCGCGGATTCTTGATTCTGGCCATCGTTTTGGGTTTGATCTTCGTCGTCTTTTTGAGCGGTGCCGTGAGCAAAAACGCCGCGCTTTCAGTCTCCTCCGATCCCTCCGGCCAAAAAGTTCTGCTCGATAACGTCGAGGCCGGGGCGACTCCTTATCTTTCCGACCAGCTGGAGGCGGGCGATCCCGTTTTAAGTTTCGGCAATTTTGCCCAAAAAGTTCGTTTGATGGCCGGCGCCCTGACGGTTGTAAGCTGGACGCTGGGGCCTTCCGAAATCTTTTCGAGCGGGGAAATAGCGTGGTTCTCGGATTCATCGACTGGGAGCGAATTGGTGGTAATCACTCGGCCGGTGGCGGAGGTTTTTCTGAACGGTGAGTCGTTGGGGGAGTCCCCGCTATCAAAGCCGCTTTCGGTTGGGGAGTACGATTTGGAGATCAAGAAAGACGGTTATTTCTCCCGTAGGATTAAAGTCGCAGTTAAAGAAGGCTTTCGGCTAAACGTTTCTGCTAATCTGGCGATTGATCCGTTTCCGGCCGATCCAGAGAAATTGTCCTCGCCAAATTCCAGCTTGACGGTTTGGGATCTTTCTTCATCTTCTTCGGTTCTGACCGCTGATTCGGCCAGTTGGGTGGCCGGGGCGGTTTTCTGGATGTCTCGAATCGAGGAGCCGGCCGCTTACGATTTCTTCCTTACGGCGGATGGGAAATTTTATGATGCCACGGGCTCGGAGATTTCTTTGAGTTCCCTTACTCAAATTTCGGACAAAAAAACCGTCGGTTATTTGGGTGGTAATCCCGGCAAGCTTTCCTCGGCCGCTTCTACTGCTCTGAATTCGCTCGCAATCCGGCTCTACCCGGCTCCTTCCAAGGTACTGATCTTGGATACAGGCATCGGTTATTTGAAGGTTCGTTCAGGTCCCGGAACGAGCTATGAGGAGATTGGCCGAGCGACGGTTGGCAACAAGTACACCTACCTCGGCCAGCAAGGCGGTTGGTTTAAGATCAGTTTTGAAGGGGAGGAAGGCTGGGTATCGGGCGATTACGCCCAGAAACTTTAAAGAACGTAGAGGATGGTGAAAGAAGCGAGTATCCAAGCCAAAACCGCCGCCAAAATTGGCATATCAGTTAGGATTACCCTCTCCGGCGACTCCCCTTCCTTTTTCTCGTAAACAATATAGAGGTAACGAGCAACCCCGTAGATTACGATTGGAACCGTTAAAAGGGCCCATTTGGGCGACGAGAGGGTCGCGGGCAGAAGGTCGGCCAGCAGGGTATTTCCTCCCATCGGGGAGGTTGAAAAGCTGAAGATCGAGTAGGCCAGGATTGTGTAGGTTGCCGACATCGCGATCATCGAGTCCAGGAGCGTGTCCGGATAGTGGCGGAGGGTTTGGCGGGTGAGAAGCCGTTTGTGTAGTTTGGAGAGAAGGGTGCGCTCGCTTCTTCTTTTTCCGAAAGCCAGGAGCAAAGAAAGTCCAATGGTTGAAAGAATCAGCCAGGACGAAATCGGCGTCGGCAGAACGAAGGCGCCAGCGTATACTCGGAGAACAAAAGCCGCCGCCACCCAAAGCGCGTCGACGATGATCACGTTGCGGATCCACATGCTGTAGCTGAGTTGGAGGGCAACGAAAGCGATCGCGGTTCCCAGAAAGTAACGGTTGAAGTTCGCCGCAATGAAGAAGAGGGTGGCAATCGCCAAAACTGCGGCGGTGGCCCGGGCCGCCAGGGGTGAGAAGCGGCCGGAGGCAATCGGCCGGTTTTTCTTAACCGGGTGCAAGCGATCTTTTTCCTGATCGATGACGTCGTTAAAAATGTAGGCGGAAGAGGAAAGCAGCGAGAAGACGACAAAGGCGGTGAAAAGCCGCGGCAGGACGCCGGCGTCCAAAATCTCCGCCCCGAAAAAAGGAGCCGCGAAGAGCGCCAGGTTCTTGAGCCACTGCCGAGGACGGGCGCTTCCGAGCACATTTTTTAGATAGCGGTACAGCATTCTTGTTTGGCAGGTTTCTTTCCCATTATAATACTCCAGTGTTGCTAACTCCCCATACCACCATCGGAATTGCCTTAGGCGCGGCTTTTCCCAACCCGATTATCTCCGTTCCTTTATCCTTTCTTTCGCATTTTGCCCTGGACATGGTTCCGCACTGGGATGATGTGGGGCTAGGGGAAATCGAGCTTAATCCCAAACCGCTTAAAACCCGGGCGTTCCGGCTGATTCTTCTGGACGCACTTCTTTCTTTATCGATCCTGCTCTTCTTTCTCTACTGGGCGATGCCCGATTATGGGGTGGGAATCACCATCGCCGCCAGCGCGGCGGCGGCGAACTTGCCGGACCTTTTCTACCTGCCAATTCTTTTCTTAAAGAAAAGGCCCGGGTGGGCGCTCTGGGTGGCCAGGCTGCAGAGTCGGCTGCAGGCTAATTCGAGGGCGCCGATGGCGCTTGGTCTTTTGATCCAGCTCTTCGCAGTAGTTGTTGGTTTACTAATAGCGCGGCAAGCAATACTAATCCGACTGCCGCAAGTTTGGAAGATCCTCTGAGCACCACCGCCGCCACTGCCAGCGCCGCCACAATCGCCCACTCCAAAAAAACGATTCTAGGATGGCTGATTCCAGCCTCCATCAAACGATGGTGCAGATGCCGCTGGTCTCCCAGGAAAGGGGACTTCCCCGTGCGCAGCCGCGAGAGAATCACCAAAACCGCGTCAATGATCGGGACCGCCAGGATCAAAATCGCCGTTCCGGTCTTGGCGCCTGAGAAGATTGAAAGAACCGCTAGGAAATATCCGAGAAGAAATGCCCCCCCGCCCAAATAGATTTTGGCGGGGTAGGCGTTGAGGGGCAAGAACCCCAGAAGGACCCCGGCCAGGACCACTCCCAAAAGGGCGCTCGCCGGAGTTCCCAGGATAAAGGAGGCCGCCACAATCGCAACCGCTGCGATCGTGCCGATTCCCGCCGCTAGCCCATCCAGCCCATCCAGCCAATCCACGACATTGATGAGCGCAAAGATCCAGGCGGCGGTAATCAGTTCGCTAAGGTACGGAATGGCGCTGAAATCCAGATGGCGCGGTGCGAGATAGGGCCACAGCGGATTTCCGATAAAAGTGATTTTAATCCCTCCCCAGATGACGGCCCCGGCGGCGATCAGATGGCCCAAACCCTGTACCCAGAACGGAAGCGGACGGATGTCGTCCACGGTTTGGACCAGGGTTATGATTCCGGCTCCCAAGAGCAGCCCTTTAAGAGCAGGATCAAGAGGTAAGAAAAGCAGGGCCACGGTGCCAAAAGCGAGGAAGAGGGGCAGTGCGCCCAGCCGGGGGATAGGGCGCACCTGGGGATAGGGGCCGTGGGGGCGGTCAAAGAGCCGCAGGCGGCGGGCCAGGAACAGAATTCCCAGCGTGATCAAGAATCCTAAAAACACTGCACTGCCGAAAGGCAAGAGCAGCGGGTAAAGCAGTTCTTCCAATGGAGACTCGGGGAGGGGAAAGATGCGCAGGATCCTGATTAGCGACCCCGTTAAAAGGGCCGAAACCAGGATAGACAGAAAAGCGGGGAAAATTGCGGCGGCATCTTCCCGCTTCCGCAGCAGAAACTCCGAAACGGTGGCGTTCACGATCAAGAAAAAAATTGCCAAGACCGGGACGACCGCCAGCAGCAGCTTTCCGGCGAGACCTTTTTCGGCGGTAAAAAGCAGAGGCACTTGCGGGGGCAGGGCGCCATAGGAAAAGAGGAGAGCGAATGCGCCAATGGCGGTCAGGAAGGTTGCAATTCCCCAGAAAACCAAGAGAAGCGGCTTGCGGGATAGAGCCAAATTTTTATTCGAGATCCACGATTTAAGCGACATTTTTGGCGCGCATTTTAGGAGTCGGCCAGAACTCCAACCTTCTCCCAAACATTAGCCGCGTTTGCGCATCCAGGTACGGTAAGAAGTTATAGACCAGGAGATTTACGATGATTAAAGGCCCTTCAAACCAAATCCAAATTCTTTTCCACCATGACCATTCGCGAGGCGGGGGGAGAGTGATTTTGTTGCGGTAGATAGTGACCGGCAGAAGCAGGATTAGCGCCGAGGTCAGGACCGTGCCGGAAATTCTTGGCAAAAGATATCCCAGGGTGGTGAGTTGGATCTGGGGGCTTACTATGGAAAGGGCCGTGAAACCGAAGGTGATCAAAAAAGCCAGCGTGTACCAGATTGCGAATTTTTCAATCAGATGGTAGGTTTTGGAGAGCTTAAGGCCCAAGGGAATCTTGGTGGTGAGGAATCCTTTCATCGCGATTGGGAAGATGACGATTCCCCAACCCCAGCGCAAGAGCTGCTTGTATTGAGAAATATGGGTTTTGAGAAGCCCCTTATCCTGGACGGCATCGGCATAAACGGGAATAAAGAAGTGCACGCCGTCAAAACGCCCTTTCTTTTTGAGAAACGCATTCCAGTAGAAAGTGGTGTCGTCGACACCGATCGCCGGGTTCCAGAATCCGGCTTGAATCACGGTCGGAAGTGCGACCGAATAGCAGGACCAAGTGTCCTTGTGTTCCGGCTCGGCGACCCAAGAGGCCAGCACCGCCAGGGAAATTGAATTGGCCTGGATCCGCATTAGCGGCGGCACCTCCCAGAGGTTGTTGTTGAAGAGGTAAACCGCGGTTTGGAAGAACTTATCGAGCCGGTTTGGTTCGGTCAGAAAAGAGTAGGAAAGCCGCGGCAGATATTGGGGATGGAAACGCATGTCCGCATCCAGAGTGGTGAGAAGGAAATCGTTTATGTCCAACCCTAACTTCTTGATTTCCTTGAGCGCATGTTTGGCCGCCCAGGTCCGATTAGCGGCGGCGCCGACGGCCTCTCCGGGGAGGCCATAAGGGTGGGTGGTGGTCCAAACCGTTCCCAGCTTCTTGCCGAACTTTTTCTTGATCTGTTCGATATCTTTAAGGACGCGCTCGGAGTATTTCTCTTCCGCCGAAAACGAGATGAATATTTTTTCTTTGGGAAACTTCTGGGCGGCGAGAGAAGCGAAGGAGTCCTCTAAAACTTCATACGGCTCGTTGACGCTGGGGATGATAATGAGGTGTTTAAGGTGATCGTAGCCCCAGAGATTTTTGACCTTTTTCGACCAATCCACCTGAAGGTCCGCTTGGTAGCGGCGATATCCCACCACTACTCCGATCAGATGGATGAAGGCGCGGTAGACCCAGTAGATTACGAGGAAGGTCAGGAAAAAAGCAACCGCCAAAGGGGCAATCTTTCCCAACCAGATCGGCGAGAGAATCACCGACCAAGTGATCAACCCCGGCAAAATTTCGAAAACTCGCTGAAAAAAACGATCGTACTTTTCAACCAGATTTTTGACCATCGTTTAGTATTCTACCCCAGATAGCCTAATTCAGGCGGGCCTGCCCACCGAAGCTTTTAGCGAAGGCGGGGAAATAGCGGACTTGCAGGTTTAATTTTTCCGGCAAATTGCTTCCTAATCTTCTCCGCGGTTTCAGGGAGGAAGGGCTCTAGAAGAGAAGTGAGGGATAAGATATTGGATATAAGATATCGGAGATCCTTGTCCAACGCCTCGTCTTGCTTCTCCCACGGTTTATTCTCGTTGACATATTTGTCCAACTCGGACATCCTGGACCAAGCAATTGCAAGAGCCTCGTCCAACCTAAAATTTTCTAATGCGTTCTCGTATTTTTCTTCTCCGATCTCCGATCTCCGATCTCCGATCTCTTTACCCTCGGCGAGCTTCGCCACTCTCGAAACCAAATTACCCAACCCGTTCGCAAGACCGGCATTGTAGGTTTCCTTGAGTTTCGCTTCCGAAAAGTCGCCGTCCTCAAAAGGCGAGAATTTCGCTAAAAGATAGTAGCGGACTGGATCGGTACCGTATTTTTCAACCAGCGCGAAGGGATCGATCACGTTTCCCAGCGACTTGCTGATTTTTTGTCCATCTACGGTCAGGTAGCCGTGGACGAAGATCTCGGTTGGCAAGGAAATCCCCGCGGACAGG
>Ga0209521_10004130_pt1 | contig 11639 bp, 15 predicted proteins | sample Rifsed19ft4_FD_184016 | JGI IMG/M metagenome (GOLD analysis project Ga0209521, IMG submission 184016) | Soil microbial communities from Rifle, Colorado, USA - sediment 19ft 4 (version 2) | ecosystem: Environmental > Terrestrial > Deep subsurface > Rock core/Sediment | place: Rifle, Colorado... | reverse complement strand
TCCATCCTCGAGGTGCCGGCCAGCCGGCAGCCCGCACTCGGCCTCGAGACCGATGAGGGCGTGGCGGAGGACTCGGTCGCGCCGACGACCCCGGCCGTCGACGCTGACCTGGTTGTCGCCGAACCGCCTGCGGGCGACCCGGCGGACGACTGACCGTGTTCGAATCCCTGCTCAACGCCTTCCGCGCGCCGGATATCCGGCGACGGATCCTGTTTGTCCTCGGGATCCTCGTTGTCTATCGACTGCTCGCCCAGGTCCCGCTCCCGGGCGTTGACCGGGAGCAGCTGGCGGCGTTCTTCGAGCGCAACACCGCGTTCGGGATCATCGACCTCTTCGCCGGCGGTGGGTTGTCCCAGCTGTCGGTGGTGGGCCTGGCCATGAACCCGTACATCAACGCCTCGATCATCATGCAGTTGATGCAGGGCGTCATCCCGTCACTCCAGGCGCTCAGCCGGGAGGGCGAGTACGGTCGGCAGCGCCTGAACCAGTACACCCGCTACCTGACCGTCCCGATGGCACTCCTCCAGGCCTTCGGCATTCTGTCCGCGCTCAACGCGGACGGGATCATCATCGGCGGCTTCGGCCTCGGGAACGCGATGTCGTGGGTGCAGATGATCACCATGGTCGCCGGTGCGATCATCCTGATGTGGCTCGGCGAGTTGATCACCGAGAAGGGGATCGGCAACGGCATCAGCTTCATCATCTTCGCCGGCATCGTGAGCCAGGCGCCGTCCGCCGCGGCGAGCATCCTGGGTGGTGGGCAATCGCTGCGTGACATCGTCCTCTTCGCCGTCCTCGCGATCGTCGCGGTCGCCGTGATCATCTACATCCAGGAAGGGCAGCGCCGGATCCCGATCCAGTACGCGAGCCGAGTTCGCGGCCGCCGGATGTATCAGGGCGGCCAGACCTTCCTGCCGCTCAGGGTCAACCTGGCCGGCGTCATCCCGATCATCTTCGCGGTCTCCATCCTCCAGTTCCCGGCCCAGCTCGCCCTGTACTTCTCGTATTCCACCGTGCAGGGCGTACAGGATGTGGCCACCGCGATCGCCAACTTCCTGTCGTCCACGACGATCCAGTACGCGATCATGTACTTCCTGCTGACGATCGGGTTCACGTACTTCTACACGGCCTTCACGTTCAAACCGGACGAGACCGCCGAGCAGCTGCGCAAGAATGGCGGATTCATCCCCGGCATCCGTCCGGGCCGGCCGACGCAGGACTACCTTGCCCGCGTCGTGTCCCGGATCACCCTTGCCGGCGCGTTGTTCCTGGGCACGGTCGCGGTCGCGCCGGTCCTGGCCGGCGTCCTGGATAACTCGCTCCGGGGCGTTGCCCTTGGTGGTACGGGTCTCCTGATCGTCGTGTCCGTGGTCGTCGAGACGATGAAGCAGATCGAGGCCCAGCTGATGATGCGCAACTACGAGGGCTTCATCCGGTGATCATGGTCGTGCTGCTCGGCGCCCCAGGCGCCGGGAAGGGCACGCAGGCGGCCGTACTCCGGGACCGCCTGGCGATCCCGCACGTTGCCACGGGGGATCTCTTCCGTTCCGCGATCCGCGACGCCACCCCGGTCGGCCTGGAGGCCAGGCGGTACATGGACGCGGGGCAACTCGTCCCGGACGATGTCACGATCCGAATGCTCGAGGAGCGTCTGCGGCGTGCTGATGCCGCCTCCGGAGCCATCCTCGACGGCTTCCCCAGGACGGCGGTGCAGGCCACCGCGCTGGACGCATTTCTTGCCGCTCACGGAACGGCGGTAGGTGCTGCGCTCCTCATCGACGTCCCGCCCGAGGATCTTGTTGAGCGGCTGTCGGGACGTCGAATTTGCCGGGCCGAGGGGCACCCGTATCACGTGCGGTTTCACCCGCCCGCCGTGGCCGACACCTGCGATATCGACGGCTCGCCCCTGGTCCAGCGCGCCGACGACACGCCAGAGACCATTCGAGCACGGCTGAGCGGGACGCTCGACGACCTGTCCGATGTCGAGGACCACTACCGGCGGACCGGTGCCCTCCGGATCGTCGATGGCCGACAGTCGGTCCGGGAGGTGTCGGCCGGGCTCCTGGCGGCGCTCGAGGCGAGCCGCGCGGATGCCGAGTCATCGGGCAGGGCCTGAGGTGGTCACCCGAAAGTCGAAGCGAGAGATCGAGAAGATGCGGCGCGCCGGGCGTGTTGTCGCTGAGGTCCTCGCGCTCATGGAGTCGGAGCTCAAGCCGGGTGTGACGACCGGCCATCTGGATCGGCTGGCGGAGCAGCACATCCGCGCCGCCGGCGGGATCCCGTCGTTCAAGGGCTATCTGGGCGGCGGCCGCTACGGACGCGGTCCGGCGGCGTTCCCGGCGTCCACATGCATCTCGCTCGACACCGAGGTCGTCCACGGGATCCCCGGCGATCGGATCATCCGGGACGGCCAGATCGTGTCGGTCGATGTCGGTGCAATCGTCGACGGCTGGCATGGCGATGCGGCGCGAACGTTCATCGTCGGTGACGCCGGCGATGAGGTCCTGGGGCTCGTGACGGCAACCCGGCTGGCCATGATGGCCGGTATCGCGGCAGCAGTGCCCGGAAATCGAGTCGGGGACATCTCGGCCGCCGTGGAGGACATCGGCAAGCAGTCCGGCTACGGGATCGTCCACCAGTTCGTGGGGCACGGCATCGGAACCGAGATGCACCAGGATCCCCAGATCCCGAACTACCGAACCGGCTATCGGGGCATGGAACTCCAGCCCGGCATGTGCCTGGCCATTGAGCCCATGTTCACGCTGGGTGGCGGCGACGTCGAGGTCATGCCGGACCACTGGACGGTGGTCACCGCAGACGGCTCGCTCGCCGCGCACTTCGAGCACACGATCGCCGTGACCGAGCACGGCCCGGAGATCCTTACCACGATCTGATCCGGGGTTGCCCGGATCGACCACGACCTGATATGCTGCACGTTCGTGTGTCGGCCCGGCTGGCCGGCACTTGTCGCGAGAAAGGGATCCAGCACCGCCCGTGGCCAAGCGAGACGCGATTGAAGTCGAGGGAACGGTCCTCGAACCGCTCCCGAACACCATGTTCGCCGTCGAGCTGGAGAACGGCCACCGCGTGTTGGCCCACATCTCTGGCAAGCTCCGGATGAACTTCATCCGAATCCTGCCGGGGGACCGCGTCCGGGTCGAACTCTCCCCGTACGACCTGACGCGCGGCCGCATTACCTACCGACTCAAGTAATCATCGTCCGGCTGCCGGGGCAGCCCCCACGACCGAGGGTCCGTTGAAAGTCAGAGCCTCCATCAAGGCGCGCTGCGACAACTGCAAGGTGATTCGCCGCCATGGCACCGTGATGGTCATCTGCACGAATCCCAAGCACAAGCAGCGGCAGGGGTAAGCAGTCCGATGGCACGCATCGCCGGCATCGACATCCCGCGTGAAAAGCGCGTGGAGATCGCCCTCACCTACATCTTCGGGATCGGCCTGCCCACCTCTCAGAAGATCCTGACCCAGACCAACGTCAACGCCGACACGCGCGTCCGGGACCTCACTGAAGAGCAGGTCAACCGGCTCCGTGAACTCATCGACCGCCGCTTCAAGGTGGAGGGAGACCTCCGTCGCGAGGTGGCACTCAACGTCAAGCGCCTCATCGAGATCGGTTCGTACCGCGGCCTCCGCCATCGGCGGAACCTCCCGGTCCGCGGCCAGCGCACCAAGACCAACGCCCGGCAGCGACGCGGACCCAAGAAGACGGTCGGCTCGCGGCGCAAGGCGACGAAGTAATGACGAGGGATTGCGACACGCATGGCTGAACGGAAGCGGGCCGTCAAGCAGCGTCGCCGAGAGCGAAAGAACGTTCCCCAGGGCCACGTTCACGTTCAGGCGTCGTTCAACAACACGATCATCACGATCACGGATCTCAGCGGTGCGGTCATCAGCTGGGGCTCAGCCGGCGTGGCCGGATTCAAGGGCTCGCGCAAGAGCACGCCCTACGCCGCCGCCATGTCCGCCGAGATCGCCGCCCGCAAGGCGATGGAGCACGGCATGCGTCAGGTCGAGGTCTACGTGAAGGGCCCAGGAGCCGGCCGGGAACAGGCCGTCCGCTCGCTCCAGACCGCCGGACTTGAAGTCACCGCGATCACCGACGTCACGCCCATCCCGCACAACGGCTGCCGTCCGCCGAAGCGGCGCCGAGTCTAGGCGGAGAGGGGATCCAATGGCCCGATACACCGAAGCCGTCTGTCGTCTGTGCCGTCGCGAGGGCGCCAAGCTCTTTCTGAAAGGCACACGCTGCTATTCGAAGAAGTGCGCCTTCGAGCGTCGCCCGAGCCCTCCAGGCCAGCATGGGGTCCGTCGCCGAAAGATGGGCGACTTCGGCATCCAGCTGCGTGAGAAGCAGAAGGTTCGCCGCGTCTACTCGGTCCTCGAGCGCCAGTTCCACAACTACTTCGTGGTGGCCGAGAACCAGGACGGCGTGACCGGCGAGAACCTGCTCCGGTGTCTCGAGACGCGGCTGGACAACGTCGTCTTCCGGCTCGGCTTCGCGTCGTCTCGTGCCCAGGCCCGACAGCTCGTCGCGCACGGCCACTTCGCTGTCAACGGCGTCCCAACGGACATCCCGTCGTACGTGACGAAGCCGGGCGACCGGATCGAGGTTCGCGAGTCCCGACGGGAGCGCGAGCCCTTCAAGACCGCCAAGGAAACGCTTCGTTCGCACCAGGCCCCCGAGTGGCTCGGCCTGGAGCCGGCCCGCCTCGCGGGCAACGTCCTGAGCCTCCCCCGACGCGACCAGATGCCGCTCGATCTCAACGAGCAGCTCGTGGTCGAGTTCTACTCGAGGTAACCCCACCCCATGATCGAACTCGAGACCCCGCAGATCGAGCCCGTCGAGGAAGTCGGCACGTACGGCAAGTACGAGGCAGGCCCGCTCCAGGCCGGCTACGGCGTCACCCTCGGCAACGCCCTCCGGCGCGTCCTCCTGTCCTCGCTCGAGGGCGCCGCGGTCACGTCCATCCAGATCCGGGACGTGTACCAGGAGTTCTCGACGATCCCCGGCGTCAAGGAGGACGTCACGCAGATCGTCCTCAACGTCAAGCGGCTCCGCCTGAAGAGCTTCGCGACGCATCCGGTCCAGCTCCGCCTCTCGAAGAGCGGCGCCGGGCCCGTGTTCGCCGCGGACCTCACCGAGTCGGCTGACATCGAGATCGTCAATCCCGAGCTCGTCCTGATGACCCTCGACGCGGACGACGTGACGATCGAGATGGATCTCACGGTCGAGCGCGGGGTCGGCTATCTCGGTGCGGAACGCGCAGAGGCGCTTCCGATCGGCGTCATCGCCGTCGACGCGATCTTCACCCCGGTCAGGAAGGTCAACTACTGGGTCGAGAGCATGCGCGTCGGCCAGGTGACCAACTTCGACAAACTGACGATCGAGATCGAGACGGACGGCAGCCTCAGCCCGGAGGAAGCGCTGAGTCGCTCGGCACAGATCCTCATGGAGCAGTTCCGCCCGTTCGTGACGATCGGCCAGGTGGTCGTGCCGTCCGACCGGGCCGTGACGGGGGCTCCGCAGCTCCCGCCGAACATGCTGGACATGCCGATCGAGGAGCTCGACCTCCCGATGCGCGCGTACAACTCGCTCAAGCGCAACAACATCGTCAAGGTGGGCCAGCTGCTGCAGCTCAAGGACGACGATCTCCTCCGGATGCGCAACTTCGGCAAGAAGTCCCTCGACGAGATGAAGGAGCGCCTGCTGATGCGTGGCTTCATCCTGCCCGAGAGCGACCCGACGGAGTACGACGCCGAGGGCGCCGACGCGGACGAGACCGACACGCCGCTCGAGGGCGAGGACGCCTGACATGGCGCATCGAATCGACGGGCGCAAACTCAGCCGCAAGACGGGGCCCCGGATTGCCCTGTTCAAGAACCTCACGGTCTCGATCCTGCGCTATGAGCGGGTGAAGACGACCGAGGCCAAGGCCAAGGAAGTCCAGGGCCGGGTCGAGCGCATGATCACGCTTGCCAAGCGCGGCGACCTGGCGGCCCGACGGACGGTCGTGTCGGCATTCCCGAACGAACCACTCGTCGTCACCAAGCTGTTCGACGAAATCGCCCCGAAGTACGCCGATCGGACCTCCGGGTACACCCGGATCGTGAAGATCGGCCAGCGCTCGGGCGATGCCGCCGAGATGGTTCAGATCGAGCTGGTCTGAACGAGACATGAGCGCCCCGGGGGGCGTTGAGCAAGACACTCGAGAGAGTGTTCCCGTGCGTTATCGGGCACGGGCCGAATACGATGGCACGGAATTCGCCGGGTTCCAGGTCCAACCTGGGGCTCGGACGGTCCAGGGGGTGCTGGAGGCGGCGCTGGCTCACCTCTCGGGTGGGATTCGGCAACCTGTCGATGGCGCCGGTCGGACCGACGCAGGGGTTCACGCCGAGGGGCAGGTGATCGCGTTCACCTACTCTGGGCGTCTCTCGGCGGCGGGACTGGCCGAGGCCCTCAACGGCCTGCTCCCACCGGATGTCGCGATCCGCGATCTCCGACGGGCAGCCAGGGGTTTCCACCCACGCTACGCGGCACGGTTCCGGGAGTATCGTTACACCGTCTGGAACGGGCCGCGGAGCCCGCTTCGGGAGCGCACTGCGCTCTGGATGCGGACCCGCCTGGACACGGACTCGATGGCGCAAGCGGCGCAGGCCTTCGTTGGCCGGCACGACTTCAGTGCCTTCGGGGGGGCAGATCCGCAGCCGGTCCGGAACGTGGTTCACATTCGGGTCCGACGGGAGGGCCACCTGGTCACGATCGATGTCCGGGCCGACGCCTTCCTGCGAGGGATGGTCCGGCGCATGGTCGCCGCCCTCCTCGAGGTCGGCAGAGGGAAGATGGAAACAACTGCGGTCGCGGCGGCACTCGCCGATCGTCGACCGGCCTTCGGCGGGGTTGCAGCCCCGGCCAAAGGACTGAGCCTTCGGCGCGTCGTCCTGGGACGGCGACCGGGGCGAGCAAGCGGAGAACACGAGGAACGATGAACGCCAAGACCTACACGGCTCGGGAGAGCGAGATCGAGCGACGCTGGTTCGTTGTGGACGCAGCGGGCCAGACGCTGGGCCGCCTCGCGACGCAGGTCGCACGCGTCCTCGAGGGCAAGAACAAGCCCACCTATACGCCGCATCTCGACACGGGCGACCACGTGATCATCCTCAACGCGTCCAAGGTCGCGGTCAGCCGCGACAAGGTGACCAGCAAGTCGTACGCGCGCCACAGCGGCCATCCGCAGGGGTTCAAGGAGGAGTCGCTCGGACACCTCCTGGAGCGCCGACCGGAGGAGGTCCTGCGCCGTGCCATCAAGGGCATGCTGCCCCACAATCGGCTCGGGACCCAGCAGCTTCGCAAACTGAAGATCTACGCGGGATCGGACCATCCGCATCAGGCCCAGCGGCCTGAACCGCTCGCCTGACGGAGGTATCACCCATGACAACCCCGGCCTTCAACTCCGGCACCGGCCGACGCAAGACCGCGGTCGCTCGCGTCCGGCTCCTGCCGGGCGAGGGTGAGATCGTCGTGAACGGACGCTCGCTCGTCGAGCACTTCGGAAACGCGATCGACGAGGCAGATGTCCGCCTGCCTTTCCGGGTCACCGGAACCGAGGGCAAGTTCAACGCGATCATCAAGGTCGAGGGTGGCGGGGTCACGGGTCAGGCCGGCGCGATCCGGCACGGCCTCGCCCGTGCTCTCCTCCAGCTCGATCCGGAACGCCGCCTGCCCCTTCGCCAGGCCGGCCTCCTCACCCGCGACCCGCGGATGAAGGAGCGCAAGAAGTACGGCCTCAAGCGAGCCCGCAAGGCGCCGCAGTACACGAAGCGCTGATCACGGACGGGACGCCGTGCCGGACAGCAGGCCTCCTTCCGTAGCTCCGCCCGGCAGTCTGCGTGGCCGGGATCTCATCAGCGCGGCCGACTTGACTCCGGCCGAGGTACGCCGCGTCTTCGCGACCGCCACGGACCTCAAGGCCGAGTTTGTCGTAGGTCGCTGTCACTCCCGTCCGCCGTTGGTCCGGCGGACCCTGGCCATGCTCTTCGAGCGACCATCGCTGCGCACCCGCGTGACGTTTGAGGCGGGCATGATCCAGCTCGGCGGATCGGCGATCCAGCTCACATCAGGCAACGTCGGCTGGGGCGTCCGGGAGTCCATCGCCGATGTCGCCCGAAACCTCGATGGCTTCGTGGACGCGATCGTCATCCGAACTGGACCGCACGAGGTCGCGGTCGAGTTTGCGGCACAGGCGGCCATCCCCGTGATCAACGCCCTGACCCTTCACGAGCATCCGTGCCAGGCCCTGGCCGACGCCTTCACGATCGAAGAGGAGTTCGGGTCGCTCCACGATCGGGTCGTCACCTTTGTCGGCGACGGGAACAATGTCTTCCACTCGTTTGCCCTCGTCGCAGCCGGTCAGGGAGCGACCGTGCGGCTTGCCCATCCACCCGGCTACGGTCCAGACCCGGCCGTCGTTGCCACGGCCACGGCGTTGGCCCTCGGCAATGGCGGCAAGCTGGAGATCGGCCACGACCCGCGTGCGGCAGTGGACGGCGCAAGTATCGTGTACACGGACGCTTGGGCCTCGATGGGCCAGGAGGCCGAGGCAGAGGCGCGACGGACGGCATTCGAGGCCTACCAGGTCAACGCGGCGCTCCTCGCGGTAGCCGGGCCCACGGCGCGGGTGCTCCACTGTCTGCCGGCTCACCGCGGAGAGGAGATCACGTCCAGCGTGATGGACGGACCCCAGAGCCTGATCTTCCGGCAGTCCGAGAACCGGCTCCACGTCCAGAAGGGGCTGCTCGTGGAGTTGCTCGGCGATCTGGGTGACCCCGGTCTGGCTATCGGCGTGGCGGACGCCGCAGGGACCGCATGAGCCAGAGCCTCTACGAGCAGTACAAGGAGGCGCTCCGGCGCGGGCACGTTGCTGCACTGCACGGCCGACTGGAGGCCGCCGCGACCGCGTACGAGGCGGCCGCGGCGATGGCCCCGGACCGCGCCCTCCCGTTTACCAGCCTCGGTGGTCTGCTCCACCGGCTCGGACGCCCCGACGGCGCCGAGGCAGCCTATGCGGCGGCGCTCCAGCGCGCCCCGGGCGATGAGGCCGCGCTCCGCGGTCGCGCGACGCTCTGGTCGGATCTCGGGCAGCACCTGGCTGCCGCCCGTGACTTCGAGGCGCTCGCCGACACCCTTGAGCAGTCGAGGCGGCTCCCGGAGGCATGTGACGCCGCTCGCCGGGCGCTGGAACTCGCAGAGTCCCGTGCGCGACGGCGGACGCTTGAGCGCCTTGCCGCTCAGCTTGGCACGTCGAGCGGCGATCCGGCCGCGGCCGAGGCGCTCCGTCTCGCGCTCCAGGTTCTGGGGTCCGCAGCTATCCCCGGCGCGGCTCCGGAAGCCGTGCCTGAGACGGACGAGTCCGTCGCCGAAGTCCCGGTCGAACCGGCCATGCGGGCCGTCAGCCTTGCCGAGGCCGAGGCCCTCCTCGATCTCGGGGATGTCGCTGCCGCGCGGTCCGCACTCCTCGCGCTCGCTCAGGCCGATCGGGCGGCAGGCAGGCTCGACGCAGCGCTCGATGCGTGCCTCCTGCTCATTGCTGTCGACCCGTCGGATCCGGCGCTCCAGCTTGAGATCGCGGCGATCCAGGTCGCACGGGGCTGGCCCGCACTCGCGACCGAGAAGCTGCGCCTGCTGGGGCGCTTGACTGCATTCGAGGGCGACACGGCGTCCTCGGCAACAATCGCTGCCTTCGCGACGGAGCACCGTCTTGTCCTGGTTGGTGCCGACGCCGGTCCGGAGAGCGTCGCGCCGGCCTGACCCGCGCCGCCGTGCTCGGCGATCCGGGGGCGCGATGCTACACTCGCCAAACGATGCCGCAGGTCCTCGCGTCGATCCTCGATCAGGTTCGACTCACGACGTTGCTCGACATCGGGATCACCGCCCTCCTGATCTACTGGCTGTTCAGTCTGATGCGCGGAACCCGGGCGGTTCGACTCGTCATCGGCGTGAGCGTGCTGTTCTTCGTCTACTTCGCCGCCCAGGCGCTCACCCTCAGGCTGCTCACCCAGATCCTCCAGGCCGGTGCCGTCGTGGGCCTGTTCGCGCTGGTTGTCGTCTTCCAGCCGGAGCTCCGCCGTGCCCTTGAGCGGATCGGCCGGGTTGGCTCCCTGGCCTGGCTCTTTCCGAGCGAGAACACGGCAGCCGAACATGTCGCGGCAGTGGTGGCACGAGCCGCGTTGCTGATGTCCAGGGACGGGCATGGGGCCCTGATCGTCCTTGAGCGCGACACTGGTCTCGAGGAGATCGCCGAATCGGGCGTGATGGTCAACGGTGACCTGACCGTGGACCTCCTGCGAACGATCTTCATGCCCCGCAGCGCGCTCCACGACGGGGCGGTCATCATCCGGGGCGATTCGATCCTGGCCGCGGGTACACTCCTGCCCCTGACCGAGACGACAGTCCACTCAGAGCGTTTCGGTACCCGCCATCGCGCCGCACTGGGCATCACCGAGCAGACGGATGCGGTGGTCATCGTCGTGTCCGAGGAGAACGGCCAGGTGAGTCTCATCGAGCGCGCCCGGATCGTGCGGAACCTGAATGAGCTCCAGATGGCGCGGGCGATCCGGGGGCTGCTGGACCCCGCGGCGGACGGTACACGGCGCCGGATTCCGTGGACGCGTCGCGTGGCCGGTTCACCGACGCTCACCGACCTCGGCCGCCACGTTCGAGGGACCCCTCAGCGCACGACGGGCGCGCAGGATGGTCCAGTGGCACCGCCGGTTGAAGGGCCTGCAGAGGATCACGTCGCCGCGCTGAGCACTGCCGCGACTGGCTCGGACCCAGCGAGCTCCGCCGCAGCGCTCAGCCGGGGATCGCTCGCCGACGCCGACGGCGCCCCGAGAGTCGGCCCATGAAGCGAGCGCTCGGGCTCCTCGTCCACAACTGGCCCCTGAAACTCGGCGCGCTCGCGTTTGCGACCTTCCTCTACGCCGGGCTGATTGTCTCGTCGAGCGCCGAGCTCTTCGAAGGCAGCGTGCCGATCGAGACGAGCGGGTTGTCGTCCAACGTCACGATCCTGTCCGACCTGGGGGCGGTTCGCCAGATCCGGTACTTCGCGCCCGAGGACCTCGGCCTGCGCGTGGACAGCTCCAGCTTCCGCGCAATCGTCGACCTGTCCTCGGTCGAGCCAACCGGGGGCCGGACCTCGGTCGCCGTGCGCGTTACGGCGGTGGATCAGCGGATCCAGATCCTCGACTACGAGCCGCGTCAGATCACCGTCCAGCTTGACGCGGTCGTCACGCGGACGGTGCCGATCAGGGCGGTCCTCGGCCCGATCCCAACGGGTCTCGATGTGGGCGAACCGGAACTCTCCGTGACCGAAACGACTGTCACCGGCCCGGCGTCGATCGTGAACCGCGTGGTCGAGGCACAGGCGCGCATGAATCTCGACGCGTCGGGCATTGACATCAATCGGACGGTGGACCTCCTGCCGGTCGACGCCGCCGGAGAACCGCTTTCACCAGCGGATCTGGCGCCCGCGAACGTGAGAGTCCGCCTCGCGATCTTCACGGACCGCCAGACCCGGTCCCTGCCCGTCCGTCCGGTCGTCGTGGGCACGCCCGCTATTGGCTTC
>Ga0209521_10004129_pt1 | contig 11640 bp, 7 predicted proteins | sample Rifsed19ft4_FD_184016 | JGI IMG/M metagenome (GOLD analysis project Ga0209521, IMG submission 184016) | Soil microbial communities from Rifle, Colorado, USA - sediment 19ft 4 (version 2) | ecosystem: Environmental > Terrestrial > Deep subsurface > Rock core/Sediment | place: Rifle, Colorado... | reverse complement strand
TCTCCCTGCGGAAGGTCACCCTCAAGGAGGGGGACCACATCGTCGGGGTCACGATGACCCCCGTTTCCGTGTCCGAGGTCATCATGCGGGTGAACCTCGCGGACATCGAGGACGAGAAGCCCCAGGAGGCGATCCCGGCATGAGCGAGAACTACCAAGCGATCCTGAACCACCTCCTCTTCCACAAGGCCTTGATCAGCGAGACGGACGGCGGCGAGCGGATCAACCGGTACATGGCGATGCTGAACGAGATCGACCAGGGGCTCCACGTCGCCGTGCGCGACCCCTTCGAGAAGAGCGTTGTCGCGGCGTTTGAGCTCGCCCTCGAGCGGGACCTCGACCCGTGGGAGATCGACCTCGTGCGGTTCACGAAGCTCTACATGGAGAAGCTTCGGAAGGACGGCGGGGTCAACTTCGTCACCGCGGGGAAGCTCGTGTTCCTCGCGTGGTCGGTCCTCAAGCTCCAGAGCGACAAGGTCCTCCTCTCGGCGATGCCGCCGGAGCCGGAAGCCGCGGACGGATGGGACCTCGACATGTACCGCGCGCCGGAGGACCTCGACTACAACCAGGCCGTCCTCACGGGCTCCGCGATGCCCCTGACGGAGGCCGTGCACCGCGAAGGCCGGCGCGCCGTGACGCTCATGGAGCTCATGGACGCATTCGACGAGGCCCGGCGGGAGGCGGAGATCCAGGTGCAGCTGAACGCCCTCCGGGAGCAGGCGCTCAAGCGCATCGCACCGAACTTCCACCAGAAGGTCCACGGCGAGGACCTCACGGAGGACATCGGTACCACGTGGGCGCGGCTCACGCAGTTCAACGGCGAGCCGGTCCCTCTGCGTAGGCTCACGACGGGCGACGCATGGGACGAGGTCACCGTCTTCATGTCCGTCCTGTTCCTCGCGCATCTCGAGAAGATCAAGCTCTGGCAGAAGAGCTACCCGTACGGGGAGATCTACGTGAAGCGGCTCTCGACGCAGGAGACGATCGCGGAGGAGGACCTCGTCGGGATCCCGCGCGTCGGGCCGATCGGGGAGGCCCACGAGGAGGTGGCGTCATGAAGGACCAGGCGATCGTCGAGGCCGCGCTGTTCTCGGCCGGGGCCGCCCTGACCGCGGAGGAGCTCGCGAAGGTCACCGGTTTCGACCCCGGGAAGGTCAAGGAGCACCTCCGGAAGCTCGCGAAGGACTACGAGGCCCGGGGGAGCGCGATCGAGGTCGTTTCCATCGGGACGAAGTGGACGATGCAGATCCGGTCGGACTACACGGAGCGCGCGCGGACGTTCGCGCCCCCGGAGATCGAGCGGGACCTCCTCAAGACCGTCGCCCTGATCGCGTACCACCAGCCCGTCCTGCAGAGCGACCTCCATGTGATGGTCGGGGACAAGGTGTACGAGCACACGCAGGCGCTGGAGAAGCTCGGTCTGATCAACCGGAGGCCGGAGGGGCGGTCCCTCGCCCTGACGACCACGCGGTACTTCAGCGAGTTCTTCGGCCTGAAGGCGACGGACCGCGAGGGAATCCGGAAGCTCCTCGCGGAGAAGGTCGGCGTCGCGTACACGGTGAAGCCGAAGGAGTTCGAGGCGCCTCCGGAGGAAGCACCTCCCGCCGACGCCCCCGCGGAGGCTTTGCCACCGACGGGGCCGGAGCCCCAGGCCGCAGGCCCCGGCTAGCGCAAATCGGTCCAGTACCTCTGGTACCTCGAATGGCCCGACGGCCCGAGATCCCGCAGGTCCTCGCATCGGTTGAGAATCGGCGGCCCTCCGTACCCGAAGGCGAGGTCCCCGTAGATCCGTGAGTCCTCCGCGGGATTCCAGTAGAACCCCACGGACGGGTCTGACGAGCTGTACGACGGATCCTCGTGGAGGATCTCGAACGTCCAGGCGTTCGGAGTGGGGTACAGGTTCCAGGAGGAGATCGTGGCCTGGAGGAGCGGGTCCTGGAGGTAGTTGAGGAACTCGTGCGCGAGCCAGAGTTTCGTCGAGGTCCGATGGACGACGGCCGCGTCCACCCATCGCGAGCTCCCCTGCTTGGGGACGAAGTAGTCGACGGGAGGGTGATTCACAAGATTGGGCCGGACGGCGTACATGATGTCACCCGACCACGCTTGGTCGAGGTACACCTCGCCGTTGACGAGCCAGGGTCCTTGCTGGGCAGTGTTGAAGTCCCATAAGGACGCCCGGAACGAGTGGATCCAGTCCGTCGCGGCACGCAGCTGCGCATCGTCCACGGAGTTCGCCGACCACTGGAATTCGCCGTCGTACGGAGAGGCGGGGTTGTGAACGACCCCGGTGGGTGGGTCGACGCCCTGCGCGACCTGCTCCTTCCATCCGCGCGCTTTGAGCGCGGCCGTGAACACCTCTCGCATGTCGTCGAGCATCATCTTCTTCTTCGTGAGGTCGAACGTCCTCGGCCCCGTTATCCCGCCGGAGGGGTTCTCCCACGCCGGGTTCGTGTACTCCGAGAGCTCGAAGACCTCCCAGCCGAGCGCCTCGATGTCCTCCTTGCGGAACACGTCCGTCCGGTATCCGATCCCCGTCGTCCCCCACTGGTACGGCACGGCGAGGAGACCGTTCGCCTCCGTCCACGTGATCTTGTTTGCGCCGCGGGGCGCGGGATACATATGACGGTACGCGTACCGGTTCGCTGCGGGAGACCGGAAGTCCGCAGCCGCATGATTGTTCGTCCCGTTCGCGTACACCGGATAGTCGGGGTGGTAGGTGAGGTCCGGGCGGGACGGCGGGATCGGGTCCGGAATCGGACCGAAGATGTTCTCGTATCCGGGGAGCCACGCGCGGTTCAGGTTCACGATGAGCCCCATCTTCTCGAACAGCTCGACGAAGTGATTCGTCGGGAACGAGATGTCGATCCCCCGATCGGGGTCCACCACGAAGGCCACGAGTTCCTCGTTGGACACGTAGACGTTCGAGGTCCAGTTCACTTGTACGCCGTTGACCTCCCACCGCTGCGTCATGTAGGTGCTGAAATCCCGCAAGACGCTACCGGGCCAGTAGTCGTACCACTGTGCGACGTTCAGGATTCTCTGCGACTGGGGGGCGGTCTGAATGTCGTTCGCGAAGCCGAGCCCCGTGGGGCCGTATCCATGCGCGTACACCCGGTTGTAGTCGACGACGCCGGGAGCGAGCTCCCAAGGACCACCGACCGGACCGAGGCGGTCGGTCCCCGAGGGAGAGAGAATCCCACGGAGCGCCCACCCCGTGCCAACGATCGCAGCGGCGGAAAGCCCGCCCGCGGCCGCGTACGTCAGGAACTCCCGCCGGGAGACGCCCGGCGATGGCGATGTCATGCGCGCACCCCTCGCCTCCCGCCTCCGGGACGACAGGAGAGCCTAACGTGGAGCGACACGAAAAACGTGTCGGCGGGGCCCCGCCCGGACGAGGACAACTATCGTCGATGAGAACCGCGTGCCAATCCCTTTATAAAGACATGACCCTGGGACGAGAACGACGACCTCAGTTGGATGAGCCGTGCCTAGGCCCCTGAGGCAGCGGAGCCCTCGACCGTGAGCGGGTACCTGCGGGACAGCCAGCTGCGACGGCAGCTCGAGGAGAAGGTCAAAGAGGCGACCCGGACGCGCCAGGTGGCAGAGGAGAGCCTCAAGGCCGCGCGGGATGTCGTCGAGGGCGCGAAGCGGACCGACGCGGACGTCGTCGAGGCGTCGAAGCCCCTCGTGGAGGCGGAGGCCGCGTTCGCGGCGAAGGACTACAAGCTCGCCTCGGACAAGGCCGCGGAGGCGAAGGAACGCGGAACGCGGATCTACCGGGAGCGCGTGACGTCGATCCTCGAGTCGAGCGGGAACCTCGCGAGCCTCGCGCGAAGCATCGGTGCCGACGTCGGAGAGGCCGACCAGGCGCTCGCCCGGGCGCGGGACGCCCTCGGGTCCGACGACCTGCCGACCGCGACCGAGCAGGCGAAGCGCGCGTGGAAGCGGAGCGAGAAGGTCCTCCTCGAGCACCAGTCGAGCTCGTTCTCAAAGGCGCAATCCCTCCTGCTCGCTGCGAAGAACCTCGGCCGGGACGTGTCCGCGGTCGAGGACGTCCTCTCGCGCGCCCGCACGGCGATGGACAACAACGACTACCCGTCCGCGATTGATTTCACCAAAGAAGGCCTCGAGACGATCACGGAGGACCTGCGGTCCGCGATCGACCGTGAGCTCCTCGAAGCGGAGGACGTCCTGCGGACCGCTCAGGAGCTCGGGGCCGACGGAACGAAGGCCGCAGGCCTCATCGACCGCGCACGCGGGGACCTCGACGCGCTCGAATTCGAGAAGGCGCGGAATGCGCTCCGCCAGAGCCGGGCGGAGTCCGAGCGGTCCCTCCACAAGACCCTCGAGGGCAAGGTCGGAGAATTCTCCAGGGTCATCAACGAGGCGAAGGGGGTCGGCGCGGACACGAGCGCCGCGGAGGGGCTCTTCGAGAAGGCGGAGGCCGCGATCCGGCAGAGGAATTTCAAGGAGGCCGCGCCCCTTGCGAAGCAGGGGTTCCAGGTCCTCCAGGAGGCCCAGTACCAGAGGGTCGTCCGAACGATCGCGGCGTCGCGGGAGAAGTTCGTCACCGCGGTGAGCCTGGGAATCGACCTGTCCTCCGCGATCTCCCATCTCAACCGGTCCCGGGAGTGCCTCCAGAGGAACGCGTTCCGGGAGGCGCTCGACGCCGCGAAGAAGGCGGACGACGAGGTCGAGCGGGTCGTCGGACGGTACCGGTCGGCGGAGGTCCGGCTGAAGGATCTCCATCGCGCCTTCGCGGAGGCGGAGACGTTCGGCGTCGTGACCGCGGGTGCTCGACGGGCCGCGGACAAGGCGCGGGAGGCGTACCAGAACCGGGATCCGGAAGGTCTCGATGGCTCGATCACGGAGGCGTTCGACCTCCTTCGGACCGCGGAGCGCGACCGCGCGTTGCAGGCGATCCAGGACTCGGAGTCCCTCCTCGCCCTGGGTGAGCGGAACGGCACTCCCCTCGGCGACGCATCGAAGGTCCTCGAGGAAGCGATCGTCGCCGCGAAGACGGAGGAATACCGGAAGGCCCTCGATCTCACGGGACGGTCTCGGGCCGCGGCGGAGGCGGCCGCGGCGCAACACCTCGCCGACGGGGTGACGGCGCTCCGGGGCGCCCTGCCCCACCTCGGGGACGACGCCGCGACGGTCAAGGCGCTCGTGAACCGGATCGAGGCTTCGACCTCCGGGCGGGACTTCGAAGGGGCGTTCGCGGCCCTCGAGGAGGCCCGGAGAGCCGTCGAGGGGCACACCCGGACGGAGGCCTCCCAGTACGTGGAGGACCTTGGGACCGCCGTCCAGATGAGCGTCAATCTCGGGACGGACGCGAGCGGGATCGAAGGCCTGTACCGGGAGCTGAACGGCCACCTCGGCGCGGGAAGGACCTCGGAGGTCCTCGCGGCGGGGGACCGCGTGCGGTCCCTCCTCGGGACCACGTCGGACAACCTGTTCAACCTCGTCAGGGCGCGCGTCGCGCAGGCGCGGGACCTCAAGATCGACATCGAGGAGATGCGGGAGCTCCTCAAGCGGTCGAAGATGGCCCTCGCCGTCGAGAGCTACCACGACGGGCTTACGGTCCTCAAGGAGTGCAACGACAAGGCCTCGAAGGCGACGGCGATCCACCGGCAGACCCATACGGCTCTCGCGAGCGCCGCGGCCCTCGCCGCGGAGGCGCGGAAGAAGGACGTCGACGTGACGAAGGTCCTCGAGATCCTCCTTGATGCGAAGAAGGCGTTCGAGCGCCTCGATTACGAGAGCACCGTCGCCCTCGCCGCCCGGGCCCGGGCGGAGACGGAGAAGCTCATGGTCCTCTACATGTCCGCACAGAAGGTCCTCTCCTGCCGCGAGCGGATGGACCTCGCGGGACGCCTCGGGATCGACGCGCCGCACCTCCGCGACGCATTGACGGAGGCGAAGGAGGCGATGAAGGCGAAGGAATACGAGCGCGCGCTCCGGGCTGCGGAACGCGTGGAGGCGGATGTCACCGTGCTCCTCAAGGAACGACTCACGACAATCGTCGGCCAGGCGGAGGGCGCCGTCGCGTCCGTGCCGGGGGTGAACCTTGCGGCGATGAACGACGAGATCGCGAAGGCGAAGGCCGCGATCGATGGCGCACGGTTCCCGGCGGCGGTCGAAGGCGCGATCCACCTCAAGGAGTCCCTCGAGCGCCTCCAGAGCCAAGGGGACGAGGCGACCGGGGCGATCCGGCGCGTGCGCGAGGTCGTGACGGAGATCGAGGCGATGAACGTCGAGCTCCCCGCGACCCTGCGGTTGCTCGAGAACGCGGACCGGGCGTACCGGATGGGCCAGTTCGAGGAGGCCGCGGACTACGCCGCCGCGGCGGAGGCCGAGGCCGCGAAGGAGCGCGACGAGAGCATCGCCGCGACGATGCGACGGTTCGAGGACTCCATCGCGCGGGCGCGGCAGGAAGGCACGGACACCCGCTCCGCGGAGAAGCTCATCGAGCGCGCACGGGAGTTCCTTCGCGGGAAGAAGTACCGCCATGCGCTCTCGATTGCGATGCAGAGCGAGGCGGAAACGGAGCGGGTCGCCCTCCAGCAGGGGCTCGCCGGCCAGGCGGTGGAGACCGCCGAACGGAAGGCCAAGGGGCTTGCGGCTCCCGCTCCCGCGGTCGAGAAACTCGTTGACGACGCGAGACAGGCGTATTCCGAGGGCGACTACGTGAAGGCCCTCGACACGGCGATCCGGGCGACGGATGCGCTCAACATCGTCAGGGACGAGCTCGCGGATTGCCAGCAGCTGCGGGACCGCGTGCAGACGCTCCTCCAGAGCGCGGAGGACATCGGCGCGGACGCGATCAAGCTCCAGCGGATCTTCGCGGAGGGCGAGGCGGCCTTCAAGGCCGGGGACGTCGTCGCTGCGAGAGCCGCATACAGTCAGAGTGAAGAGTGGGGCGTCGGCCTCCTCCGGGCGCACCTCAAGGACCTCCTCGCGAAAGGAGACGCCCTCGTCGAGACGTGCAAGAAGCTCGGCGTGAACCCGACGCCGACGCAGAACCAGTTCGCGGAGGCCCGGGCGCGGATCGATACGCAGGACTTCGCAGAAGCGTACATGCTGATCGCGGAGGGACGGAACCTCGCGGAGCGGGCGGTCGGGCAGCGGCTCAGCGCGCAGCTCTCGGAGGCCTCCGCGAACATCGCGCACGCGAAGAAGCTCGGCACGGACGCCCGGGAGGCGGAGGAGCGGCTCCGCCAAGCGAACGAGCGCATCCAGCGGGGGGAATTCGAGACGGCGCTCGGGCTCGTCGAACGGGCCCTCGAGCACGTCGAGAGCGTCAAGGTCGTCGAGAAGCGGTTCATCGATCTCACGTACAAGGCGGAGTCGACGATCCGGAACGGCAGGAAGTTCGGGATCGACATGCGGACCGCGGAGAAGAAGCTCGCGGACGCGATCGGACTCCGGAAGTCGAACCTCACGGAGGCGATCAAGATGGCGGAGGAGTCGTACCGCCTCGGCTGGGAGGCCGTGGAGGCGTTCGCGCCCGAGCTGGAAGCCTCGCTCCAGATGGGGCCCGCGCAGCTCAATGAATGGGTCGATGCGACCCTCACGATCACGAACGTCGGCCGCGGGCTCGCGAAGGACGTCCGCGTGAAGATCCTCGGGGACGCGGAGACGGAGGGGCTCAAGGACATCCTCGCGATCCGTGCGAAGGGGCAGGAGCAGCTGAAGCTCCGTGCAAAGATGACCGCCCCCGGCTCCGTTCCCCTCGCGATCCAGATCACCTCCCACCGCGTGTTCGACGACAAGGCGTACACGCGGGAGATGATCGCCCAGATCGAGGTCGCCTCGGAGGCGAAGGACAAGCCGAAGAAGGTCGTCGCGGACCTCGAATCCCGCTGCCCGATCTGCAAAGGGATGATCAAGAAGGGATTCAAGGTGCTGAAGTGCGGCTGCGGCCGAGACTTCCACGAGCTGTGCGCGAGCCGCGTCGGCCGCTGTCCCGTGTGCTTCCGCAGCCTCGCCGGCGCAGCGGAGTGATCAGGCGAGCCGGCCGACGGCCCTCTCCGCCGCCGCGACGATATCCCCTCGCCGCATCCATCCGCGGATCCTCGTCACGTCGTCCGCCAAGGGTCGGTCTTCCTCGAGCCTCGGTACGCCCCGTCGGATCCGCGCGCGGGACGCCCGCGGACCGAGCCCGGGTCGCAGGGGCGCGAGGAACTCGAGCGCCTGCGCGGCAGCGAGATACTCCATCGCGACGACCTGCGCCGCGTTCTCCAGGGCCTGCCGGAACTTGAGGGCGGCGGACATGCCCATCGGGACGAAGTCCTCCTGGTTCGCGCTCGTGGGAATCGAGTCCGCGCTCGAGGGATGCGCGAGAACCTTGTTGTCGCTCGCGTATCCGGCGGCGACGTACTGAAGGAGCATCATCCCGGAGTTCAGACCTCCGCGGCGGGTGAGGAACGCGGGAAGCTCGCTAAGCCGGGTGTCGACCAGGCGCGCGATGCGGCGCTCCGTGAACCCCGCGAGGACCGCCATCGCCAGGCTCGCGCCATCGAGGGCCATCGCGAGCGCCTGACCGTGGAAGTTCCCGCCGCTCAGGGCGATGCCGTCGACGATGAGCGGGTTGTCCGTCGCCGCGTTCATCTCGATCCGCACGGCCTCGCCGGCGCGGTCGAACGCGGCGCGGCACGCCCCGAGGACCTGGGGGATGCACCGGAGGGTGTACGGGTCCTGGACACGGTGCGGACCCTTGTGGGAAGGGATGATCTCCGACCCCCGCAGGAGCCGACGGAGGTTCGCCGCGACCTCGCGGGATCCGGGCTGCGGCTTCAGCGACACGATTCCGTCGTCGAAGGGGATGGGGGAGCCCCGGAGCGCCTCGAACGACATCGACGCGGCGACCTGAGCGTCCTTCAGAAGCCCGAGCCCGTCATGGACGGCAAGGCCTCCGACGGCGGACATCACGGACGTCCCGTTGATGACCGCGATCCCCTCCTTCGTATCGAGGACGGCGGGACGCAGCCCGACGCGGGTGAGTGCCCGGTCTCCGGCGAGCACGCGGCCGCGGACCTCCGCGCGGCCCTCCCCGACGAGAACGAGGCCGAGGTGGGCGAGGGGCGCGAGGTCCCCGCTCGCGCCGAGCGATCCGCGGGACGGGATCACGGGATGGACCCCGCGGTTGAGCATCCCGAGGAGGAGCTCGACCAGGGACCGCCGCACGCCGGAATGGCCCATCGCGAGGGCGTTCGCCCGGAGGAGGAGGGAGGCCCGGACCGCGTCCCGCGGCAGGGGCTCGCCCTGGCCGACCGCGTGGCTTCGCAAGAGGTTGAGCTGGAGCCGGCGCACGTCGGCGTCCGGGATCTCCACGTGGGCAAGTTCGCCGAATCCCGTCTTGATCCCGTACGCGAGGGCGCCGCTCGCCACGATCCGCTCGAGGGCGCGCCGCCCCGAGTCGACCCGCCTTGCGGACGCAGGGGCGAGGCGGACCTCCTCGCCGCCCCGTGCGACCCTCACGACGGCCTCGAGGTCGAGGGATCGGCCATCGATTGCGAGCATGCGCGGCCTCGCGCGCGGCATCGGAGCCGCGCCGATAAAGCTTTGGCGCAGACAGGCACGAAGGCGTTAAGCCCGCGACGCGCTTCTCGCCGCGCGCATGCAGATCGTCTTCCTCGGCACCTCGGGCTCGTGGCCCACGCCGAAGCGGAACGTGAGCGCGGTCGCGGTCAAGCGCGGGCCCGAGGTCCTCCTGTTCGACTGCGGGGAGGGGACGCAGAGGCAGTTCATGCTGAGCAAGCTCAGCTTCATGCAGGTCACGCGGGTCTTCCTCACCCATTTCCACGGGGACCATTTCCTCGGCCTGCCGGGGATGGTCCAGTCGATGTCGATGAACGGTCGGGAGTCCGCTCTCGACGTCTTCGGCCCGGCGGGCGTGGAACGCCTCGTCACCCAGCTCCTCTCCCTCGGGTACTTCGCCCCCGGGTTCGTCGTGCGGGCGAAGGAGCTGGCCCCGGCCGCGGAACTCGATTGCGGGGAGTACGTCGTGCGGGCGTTCGAGGCCGTGCACACGGTTCCGGGGCTGAGCTACGTCCTTGAGGAGAAACCACGTCCCGGCCGCTTCAACCGCGAGAAGGCGGAAGCGCTCGGGATCCCCGCAGGTCCCCTGTACAGCCGCCTCCAGGAGGGACAGCCGGTCACGGTCCGGGGCGCGACGTTCCGGCCCGAGGACGTCCTGGGTCCGCCACGGCGCGGGCGGAAGATCGTCTACACGGGCGACTCGATGGCGAGCGAGACCTTGATTGAGATGACCCGGGGCGCTGACGTCCTCATCCATGACGCGACCGCGGACGCGGCCCTCGAGGAGAAGGCGAACCGGTATGGCCACGCGTCGTCGCGCCAGGCCGCCCACGTGGCGAAGGAGGCGGGGGTCGGGCTCCTGGTCCTCACGCACCTCAGCCCGCGGTACGAGGACCCGTCGACGATCCTGGCGGACGCGAAGGCGGTGTTCGAGAACGTGCAGGTCGCCGAGGATTTCACGGAGATCGAGGTGCCCTACCCGGACTAAGCCACGTGGACGCGGCGCGCCCAGCGCGGGGTCACAGGAGCTTCATCAAGTCCGACTTCGTCACGATTCCCGTCACGTCGCCCTTGCTCGTCACGAGGACCGCGTTGTAGTGCCGCAGGAGGCTCGCGGCGAGCTCGACCGGGGCCTTGTGGTCGACCTGGGGGAACGCGGGTTCCATGACCTCCTCGACGCGGATGTGCGCGAGCTGCTGCGGGTCCCGGCCGGAGAGAATCAGGTTATTGATCACCTTGTCCGAGATCGAACCGACGCTGTGCGCGTTGTGGAACACGGGCATCTGGGAGAACTTCCAGCGGCGCATCTCCGCGACGGCGTGGTCGAGGTGCATCTTCGCGTCGACGCTCTGCACCTTCTTCGTCTGGATCTGGTCGACGAGCGCCCTCTTCTCCTGTTTCTTCATCTCTGCCTGGAGGGCGTTCATCATGCGGCGGACGACGTCGTATGACGGGTTCATCTGCTTCTTCTCGATCTTCACGATCGTCGACTGGCTCACGCCCGCGAGCCGGGCGAGTGCGGTCTGCGTGAGGCCGAGCGCCTTGCGGAGTCTGGGGATTTCATCCAGGTCCGGCAGCATACGGGGCCCGTGAACCCGCGGGGAGTACATATTCCTTGCGGAATTTTCCGCGATTACATGTATGAATGCAGCGTGACCCGCCCCCGGCCGTCATTCCGATTGAGGAATATCTTATTCCTCTGCCGCCCATCCCGGCTCCGCGGACGGAGCGACAACAAAAGGCATATATCCACTGGAAGTTTCGGTCGCGACGCTTCTGGGGGCTCGCGGTGCCGCGGAACATCTTCGTCGAGGAGCTCGTCCACACTCCGATTGAGGAACAAGGTACGGAGATCGTCGAGCGGAAAGGGATCGGCCATCCCGACAGTATCGCGGACGGCCTCGCGGAATCCGTGTGTCGCGCCCTCTGCAGGATGTACCTCGAGCGGTATGGCCGGATCCTCCACCACAACACGGACCAGGCGGAGGTCGTCGGTGGGCAGAGCGCCCCCAAGTTCGGCGGCGGCGTCGTCCTCGAGCCCGCGTACATCGTTCTCGTGGGCCGCGCGACGACGACGGTGAACGGCGAGCGCCTCCCA
>Ga0209521_10004120_pt1 | contig 11647 bp, 9 predicted proteins | sample Rifsed19ft4_FD_184016 | JGI IMG/M metagenome (GOLD analysis project Ga0209521, IMG submission 184016) | Soil microbial communities from Rifle, Colorado, USA - sediment 19ft 4 (version 2) | ecosystem: Environmental > Terrestrial > Deep subsurface > Rock core/Sediment | place: Rifle, Colorado... | reverse complement strand
CCTACCACAGCATCGAGAACATCGGCATCATCCTCCTGGGGCTCGGCGCCGGAATGATGGGCCTCGCTTACGGCAGAGGAGATCTGGCGGCGTTGGGAATCGCGGCCAGCCTCTACCACGTCTTGAATCACGCCGTGTTCAAGGGCCTCCTGTTCCTCGGCGCCGGGGACGTGGTGATGGCGACGGGAACGCGTCAGATCGAGCACTTCGGGGGGCTCCTGCGACGGATGCCGTGGACCGGGCTTCTCTTCCTCGTCGGTGCCGCGGCGATCTCCGGCCTCCCGCCCCTGAACGGCTTCGCCAGCGAGTGGCTGACGTTTCAAGCGTTCCTCTTCGGGTTCCGCGGGTCCGCGGAGCCGCTCGTCCACTTGCTGTTTCCGGTTGGCGGCGCTGTCCTGGCGCTCACGACGGCACTGGCGGCGGCATGTTTCGTGAAAGCGTTCGGCATCAGTTTCCTGGCCTTGCCGAGGAGCGGCGCGGCCGCCGAGGCGCGGGAGTCGCCCGCGGTGATGCTCGTGCCGCAAGCGTTTCTCGCGGCGCTCTGTGTCGGGTTGGGGTTGTTCCCGGGCCTGGTGCTCGAAGTACTCGATAGCGTTATGGCGTCGCTCCCAGGGCTCGAGCCCCGTGCGGAGATGGCGCCGAGCGGCCTGGTGATGACGTCCGGGCTCGAGTCGTTCGACCACGTGGTGCCGGTGATGCTCGGTGCGGCTCTTCTGGGAGCTTTGGCGGTGGCACGCTTGCTGACGGCGCGGCGCCGGGCGCGGGTGCGGCGCGTGCCGACGTGGGGATGCGGCGGTGAGCTCGGCGCGCGAACCGAATACACGGCAACCGCCTTCTCGAAACCCTTGATGATGATCTTCCGCGCCGTGTACCGGCCGACGCGAGAGGTCGAGGCGCTGGCTGAAGTCTCCCCATACTTCCCGCGGGAGGTGCGGTACCGTGCCGAGATCGAGCCGACGTTCGAGCGCTACGCGTATCGTCCGCTCGTTCGCGCGGTGCTGCGAGTGGCCGAGGGGATGAAGTTGCTGCAGGCGGGGAGTCTCCATGCCTATCTTGCCTACGTGATCGCGTTCGTCGTCTGCATGGTACTGCTGGTCTGGTTGCGAAGTTGAGCATGATGGACACCCTTCTCGCGTTCGCAGCGGCGCTTCTGCAGGCGGGGGTCATGCTCGCGGTGGCCCCGCTGCTGAAAACGGCCATCAAGAAAATGAAGGCGCGGCTCCAGAATCGAAAGGGCCCGCCGATCCTTCAGGGCTACTACGACCTTCTGAAGCTTCTTCGTAAGGAGCCCCTGCGCTCCGAGACGGCATCGTGGATCTACGTCGCGGGACCCCGCGTCTATTTCGCGGCGGCGGTGGCCGCCACCACGCTGGTTCCGGTGCTCTACGCCGCGGCGCCGCTCGAAGCCGCGGGCGGGATCCTGCTTCTGGTGGGGACGCTCGCTCTTGGCCGCTTCGCGCTCGCGACCGCCGCGCTCGATACCGGAAGCCCTTTCGGGGGCATGGGCGCGAGCCGCGACATGACGATCGCCGCCCTCGCCGAGCCGGCCCTCATGCTGGGACTCTTCGCCTCGGCGCTCGCCGCCGGCTCCTTGAGCCTCGGAGTGATGGTCCGGGGCCTGCTGCATCAGGGCCTGTCTTTCCATCCGAGCGATCTTCTCGCGTTCGCCGGACTCTTCATCATCGTCATCACCGAGACCGGCCGCATTCCCGTGGACAATCCGGCCACGCACCTGGAGCTCACGATGATCCACGAGGCCATGGTCCTGGAGTACGCCGGGCCGGACCTCGCGCTGGTCGAGTGGGCGTCCGCTCTCAAGGAGCTCTTGTATCTGACGCTCCTCGTGGACCTGTTCCTTCCCGCGGGTATGGCGACGAGCATCGCACCGGTTGCGATCCTCGTGGCTCTCCTCGCGTGGGCGGGCAAGATCTTCGTCCTGGCGATCTTCGTAACCGTCGCGGAGAGCACGAACGCCAAGCTCCGTCTCTTCCGCGTGCCGGAGCTCGTGTCCGTGTCGCTGGGGCTCGCGTTTCTGGCTCTCGCGATCCGATTCCTGTGAGGTGCTGCGCATGACCGTGAACGTTTTGATCCTCTGTGCCGCCGGAATGCTGGTGAGCGCGCTCCTCATGGTGGGTCAGAAAGCGCTCTTCACCGCCATACGCTTGTACGGGGCGCAGTCCCTGCTCCTCGCCGTCGTCGCCGCCACCATCGCCATCTCCGAGGGGCGGCACGAGCTCCTCGTCACCGCGGCGCTGACGGCGTCGCTGAAGGGGATCCTGATCCCGTGGTTTCTGATGCGCACGGTGGATCGTATCGGGATCCATCGTGAGATCGAGCCGTTCCTGAACGTCCCTGCCTCGCTCCTGATCTGCCTGGGCCTCACGGTCATCGGATACCGGGTCAGCACCGGCTTTCAAGAGGGCTCCCGGGGAGTGAGCCACCATCTCATCGGCGTCGCGCTCTCGATCTTGCTGATCGGTCTCTTCCTCATGGTGACGCGGAGGAAGGCGATCACCCAGATTCTCGCGCTCCTGACGGTGGAGAACGCGGTGTTTCTCGTGGCCGTCGGCGTCACCACCGGCATGCCCCTCATCGTGGAGCTGGGCATCTCGTTCGACGTGATTGTCGCCGTCCTGATCCTCGGCATCCTCGTCCATCGAATCGTCGACCGGTTCGAGTCGATGGACGTCAGCCGACTGTCGAACCTGAAGGGGTAGCGTGAACGTACTCGTCTGGACCCTCGTCGCTCCCCTGGTGACCGCCGCCATCGGAGGCCTTCCCGGCCCGCGCAGACTCAAGGAAGCCACCATGGTCTCGGGACTCGCGGTGACGTTTCTCCTGTGTATCGCGACCGCCCGACAGTTCCTCGAAGGCAGTCCCCCCTCCGCCTTCGCCGACGCACTCCGCGTCGACGGACTCTCGGCGCTGGTGCTCGTGCTCTGCGGCCTCGTCGGCCTGCTCTCGGGCGCCTACGGCGTCGGCTATCTGCGCCGCAACGAGGCGCGCGGGCTGGTCACCCCCCGGCTGCGGCGCGAGTTCTACGGCTTGATCCCCGCCTATGTGTTCGCCATGCTTCTGGTGTCGGTCTCGAATAATCTCGGCGTGCTCTGGATCGCCGTCGAGCTCACGACGCTCGCCTCCGTCTTCCTCATCACGTTCCACGATCGGGACACGTCGCTCGAGGCTGGCTGGAAATTCCTGGTGCTCGGAAGCCTGGGCCTCGCGTTCGCGCTCCTGGGAACGGTTTTGATGTTCGCCGCAGGACGATCGGACCTGGGAGAGGGCATGTCCGCGCTCCACTGGACGCGCTTCATGGAGGTGGCGCCGGAGCTCCATCCCTTCACGCTGCGCCTCGGTGTGGTGTTCGCGCTCATCGGGTACGGAACCAAAGCCGGCCTCGCACCGATGCATACCTGGAAGCCGGATGCCTATCGCGAAGCGCCGTCGCCGGCGGTGGTTCTGATGGCGGCGGGCATGCTGAACGGCGCCCTCTATTGCGTCCTCCGGATCCATTTGATTTCCAAAGCGGCGCTCGGGCCCGAGTTCTCCTCGGGTCTGCTCTTGACGCTCGGCCTGCTCTCGGTCGTGATCGCGACGCCGTTCATCCTCATCCAATGGAACCTCAAGCGACTCCTGGCCTATTCCAGCATCGAGCACGTCGGCATCATGGCCGTCGGGGTCGGGCTCGGGGCCGAGGCGGGGGTCTTCGGCGCCCTCCTGCACATGACCTACCACTCCCTGGCAAAGCCCGTAGCCCTCTTCTCCGCGGGCACTCTCGGACAGCTCCATCGCTCCTCCGACTTCGACCGCATCCGGGGCGGCACATTCAGCCGCGCTCCGATCGCGAGCACGCTCTTCGTGCTCTCGGCGGTGATCATGACGGGCTCCCCGCCGTTCGGCCTGTTCTTCAGCGAGATGACGATCCTGAAGGCGGGGTTCTTCGGATCCCACGTGACCGCGACCTCCGTGTTCCTCGGGGCGCTCGTCGTGCTGTTCTGCGGTTTCGCGTATCAAGTGGCACACCTCGTGCTCGGATCATCGCGGGAGTTTACCGAAGACTCTCCCGATCCGGAGAGGTTCGACGTCGGGATGGCGGCGGCCGTCGTCGCCGCAGTCATCGCGGTCGTTTCCGCTTTCTACCTGCCCGCACCGCTGATCGCTCTCATCCGTGCCGCGACGGAAGTGGTTTGGGGGGGCGCGTGAAGTCGAAAGTCGCAACGGTGTCCGCGGCGCTCGAGGTACCGGAGGGAGCGATTCTGGAGCTCCACCCGGGAGAGATGCACCTCGAGGGGACCGCGACCGCCTTGCCCGGACTCGCCCATCGAGTCGCGCTCGCTCTGAACGGACGGCTTTTGTCTCTTTTCGCAAGCGACGAGCGCCGCTCGGCGAATCGCTTTCTCCTTCACCACGTCTGGTCGCTCCCCGGCCTCGCGAGCTTCCTTCGCCTCTCGACGCCCATCGACCCTGCGGTGCCGACATACCCCTCCATCGCGGCGAAGTATCCCGCGGCGAACTGGTTCGAGCGCGAGGTGATGGATTTCTTCGGTCTCGCGCCCGAGGGACATCCGAACCCGTCGCGAGTCGCGCTTCACGATGACTGGCCGGAGGGGGTGCACGCGCTCCAGAAGGACTTCCCGAGCGAGCGCACCGTGCCCCGCGTCCAGGGTGACTTTCACCCGTTCCGGCCGGTGACGGGCGAGGGTGTGTTCCAGGTCCCCGTGGGTCCCGTTCACGCGGGCATCATCGAGCCAGGTCACTTTCGATTCGGTGTCGCGGGCGAGCCCGTTCTGTACTTGCAGCTTCGGCTGTTCTACGTCCACAAGGGAATCGAGAAGCGCTTCGAGCGGCTTTCGTTCCGACACGGCCTTTTCCTCGCGGAATCGATCTCCGGCGATACGGCGGTGGGGCACGCGCTCGCTTACGCCCACGCCATCGAGCGCCTCGCCGGCCTCACCGTTCCGGCTCGCGCCCGCGCGCTGCGGGTGGTCCTTCTGGAGCTGGAGCGAATCTACAACCACACCGCCGACATCGGCGCTCTCGCGACCGACGTCGCGTTCCTCGTCCCCGCGAGCCGGGCGCAGGCGCTGCGCGAGGGCCTCGTTCGGTTGCAGGACAGTTTGTTCGGGACGAGGCTGCTGCGAGGTACGGTAGCGCTCGGCGGCGTCACGCGCGATCTCTCGCCTTCGGGGCTTTCCGTTCTTCGCGCGCACCTTCGCGCGTTCGAGAAGGAGTTCGACGACCTGATTACGCTCCTCATCGATGCCGGCACTTTCACCGATCGTGTCGACGGCACCGGGATCCTCACCCATCAGGCGGCGCGAGATCTGGGGATCGTCGGCGTCCCTGCGAGGGCGTCGGGGGTGGACGCCGACTTGCGGCGAGACCATCCCTATGACGGCTATGAGGGTCTGAAGTTCGAGGTCCCCGTCGAGGACGGAGGGGACGTCAGAGCGCGGCTCATGGTGCGCGCGCGGGAGGTCGAGCAGTCGCTCGCGATCCTGCACCAGGTGCTCGACCGGATGCCCGAGACACCCCTCACGGCTCGAGTGCCCGAGAAGTTGCCGAAGAGCTCCTCCGCCCTCGGCTGGGCGGAAGCGTGGAGAGGTCCGGTCCTGCATTGGGTCGGAACCGACGAGACGGGGAAGATCTCCCGAGTCAAGGTGACCGACCCGAGTACTCTGAACTGGCCGGGGCTCGTTCAGGCGGTCCCGGGCAACATCATCCCTGACTTCCCGGTGATCAACAAGAGCTTCAACCTCTCGTATTCCGGAAACGATCGCTAGAAACCAGGACAGAAAGAGATGTCGAGCATCCTCGGAAAAAGCCTGACGACCGGGGTCCTCACCGAGGCGAACCCATTCGGTTCGAGCGCCTCGTTCGGATTCCCGGTCATCGATTTCAGCCGCTGCACTGCGTGCGAAGCCTGCGCGCGGTCCTGTCCCACCGGAGCGATTCGAACGGAGGCGACGGCGAAGGACCGGAAGACCGTCTCGTTGTCGTACGCGGCCTGCATCCAGTGCCGGGAATGCGTCACCGGGTGCCCCGAGGAGGCGATCACCGTCTCGACCGGGGTCGAGGTCGCCGCCCATACCCGCGAGCAGCTCGCGCGGAGGGCGACGTTCGACATCGATCCCAGAACGAGCCGGGGCACCTTCCGCGGGGAGGAGGTCGTAGCGGGGGAGAGCCTCGCGCAGTCCGCGGCCCGCTTGCGGGAGCGCATTCGCGGCCGGCTCGGCCGCTCCCTGCACGTGCGCCAGGTCGATGCCGGAAGCTGCAACGGGTGCGAGCTCGAGATCGCGGCCACGACCAACCCGCTGTACGACCTGGAGCGCTTCGGGATCCACTTCGTCGCGAGTCCTCGCCACGCCGACGTCCTCCTGGTCACCGGTCCCGTCACCCGGAACATGGAGATCGCCCTCCTTCGAACTTACGAGGCGACACCGGCGCCGCGCATCGTGGTCGCGGTCGGCGCCTGCGGCTGCTCGGGTGGAATCTTCGGCGAAGGCACCTACGCCTCCCTCGGGGGCGTCGACCGTGTCGTGCCGGTGGACGTCTACATTCCCGGTTGTCCCCCGCGCCCGCAAGCGATCCTCAACGGACTCTTGGTGGCCATGGGGCTTCGCGAGGCGCGCGTCTGATCCGAACGGCACCGCGCGTTTCCATTGGCGCAGGAAGGCAAGCGCGTTCCAAGTGAACTTCACCCCGAGGATGCCTTCAAGGCCAGCCGGTGCGGCGATACGTTCGTGTGGATCGGACTGCTGCACGAGCCTACCGAGGGAGAGTTCCCTCTGTAGCGCCTTCGAGGCTCAATCAGAGAAGCTCGCTCACCACGACTCCGCGAAAGACGAGGACCAGGGCGATGAAGCTTCGCCGCCAAGACGCGCTCCGCGCAAGCGATGGGCCGAGCTCATTTACCGTATCTATGAAGTTACCGTATCTATGAAGTGAACCCTTTGACCTGTCGTCGATGTGGTGCCCAGATGAAAATTCTCGCTTTCATCACCGAGCCCCCCGTCATCCGCCGAATCTTGGACCACCTCGACCAAAAGTCTCGATCAAGAGCTCCTCCCAAACCTGCCGAGCTCAACGTCCGCTAACCCCCCTCAAGCTGACACTTCTCGTGTGTCTTGACTCCGGGAAATGGACCACGCCATCCTTCGCATCGATGTCGGTGTCCCGTCATACCTCACACCAACATCAGATGCGGGAGTATCCCGTCAAGCGCGGGAAATTCGGTCGATGCTCGCCGGGCCATGGACCGAGTCCGCACAGGCACCCCGGATCGAGATGCACCTCATGAGCCGCCAACGACGGCGCGTGCAGGTACGCGCGTCACAGACCGACATCACCTTCGATGCGTGCGAGCCGATTCAGGTCAGCGCCAGGTATTCGTGAACGAGTCGCACCGCCATCGAGCCCTCGCCTACGGCTGACGCCACCCGGTTCATGGCGCCAGCGCGGATGTCGCCAGCGGCGAAGACACCGGGCGCGCTGGTCTCGAGGGGCAGGGGTTCGCGGCGCTCCTTCCAGGTGCGCGGGTACGCGGCATCGGCCAGCAGGTCCCGGCCGGTCAGCACGAACCCCTTGGGGTCGCGCAGCACATTGGCAGGAAGCCAGTCGCTTCGCGGCTTGGTGCCGATGAACACGAAGACGGCGTCGACATCCTCCACCTGACTCGTTCCGTCGTCGAGCGACTTGAGCACGACCCGTTCCACGTGGCCGCTCCCTTCGACACATTCGACCTCGGTGCGGGTCCGCAGCCGAATGTTCGACGTCTTTTCGATTTGCTCGACGAGGTACCGCGACATGGTGGGGTGCAGGGAATCGCCGCGCAGCACAATCTGCACCTCCTTCGCGTAGCGCGACAGATACATCGCACTCTGCCCCGCCGAGTTCCCCCCGCCGAGGATCACCACGTGCCGGCCGGCGCACACCGGCGCCTCCGTCGTGGCCGCGCCGTAATAGACTCCCGCGCCCGTGTGCTCCGACACTCCAGGCGCCGGATGCTCGCGGTACGCCATACCGGTCGCGGCCAGCAGCGTGCGCGTGACGAGCTCACGGCCGTCGCTGAGCGTGATGCGCTTGTATCCCGCGTCGATCGACACCCCTGTCACTTCAAGCGGCACGAGAAACTCCGCGCCAAGCCGCTGCGCCTGTGTCACCGCGCGACGCGTCAGCTCACTGCCGCTGACACCGGCGGGAAACCCGAGGTAGTTCTCAATCCGGGAGCTGCTGCCCGCCTGCCCGCCCGGCCCGTGTCGGTCGAGGAGCAGCGTCCGCAGCCCTTCCGAGGCGCCGTACACCGCGGCCGCGAGGCCCGCGGGGCCGGCGCCGACAATCACGAGGTCGTACAGAGTGAAAGCTGCGGAGAGCGGCCGGCCGAGGCGCTCGGCCACTTGACGTGGCTCGGGGCTTCGCAGCACGGACCCATCCTCGAAGAACAGCGCGGGAAGCTCGTCGGCGCCTACCCCGGCCGCGTCCAAAAGGACGCGCGCGTCCGGGTTCCCCGCGACGTCGAGCCAGCGATAGGGGATGAGATTGCTCGCGAGAAAGTCTTTGATCTCGTGCGACCGAGGCGACCACTGGTGTCCGACGAGCCTCAGTCCCTTCGCCTCGGGGAGGTATTCGGCCTGCCACGCGTCGAGCAGATCGTCCACGACCGGAAAGAGGCGTTCCTCTGGGGGATCCCACGGCTTCGAGAGGTAGTGATCGAGATGCGCCTCGTTGATGGCCTTGATGGCTGCGTCGATGTCCGAGTAGGCGGTGAGCATCACGCTGCGCGCCAGCGGGTAGACCTCTCGGGATCGGGCGAGCACTTCCGTCCCTTGTATGCCCGGCATTCTCTGGTCGCTGATCACCATGGCCAGCGAGTCGCCGCGGGCCTTCAGTTCGCGGACGGTGGCGAGCGCCTCTTCGCCCGAAGAAGCGCTGACGACCGTATAGGATTCGCGGTACCGAGCACGGAGGTCGCGGCGTACCGCCGCGAGCACCTGCGCATCGTCGTCGACGACAAGGAGGACGGGCTTGTTCACGGTCGTCCTCCGGCCCCGTCCATCTCGGCGAGCGGAAGGGACACCCGGAACTCCGTTCGCCCCGGGCGCGACTCGACGTCGATCTCGGCATCGTTGTGGCTGACCAGGCGCCGGACGATATCGAGCCCCAGGCCGGTGCCGTGCCCGACCGGCTTCGTGGTGAAGAACGGATCGAAGATGCGCGCGCGGATCTCGGCCGGGATGCCAGGGCCATTGTCGACCACGCGCACCACGACGCGCTGCCGCTCACGTTTCGCAGTCACCTCGACGCGACCGGCATCAGCCACGGCGTCGAGGGCATTGTCGATCAGATTCGCCCAGACCTGGTTGAGCTCGCCGACGAAGCCGCGAACGCGCGGGAGGTCGGGTTCCACGTTCACCGCAACGGCAATCGATTTCGCCCGCGCCTTTGATTTGAGTACGGTGACCGTGTTGCTCAGGTTCAACGTCAGGTCCACAGGTTCGGCCAACGTGGCCTGATCCATGTGCGTGAATCCCTTGATCGCCTGGACCAGTCCGGAGATCCGCATCGCGGCCTCCTGAATCTCGGAGGCCAGCCCGCGAACCGAACACCCGGCTGCCGCCCACCGGAGAACCGCGTCGAGTGGCGGTCCAGAAACCGCATCAGCGGTCCGATCGAGCGCGTCGAGCGTCACGGCGGTTTCGGCCAGCGGTGCCGCGATGGCGGCGTCGAGTCCGTGGTCGGCGAGCCAGTCGGCGATGGCGTCCTCGCGTTCGGCCTGCTGGATCGGAGACAGCACGCCCTGCGCAGGCGTGGCGAGGCAGGACGCACGCACGGCGTCGATGGCGGCGAGCTGGGGATCGGTGAGCCTCGAGGCGCCCAAGGCGCGTGTCGCCCGCTCGGCGTCCTCCAGCCGGTCTTCGAGCAGCGCCGCGCTGCGTTCGATCGCGGAGGCCGGGTTGTTCAGCTCGTGAGCCAGTCCGGCCGACAGCTTCCCGAGCGAGACCATCTTCTCGTCGTGCAGGTCGCTCGACGTGAACAGCCTCGCACGATCGAGCATCTTGTGCACGAGGATCGACGTGATCTGATGACAGTCGCGAATCATCGTGGTGAGGTGGTCACGATGGAGGGCCAGAATCACGGTGGGCTCCAGGGCGACGGAATTGCCCGGGGGACTGACCAGCCGCGAGTACGGGAGCAGGCCCGTGACGTCCCCAGCCTGCCACTCCATCACTTTGTGCCGCCCGGCGCCGCGGTCGACGAAAATGGCGACGTGCCCGGTCAGCAAGACGAAGAGGCCCTCCACGGGCGTGCCCTTCACGGTCAGCACGTCCCCCTCGTTGAGATGCCGAACGGCCCCATGTGAGGCCAGCCAGGCGAGTTCCTCGCGCGGCGCCGCGCCGAGGGTCTTGTGCTCGGTCAACTGATCGACGAGATCTATCGCTGTCACGTGCTCACCCCCCCGATGAATCATTATGGAGAACCCCAGCCCGGTCTCGCGCTTCGTTTCTCTCAGGCAGACCGCGCGTGCAGGCGAAACCGCTCTGGCCCTGGTTCCACAAGCAATCAGATCTTACACACCGCGTGGAATCGCGGAAGGGCGGCCCTAGAGTACACGGAGCTTCGCATGCGGTTCGCCAGAGGATAAAGGATAGGAAAAATGGGTCTTCAGCAGAATCTGTGGGTAGAAAACCGCTTGGCATCGCCCGTTCAGTGGACCACGGTACTCGCCGGCGTCAAGGGTTCGCTCGCTTCGCTGTGCGGCTGCGCGGGCCGTGACGCGGACGGCGCTGCGTGGTGGTAGCAAGTATGGGCTATGGGCGAACGGGGCTCCGGCGGGGGCTGTGGGCACCGGGTTCATCCGGACGTCGGCTGGAAACAAGCGCATCCCGAGGTCGACTCTGAGAAGATGAGTTTGCAAAAACAAAACCTTCTTGGGAGTCGACCACAGGATGCAGTTGAAGACTATCTTGAATCGGGTTCAAAAGCATCGGAGCTTTGTTTACGAGATGGTGCGTGTCGTTGGCGAACAGATCGAGGTCGAACTCCGGCCCCGAAAGAACAGCAGAGCGATCTGTTCCGAGTGCAAGCGTCCGGCTCCAGGCTACGACACCCTCGCTCAACGTCGCTTCGAGTTTGTTCCGTTGTGGAACCTGAAGGTCTTCTTCCTCTACGCGCCGCGCCGGGTGGATTGCCTACGCTGTGGCGTGAAAGTGGAACAGCTTCCATGGTCGGAAGGCAAACATCGACTCACCCGAGCCTATGCTTGGTTCTTGGCTACGTGGGCGAAGCGGATGAGCTGGAAAGAGGTCGCTGAGCTGTTTCACACGAGCTGGGAGAATGTGTTCCGTTCGGTCGAGATGGCCGTCGAGTGGGGCCGTAAGCATATGGATTTGAATGATATCGGGGCTATTGGCATCGATGAGATCCAGTGGCACCAAGGCCATCACTTCCTCACGGTGGTCTACCAGATCGACAAGCACCGCAAGAGGCTTGTGTGGTTGGGCGAGAAACGCCGGGTCAAAACCTTGCTCAGGTTCTTCCGCTGGTTCGGCAAGGAGCGAAGCGCGGCGCTCGGGTTCATCTGCTCCGACATGTGGCGGCCTTACTTGAAGGTCATTGCCAGAAAAGCCCCTCAGGCGGTGCACATCCT
>Ga0209521_10004119_pt1 | contig 11647 bp, 10 predicted proteins | sample Rifsed19ft4_FD_184016 | JGI IMG/M metagenome (GOLD analysis project Ga0209521, IMG submission 184016) | Soil microbial communities from Rifle, Colorado, USA - sediment 19ft 4 (version 2) | ecosystem: Environmental > Terrestrial > Deep subsurface > Rock core/Sediment | place: Rifle, Colorado... | reverse complement strand
CTTCAAAGACTTTTAGTTCCCGTCCGGCCCCCATAAGTTCTTGGGGGGGCCGGACGGGAAGAACTGAAAGTTTTTGGAGAGAGTTTGAGAGAACCTTTTTACAAAAAGGTTCTCTCAAGATACCATCCCAATTGCCCGCTGAAACTATCGCGGCAGCCTGACCTTGAGTCCGGCCAGTACCGCGTTATATAGCTCTTCTGGTGTTACGGTTGCCGTGCCTATCTTTCCGACGACCACGCCAGCGGCGAAGTTCGCGAGCATGGCCGCCTCCCTGAAGGACGCGCCTGCCGCGAGGGAGAGCGCGAGCGTGCTTATGACCGTATCTCCGGCGCCGCTCACGTCAAAGACCTCCTGGGCGACCGTCGGGATATGGGTCTCGCTACCCGGCTCAAAGAGGCTCATGCCCTGCTCTCCCCTTGTTACGAGGAGGGCCTGGCAGCCGAGCCTGCCGAAGAGCACCTCTCCGGCCCTGTGCAGCGCCTCTTCGCTGTCTATCTCAACGCCCGAGGCCTGGGAGGCCTCGAGGTTGTTGGGCGTGACTATGGTGACCCTCCTGTAATAGTCGAAGTGCTCGACCTTTGGGTCGACGGCCACGGGCTTGCCGAGCGCGAGGCATAGCGAGTTCATCTCGTCCATGAGGTGCTGCGTGATGAGCCCCTTGGCGTAGTCAGAGACCACGACGATATCCGCGCCCTTTACGGCGCGCTTTATGTACCTAATTACCCTGTCGGTCGCCTCGGGGTCTATCTTGTCGCGCTTTTCGCGGTCGAACCTCACGACCTGCTGGTTGTGGGCTATTATGCGGGTCTTTACTGTCGTGGGCCTTTTGCTGTCGGCTATGAGGCCCTCAGTGGATATGCCCTTGTCCTTCAATATGGCGGAGAGCTTGCGGCCGTCGGCGTCGCTGCCGATGACGCCCGTGACAAATGACCTGCCGCCGAGGCTGTGGATGTTGTTGACGACGTTGGCGCTGCCGCCGAGCATTATGGACTCTGAGGTGACCTCGACGACCGGGACAGGGGCCTCGGGGGAGATCCTCCTCACCTTGCCCCAGATGAAGTGGTCCATTATGAGGTCGCCTATGACGAGGACGCGCGCCCTCCTGAACTTCTCGATGAGCGAGAGTGCCCTCTTGGAACTCAGGTATCTTTTCATGCCGCCTTTATGCTCCTTGAAATATCCGGACGGTTATAACATATCTCATCTTTTCAGGCAACCACGCGCGGAAACCCCGGGTCAGGCATCCTTTCCGAGTGCCGGCAAAACCTCGTCCACGAGCCTGAGGAACGCGCCTACGGTCTTTTCCATCGTGTACCGGCCCGCCTCTTTTTCGCAGGCATCCCTGGCCCTCTCCCTGGAGGACGGGTCGAGGAAGAGCCCTATGGCGCTTGCGACATCAAGGGCGTCTGAAGGGTCTTCGACGACCGCGCCTGTTACGCCCTCTGCGACTATCTCGGAGAAGCCGTTAGCCCTTGTGGTGATAACAGGCAGACCGGCAGACAACGCCTCGAGGCAGGCGTTGCTGAAGGGCTCGTAGATGGAGGGCAGTATGAATATGTCGGCTGCCCGGTAGAACCTGGCAACGTCCTTTCTCGGCCCCGTGAATACGACCCTGTCCCTGACGCCGAGCCTTTTGGCCTCCCTCTCATAGCTGCCTGTACCGCCCTTGCCGACCGCCACGAGCCTTACGCGTACATCTCCTTTAAGAAGCGGGAGCGCCCTTATCGCGTGCATGAGGCCCTTTCTCTCGAAGCCTGAGCCGACGAAGAGGAGCATTATCTCTTTTTCATCAATGCCGAGCTCGGCCCTGAGCCCGGCTTCCTTGGCTGTGCCAAAGAAGGCGGCCTCGTCTATCCCGTTCCTTATGACCGTTATCTTATCGGGCGGGATATCGTAATGCCTCAGTATGTCGGCCCTGACCATCTCGGAGTTGGCGACGACCTTCTTAAGACGCGCGCTCTCAAAGAGCCTCTTCTCGAGATAGAGGAGCACGATATGCAGCGGGTTGAGCCGGGTAGAGAGCCTCCGCCACCAGGGCGAGAAGAGGGCCTTCCTTATAAGCCATTCCCTGTGGCAGCCGTCGCCCGCCCTGTAGATGTCCTGGGTCCACGTGCGCTCGAGGCTTATTACGACGTCCGGGCGCGCCCGCTCTATCGCATCCGCGGCGTTCATGGCAAAGAGAAGCGGCCTCAAAAACCTCGGGCCCCCGGCGCTTACCCTGTGCACTGTGACGCCTGCCATCTCATCCCAGCCAGTCGAGAAGAGATCTATCCGGTGGCCTCTGTCGACAAGGCCTGCCATGAACCTCTTGAGGAAGCTCTCCGCCCCTCCGAAATGGCTGTGGCTTAATCTTACGAGCCCTATCCTCATAGGCAGACGCTCTCGCGCTGGAATACCTGAGTGTAGAGCTCCTCGAAAGCGGCCAGGGCCTCGTACGCGCTTACGTCGGAGGCCGTCCTGCTCTTCTTGAGGAGCCTGCAGGGCACTGCCCACGGGGCCCATCTCCTCGGGTCTGTCGAGCCCCATATAGTCAGTATCGGCTTGCCCAGCCCGGCCGCGATGTGCATGGCCCCGCCGTCGGAGCAGACCATCATATCGCATACCGATATCGCGGCTATGAGCTCAGAGAGCCTCGTGGTCCTGCAAGCGATGGGCGCCGGCTTTGTGCCGGAGATTATCCAGCCGGCCTTTTCGTCGTCGCCCGGATGAAACGGGTTGTCCGCGGCCCCGGGCGACCATAACAGGAGTAGCCTCACCCCGAACCTCGCCTGGACCATCTGGGCGAGCTCCCTGAAGCTCTCCTTCGGCCACCTGTTCTGGGGTCTTCTCGAGCTTATATGGAAGGCAACGAGCTTCTCCTTGCCCCTGAATCCCTTCTTTCCGAGGAGGTCGCGGATCTCCCTGACCTCCGCGGGGTCCGGCCTCACGTCCATCGGCGGCGGCGGCCCTTCGACGCCGAGCGGGGCGAGCAATCTTACGAGCGCCTCGACCTCGTGCAGGTCAGCTCCTGGGGAAGGCTGGACAAGGGCCCGGTTATAGAACGGCCGCCCGGAGCCCTCTTCCCTCACGTACCCTATCCTCATCTTCGCGCCCGTAAGGAAGGTATACCAGGCAAGGTTCTTCGAATACGCTGACGCGCAGCCGATGGCGACGTCCAATCCCTCTGCCCTTATCTCCCTGAAGACCTTGAGATTGGAGAGGGCCGCCTTGAACCTCGCCCCTCCGGAATGCCTGCTCTTGTGATAGACGTAGACGCGGTCAAGGTCCGGGTTTCCCTTCAATACATCGGCGTTATATGAATTGACCAGCGCGAATATCCATGCCTGGGGGAAGCTCGCGCGCAGGAGCTTTATGGCCGGCGTGGTGCAGACCAGGTCGCCTATGTTATCCCTTCTCACAAGGCATATCTTCTGAACTGTCTTCAACTGGCGGCTCCCGGGGGAAGGGGCTCCTGTCTTCCCTCTCCATGCAGCACGACGCAGATGGCGGCAAAGGCCATCATCAGGTTTCCGTAGCCCTCTACCCAGAAGCCGTTCGCAAGGTTGACGATGAAATAGGAGACGAGGACTCCGAGGGCAGAGTACCTTACAAAGGACGCCGCCGGGCCCCTGGAGCGCCTCAAGGATGCGGCCTTCGCCACTATCGTCGCCCAGAACGCGACCAGCGCCGCGAGGCCTATAACGCCGACCTCAAAAAGGAGCTGTAGGAATAGATTGTGCGGGTTCACCCTGCCGTAACTCAGCCCGAAATAATAATACGTATAGCTCTTCTTGTCCCATCTTTCCATATAGCCGCCGTCCCTGGCTACATGGTGCATCTTCTTCCAGCCGTAGCCCCAGCCCAGGACCGGCCTGTCCTCTATCATGTCGACGGCGCCCTTCCAGATACCCAGCCTGCCGTTCATGCCTTCGTTGGTGTTCGTCACGTAGGTCTTCGGGAAGAGGATGGTCTTGTACCTCTCCAGCATGTCGGGCTTCACTGAAAGGAGCACTGAGACGGAGATGACGAGCGCCAGGGCCCCGGCGAGCAGGACCTTATATCGCCCGGCGGCCAGCGTCATGAAAAAGAGCCCGGCCAGAAAGGCGGCGACCTGCGCCCTGTGGTTGTTCAAGACCGAGAGCACGATCTCGAGGGCTATGAAGAAGACGAGCGCGGCGGCCAGAGGCCTTTTTTCCCTGAAGGAGTACAAATAGGCTACCGCAAGCGGTATGAAAAAGGTGGCGAAGCTCGAATAGCCGCGCAGGCCCGTGTTGCCGACGTCGGTCTCTCCAAGCCAGTCGAGGAGCCGCGAGAGGTCGGTCAGCGCGACCACCTTCACCGTGACCGCCGCGAAGCCCGCCAATATGAAAAGGAGCACGGGCCGCAGTCCAGCCGCGTCCCTGTACTGCGTTATTATCGCGAAGAAGATTACCGCCTGGTAAAGGAAGTCCTTCCTTATGGCGTTGAAGCTCTCGCCGGCATAAGGGCTCAAGGCCGCGCTCAGGAATATTGCCGCGGCCAGGGCAAAAAAGGCCTGCACCGTCCTGTCCTTCAGGTCCACCCGGAACTTCCCGCTCGCGGACCTTATCACCAGGCACCCGACGAGCAGAACGAAGGCCGTGTTCCTGACCCCAGCGTGGCGCAGGAACGGCTGGAAGAAGAGGAGCACCCCGAGGAATACGGTCACGAGGTTGTATCTTTCGATTATGCCGTTGAGTCTCGCTATCACTCAAAATCGCCTTTCAGCTTGGTTAATCCCGTAATCTCCAAATTCAATATCGAATCCTCCGGACGGACAGGCCTGCTCAGAGCGCCTGTCCGGTCCGGAGCATCTCTGAAACCCGATGCATCACCTCTTCAGCCGTGATCCCGGTAACGCACTCCCTGTGTTCCATCCTGCACTCGTAGGGGGTCTTGAAGATAGATACGCAAGGCGGACACTTTGAGGCGGTATTGCGGACTATCACGCTCCTCGCGCCGGTCGGCCTCTGGTCCATGACGCATGGGCCCGCGATAACGATTAGCGCCACCCCCAGCGCGTCCGCCATGTATATGAGCCCGGTATCGACGCCCACGACCAGGGAGAGTCTCTTTATGACCTCCGGCATCTCAAGGAGGCTGAAGCTCCCGCACGAGTTGAGCACCCTGGCTTTCTCCCCGAGCCCGTCAATTATCCCGCTGGCCGCCGCCCTGTCCTGAGGGCCGCCCAGGAATACCACGCTGTACGGCGTCCTTGAGAGTATCAGGCCAGCGAGCTCCTTCATCCTGCCGCTCCCCCAGTCCTTCAGCGGGTTGGCGGTGCCGAGGACCATGCCCACGTATCTCCCGTCTCTCAGAAAGGCCCGGGCCTTCTCGGAAGCGCCGGGGCACGAATAGACCTCCTTGTCAGTCGAGCAGCCTGTAATCCCGAGATGCCTCAGGGCTCCGATATAGGTCTCTATCGACGTCCGCTCCGCGGAATGCCGCTCGACAGATGTATTGAGCGACATCAGGGCCTTCATCGTCGCCCCGGCAAAGTCCGGATATACGCAGACCCTCACGGGGATAAGCGCCCAGAGGGGTATTACTATGTTCTCCGAGTTCGGCAGCAGTATTACGGCCGCCCCGAAACCCTTCTTCCTTATCTTCGAGGCGAACGCGAGCTTGCCTGATATGCCGCCGTATCTCTTCCTGTCGAACTCTATTATCTCGTCAACGCGGGGGTTGCACCTCAGGAGCCCGGCAGAGGACGGGGCAGCCATGACAGAGAGCCTTCTGTCCGGAAATGCCCTCTTTATCTCCCTGAAGACAGGCGTCGAGCATATCATGTCGCCTATCTTTGCGGTCTGGATAACGAGAACAGGGCCGCCCGGAGTTGAAAAGGCTCTCGACAGGAGCCAGATCAGGGGGTAGAGGATATAGGAGATGACGGCGTATATCAATTCAATGGCCTCTCATCGCGCGCCGCGGCTGTTAGCACGCCCTCTACCCCGTTTACATAGCTCTCAATGGAGAAGTCCCTCAGCACCCGCTCCTTCGCCCTTTTGCCGAGCTCCGTTCTCAATGCGGCTGAATCGGCGAGAAGCGCTATCTTCTCCGTGAGCGCGCCCAGGTCCCCATCCGGCGCGAGAAAGCCCGTCTGCCCGTCCGTCACCAGCTCGCCGGTGCCGGTCACGTCAAAGGCGACGACCGGCTTTCCCATGAGCATCGCCTCGAGTATCACCCTCGGGAGCCCCTCGTTCGCGGACGGCAGGACAAATACGTCCATCGAGTTTATGTAAGAGAGCGCGTCAGAAGAGAAGCCGGTGAAGACGGTCTTCTTTCCCATGCCCAGCACATCGGCCTTGCTTTTGAGCGTCTCCATCTCAGGGCCTTCGCCCACGACCACGCAGCGGATATCCCCCCTGTCCTTGAGGGCGGCGACCGCTTCAAGCAGCATCGATATCCTCTTCCTCTTCACGAGGGAGCCGACGGTGCCGACTACGATGGCGTCCCTGCCGAAGCCCAGGCTCCTCCTGAGGTCCTCAGGGGCCCTCGCTGGCCTCACGGAGGCGTCTACGCCGTTATGTACCACCACGCATTTGCCGGCCTCGACCCCGCTTTTGACAAGGCCGTCCCTGACGCCCCTTGATACGCACATGACCCTTGAGACGAGCTCGTTTACCGCCCTGGCCTCGAAGGGGTTAAGCGTCACCGCTATCCTCGTGTGCTGCACGCAGGGTACACCGGCCTCCCTTGCCGCGATGATGCCTTCGAGGTTGGTCGAAGGCTGGTTGTTCATGTAGAGGAGGTCGAAGCCCCCCTGCTTCAATATTGCCGCTATCCTCTTGGAATCGGGCAGGATGCGGGAGAGGTAGTCCATCCTGAAGATGAACCTTTTCTTCAAGTCCCTTGAAGGGAAGAACGCGGCCCTGCCGACCTCCTTCAGGAGCCTCATCCCCGCGCCCTTTGGCCTTCGCGGCAGTATGATGGTATCGACCCCGATATTGCCCAGCTCGGCCTTCAGGGACGATTCTCTCCCCTTGCCGTAGTCCTCGTAGAAGAGGGCGGTGAAGGAGAACCGCGTCCTGTCGGCGCGCTTCATCAGCTCGATCAGGCTGTTTGTGCCGCCGCCCCACTCCTTGCCGGTATCGAGGACGAGTATCCTTTTCATCGCCTGCCCGCGACGGATGCGTAGAGCGACTCGTAGGCGGCTGCCATACTCTGGTACGTGAAGCGTTCTTCAACTGCCCTGCGGCATTCGGCCTGGTCGATAGCGCCTATGCCCCGTATGGCCTCTGCCATCTCTGCGGCCCCGTCGCACAGAAAGCCGGTCCTGCCGTGCTCGACTATCTCAGGCATAGCCCCGTTATGGGTCGTTATTACCGGCGTGCCGCTCACGAGGGCCTCTATCGTCACGTTGCCGAAGGGCTCGCACCACTGCGTCGGGAATATCAAGGCCTTCGCCTTGGCGAGTAGCATGGCCTTGAGCTCGCCCCCCACCGGGCCTACGTACTGTATCCTGTCGGATAGCTTCTTCTTGAGAAAACCCCTGAAAAAGCTGTTCACGAACGTCTTACGGTGCACGTTCCCTGCTATCAGGAGGCGCGCGCCCGCTCTCTCAGCCGCCTCTATGGCCACACCGACCCCCTTCACCTCCCAGTCGACCCTGGAGAGAAACAGGAAGTAGTCGTCCTTCTCCCTCCTGAATATGTACTCCGAGGGGTCGAGGCCGTTATGGATGAAGGGCGCATCCGGGTAGCCCCAATACTTCCTCTGCGCGTCCGAGATAAAGGAGACGTCCTTGAGCCCCGCGAACCCCTTTACGCACCCGCGAACAGTCGTAAGGCTGGGAAGGCCATAGTCGCCGAAGGCATAGTCCCCGTTGAAGTGTATGATGTCCGCTCCTTCGGGGATATACCTCCCGAGAAGCTCAGGCGTCGGGACGCGCACGCCGGCAAAAGGCCCACCCCTCTTCTCGCAGCCGGCTACCGAATTGCCCTCCGGACCGATGAGCGTCACCTTGTGGCCGCGCTCGGAAAGGCCCTTTATGAGCCAGACGACGAACCTCTCTATACCGCCGTATTCCTTTACCGGGAGCCTGACGTGGTAGTAAAAGACTATATGCAAGGACAATCCCCTCCGGGCGCCTTATCCGCCCAGCACCTTCCTGTATACCTCGTAGATCTTCGCCGCGTTCTTCGCGGCGTCGAAGCGCTCGAGCGCCCTCTCCCTCGCCTTTCCTCCAAGCCCCTTCAACAGGGAGCTGTCGTTCATGAGCCGCGATAGCCTCTCCGAGAGCTCGAGGAAGCTGCCCGGCGTAAAGAGGAGCCCCGCGTTGCCTACGACCTCCGGTATCGACCCCGAGGCGGCGGCAACTACCGGCTTGGCGCACGCCATCGCCTCGACGAGCACCATGCCGAGCTGCTCCTGCCATGTCATGGTCGGAAGGCTCGGCAGCACGAATACGTCGGCGAGGTTATGGAGCCTCCTTATCGAGCTGTACGGCAGGAAGCCCGTGAATCGGAAGTTATCCTCAAGCCCTGCCTCTGAGATTATCTTCCTGAGGTTCTCAAGCTGCGCGCCCCTTCCGGTTATGAGGACCGTGAAGTCCCTGTAACCCCTCCTCTTCAGGTCTGCCGCCGCGTAGACGAGCGAGTGGACCCCCTTCCATGAGGCGAGCTTCCCGATATAGAGAACAGTGAAGTTCCCGGCAGGGACGTTGTATTCCCTCAAGAGGCCCTCGTCCTTGGGCTCGGGCCTGAAGAGCGACATATCGATGCCCGTGTATACGGTCGTTATCCGCTCCTCAGGGACCCCTTCGAGCAAAAGGACGTCCTTTATGGTGTCGCACCAGGGGATGTAATGGTCTATGCGCTCCCTCGCGTAATGCTTTATGTAGTTGGTCTTGGGGTCGAAGACCTGCCTGTAAGGGATGTTCTCGAGGTAGCTCACTACGAGCCTGTAACCCTTCTGTTGCTTGAGCTTCGAGAGCGTATAGAGCGACCTGCTCGAGTCGTAGCACTCCATTATGTCGTAGCCGTTCAAGCGCTTCTCGAGCGAGTGCGTGTAAAAGTCCATCCTCCTGTAAGGCCCCCGCTCGAGCCTGCCTGAGAGAAGGCTCCTCACGCCGAGCATGACCTCTTCCCTGTGCGTGAGCATGCGCATCGGCAGGGATACCTCGCTGGTGTCGAACTTGTTCCTGTCGCCCACGAAGAGGTCTATGTCGACCCCCGGGAATCCTGCCAGGGGCTCGAACATCTGGGACATCCATTTCGAAACCCCGTTCTCCCATACTATCCCCACCTTCATTCCGGGACCGTCTCCCTGGCGGCCTGGTCATTTGCGGTCGCATAGACCGCGTTCACCGCCTTCAACGACTTCAGGGCCTCCTTGCCGTCGACAGACACCCGCTCCCTGCCTTCGAGAGCGCCGAGGTAGTTCATGAAGACGTCGTAATGCGTGCCCGGACGGAACCTCATCGGCGCGCGCATCCGCGCCGCCAGATAAAATCTCATATAGTCCAGGTCGAGCCTGAGGCGCGGAGGGACCGAGGCGTACTCGAGCCTCTTCCCTGAAAAGGCTATCCCGCCCTTATCGCCTTTTACCTCCAGCCTCGTCGGCATCGACCTTTCCACGTTCGTGTTCATGCTTATGGAAAAGCAGGCGTTGCTGAATTCGAGCTTCACTTCCGCCTGGTCCTCTACGTTCAGTCCGGGTCTCGAGCTCCTTACCGACCCTGTGCACCTCACCGGCTCCTCGCCCATGAGAAAGACGGCGAGGTCGATGAAATGTATGCCGTTATTCATGAGCACTCCCTTGCAGCCGTCCCTTGAGCCGAGGTAGTACTCCACGGCGCGCCTCTGCGCCCAGACGACGCTCGCCGAGAGCGCCCCGCCGAATACGCCCTCCCTTATATACTTCCTCAGGAGTATCGCGCTGTCGTCGAACCTGCACTGGTAGACGACGCCCAGGAGAGAGCCGCTCTTCTCGCAGGCCTCGATGAGCTCCCTGGCCTTTTTTTCCGACACGTCTATCGGTTTTTCGATAATGAGGTGCTTTCCCTTACGAGCCGCCTCTATCCCGTATCGGGCGTGAAGGTCGCTCGAGTTGGCGATGTCGACCACGTCGATCGTCCTGTCGCCGAGTATCCCGGCGAACTCCATCGGCCTCAGGCCAAGCCCGGCGGCAGCCTCCGCTGTCCTTGAAAGATCGGCTCCGCAGATGCCGGCGATGTTGAACCCGCCGGTGCGCCTTAAGGCCTCCACGTGAGCCTTCACGATACGCCCCGTGCCGACGATGGCGATATTGCGCCTCTTGCTCATGGGAAGGATATCTTGCCGCGTTTCATGACAACACAGTAGCCCTTCCTGACCGCCCACCTCTTGAGAGGACCGAAGAGCCTCCTCGGCCTGAAGTCGGACGGGGAATCGTGTATCCTCGCGGCCCCGTCATAGACGGCGTCCTCGCACCTCAAGCAAGGCAACTCGGCGCCTGAAGCCGCGCTCCTTCCGTAGAGCGCATCGAGGGCGTCCGTCATCGCCTTGCCGTTCCAGACCTCTTCTATCGTGCTGACGCTCACGTTGCCGAAGTCCGTTTCGAGCCTCATGTCCTGGTCGCACAGATAGACCCGGCCGTCGTAGTTGACGTGCATCCTGTGTATGGGCCGGTTCTTCCCGCACGCGACGAGGCGGCGCCCCTGCTCATGCTGAGTAGCGCGAAGTCCCTCCGGGAGGGTCACGTTGCTCGCCCTGTCCGAGATGCCTTCGGCGAGGTGCAGCTTCACCTTCGTGCCCCTGAAGAACTCCTTCACGGCGCCTATCTCGTCCCCGGTCATGAGCGGCGTGAAAAAACCGATGTCGATGAGCTTGTGGGGGTACTTCTTCAAAAGGTACCCGAGGTTTTCCCTGAGGCGACTGAAGTCGAGGCCCATGACCTCGCGGTAGCGCCCCTCGGAGAAGGCCATTATGTTAAGGTGGACGGCAGGATAGGTCCTGTCCTTTATGAACCTGTCGACCAGGGCGGGGCCGAGGTTCGAGCCGTTGGAATTGAAGTAAATGGTAAAAACACCTTTTTCGCGCGCGTACTTCACGAACTCGGGAAAGTCCGGCAAGAGCGTCGGCTCGCTCATGTTGCAATAGCTGAGCTCCCCCATTATCCCGTTAGAGAGGCATATCGCCGCGTAGTCGTCGATTATCCTCTTATAGAGGCCCCATTCCATCCTGCCGTGCTTGAGTGAAGCGCTTATCTCCGGGTACGGGCATATTATGCACTTCGCGTTGCACTGGGTATTGAGGTCGACGGTAACCTTCGTCGGAAAGGGTTTGCGCGCGCTCAGGCCGAATACCTTCATCCCAGCGCCCCTTCCCTCTCAAGGACGCCCCGTACAGCGTCGAAGACCTCTTCTATCGAGATGTTCTCCATGCACTTCTGGTACCTGCATCTCTTGCTCACGCACGGCTCGCATGTCCTGTGCTTTTGTATGATGACGTGTCTGTCCATGTCGACTATGGGGCCTGACTTCCTGTGGTCCGCGACCGCGTAGAGGGCGACGACTGGCGTCCTCATGGTTATCGCTATGTGCATGGGCCCGGTATCGCCCGTGACAAAGGCCCTCATGCCCCCGATAAGGGGCGGCACCTGGCGGAGCGGAAGCCTGCCCGCTGAATTTATCGCGCCCTCTCCTATCCCGGCCCTGATGCGCTCGCAC
>Ga0209521_10004116_pt1 | contig 11651 bp, 13 predicted proteins | sample Rifsed19ft4_FD_184016 | JGI IMG/M metagenome (GOLD analysis project Ga0209521, IMG submission 184016) | Soil microbial communities from Rifle, Colorado, USA - sediment 19ft 4 (version 2) | ecosystem: Environmental > Terrestrial > Deep subsurface > Rock core/Sediment | place: Rifle, Colorado... | reverse complement strand
CCCTCTGACGCAGCCCTCCTCGCCGAGTGCGAGGTCGATACCTACCGCGCGTCCGGGCCCGGTGGCCAGAACCGCAACAAGGTCGAAACCGCGGTACGCCTGCGCCACAAGCCCACCGGCCTCAGCGTCATCGCCGAGGAGAGCCGCTCCCAGGCAGAGAACCGCGCCCGCGCCCTGCGCCGCCTGCGCAAGGCCATCGCCCTGCGCGTCCGTCGCCCCGTCGACGTCGAGGGCGTCCCCGAGGCCGTCCGCGCCTGCATCGATGGCGACGGTCGCCTGCGCGTCGGCCAGCGCGACCGCCGCTACCTCGCCTGCGCTGCCGCCGTCCTCGACGTCCTCCACTCCCTCGGCGGCTTCGTCAGCGCTGCGGCCGCCCGACTCGGCCTGACGACGGGCAACCTCGCTGCCTTCCTCACTGCGGACGTAGACCTACTGGCCGAGACGAACCGCATGCGCGCCGCCTTCGGCCTGCGTCCGCTGAGGCGCGACTAGCGTCTGTCACCCTGAGCGCAGCGAAGGATATAGCCCCATCGAAAGAGGCGGCCGTCTCGAACTGGGACCAGATTCTTCGCTTCGCTCAGAATGACATAGCAGGCCCTACCGACCCCTCGCCAGCCGCTCCGCCAGGTAGGCGGGCAGGCCAGCGGCGCGGATCTTCGCCTGCGTCGTCTCGATGTCGTACGCTGCGCGCCGGAACTCGATGCGCCGCGCTTCCGTATCGAGGACGGCGTAGGCGGCGCGCGGGTCGCCGTCCCGCGGCTGGCCGACGCCGCCCGGGTTCGCCACGAAGCGTCGCTCTGCCAGCGCTAGGGATGCACCGCCATGCAGGTACGCCTCCTCCGACTCGAAGAAGACGGCCGGCACGTGCGTGTGGCCGACGAGGCCGAAGGGCGTCGGCTGGCGCCGGAGGTGCTCCTCCGCGTCCGACGCCGCGAAGAGGTAGCCCCAGGCCGGGTCCATGAGGCTGCCGTGCACCAACGTGAACTGCCCCTCGGCCGCTACTTGAGGCAGCTCGCTCAGCCAGGCCTTCTCCGCCGCTGAGAGCTGAGTCGCAGTCCAGCGCGCCGCCTCCGCCGCGAACGGGTTGAACTCCTCCAACCCGATGGCGCCGACGGCCGCCAGGTCATGATTGCCGGCGACGGCGACCAGCGGGTAGCGCCGCAGCAGCTCGATGCAGGCGCCGGGCTCGGCGCCGTAGCCGACGACGTCCCCCAGCGACCACAGCGTTTCGAACTCGCCGGCTTCGGCCAGCACCGCCTGGAGCGCCGCCAGGTTGGCGTGCACGTCGGCGACGACGAGGATGCGCATGCGACGAGTGTATTCCGCTCGTCCTGAGCCTGTCGAAGGACGAGTGTCCATTCCGGCGTAGAGACGTACCGTCGTGGCAAGCGGCTAGACCCCTCGCCCGGCTCGGGGTGACAGTTCGCACCCTATAATCGAGCCGTGCGCGTCTCCGAGATCGGCGAGTTCGGCCTCATCCATCTCCTGGCCCAGGAGCTCGGCGTCGAATACCCGCCGAAGCGCGGCGGCCTTGTGCCCGCCGGCCTCATCGTCGGCCTCGGCGACGACGCCCTGGTCAGCGCGCGGCGCGAGGGCGCCCTCATCTGGACCACCGACACGCTCGTCGCCGGCGTCCACTTTCTTCCCGAGACCGCCTGGGGCGACGTCGGCTGGAAGGCGCTCGCCGTCAACCTGAGCGACGTCGCCGCCATGGGCGGCGCGCCCCATCTCGCGCTCGTCACCCTCATGCTGCCGGACGACTTCCGCGTTGAGGACGCCGTCGCGCTCTACCGCGGCCTGAAGGAGGCGGCCGATGCCTTCGGCGTGACCATCGGCGGCGGCGACGTCGTTCGCGCGCCCGTCTTCGCCGTCAGCGTCGCCCTCTCCGGCTGGGCCGTCTCGTCGCGCCTCGGCGAGCCGCGGGTAATGACGCGCAGCGCCGCCCGCCTCGGCGACGTCGTCGCCGTCAGCGGTTCGCTTGGCGATTCCGCCGCCGGCCTGCGCCTCCGGCGCGAGGGCACCTCCTTTCGGACGAAGGCGAGCCGCCTGCTGCGCGCCGCCCACGAGCGCCCCCAGCCCCGCATCGCTCTCGGCCAGGCCGCCGTCCGCGCCGGCGTCCGCTGCGCCATCGATGTCAGCGACGGCCTCGTCCAGGACCTGGGCCACGTCGCGCGGGCCAGCGGCGTCGGCATCCGCGTCGACGCCAACCGCGTGCCGACCAGCGCCGCGCTGCGCGGCGCCTTCCCCTCCCAGGCCCTCGGCTTCGCCCTCAGCGGCGGCGAGGACTACGAGCTCGTCCTCATCGCCTCGCGCCCCGTCATCGAGTCGCTCATCGGCGCCGTGGATACGCCCCTGACCGAGATCGGCGAGGTCGTCCAGTACGACGAGCCGCGCGTCGCCGTCGCCGACGAGACTGGGCGCGAGATCCCGCTGGCGCGGGGCGGCTGGGACCACTTCGCGGCCCGATGAGCGGTAGGGGGTCATTCTGGTCAACCCGAGCGCTGGTCATCGTTCGTGGTGAGCCTGTCGAACCACGATCAGTCGTCAAACTAATCGTCCTTCGACAAGCTCAGGACGAGCGGCCACCAGAGTGGGCCACTACCCGATGACCATCGTCCGCGACAGCCGCGGCCCGGCCGAGACGCGGCGCCTGGGTGAGCGCCTGGCCCGTTTGCTGCGCCCCGGCGACGTCGTCCTGCTGCAGGGCGAGCTGGGCGCCGGCAAGACCTGCTTCGCCCAGGGCATCGGCCGCGGCCTGCGCGTGCGCGAACCCGTCAAGAGCTCCTCCTTCGTCCTCGTCAACGAGTACCACGGCCGCCTCCACGTCTATCACGCCGACCTCTTTCGCCTCGAAGACCCGGCGGAGGTCGCCGACCTGGCGCTGGAGGAGACGGCGCGAGACGGCCTCCTCCTCGTCGAGTGGCCGGACCGGGCGCCCGGCGAGCTGCCGCCCGAGCACCTCCTCGTCCTCTTCGAGATGACGGGCGGGCGCACGCGCCGCATCAGCCTGACGCCCCGCGGCGAGCGCTACGAAGCGCTGGTCAGCGAGCTTGAGGCCTCGTCAGCGCCACGGTCGACCGCGCATGCCTGAACGCAACCTCGCCGTCGCCATAGACACCGCCTCCGACCTCGCCGGCGTCGCGCTGACGGAGGAGGGCGCCCTGCTCGGCGCCGTCACCTGGCGCACGCGCCAGAACCAGTCGCGGGAGCTGCTGCCGGCCCTGGACTGGCTCCTCGGCCGCCAGGGACGCGGCAAGGAGGAGATCGGCGCCGTCTTCGTCTGCCTCGGGCCCGGCTCCTACGCCGGCCTGCGCGTCGGCGTCAGCACCGCCAAGGCGCTTGCCTTCGCCCTCGACGCCTCGCTGGCCGGCGTCGGCCGCCTCGAGGCGGACGCCGAGCCCCTGGTGGCCGCTGCGCAGGGCCGCGTCGTCGCCGTCCACGCCGCTGGCCGCGCCGAGCTCGCCTGGGCCGCGTACGGACGCGGCGATGATAGGCCCCAGGAGCTCGTCGCGCCGCGCCTGGGCACCGCCGAGGCGCTCGTCGACGCCTTGCAGCCCGGCGACCGCGTCTGCGCCGACCCGAAGGCGCTGCCGGCGTCCCTCGGCGACGCCATCGCTGCCAGAGATGCGGTCTTCGTGGAAGCCGCGCCGGACCGCGTCCTCGCCGTCGCCCGCCTCGGGCAGGCCCGCCTGGCGCGCGGCGCTGTCGACAATCCCGACACGCTTGTGCCACTGTATCTGCGGGCGCCGGCCATCGGGCCCCAGAGGTAGAAGTGGTCAGCTATCAGCAATCAGCGGTAGGAGCAGCGGGAGTGCAGAGAGCCTGTCCTGAGCCTGTCGAAGGAGCGCAGCGCCTCTGCCGGGGGGCATGGGGGGTGTCCCCCCATCTCTCCTCTACCTTTCTGGGCGGAGCAGACCGATAGGGATGCGGAGCGCCAAGACGCCATAAGGAGCGCGATGGAACGCACCCTCATCCTCGTCAAGCCCGACGCCATGCAGCGCGGCCTCGCCGGCGAGATCCTCCGCCGCCTGGAGGCCCGCGGCCTGCGCATCGTCGGCCTCAAGCTCCTCCAGGTCGACCGCGCCCTCGCCGAGCGTCACTACGCCGAGCACGCCGGCAAGCCCTTCTACGAGGGCCTCATCGCCTACATCACGACCTGCCCGATCGTCATCGCCGTCTTCGAGGGCACCGACGCCGTCGAGGCCGTACGCACCACCATGGGCAAGACTAACCCGCGCGACGCCGCGCCCGGCACGATCCGCGGCGACCTCGGCCTCGAGGTCGGCCGCAACCTCATCCACGGCTCCGACTCGTTGGCCAGCGCCGCCCGCGAGATCGACCTCTTCTTTCAGCCCGCCGAGCTTCTCAGCTACCAGCGCGCCATCGACCCCTGGTTGTTCGAGTAGAGGAAGCCATGTCGCCGGAGCCCCGTCTGTCTTTGCGAGGCTCGCCGCAGGCGAGCCGTGGCAATCTTGGACGCCAGGTCAAGGATTGCCCTTCGGCCTTGCTCAGGGCATGCTTCGCTCGCAATGACAGCCGCGTCCCAGCCCAGGGCAGGCCTGAAGGCTGCAGCTACTGAAACCGGACCGCCGGCACGCCGGCGCGACCCCAGAGGCCCTCCAGGTTGTAGTAAGCGCGGTCCTCCGGCGTGAACACGTGCACGATCACGGCGCCGAAGTCGACGAGCACCCAGCCCGAGTCCGAGTCGCCCTCCCGGTGCAGCGCGCCGACGCCCTCGCGCGCCAACTCCTTGTCGAAGGCGCTGATGAGGGCGTCCATATGGCGCGGGTTCAGCGCCGTCGCGATCACGAAGTAGTCGGTGAACGGCGCGACCTGGTGAATGTCGAGGAGGACTACGTCTTCAGCCTGCCGCTCGGAGAGGAAGTCGACGATGCGTCGCGCCAGCTCGGCGGGTTCGATCTTCGCTTGCGTCACCGAACTCATAGTAACAAGTAACCAGTAACAAGTAACAAGAGCCAGCGATCTGTCTTTGCGAGTCCTTCGGAGAAGGACGAAGCAATCTCACGAGCGTCGTCGGCCGTGACTCATGAGATTGCCACGGCCCTTCTGCGAAGGGCCTCGCAATGACAGCCTCGTTTTGTCGGCTCGCTCACTTGTTACTTGTTACCTCTTACTTGTTACTCTAGCCCCATGAAGCGCGTCATCGTTGCGATGAGCGGCGGCGTCGACTCCGCCGTCGCCGCCGGCCTCCTCGTCCGTCAGGGCTACGAGGTCGTCGGCATCACCATGCGGCTCTGGACGCAGGCAGACGGCGAAGGCCGCCTGCACCAGAAGCGCTGCTGCGGCGTCGAGGACATAGACGACGCCCGTGCCGCCGCCGACGTCCTCGGCATCGCGCACTACGTTCTGAACCTCGAAGAGGAGTTCGGCCGGCGCGTCGTCGACTACTTCGTCGCCGAGTACGCGCGCGGGCGCACGCCCAACCCCTGCCTTGCCTGCAACGAGCACGTCAAGTTCCGCGCCCTCCTCGACCGCGCCCTCGCCCTGGACGCCGACTACCTGGCGACCGGCCACTACGCCCGCATCGAGAGGGACGAGGCGGGCTTTCACCTTCTGCGCGCCCTCGACGACGCCAAGGACCAGTCCTACGTCCTCTACACCCTCGGGCAGGCGGAGCTATCGCGCCTCCGCTTCCCCGTCGGCGAGTTCGCGAAGCCCGAGATCCGCCGCCTCGCGCGCGACATGGGCCTGCCGCTGCACGACAAGCCGGACAGCGCCGAGATCTGCTTCGTGCCGGGCGGCGACTACCGCGCCTTCCTCGCCGGCCGGCTGCCGCGGCGGCCCGGCGCCATCGTCGACCAGGCGGGCGGCGTCGTCGGCGGGCACGATGGCGTCGCCCGTTACACGATCGGCCAGCGCCGTGGCATCGGCGCTTTCGGCGCCAAGCGCTTCGTCACCGGCATCGACCCGGAGCTGAACCTGATCACCATCGGCGAGGAGGATGACCTCCTCGCGCGCCGGCTCTGGGCCGACGCGCCGGGCTGGGTTGCCGGCGCGCCGCCCGCCGACGAGTTCGAGGCGCTGGTCAAGGTGCGCTACAAGAGCCCGCCGGCGCCGGCGACGGTCCGCGTTCATCGAGACGAGATCGAGGTCGAGTTCCGGCGGCCCCTGCGCGCCGTGACGCCGGGCCAGGCCGCCGTCATCTACGACGGCGAGCGCGTCATCGGCGGCGGCACGATAACCCGCACCGAGGCCAGACGCGCGCGGGCTGCTATACTGCCGGAGAGCAGCGTCCGGCCTGCCCCGTCAGGAGTCGCCTGAGTGCCCGTCCTCGTCTCCCTGGGTGACGTCCGCGATGTCGTAGTTATCGTCTACGGGGCCGTCGGCATCCTCTTCTTCATCGTCGCCGTCATCGTGACGCTGGTCGTCGGCTTCAGCGCCAAGGGCCTAATCAGGTCCCTGCGCGAGCTGATGAACGACTCCGTCAAGCCCACCGTCGAGTCGATCAAAGAGGCCGCGGACACCATTCGCGGCACGACGGAGTTCGTCGGCAAGACGGCGGTTGCCCCCATCGTCCGCACCTACGGCGCCTTCGCCGGCGTCCGCAAGGGGCTGAGCGTCCTCGCCGGCTTCAACCGGCGCCGGCGGGCCAAGTAGCGTGGGCCGCCTCGGCTTGTTCCTCGGCTTCGTCGTCGGCGCCGCCATCGCGTCCTTCACTTCGCTTGCCCAGCAGGCGGAGGAAGAGGAAGCCGCGCCGTCCGGGCTCGTCGGCGCTTTGCGCCGCCAGGCGCGCGAGGCGGTGGAGGCCGGCCGCGAGGCGGCGGAGGCGAAGGAAGAGGAGATGCGCCGCCGCTTCGAGGAGTCGACGCACCGCGGCTGAGCGTAGCAGCAGGTCTTCAGACCTGCCCGAGCCTAACGCGCCGTTTGGGAGGTTAAGCCCCAGCCTTCAGGCTGGGGTCGTGTCAGGCCTGCTGGCGGAGAGGGTGGGATTCGAACCCACGAGCCCCGTAATGGGACTACGCGCTTTCCAGGCGCGCCTGTTCGGCCTCTCCAGCACCTCTCCTGCTGCGAGTCTATCAAACGGGGCCGCCTCCGGCCACGGCCCGAATCTCGGCCCGCAAACGTCCCGGATTTGCGCGCTTCGTCGGCGGAATCTCGGGCCGCATTGCCTAAACCCATTCGATTGCCTAAGATCACATACCGTAGGGAAGGACGCGCCCGTCTTTCCGGAGGGAGGAGAATCGAGATTATGCCGCTTCTACACGTACGCAAACCCAACGAGGCGCCGTTGCCTTCTCGTTCGTCCCGCGCCGTGCGCGAGCAGCAGCAGAAATACGACGACTTCGTGCGCCGAATCGACACCGGTGAGGTGGGCGACCTGGAGCTCGAACCGAGCGAGAATGTTCGCAGCGTAAAGGTACGTCTACGCCGCGCCTCCTCTCGCGTCGGCATCGACCTCGACATCTGGGACGCCAACGGCCACGTCTATTTCCGCCGCCTTACGCGCCGCGGCCGGCCTCGCAAGCAAGGCTGAGCTCCCCGCCCGCCCTGCCTCATCCTTCGCCTGACCCAGGTCAGGCCGGCGTGTCGCCGCCGCATCCGGCGTGCCGGTGCGCCTTCGGCCCGCCCTGCGTATAATGGCCCCGCCGCCCGCACCGCCAGCGCTGGAGGAGCCTGACATGCTGATCGACATGCACGCCCACGTACTCCCCGACAGCTTCCCGCCGGCCGGTAACCGCGAGAGCGCCGAGCGGTGGCCGCGCTGGGAGGCGGCAGACGCGCCCAACATGAAGACGCTGGTCATGGGCGGGCCGCGTGGCTTCCCCGCTACCGAGTTCTACTACAGCGTCGAGGCGCGCCTGCGCGCCATGGAGGCGAACAAGGTCGACGCGGAGCTGGTCTCGCCGATGCCGACGCTGCTCAACTACACCTATCCGATCCAGGACGCCATCGACCTCTGCCGCGTCACCAACGAGTTCGTCGTCCGCCTCTGCGAGACGGACCGGCGTCGCTTCTACGGCCTCGGCAACCTGCCGCTGCAGGACCCGGACGCCGCGGCCAAGGAGCTGGCGAACGTCAAGCAGATGGGCCTGTTCGGCGTCGAGATCGCCTCCAACATCCTCGGCGTCTCGCCGGGGGACGAGCGCTTCCTTGGCTTCTTCCAGGAGGCGGAGCGGCAGGGCCTCTGCATCTTCGTGCACTCTCTTGGCCCCACCTTCGCCGATCGGATGCCGCCCGCAGCGATGGGCGGCTTCGGCATGGCCGCGGAGATCGGCATCGCCGGGGCCTCGCTCATCGCCAGCGGCATCTTCGAGAAGTGCCCCAACCTGCGCATCGCCCTCAGCCACGGCGCGGGCGGCCTGGCGCTGATGCTGCCGCGCGCTAACTACTTCTGGTCCGGTACCTGGAACGAAGAGCCGCCGGCCGAGGGCTCGCCGATGCTCCAGCGCCCCGGCCGCGCGCCGCTTTCGCCCACTGAGTACGCCCGCCGCTTCTACTACGACAGCCTGGTTTTCGACCGCCGCGCCCTGCGCTTCCTCATCGACTTCATCGGCCCAAAGCAGCTGCTCATCGGCACCGACTTCCCGGCCATGCAGCGCGAGATGCCGGCCGGCAGGACGCTGCTCTCCATGGGCCTCGACCCTGCTGTCCAGGAGGACATCACCTGGAACAACTGCTTCCGCTACCTCGGCATAGAGGCGCCGAAGCTGTAGTGGGCGAGGACCAGGTAGGGATACGACTGTCATTGCGAGCGAAGCGAAGCAATCTTTGACGCCCCGTCCAAGATTGCCACGGCCCTTCTTCGAAGGGCCTCGCAGACAGGTTGAGGGCCCGGCGTTCAGCTCTTAAGGGAGGAGCCTGACATGCTGATCGACATGCACGCCCACGTCGTCCCGGAGCACTTCCCGTCCGCCGCCGGCCGCGATAGCGCCGCCCGCTGGCCCCGCATGGACCACACTGAGCCCGGCCGCGCCAACGTCATGATCGAGGGGCGCAACTTCCGCACCATCCACAGCGGCAACTGGAACGCGGAGCGCCGCCTCGCCGACATGGATGCCCACGGCGCCGACGCCGAGGCGATCTCCCCCATGCCCGAGCTCCTCTCCTACTGGTTCACGCCCAGGGACGGCGTCGACATGTGCCGCCACCTCAACGAGTTCATCGCCGGCCTCTGCGAGGCGGCGCCGGCGCGCTTCTTCGGCCTCGGCGCCGTCCCCCTCCAGGAGCCTGACCTCGCCACGAAGGAGCTGGCTAGCGTCAAGCAGCTGGGCCTCGCCGGCGTCGAGATCGGCTCAAACGTCCTCGGCAAGTCGCTGGGCGAGGAGCGCTTCCGCGACTTCTTCGGGGAGGCGGAGCGCCAGGGCCTCGCCGTGTTCGTCCACGCCCTTCACCCCACAGTCGCCGACCGCATCAGCGCGGCCCAGATGAACGCCATCGGCTTCCCGACGGACACGGCGCTCTCTATCGCCTCCTTCATCGGCGGCGGCACGGCGGCGAGGTGCCCCAACCTGCGCATCGCCTGGAGCCACGGCGGCGGCAGCTTCCCCTTCATGCTGCCCCGCTACCACAACGGCTGGTCAGGCACCTGGAACGAGGAGCCGCCCGCCGCCGAGCGCGGCGCCCAGCTGCGCCAGGCGATGCCCGAGTCGCCTGCCGAGCTGGCGCGGCGCTTCTACTACGACACCCTCCTCTTCGACCGGCGCGCCATCCGCTACCTAATCGACATAATGGGCGCGTCCCAGGTGCTTGTGGGCACCGACTACCCATACCAGCCGCCGGAGGAGCCCGCCGACAAGACGCTGCGCTCCCTCCGCCTGCCTCAATCCGTGCACGACGACATCACCTGGAACAACTGCTTCCGCTTCCTCGGCGTGCCGGCGCCCGCGGCGGCGCGTTAGTGGCCTCTGCTACAAGCGGGGGTACAGGGGGCAGAGCCCCCTGACGGGGGGCATGGGGGGTGTCCCCCCAAGCCCAACTTATTCGAGGGCGGAGCAGACCGAAGGCCCTGAGGCTGGCCGAAGGGCCGAGGGACGCGCAGCCTCAGGCGAGGCCCATCTCCCATTTGTAACGGCTCTGCAACGCTGCTATACTCGCGCCGATTTAGCTCACGGGGCGCGGGAGGGTGCGTTGGACTTTTCCAGCTTTCCGAAGTGTCAAAAGTGCAAGACCGGCGACCTCGTCCCGCTCTCCGACTTCGGCAGCCAGGGCGCCGCCATCCACTTCAAGGCCTGGGTCTGCACCAACCCCGACTGCGGCTTCAACCTCAAAATCCGTAACGGCGACCTCTACATCGACGAGCCCATCTCCAGCGGCGCCGTCCACACGCCCCGCTACCGCTGAGCGCTTCATCTCGTCGTTCTGAACCCTTCGCGGAGTTTACCCTGAGCGAAGCCGAAGAGCTCAGAATGAACTTCGCGTAGAACCTCCTCGCCTACGGCTTGCCGATGGCGATGTAGCGCATCCCCGCCGCCTCCACGCGCGACCGGTCGTAAGAGCCGCGGCCGTCCAGGAAGACGCGACAGCCCTTCGCGAGCCCGAGGTCCAGCGTCGCGTACTCCGGGTGCATCGCCTGCAGCACCATCGCGTCGACGCGCTCCACCGGCGGCCAGCCGGACGCCTCCAGCCCGTACCCCGCTATCTCGTCCGCCCCAAAGAGCGGGTCGTGGACGAAGACGCGGGCGCGGCGGCCCTTCAGCTCCTCGGCCAGGAGCAGGGCGCTGGAGTGGCCCGCCTCCTTGACGCCGCCCCGGTACGCGAGCCCGAGGATGAGCACCGTCTTGTCCGTGAGCCCGCCCTTCACCGCCTCCTCCAGCCGGTCCGCCGCGTACGCCGCCATCGTGTCATTGACGCGCCGGCTCAGCGCCACCAGCGGCGCATCCGTCGCCTCGAGCAGGAAGTGCGGGTAGACCGGGATGCAGTGGCCGCCGACGCCGACGCCCGGCGCGTGCAGATGCGAGTACGGCTGCGAGTTCGCCGCCGCAGCTGCGGCCGTGTAGTCGACACCCAGCGCCTCCGCCGCCTTCGCCAGCTCGTTCGCCAGGGCGATGTTCACGTCGCGGTAGACGGCCTCCGCCAGCTTGGCGAACTCCGCCGTCTCCGCGTCCGCTAGGAGCAGCACCTCCGCGTCCAGCATCTGGCGATAGAACGTAGCCGCCGCCTCGCCGCTGGCCGCGTCGACGCCGCCGACGACCTTCGGGTAGGTCGCCAGGTCGCGGAAGACGCTGCCGGATGAGACACGCTCCGGGCTGTAGGCCAGCCGGAAGGAGCCAGCCCGCAGGCCCGACTCGATCTGCAGCCGCTTGCCGAAATGGCGCCGCGTCGCGCCCACCGGCACCGTCGACTCCAGGACGACCAGCGTCCCCGGCCGTAGCCCGCGCGCCACAGCGCTCGTCGCCGCGTCCAGCCGGCCAAAGTCGACCTTCTGCGCCGCGTCGATGTCGACGCGGACGATGACGACGACGACCCCGCTCTCGGCGACCGCGGCCGTCGTGTCCGTCGTCGCCCGCAACGCGCCGGCGGCGTGCGCCTTCGCCACGGCCTCGGGAAGGCCCGGCTCGCCGGCAACGGGCGATCGGCCGGCGTTCACCGCCTCGACCACCGCGGCGTCGCTGTCGCAGCCGATGACGCTGGCGCCCTTGGCCGCGAAGAGCGCCGCCAGCGGCAGGCCGATCTTCCCCAGGCCGACGACG
>Ga0209521_10004114_pt1 | contig 11658 bp, 6 predicted proteins | sample Rifsed19ft4_FD_184016 | JGI IMG/M metagenome (GOLD analysis project Ga0209521, IMG submission 184016) | Soil microbial communities from Rifle, Colorado, USA - sediment 19ft 4 (version 2) | ecosystem: Environmental > Terrestrial > Deep subsurface > Rock core/Sediment | place: Rifle, Colorado... | reverse complement strand
CCGCTTCGCGCCCGGGTTGGGGCTCACCAGCGCCCCGTCCCAGGACCGCCACCCCGGCGTACAGCGCCACGGCTGCCAGGGCGGCGGCTGCGCTCCAGGTGAACACCCTGCTCCGGCGGGGCGCGGCACGGCGAGGCGCGGCGCCCGCCGCTACGCGCCCCGCGACCGCGTTGGCGAAATCCGTCACCGCCGGGAACCGGTCTTGGGGTCGCTTGGCCATCGCCCGTTGGATGGCCTCATAGACGTGCTCGGGCAGGCCGGGGCGCAGCTCGGCGAGCGCCGGCGGCAGCATCTCCGTGTGCTTGTGAAGCAGCTCGTACGCCGAAGTCGCCTCGAACGGCACCGTGCCGGCGACGCACTGGTATGCCACCACGCCGAGGGAATACTGATCCGCGGCCCCGGAGACGTCGGCGCCAAGATACTGCTCGGGTGACATGTAGTACGGTGTGCCGACGAGTCCGCCGGACAGCGTGACCGAACTTTCCTGGATCTCCTTCGCGATGCCGAAGTCGGTGACCGTGACCCGGCCGCGTTCGTCGAGCATGATGTTTCCGGGCTTGACGTCGCGGTGGATGACGCCGTGCTGATGGGCGTACTCGAGCGCGTCCGCCACCTGATCCACGATAGCGACGGTTTCCTCGAGGGTGAGTCGCTCCTTCTCCTTGAGTACCGTATCGAGGCTCCTGTCGCTCAGCAGCTTCATGGAATACCACATCAAGTCCCCGCCGGAGCTGACGCGGTGGATGGGAATGATGTTGGGATGGTCGAGCGCCGCCGCGGTGCGGGCCTCGCGCTGGAAGCGCTGGATGGCGCGCTCGCCGAAGGCGCGCGCCGGCGGCAGCACCTTGATGGCGACGCGACGCCGGAGCTGGATTTCGGTTGCCAGGTACACGATGCCCATCCCGCCCCGCCCGATCTCCCGCTCGATTTCGTACTCGCCGGCCGTCTCCTGCCGGAGCAGACGGGTCAACGTGGCGACGCCCACGGCGTCGAGCGATGGGGGCCCGGCGGACAACGGATCCGGCACGTCGGCACCGCAGTTGGTGCAGAAGCGGCCGTCTTCGGGGACCGGGCTCGCGCAACTCGCACAGAGCATCGTCGAATACGATACGACCAGGCTCATGACGGTGCCAGCATCGGTAGCGACGTCATGGCTGCCTGCGCGACGGCCCTTGCGGGGCTTGCAGTGGGGCGGCGGCGCGCCAGGAGGGACGCCCTCCTTCCCTCTCGCCATTGGTAAGCTGCGTGAATGCCGTGCCATCCCGGCTCACTACCCAGAGATGCGACGGCCCCAGGCACTCGTACGAACCGTAGTAGTAGTCGTAGCAGTTGGTCAGGACGGCGGCGGCGAAGACGATCCGCGACCCCAGCGGTGACCAGGCAGGCGGTGAGCCGTCGCTCGGCGTGGTCGCGGTAAACGCGCTGCTCAGGTTGGTGGCGCCGGAGCCGTCAACGTTCATCACCCAGATGGCCTGGGTCCCGTCACGGTTGCTGACGAACGCCAGCTGTGAGCCGTCCGGCGACCAGGCCGGCGCGTAACTGCATTGGCCCGCGGCGCTGCTGGTCAGGGTCAGGAGTCCACTGCCGTCCGCGCTAATCACATGGACGTTGCAGGCCTGATCGAACGCGAGCCGGGTTCCGTCTGGCGACCACGTGGGATGATTCGGGGAGTGCAGGTGGGAGTTGTCCTCCACGGCCCCCTTGAGGAGCGTCACATTGGAGCCATTGGCGTTCATGACATAGATACCGCCGCCCAGCGCCCGATTGCTCCAGAAGGCGATCCTGGATCCATCAGGCGACCACGCGGCCTGCCCGTTCAAACTGAAATGCTGGGTGACGTTCACGGTGTCGGAGCCGTCGGCCCAAGCGGTGTAGATGTCGGAACGGTCGCTGCTCACCGACCGCTCGAAGGCGAGTCGAGCGCCATCGGGTGACCACGCCGGCCCGGCCGTCGCCGGTATCAAGAGCGAGCGATTCGCGCCATCGCCCCGTATCACCTCGATCCCCTTCGGTGACGTGAACGCGATCAGCTCTTGCGGAGCGCCGCTGACGGTGACGATGGCCGTGTCGGTTGCGCCCTTCAGGGCTGCGGCGGATGCCGCGACCCAGGATCTACCGTCCCCGTGAGCGGTGACCACCCCGGTGGAATCAACCGTTGCAACAAAGGCGGACTTGCTGCTCCAGGCGAACGCCTTTGGATCTACGTTCGGTATGACATATCCGTTCTTATCCCGGCCCTCGACGTGGAGCCGGCCAGTCGACCCCTCTCCGGTGAGCGCGAGGCTGTCCTCCACGATCCGCGCCCGGGCCAACTCCTGACGCACCGCCACCGCGGCGAAGGCGGATTGCCGGGCGGAGGTGGCGGTGACGATGACGGCTCCGTTCCTGCGCGCGGTCACCAGTCCGGACGGGTCCACGGCCGCGATGCTGGTATCGTCCACCGCCCAGGTGACACTGGGATTGGGCATGAGGGAGCCTAGGCTGTCCCTCGCCTCGGCGGTGAATCGGGCGGTATCCGCGATGGCAGTGATCGTCTGGAGGGCTGGGGAGACGAACAAGAAGCGAGCCACCTGGGCCACCACCAGCGTGGCGGTGTCGGCCGCGCCGCCCACCCGCGCGATGATCTTGGCGGTGCCCGGGCCCGTCGCGGTGGCCACGCCAAGACGGCTAACCCGGGCCACACCGGTATCACTGCTGCTCCACCACGGCTTGGCCCCGCTGATGACCCGGTTGGCCGAGTCCAGGACCAGGGCGAGATAGCTGATGGATCGCCCGACCGTACGTAACGTGTCGAGTTCCGGCGCCACCCTCACCGCCTCGGCGTCTTGCAGCACCGTGACAAGACCCAGGCCCCCGACGCCATCCACCTCGGCCCAGATCCGGGCGTACCCTTCGTCAACCGCCGCCACCATCCCCGGGCTCACTAGCTTCGCGACCAACGAATCGTCACTGGACCAGGTGAAGGGCACGTTGGGGACCTCCGCGCCGTGGGCATCGAGCGCTGCGGCCCGGAACTGGTGCGTCTGGCCCAGTCGCGTTAGGGTCACGTAGTTTGCGTATCCCGCGTATCCGGGGTCCTGGGATGAGGACACGAGGACGCTCGACACCACGACCTGCACCGGGAACACGGTGTCCCGCGCCCCGATGGCCGTCGCCACCACCGCCCGCACCGACGTAGTGCCACGGGCCACGCCCCGAAGGCCCCGGCCGGTTGAATCCACCTGCACCACGGCCGGGTTGTCGGTCACCAGGCGGTACGCGGGCGGGTCCTTCATGGCCTGGCCGTTTCGGATGAGCGGGATGACGGGTTGGGCGCTCCCGTTCACGGCGATGCGAAGCGGAAGGTCGAAGTTCAGCCGGAATTGGATCAGCTCGGCGTCCGGGGGCTCGCTCGGGAGCAGACAGGCGGTGAGGTACACCGCCACCGGCAGGCCCAGACCGAGCCGTGCTACGGGGCCTCCCAACCGGCGAATGGCGGAGGATGTCCTCAAGGTCATCGATTCCCCTCCCGCGGTGCCGGCCGCTGTCCTCGCCTCACTGTCCTCGCCCAGGTCTACCATACAGCGCAGAAAATGCGTCGGGCCGCCCAAGTGGTGGCCAAGTGGTGCGCCCCGACGGCCAAGACATTGCCTCACGTGTGGTTAGGCTGGTCCGCGGAGGGCCACCCGCTGGCCCGTTGTCGCAACGACGCCAGCGCCGCCAGGCGTTCGCCGTCCGTCCCGGCGGCCCGCTCGGCGATCCGGCTGGCGGCTTCCGCGGTCCGCGTGGCTCCGAGCGCCGCCGCACGCTTCGCCACGCACAGCGCGGCCTGAAACGCCTCGGGATGACGCTCCACGGCCATCAGTCGGGCGCGCAACAACTGTAGGTCGATGTCATCGCGTCCGTGGAGCGCCGAGATATACTGCTCACGAAGGCGGCGCCGGCCTCCGGCTTGCATGCACTCCTTCTCGATCACCGCCGGCAGCAGGCGCCCGTGGAACGCGTACCGGTCGCCGTCCAGTACCACGAACCGCTCCCGTTCCAGGCGATCGAAAGCGGCGTCAACCCTGGGGCGTCCCAGCCCCGACACTTCGGCAATCAAGGACGGATCCAGGACGCCCCCGGCGACGCTTGCCACCCGCAAGACGGCCACACTGTCAGGGTCCAACCTCATTACGCGCGCCACGAGCACGCTCCGCACCACGCCCGGGAGGGTGATCGGGAGGGTCGCCTCGTAGGTTGAGCCCGCATCGGGCCACGCCAGGAGGCCCTCCCGCTGCGAGGCGGTCTGCCCGAGGTCGCGAAGCAGCGTCGCCGCGAGAAACGGGTTGCCGCCGGACTCGTGCAGGACCCGGCGTGCCAGCCGCTCGCGCTCGACCGCTCCCGTGCACCACGGCGCCATCGCCTCGGTCAGCGCTACGATTTCCTCCGTCGTGAATGGTTCGAGGCGGACTTCGGCACCCAGGATCTCCCGGCCGATGCTCGCCAGAAGCGCTCGTAACTCGGCCGACGGTTCCTCACCGGTCGCGACGGTCAGCACGACCGTGATTGGAGCGTCCCGGGCGCGCGACCCCACGGCCCTCAGGACGGCGAGAGTGGGTCCGTCTGCCCACTGCGCATCGTCGATCAGGAGCCCCACGGGCCGTTCCTCGGTCACGGCCTTAAGGAGGGCCGCGACCGCGTCGGCGACCTGGGCCGCGTCGTGGGGGGCGAGCGGTTCCACCCTACTGGCCAGGTCCGGGACGATTCCGGCCAGCATGCGCAAGGCGAGAGGGTCCGTGGCCGCCATGCCCGGCGCCTCCAACAGCCCACCCCGCATCAGGGCGCGCAACGTGCTCCAGGGAGCGTCGTGGTCGCTTTCGAGAATCCGGGCGCTGGCTACCACGGCTCCCGCCAGGCTCAGCCGTTCGGCGCTGGCCTGGAGCAGTCGAGTCCGTCCGGACCCCGGGTCGCCGGCGATCACCACATAGGCCGGTCCCTCCCTCGGCAGGCGTTCGAGGGCGGCAAAGAGCCGGGCGTGCGCGTCGCGCCGCCCCACCAGCGGAGGCTCGAGGCCGGAGCGACCTGGTCGGGTCCGCTGCCATTTGCCCTCGCGAATCCGTGCCGCGAGGGCGCTGATGACGGCGCTCGGCTGCTCACCGAGATCGCGCTCCAGGCGTTGGGCGAACTCGTGGTACAGGGCCAAGGCGCCGGCGGTGTCCCCCTCGAGGGCGGCACTACGCATGCCGAGTGACACAGCCGGCTCGGCGTACGGGTTCAGCACCAGCGCGCGACGGGCGAGGGCCAGCGCTTCGATGTATCGGGTGACGGCAAGTTGCTCTTCCGCCCGAGCGAGCACGAGCCGGACGGCCAACTCGCGAATCCGGCCGCGCTCGGTCTCCATCCACGCGTCGAAGGCCGGTGCCTGGTCAATGTGGAATCCTTCGAGGAAATCGCCCCGGAGCAGATCCAGGGCCCGCACTTGCCCGTCCGCGCAGAGGGACTCGAAGTCCCGGGCGTCCACCTGCAGCTCCTGAGGATTGAGCTGGATGGTCTCGCCCCGGCCAACGAGGCGTTCGTTCCCCAGAGCCAGCCGAAGAGTCCGGACGGCCTCGTTGAGCGACCGCCGGGCTTTTTCCTCAGGGCTCTCGGGCCAAAGGAGGCCTACCAGGTGGTTGCGCATACGACTGCCATCCGGGGACAACGCCAGATAGGTGAGGAGCGCAAAGTGCTTTCGCCACAACACTTCGGGGGGCGGCTCCAGACCGTTGACCCGGGCGGACGGCGGACCTAGGCATCGAAGCTCCAGGGAGGGGATGCCCATGGAACATCAAGATGAGGTCCAAGCGGGGACTGACAAGGGGGGGAGAGCGATGCGGTGGGGGAATGTCACCGATCATCCGTGCCGCCCAGCGCCGCCGTTGTCAGCTCCAGAGCTCATCGGCTGCGTTGAGCGGCCGCTCTCCCGTCTGGCCAGAACGCGGGTTGGCCCTGATAGCTGGGGTCGGCGGTGAGGCGCACGATGCCGGTACCGTCAGGGTCCATCAGGTAGAGGTCGCTGTTGCCGAGCTGGTTTCCCGTGAACGCGATCCTCGCTCCGTCTGGGGACCACGCGCCGGGACGCGCGTCCATGGGCGTGGTGAGGGGGACTACCCCCGAGCCGTCGGCATTCATGACATAAAGCTGCCTGCGACCGTTGTCGTTGCCCGTGAACGCGATCTTGCTCCCGTCAGGCGACCATACCGGACCGGCACTCGGGAGAGTCGTAAGCGGAGCGAGTCCCGTGCCGTCGGCGTTCGTGATCCAGATAGCGGGAAGCAGATCTTCGCCGGACTGGTCTTCGGCCGTAAGAGCGATGCGTCTCCCGTCAGGGGACCAGGCCGGGTCGTAGTGATGCCAAGCCCCGGAAAGGGGAGCGAGCTCAGTGCCATCGGCGTTCATCAGGTAGATCTGTGTTCCGGCACTGAACGCAATCCTGGCCCCGTCCGGGGACCACTCGGCATCGGAGCCGTTGCCCCCAAACGTGAGTCGCTCTACGTCCGCCCCGTTAGCGTCCATCACGTGGACGTCGACCTCGGACCAGTCCCCAAACGGATCGTACTCGCCGTAGCGGGCGAACGCGATCTTCGTCCCGTTGGGCGAAGCCGATGGACCGAAGCCTTCCGCTAGCATGGTGAGCTCGGTTCCGTCGCCACGCATCGGGTATATCCATGCGGTGCCGGACCGGTCGTTACTCGTGAATACGATGCGAACGCGCCCGAGCTCGGGCGACGCCGTGCAGGTGAGCGCGAAAACGACGCTCGTGATCTTGCCGGCGGCCACGGGGACGTTCCGGTGACTGCTTCCCGTCACCGAACAGTTGGGGGCGAGATCCGCCAGTTCCACGCTCCGGTCGCTGGGCTCAAGGCCCGGGAGCATGAGGCTCGCGGAGAGGTCAATGCGGCCACTGCTCGCGCCATCCAAGAGCACGACGTAGCCGTCGAGGTCGAACTCCCCGCCGGCGGTCACGGTTGAGATGCTGAGCGCCCCCGTTGTGCCCAGTTGTGGCTCCAACAAGGGGGGTGCGTCCGAGCAACCGATGGGCCAAAGCGACCAAGCCGTCGTCACGGCCCGGTCACCGTGGCTGCATGAAGAAGTGCAGTATGGTATTGCCTGAAACGACGACACCGAGTGTCTGGGGCTGCAGCCACTCGGACGACGCGCGGACTTGCATGAGACCCGGTGGCAAACCTTTCAAGTGGTACATGCCGAAGAACTCGTCAGTGAACGTGAAAACCCCGGCGAGCGGACCGTCGAGAATCTCTACCTTTACGCCGCTCCACGCGGACCTCCGCCCGGACGCGTCCGCCCAGGTGACGCCGGCAAGCGTGTTGGTTGCGTCCAGCAATGCTTCGCGCCGCTCCAGCATCAGCTCGCGAGGAAGACTGAGACCGACGGGCAGCCGTTCCGTCAACGGTGTGAATCCGTCCGCCGACGCGAGGATCAGCACAAATCCGGCGGGAAGGCCCGCGAACTCATAGAGTCCGGTCGCCTCATCGAAGCGGGCGACGGTCCCGGCCGCTGGACCGTCGAGCACCTCGAGGCGCGCATGCGAGAGACGCTGGGTGCGCGTTGGATCACCAAAAACGATGGCCTGCAGCGCTCGGGGTGACTGGGCCTCGAATGGCAGCAACGCTGTTTCGAGAGTGTAATCGACCGGTGGAACCTGGGGATAGCTGGCCGGCCTGCCCACGTAAGCCAGCTCGATCCGATACGTCACGCCGCTGTCCACCGGGAGCTGCATGACCACCGGCGTATTGCAGCACGACAGATCGATTTGGTCGCCTGCGGACGTCTTCAGGAACAGAGCCAGGGGGGCATCGGCCGCCCACCGTACCGTGGCGCTCAATATGCCGGTTGCTGGAACGGTAATGTCGAAGGCGTTACACAGCCCTTCCCATCCTCCCTCCCAATTTGAGAAGCCGCACACGGGGTCCGTCGAGCTGATCCTCCCATTGACAGGCTGCCCAACCTCGATCACGCGACGGGCCGATGCCACGGGCGGGTCCGGCGCTGTCGGAACGACTGCTGTTGGAACAGCTCGATCGCTGCACCCGGCAGAGCCGAGCAGAGCGAAGGACACCAAGACAACTCGGCGCGCGGTTCTGAGCATGGGACACCTCATCTTCAGGTTCCGTTCCGAACTGCTTGTTCGAGTCACGGTGGACCGAAGACTACCCGGCGGCGCCCAAGCGCTGGCCAAGCGGATGGGCCAAAGCGACAAGTCGTTGCGTCCCAGGTCGTCACTCAGGCGCGGGGGGGGGGTGACGGTCGCCCGCCGGACCGACGGCGGGCCCAGACATCGAAGCTCCAGAGAGGGCAAGGCCTTTGCCCTTTGCCCTTCCCCAACCAACGAAGCCCACCCCGCTAACACGGAGGGGGCCGTACCATCGGCACGCTCGCGCCAGCGAAGCATGGGCTCATCTAAGCCCCAGCAGTTGCACTACTGCAAGGACCCTACGCGTAACTGGAACCGAGTCTCCAGCCCCTCGGCGGAGTTGGGGCCGACGTACACGGTGAACCAACCGGGTTCTACCACCCATCTCTGGTCGAGTCCCCAATAGGCCAGATCCTGCGCCGCGAGCCGGAATACCACGCTCCGGGTCTCCCCCGGCGCGAGGTGAATACGCTGGAAACCGCGGAGGACCCGGACGGGTTGGGCGACGCTGGCCACCTCATCCCGCACGTAGAGCTGCGTCACCTCGTCCCCCGCTCGCGAGCCGGTGTTGGTCACATCCACGGTGATGGTCAGCGTGTCCCCGGCTGCGATCACGTTGCCGTCGAGTCGCAGGCGTTGGTGCGCGAACGTGGTGTAGCTCAGGCCGTAGCCGAACGGGTAGAGCGGCGTGACCGGGATATCGAGGTACTTCGAGGTGTACTTGTCGTCGCCGGGAGGCCGGCCGGTGTTCTCGTGGCTGTAGTAGATGGGTACTTGGCCCAAGACGCGGGGGAAGGTGATGGGCAGTTTGCCACCGGGGTTGTAGTCCCCGAACAGCACGTCGGCGACGGCGGGGCCCATTTGAACGCCTAGGTACCAGACCTCGATGATCGCCGGCGCGTGCTCGGCGAGCCACGGAAAGGAAAGCGGGCGGCCGTTCGCGAGCAGAACCACGGTGGGTTTCCCCTGGGCGAGCACGACCCGGGCCAACCGCTCTTGAACCCCCGGAAGGTCGATGTTGGCGCGGCTGGCCGCCTCGCCGCTCATGTCCTCCCGCTCCCCAACGACCAGCACGACCGCATCCGCGCCCCGGGCGGCTCGAGTGGCCTCCGCGAACCCGGAGGTATCCGTGCCCCCGACCTCCGCGCCCTCGACGTGCACCACTCGGGTCCGGGGCGACACAGCTTGGCGGATCCCCCCGAGCACGGTCAGGACGTCCTCGGGACGCCCCGCGGCCGCCCACGACCCCAGCGCGGAGCGAGCGTCATCCGCAAGCGGACCGATCACCGCGATCGTGCCGAGGTCTTTGCGAAGCGGGAGCACGCCGCCCTGGTTCTTGAGGAGCACGATGGACTTCCGCGCCAACTCGCGTGCCAGCGCCACGTGCTCGGCGGTGAGGGTCAAAGCGCGCTCGCGGGCGGCATCGCTGTAGCGGTACGGATCATCGAACAATCCGAGCGCCACCTTGGCACGGAGCACACGACGCACGGCTTCGTTCACCAGTTGTTCCGGTACCCGGTCGGTGCGCACCAGGGCCGGCAGCTCCCGCTGGAAGATGCCGCTCACCATGTCCACGTCCACTCCGGCCGCGAGCGCAAGTGCGGCGGCGTCCGCCTCGTTGGCAGCGACGCCGTGCTGCTGTAGCTCCATGACCGCCGTGTAGTCGCTCACCAGGATCCCGCCGAACCCCCACTCCCCGCGCAGCACGTCGCGCAGGAGCCGGCGATGAGTGTGCATGGGGACGCCAGCGACCGCGTTGAACCCGCCCATCACCGACCATGCGCCCGCCTGCACGGCCGCGTGGAACGGCGGGAGATAGATCTCCCGGAGCGTGCGCTCGGAGATGTCTACCGCGTTGTAGTCCCGGCCCGCTTGGGCGGCGCCGTACGCCACGAAGTGCTTGGCCGTGGCGAGTATGGTGAGCGGGTTCTCGAGGTTGTCCCCCTGGAAGCCGCGGACCAGTGCGGTAGCCATCATCGCTCCGAGGAACGGGTCTTCGCCGGCCCCCTCGACCACTCTCCCCCAGCGGGGGTCCCGTGCTATGTCCACCATGGGCGCGAAGGTCCAGTGAATCCCGTGCGCCGCAGCTTCTGCCGCTGCGGTCCGGGCCGCGCGCCGAACCGTCTCGGGGTCCCAGCTCGCGGCCTGGGCCAACGGCACCGGGAAGATGGTCCGGAAGCCGTGGATGACGTCGTGCGCGAAGAGCAGCGGGATGCCCAGCCGCGATTGGCGGACCGCGATCTGCTGGATTTCGCGGGTGTACGCCGCGCCGTACACATTGAGCAACGACCCTACCCTGCCCTGCCGGACCAGCGCCAAGTGCTCGGCCGTGACTTCTGGATGGTCCTGGACCCATTGCCCGGTGTATTGGGCCAGCTGGCCGACCTTCTCCTCCAGGGTCATCTGCGCCAGGAGCGAGTCTACTAGACGGTCGGCTGCGGGTTGGCCGCCCTGTTGCGCGTTGGCGGTGGCGGTGCAGAGGCATCCGCACACCGCCGCGAGCAGGAGTGTGGCCTTCATCATTCCTCGCTCAGTATGGGACACCTCCATGGAACTACCCCTTCTTGGCAACCACCCGCCCGTGGCGCAGCTCGGCGCCGGTGAAGGTAAAGCTGGGATTGAGGGCGTCCAGATACCCGTAGGTTGAAAGGAACAGGTCCTCGTCCACCGCGGAACCTTCTCTACGCAGCACGTGGCCGAAGGGAGTCGGACACAACAACGTGAAAGCCCGCCCCGGCGAACCGGAGGCGGGCTTTCAAGCTGGAGGCTGGCAACGGCCTACTCTCCCATGCCCTCGCAGGCATAGTACCATCGGCGCTGACGGGCTTAACTACCGTGTTCGGGATGGGAACGGGTGTGGCCCCGTCGCACTAGTCACCAGCCAAAAACCGTTATCGGTGGTCGGTTGTCAGTGATCGGTTACGAAAACCGAACACTGACGACCGATAACCGAAAACCAATTGATGGTTGCGTGAATGTCGGAAAGCGAGTGGTCAGTTGGAAGAGATCAAGCTTCACGGGCGATTAGTACGGCTTGGCTGAAGCGCTTACGCGCCGTACACCTGCCGCCTATCAACGTGGTGGTCTCCCACGGCCCTTCAGGGACCTTGCGGTCCAGGAGTGTTCATCTTGGGACGGGCTTCCCACTTAGATGCTTTCAGCGGTTATCCCTGCCGGACATCGCTAACCGGCGTTGCCACTGGCGTGACAGCCGGGACACGAGCGGTCCGTCCGACCCGGTCCTCTCGTACTAAGGTCGGCCCCCCTCAACACTCCCACGCCCACCATGGATACAGACCGAACTGTCTCACGACGTTCTGAACCCAGCTCATGTACCACTTTAACCGGCGAACAGCCGGACCCTTGGGACCTTCTCCAGCCCCAGGATGTGATAAGCCGACATCGAGGTGCCAAACCGCGCCGTCGATGTGAACTCTCGGGCGCGATAAGCCTGTTATCCCCAGCGTACCTTTTATCCGTTGAGCGATGGCCCGTCCACACGG
>Ga0209521_10004108_pt1 | contig 11669 bp, 9 predicted proteins | sample Rifsed19ft4_FD_184016 | JGI IMG/M metagenome (GOLD analysis project Ga0209521, IMG submission 184016) | Soil microbial communities from Rifle, Colorado, USA - sediment 19ft 4 (version 2) | ecosystem: Environmental > Terrestrial > Deep subsurface > Rock core/Sediment | place: Rifle, Colorado... | reverse complement strand
CCGCCAGACCGCCTCGCGCCCGGCCTCACGCACCGCAGGATCGAAGAACCGATCCATGCGCGGGATGCCCGTCGGCAGGACGCGCTCCTCGGGCAGGCCGAAGGCCTCCGCCCACAGGGGCACGTCGTGCTCGCCGCTGGCGATGGCGTGGGTACAGGCCCGGTGCGCAGGAGACCACGGACTCCGGCCGCCGCTGGTCCCGATCCGGCTGTGGCCGACGGCCTTGAAGGCGGCCGACGCATGCCACAGCTGGATGACCGGCACGTCGAGCCGGAGCCGCCGGAGCAGGATGTGGTCCTTGTCGATGACGATCGTGTCCGCTCGCCCGAGCATCCACAGCTCGTTGAGCCTGCGCCGAATCCAGCCGGCCCCGGCCGGGGTCCTGTAGACGAGCAGCCGCCGGCCCAGGCCGCGCTGGAGCATCCGCTCGTGGACATGCAGGAGGCTGCCCGACGGGGCCTGACGGTCGTATGGGATGAGGAGGATCCGGCCGCGAGGCGCCGCGATGCGAAGAGCGCGGTAGAACGCGGCCGCGAAGAGCTTGACCAGCCGACGTACCGGTCGCCGGACGAGGCGTCGCCGAAGGCCCTGTGCGCGCGAGGTCGGCGGCCGTGCTCCGACCGACCATTCCATGATGACGTCGAGACCGAGGCCTGCCCCTTGGCCCACGAGCGTCGGGACGACGCGGTACTCGCCCCGCTGGAAGGTGAAGCGAGCGGCCTGGGCGGCCGGATCCAGCGAGCCGGGGCTCGAGAGCCGGACAGGGGCGGCGCCGTCGATGGTCAGGACCCAGTGACCGGGAGGGAGCGGCCTGCGCCCGGGGCCCTGCATCACGTTGAAGCGCGCGACGAGCTCATCGCCCTCCATCCAGCCGCGCGTCGGCGCCATGGCCACGTCGGGGGCATCGACGCTGCGCAGGCGGACGTCCCGGGGGTCGAAGGGGCCCCCCGAGACCGGGCGCAGCCGCACGATGACCTGGATGCGCTCCCACGTCAGCGACGTCAGCTCGAACGTCGGCTCGGTGGTCCTGCTGGGTGCGCTGGTGCTCGTGGCGTCAGGGACCGCTGGCAACAGCCTCCTCCTCTGGGCCCGCGATGATATGCGCTGCCGGTGCCGTAGAGTTGACGGCCCGGGCGGAACGGGGCCACAGGGTAAGGGAACGTGAAGACCGTCTATGTCGGCATGAGCGCCGACCTCATCCACCACGGCCACATCAACATCATCAAAGAGGCGAAGAAGCACGGCCGCGTGATCGTCGGCCTCCTCACGGATGAAGCGATCGCCAGCTACAAGCGGGTTCCCCTGCTCACGTGGGAGCAGCGCCGCGCCATCGTCGAGAGCATCAAGGGCGTGGACGAGGTCGTCCGCCAGGAGGAGCTCGACTACGTCCCGAACCTGCGACGTCTTCGTCCCGACGTCGTCGTCCACGGCACGGACTGGCGCGAGGGCATCCAGAAGCCGACCCGGCAGCGGGTCATCGAGGTGCTCCAGGAATGGGGCGGCGAGCTGATCGAACCCGAGTACACCCCCGAGGTCTCCTCCAGCAGGCTCATCGCCCGCGAGCTCCAGCGCGGCACCACTCCTGGACAACGACTCCGCCGCCTGCGCCGGCTCCTCGAGACCAAGCCGGTGGTTCGGGTCCTCGAGGTGCACAACGGGCTCTCGGCGCTCATCGCCGAGCAGGTCCAGCTCGTCCGGGATGGGATCGTCCGCGAATTCGACGCGATGTGGTCGAGCAGCCTCACCGATTCGCTGTCCAAGGGGAAGCCGGACATCGAGGCCGTCGATCCCACCTCGCGCATCGTCACCGTGGACCAGATCTTCGAAGTGACGACCAAGCCGATGATCTACGACGGCGACAGCGGGGGGCCGGCGGAGCGCTTCGTCTTCCTCGTCAAGACCCTGGAGCGTCTCGGATGCTCCGCGGTGATCATCGAGGACAAGGTCGGCCCGAAGCGGAACTCGCTGTTCGGCACCGACGCGCGACAGGAACAGGACACCGTGGAGGCCTTCAGCGCCAAGATCGGCGCGGGCAAGCAGGCGCAGGTGACCGAGGACTTCATGGTCATCGCGCGGATCGAGAGCCTTATCGCCGGGGCAGGCCAGGAGGACGCGCTTCGACGCGCCGAGGCGTACATCGCAGCAGGCGCCGACGCGATCATGATCCACAGCGCCCAGCGCGACCCGACCGAGATCTTCGCCTTCATGGACGCGTACCGCGACATCCGCAGGCGCGTCCCGCTGGTGGTCGTCCCGTCGACATACAACAGCGTCACAGAGGATGACCTTGCGGACAGGGGTGCCAATGTCGTGATCTACGCCAACCACCTCATCCGGAGCGCCTATCCGGCGATGTGGCGCACGGCCGAATCGATCCTGGAGCACGGGCGCTCCCTCGAGGCGGACGAGTACATGCTCCCCATCGCCGAGGCGCTCCGGCTCGTTCCCGGTTCGCCGTGAGCGTCGCCCCAGCGAGGCCGACCCTCGACCCTGCGGAGCTCCACCGTGTCCTCTCGGAGAACGGGATCGAGTTCTACGCGGGGGTCCCCGATTCGCTGCTGAAGGACTTCATCGCGTACCTCTCGGAGCACACGCCTCTAGAGCGGCATGTCATCGCGGCCAACGAGGGAGGTGCCATCGCCCTGGCTGCCGGGTACCACCTCGCCACCGGGCGGATCGCCGCCGTCTACCTTCAGAATTCGGGGCTCGGGAACGCGATCAACCCCCTCACCTCGCTGGTCGACCCCGAGGTGTACGGCATCCCGGTCCTCCTCATCGTCGGCTGGCGTGGGATGCCCGGCGTCGCCGACGAGCCGCAGCACCGCAAGCAGGGCCGGGTCACGACAGGGCAGCTCGACGTCCTCGGCTTCCCGTACGTGGAGCTCACGCCGGACGTCACGGATCTCCACGACGCCGTGAGCGGGCTGCTCGCAAGGATGAACGCCGGTCGAACGCCTGGCGTCCTCCTCGTGGCGCCGGGTACGTTCAGCCGCTACCGCCCCTCCGTGTCCCCCGCACCCCGCTTCGGCATGCGTCGCGAGGACGCGCTCCGGATCGTGCTCGACCGGCTCGGCCCGCGGGACGTCGTGGTCTGCACGACCGGCATGGCATCCCGCGAGGTCTTCGAGGCCCGCGAGCGCGCCGGCCAGGCGCACGATCAGGACTTCCTGACCGTGGGCTCGATGGGCCATTGCTCCCAGATCGCACTCGGCCTGGCGCTGGCGCAGCCGGACCGGCGGACGATCTGCCTCGACGGCGACGGCTCGGTGATCATGCACATGGGTGCCCTCGCCATCATCGGTGCGCGCGGTCCAGCGAATCTCCACCACGTGGTCATCAACAACGGCGTCCACGATTCGGTCGGCGCCCAGCCGACCGTCGGGCTCTCCATCGACCTTCCCGCCATCGCCGCCGCGTGCGGCTACCGGGCGACGCGTCGGGTGGGATCGATCGCCGAGGTCGCGAGCGCCTTGGGCGAGCTGGGCGGGCAGAACGGTCCGACGCTCCTGGAGATCCGCGTCGACCCCGGCGCCCGTGAGGACCTCGGGCGCCCGACATTGACACCGGCCGAGAACAAGGAACGGCTCATGGAGTTCCTCCGACGACGCTGACGGAGCAGTCCGCGACCGGTCGCGACCGACCCGTCACGTCCTTCGGCTGGGGTAGCCTCGCGCGAGTGCGAGACATCCTCGAGTCCCGCAAGGTGTCCAGCGTCCTCCTCGTGGCGGGGCCGCGCTCCTACCAGGAGACCGGTGCCGCGAAGGTGCTCGAGCCCCTGCTCGAGGGCCGCCACGTGGAGCGCTTCCAGCGCCGGGACCCGTACCCCACCCTCGAGGACATCGAGCGCGGGAGGGAGGTGCTCCGGCGCAGCCGGCCGGAGCTGATCATCGCCGTCGGTGGGGGTGCGGTCCTCGATCTGGCCAAGGCGATGCGCGTCCCGTTCCGGGTCGTCGATCGCCACGGCCGGACCGCGTTGGTCGTCGATGGCCCCCCGCCCATCGTCCCGCTGGTGGCTGTGCCCACGACGGCCGGCACAGGGGCCGAGACGACCCGCTTCGCGGTCATCTACGTCGACGGTCGCAAGCACTCGCTGGACCACGCCGCGGTCATGCCCGACCACGCCATCGTCGATCCGAGCCTCACGGACAGCCTTGACGCCCGGGAGACGGCCATCACCGGCCTCGACGCCCTGGCCCAGGCGATCGAGTCGATCTGGAGCGTCGCGTCCACCGATCACTCCCAGCGGTACGCGGTGCGTGCCGCACGACTCGCTCTTGCCTGCCTCGAAGAGGCCGCGCTTCGACCATCGCCGCGCGCCCGGGCGGCGATGTCCCTGGCCGCCCACCTCTCCGGCAGGGCCATCGACCAGACGCGCACGACCGCCTGCCACGCGGCCTCCTATCCGATGACCGCGAGATACGGCGTCCCGCATGGGCACGCCGTGGCCCTCACCCTCCCGGCGATGCTCGTCTTCAACGCCGGCGTCGGGGATCGCGACGTCGTGGACCCGCGCGGCGTGGCGGTGGTGCGGCGGCGGATCGCGACCATCCTGACCCTCCTGGGCGTGCGCGAACCGGAGGCAGGGCGACGACGGCTGCTCGACCTGATGCAGCGCTTATCGCTCGAGACCAGCCTCGAGGAGCTGGGCATCCGCGATGTCGATGTCATCCTGGCCGAGGGCCTGAGCCCCGAGCGCGCGGGGAACAACCCCCGGCGCATCACGCGGCAGGATCTGCGGGAGATGCTCCTCGGGGCCGGCTGAGCACAAGTCCGGTCGCGCCCCGCATCCCTCCTCAGCGACCCGCGCCGACCTCGCCACGCCGCGCCGCCTCGAGGAAGCGCTCGGCGCGGCGCTCGCGCTTCGTCTTCGCGCGCGCGGAGCGCTCCATGTAGAGCTCGACGAGGTCCTGCGGCGCGCCCTCGGCGACGATCTCACCATGGTCGAGCAGGAGCGCACGGTTGCAGAACTCGGTCACCCAGTCGAGGTCGTGGGTGACGATGACGATCGCCTTGGCCGCGCGGACCATCTCCACGATCCGTTCCTTGCTCTTCGCCCGAAAGACCTGGTCGCCCGTGCCGAGCACCTCGTCGATGAGGAGGATGTCGGGGTCGACGGCCGTGGCGATGCTGAAGCCGAGGCGCGCGCGCATGCCCGAGGAATAGACCTTGAGCGGCGCGTCGATGAAGGGCCCCAGATCGGCGAACTCGATGATGTCGTCGAGGCGGGCCGTCATCCACTCGTGGGAGTGCCCCAGGAAGGCGCCAGCGAGGAGGATGTTCTCGACGCCGTTCAGTTGACTGTCGAAGCCCACGTTGAGGCTCATGAGGGCCGAGATGCGGCCGTGCACCTCCACGACACCGGCGTCGGGCGTGATGATGCCGGCGAGGCACTGCAGCAGCGTGCTCTTGCCGGCGCCGTTGGGGCCGATCACGGCCAGGACCTCGCCGTGCTCGACGCGAAAGCTCACGTCCCGCAGGGCCCAGAAGTTCATCGAGCTGCTCCGCCGGCGGAGCAGGTTATCGAGCGTGCCTCGCACCGTGGTCTTGCGCGTGAAGCGGAGGCTGTAGCGCACGCCCAGCCCGCGCGTGTCGATCGCCCACCGGTCGCTCGGGGTTGCTTCGGTCATCAGAGGACCTTGGCGAAGCGCGGCTCGAGGCGCTTGAAGAACCACGCCCCCACGACGAGGAGGGCGAGCGAGGCTGCGAGCAGGGCGGCCAGGGCCCTCAGATCCGGCATCGTCGCTCCGTACACCACGGCGCGGTACGCCTCGAAGAGCGTGGCGAAGGGGTTGAGGCCCATGAGCACGCCGACCCACGACTGCTCGCCGGCGATGTCGTGGACCTGCCCGACCGAGTACAGCCCCGGCGACAGGTAGAACCACAGCCGCAGTCCATGGCGGGCGACGTTGGCGACGTCACGAAAGAAGACGTTCGCCGCCGAGACGAAGAGCGCCACCGCCATGGTGAAGACGAACTGCACGACCGCGATGGCGGGCAGCAGCAGCACGTAGGCGCTCGCCCGGTGCGGGAAGAAGATGAAGAGCAGGCCAGCCAGCGGGATGAGCCCGAAGGCGAAGTTGGCGATCCCCGACGACCCGGCCGCGATGGGGAGGACGATCTTGGGGAACTGGACCTGGCGGATGAGCCGGTCCTGGCTGGTGACCGAGCTGATGGCGTCGCGGACGCTGGCCCGGAACCATTTCCAGGGCAGGATCGCGGCAAAGACGAAGAGCGGGTAATCCGCATGGCCACGCTGGAAGATGAACGACACCAGGATCACGTACACGGACATCTGGAGGAGCGGGTCGATGACCCACCAGAGGTTCCCCAGGAGCGTGTTGGCGCCCTTCTTCTTGAGGTCCGCCTGGACGAGGTAGCGGATCAGCCGGCGACGGCTGACCACCTCCTGGTATGCCTCCCGCAGCAGGCCGAACCAGCCGGGTCGGACGGCGGAACTGCGGAAGGAGGCAGGCACCTCCAGAGTGGCGGACATCGGCGGGCTACGGTAACACGAGCGTCCGCACGAACCCGGTCCGGCGGCGGGGCGTGGCCGTAACCGTGCCGCGAGCGCGCGTCAGGTGCGGCGGCGCAGGGCTCCCAGGAGACGGGCGACGAGCGCGAAGGCGGCGCCGAACGCCAGGGCGCCGCGCCAGTCGAAGAGGGTGCGAACGTCGCCCGTGACGTTCCCGGCGACCACGAAGCCGGCCATGCTCTGCGGGTGCATCTCGACGTTGCCAGCCACCACCAGCGCGGCGCCCCCCTGTTCGATGCTCACCGACCCCCGCGCGAGGATGGCCTGCGCGCCACCCTGGGCGACGCGAACCTCGTCGCCCGCGATCAGGGCCGCGCCCCCCATGGAGAGCGAGACGTCGTGGCCACGCACGAGCGCGGCGGCGCTCTGGAGCAGCGAGACATCGTCACCTCGAACGGTCGCCGCCGCGCTCTGCACGATGCGGACCTCGCGGCCGGAAACGTCACGCGCGGCGGCCTGGTGGATGATCAAACGGTCGGCGGCCGTCGGCTCCGGTTCCATCGGCTCCTGCGCGGTAGGCTCCTGCGCCATCGCATCGGCAGCCGTCGGCTCCTCGGTCGTTCCATCCACGTGGGCTTCCTCCGTCATGAGTCGGTTCCCGTTCCCCCTCCCGCCACAGCCTACGCCCGCTCGCGCGTCGCCGCCATCATGTACACGTCGCGGGTGGCACCGTCCGGTCGAGTATGCTCTGGCCGCGGCGGGCCGGCCGATGAGGCTGGGCATGCCCGACGACCCGCCGTCAGCGCTCGGACAGTGCGACGGCGGGGTGAGGGACCGCGCGAAGCGAGGAACACAGCGAACCCATGACCCGCGCGTCCCTGGCCGGAATGGCCGCCCTGGCGGTGGCCTTCATCGTCATGGCCGCCGTGGGCGGCGGATTCGTGCTCGGCGGCTTGTCGCTCACCGGCGCAGCGCCCACGGCCAGCCCCACGGCCAGCCCGTCGCCGACCGCGACGCCTTCCCCGACGCTCGAGCCCACGGCGAGCCCCTCGCCGAGCCCCGAGCCGACGCCGACCCCGGCGCCGACCCCGATCCTCGTCCCGGCCCCGCTGACCGGGCGGCCCGTCACCGAGGAGGAGGCCCAGCGGCACGTCATCGCCGTCATGGTCGACGACCACCCCGCAGCCCGCCCCCAGTCGGGCTTCTCGAGTGCCTCGGTCGTCTGGCAGGCCCCCGCCGAGGGCGGCGTCCCGCGTTACATGCTCCTGTTCCAGGAGGAGATCCCCGGGAACGTTGGTCCCATCCGCAGCGCTCGCTCGTACTACGTCTCCTGGGCCGCGGAGTGGCGCGCCCTTTACGCGCACGTCGGCGGCTCGCCGCAGGCCCTCGCCACGCTCCAGGCCAAGGGTTCGGGCCAGTACGTCTACAACGCCGACCAGTACCGCTGGGGAACGCGCTATTTCTGGCGCAGCGGCGAGCGTTACGCGCCGCACAACGTGTACACCGACGGGAAGCATCTGCGCCGGCTCGCCGACCAGCTCAACGCCGACGACGGCCCGATCGAGCCGGCGTGGCGGTTCGCCGCTGACCTCCCGCTCCTGACGCGGCCGCGGGGCGGGCGTATCACACTCACGTACAACTACAACACCGTGCGCTACGACTACGACCGTTGGACCAACACCTACCTGCGCAGGGTCTCAGCGGAAGGCAAGCAACACGACGCCGACACCGGCGAGCGCGTGGCCCCCAAGAACGTGGTGATCATGGTGGTGCACTTCTCGCCCCTCAATGACGGGTCGCACAAGGGCCGCCTCGGGGCGGACATCATCGGGTCGGGGACGGCCTGGATCGCCACCAACGGCAAGACCATCAAGGGCACCTGGAAGAAGACCTCGACGAAGGCTCCGACCCGCTTCTACGACCGCAACGGCGAGCCCGTGACCCTCACCATCGGCCAGACGTTCATCGAGGTGATGCCTTCGGCTTCGGCCGTGTCCATCAAGGATGGCAAGCGGCCGCTCGCATCACCGATGCCGATCCCGGGGACGATCCCCCGCCCGATCTGAGAAGGTCGGATCGAAGGACGACCCGCCCGCGCTGGGAACCCGTCCCGTGGACGCCCGGGACGGAGCTGCGATGGTACCGTGTCGCCACGACGGTCCCCCGCGTACTCGCCCGAGAAGGACCTTCCACCACGACCGTGACAACCGATCGGACGCCGGCGGCAGGGTACGGCGGGCACACGCGGGCCCACGAGGGCGGTCCTGACCGCGGAGAGCCGATGCAGTCCCCCACGACCCCCGAGGAGCTGGACCGGTACGACCCGGACTGGTGCCTGTTCTGGGCGAAGCGCGTCACCGGCTTCCAATTCGACATCTGGCTTCCGTACATCCGGCGAAGCCGCTACCGGTACGCGATCCTGGCGAGCCAGGACGACTTCTCCGGGCACGTCAGGGACGCCGTCGCCGAACTGCCCAACTGCGTGATCCTCGAGCCGTTCGACCAGGCTGTGCGATGGCTCAAGCTCAAGCCGCGTCGGTCGCTGAGCGGGTTCCTGTACGTCGGCACCAAGCAGGACAACTTCGGGCTCGTCAACAAGTTCGGCCGCTACCTGCACGTGCGGATCGGCCACGGAGAGAGCGACAAGGTGTACAACGCGCCGCGCACGGCCTCGCTCTACGACTCCGTGTTCATGGCCGACTACCACTCGCTGCGACGCTATCCGCGAGCGATCCGGTCCTGGGTCGCCCGTGGCGCCTGCGCCATCGGGATCCCCATCCCGGAGGGCGCGGAAAAGGACCCGTGGGACCGCCCACGCCCGGTTCGCACGCTGCTCTACGCTCCGACCTGGGAGGGGCACACCGAGTTCGCGGCGTACACCTCGCTGCCCGAGGCCGGCCCGGCGTTGCTCGCCGCGCTCCCCCGCCTGACCGCGCGTGGGACGCGCGTGATCGTGCGACCCCATGGCGCGACGGGTGCGCGCCTGCCGGAACTGAAGGACCTGCTGGCCCGGATCGTCGCCGCGGGGGCGGTGCTCGGCGCGGACAAGCGGCGTGACTTCCTGGATGCCGACGTCATGGTCAGCGACGTCAGCGGCGTGACGAGCGAGTTCCTCTTCACGGAGAAGCCCACGATCATGCCCGTCTCGGCCCGCCTCGCCGGGCTCGGCAAGGACATCGCCCGACTCCGCCACGAGTACCCCTGGGTCGAGTTGTGGGACCCCGCCGAACAGGATCTCGTCGAGGTGATCGAGGGCCTCGAGCGCGAGGATCCGCTGCGGGCGGCCCGCGCGCGAGCGGCCAGGCGACTGTTCCGTGGCCATCGATCGCTCGACGATGCGGTGAGGTCCTTCGACCTCGCCCTCGGCTCCGTCCGCTGGAGGAGGCGCGGCTACGTCCCCGTGCGTTGGGCCTACGAGGTGCGGCGGACCCTGGCTCGGCTCGGGACGAGGCCGGCCCCGACAAACGTGTTCGGGAATCACCACTAGACCCGATACAGGCGTACCGTGGCGCTGCCGTCATCGCCGGCCCACGACGCGGGCACTGCCCCAACCACGGCGAGCAGGGCGGCGAGGGCGGACACGGCAACGCGTCGCGCGATGGCGCTGCGGCCGTGGTGAGTGCTCCTCCCTCGCATCCGGTGCCAGAGCTGACCCGTCCGGGGTCGCGATGGCAATACGGCAAAGGTATGGGCTGGAACGGTCCGATGGTCAGAAGCTGCGCCGGTCGCGGCGCTGCTAGGGCGAGGAGCCTGCCGTCGGGGTGGCGCTCGGCGATGCCGACGGTTCCGGGGTGCTCCCCGGGGGCGGCAGGTCGGGCGCACGGAAGCCCGTGATCACGAGCACGTATTCCAGCTTGTCGAGGTTCGAGGCGGGCTCGAGGAAGGCCGTTTGCACGACCGCGTTGGCTTCCTCGCGCACGTCCACGATGCGCCCGATGACGAGCCCCTTGGGGAATGCGCTGCGGATCCCGTTGCCGAGGTCTATGCCCGCGGTGACGATCTGGTCGCCGACCGATATCTCGTCGGTGACGGCGATGTTCTGCATCGTGAGGGTCCCGCCCAGCCGGCCGATGACCTCGCCCGTAGCGCCCGTGAGGATGTCGAGCCCGATGACCGTCGAGGCCGAGTCGCTGATGAGCAGGACGCGCGAGTAATCGGGCCCCACCTCGACCACGCGCCCGACAAGGGCCGCCCCTCCGCCAAGGACGACGTCTCCGACCGCGATCCGCCGGTCGCTCCCGGCATCGATCGAGATCACGCGCTGGAAGGGCGAGGCCTCCCGCCCGATGACCTGGGCGGCGACGGTGGTGTAGGTGACGCTCGTCTTCACGGCCAGCAGGTCCGAGAGCAGCTTCAGCTCGCGTTGTGACTCGAGGAATGCCTGGTTCTCGGCGCGCAGCTCTTCGTTCTCGCGCAGCAGCTCGGCGTTGCGCTGGCGGAGCTGGTCGATCTCGGCGATCGTGGCGAAGACCCCGATGACGCCGCGGGTGGTCCCGCTCAGGAAAGCCTGGACGGGCGCGAACGCGAAGCCGATGCCCTTCTGGAACTCGCGCAGCGGCGCACTGTCAGAGACGGTGACGAGGGCGATCGAGAGGGCCAGTAGCCCCGCGTAGACGGTCGCCCGTCGACGGGCCTGGCGGTCCTGGAGAGCAGCGGGCGCCCGGAGCATCGCTCTGGCCGCCTAGCGGAACGCGCGCTCGTACGTATCGCTGACGAGGACGCGCTTCAGAAGGTCGAGCTCTTCGAGGACCTTGCCGGTGCCACGCACGACGCAGGTGAGCGGATCCTCGGCGATGTGGACGGGCATCTGGGTCGCCTCTGCCACCCGACGGTCCAGGCCGGCGAGCAGGGCGCCGCCCCCGGCGAGGACGATGCCCTGGTCCATGATGTCGGCCACGAGCTCGGGCGGTGTCTCCTCGATGGTGTCCTTGATCGTGTCCACGATCTGCTGCACCGACGGCTCGATGGCCTCGCGGATCTGCTCGCCCCCGACCTCGACCGCGCGCGGCAGGCCGGTCAGCAGGTCGCGCCCGCGGAGCGTCACTCGTCGGTCGTCCGATTCGCCGGGGTAGGCGCTCGCGATGGCGATCTTGACGTCCTCGGCGGTGCGATCCCCGAGGAGCAGGTTGTACTCGCGCCGCGCGAACGAAACGATGTCCTGGTCCATCTCGTCGCCACCGATGCGGATCGAGCGGCT